>Ga0308405_1000009_pt1 | contig 176463 bp, 198 predicted proteins | sample HotsprSampleMS13_FD_203473 | JGI IMG/M metagenome (GOLD analysis project Ga0308405, IMG submission 203473) | Hot spring phototrophic mat microbial communities from Mushroom Spring, Yellowstone National Park, Wyoming, United States - 20060912_MS13 ...
CCTTTTTTACAAATTCCTCTTGGTAGATTCCAAGCCTTTCCAATAAGAACTTAAAGTTATCTCCAACAGACAGCTTGTTTTCCTTTAGGAATTCACCAATGATCATAGGAATTTATTTTAAAAAATTTTGGTTTATCTTAATATATGAGATATGCCGGAGGCAAAAAGTAAGCTAAGTAAAGTCCAAAAGGCAGCTATACTGCTTATGGCTATGCCTCCACAAGTGGCGGTGGAGGTAATGAAGGAGCTGGATGATAACGAGATCCAAGAGATATTAGTTCATGCATCCGGCCTAGAGGGCATCACACTAAAGGACATAGACGAAGTAGGTAAAGAATTTATAGAAGAGTATAAGGCAACATCCTTTATAACCCCCGATATAGATGCCCTGTTGGAGTTTGCAAGAAAGGTCCTGCCCCCAGAGAAATTTGCAAAGATGTATGAGTTCCTTAGTAGTTCCAACCTTATAAAGAGCTTTCAAGAGTTGGAGAGAGTGGATGAAAAACTTTTGGCAAACCTTTTAAGGAATGAACATCCTCAGACAATAGCGGTAGTTCTGTCTCAGCTTTCGTCGGCAAAGGCGGCAGAGGTTCTCAAGCTTTTACCCGATAGCCTGAAGGTGGAGGTTGCCAAAAGGATGGCAACCCTTGAAAACATATCCCCCGAGCTCATGGGAGAGCTAATTGAGGTTATAGCAGAAGAAATAAGGAGCATGGGCGTAGGCGGAGTTATGCAGAAGATGGAAGGCATACCCCTTGTGGCTAACATTCTGAACGTGCTTGATAGGAATACCACCAACAGCATACTGGCAAAGTTGGAGCAAGAAGACCCCTACTTGGCGGAGAAGATAAGGGAAAAGATGTTCACCTTTGAGGATATAAGGAAGCTGGACAACAGGGCTATAGTGGAGATTCTAAAGACGGTGGATAAGAACGTGCTTATGATAGCCCTTAAGGGAGCACCGGAGGATATAAAGGAGAAGTTCCTGTCTAATATGTCCAAAAAGGCATCAGAGATCATGAGGGAGGATATGGAGGCTATGGGACCAGTCAGGGCAAGCGAAGTAGAAAGGGCTCAAAAGGAGGTAATAAAAGTTATTAAAAATCTGGCAGACCAAGGAATAATAGACCTCACGGGTGGAGAATACTATGCGTGAGGACTTTAAACCACTGCACTCAGTGGAGTATGTCCTTCCAAAGGAGGGCAAGGGAGGTAAGGAAGGTAAAGAAGAAAAACTGGGAAAACAGCAACTCCTTAAGCAGATTGAAGCTTTAAAAGATACTGTAAGCTCCCTTGAGGCAGAGCTGTTAGAATGCAAAAGAACGAACCAAGAGTTGGAAAGACTGAACTCCAAGCTTGTGGAGGAGAAAAACCTTTTGGAGGCTGAAAAGAGTGCCTTGGAGGAAAAGATCACAGAGTTAAAAGCCCTCCAAGGGTATGTTGAAGGTTTGTGCCAAGCCCTTTTGGAGAAGTTCTCGGAGGTGGAAGACAGGGTAAGGAATGAGATAAAGGATACCGCCTTGAACATAGCCAAAAGGCTCTATTTAACGGAAAAGCTCCCAAAGGAGGATGTCGTTCTTCAGTCTTTACAAAAGGCTTTAAACAGTGGCATTTCTTTGAAAGGATACATAAGGCTAAGGGTAAATCCCCATGATTTACCAACGGTGGAGGAGTTTTTAAAAACCTTGGACTTAAAGGATGTTCAATTGGAGCTTATAAAAGACGGACATCTAAGCAGGGGAGAGTTTTCCATAGAGACTGCAGATTTTTGGATAGAAAGAAGACTGGAAGACCTGCTGACGGATATAGAAGAGGAGCTTTGAACTACCTTTTAACCCCGCTGGAGATCTCTGTAAGGGGTAGCACCACGCTTAGGACCACAAAGGCAACCAAGATGCCTATTATCAACATGGCAATGGGCTCTGCCAACCTCATCCAGAGGTTTATCTTTCTCATAGCTTGCTGGTCGTAGAGTTTTTCTAAGAGTTCCAGAGCCTTTTCTAACTCTCCGCTCCTTTCACCAGTTGCCAAAAGACCCACAAAGAGGGAAGGAAAGACGCCGGTAGCCTTGAGAACCTCCGCCAAGCTTTTGCCCTTGGCAATCTCTTTGGGCACCTCTTTTAGCTTGCCCTTTATGTAATGATTGGTTATGGTATCTATGCCCAAAGACACCGCCCTAACGAGGGGAATGCCGGAGAGCAAGGACATACGCAGACTGCCCGCAAACCTTGAAAGCTGAAAGTAAAAGGAAACCTTGCCAAAAATGGGAAGCTTAAGGTAATACTTGTCTATGTTTTCCCTGCTTATGAGCCTCCCTTTAAAAACAAAAAGCAGGATAAACAGAGGAAAAAGGTAAAAGACATAACCCATCAGCTTGGAGGAAAAGAGAAAGATCTTTGTTATCAAGGGCAGATCCTTTCCCAAACCAGCCAGCACGCCGGCAACTTTTGGGATCACAAACTTAACCACCGCAAACACCGAAAGAAGGCTAAAGAGGATCACAAAGGCAGGGTAAGTTAGAGAAGACAGAACCTTTGCCCTTACCTGTGCCATTCTGCTGAGGAACTCTCCCGCAATTTCAAAGACCTTTTCTAAGTTTTCGCCCCTTTCGGCGGTCTTTAGCATCTCCAAAAAGAACTCCGGGAATATGTCCGCCCTGCCAAAGGCAGTATGCAAGGGCTCTCCCTTCTCTATTGCGTCCTTTACAGAAAGTAGAGCCTGTTGAACCCTTTTGTCCTCCGCCTGCTGGATGGCAGTCTCTAAGGCTTTTGGTAAGTTTAGCCCAGAAGATAGCAGCATAGAAATTCGTGTTAGCAAAAAGGCAATATCCTCTTGGGAGGGCTTTCTTTTAAAAAGCTCCTTACTCCAAGGGCTCTCGGAAACATCCTCTATCTTTAAGGGCTTTATGCCCTGAGAAATCAAAAGCTCGTAAGCAGACACTCCCTCCGGTACTTCAACCTTGCCACTTCTCACATTTCCAAACTGGTCTATGCCCCTGTATAGCTTTACCCTACTCATGGCTTTATAAGATATTCCCTGCCATTTAGGGTTATACGATAAAGGTCTGGCAGTCCCCTATAGGTCTCCTCAGTCTTACCACCCTTCACCGCAGAAAAGAAAAGTTCCTCAAACTTTCCCAACTTTACAAGCCTGTCATCCTCGTAAAACTTTATATCTCCGTAAGGATAGGGAAACTCGTAATAGTAAAGCACACCATCCTTGTAAATAAAGGCACACTTTACTAAGCCTTGGTAGTAATCCCCTGCGTAGGTGTGTAAAAATAGCTTATCCCTTTCCATGTAGGCGTCCTTTGCGGAGATGACCTTTCTTTGAATGTTCCAAACCAAAAGGGCTTCCTCCTTTAGCCTTTGGCTATCCCCCGCAAGAAACACCGAAGACTCCACGCTGGATTTAAAAACATAAGAAAAAAGCCCAAAGACAAGCCCAAGCAAGGTTATGACTATGATTAACTCAAGAAGGGTAAACGCCCTTTTCATTTTTTGAAAAGGTATATCACCGCAGAGCCATAAGAGAGCTCCACCTCTTTAATGCCCGGATAGTCCTTTAGCTCCCTTTCCCTAACCTGCACACCCTCCAACCTGTTTTCCAAAATTTTGTTGTTCAAAAGGCTCATATCTTGGTAAAGGCTCTTGGCAAGCTCGTAATCCTTGCGTGCAGAAAGCAAAAGCTCAAAGAGAACGCTAAAGGTGATCACCAAAACGGAAAGGGCAACCAAGACCTCTATGAGGGTAAAGCCCCTACAAGTTCCAAACATCTAAGTCATCTTCTGTGCCTTCTTTTATGTCTGGACCCGCAGACCTCAGCTCAAAGGGCTTATTCACCCCCGGGGAAACATAAATAAAATCTTGATCCCACGCATCCTTGGGCATTTTGTCCAGATACTGCCTCCATCTGGTTGGCACCGGCGGAGTGTTTGGCTTTTCCACTAAGGCTTTTAGACCCTGCTCGGTGGTAGGATAAAAACCATTATCAAGCTTGTATTGCTCCAAGGCATCCTTTATAGCCTTCATCTGAACCCTTGTTGCCTCCACCTTTGCCTGATCAACCCTGCCCGTGATCCTTGGCACCACAATGGCAGCAAGAATGCCCAAAATCACAATAACCACCAAAAGCTCTATGAGAGTAAAAGCCTTTCTCATGCCAAAAACAAAAAACCCCGCCAGAGGGCGGGGCGGTGCAACCTCTAACACTTAGAATTGGGTTTGGAGGTGGAGTGTGAAGTCGGTGAAGCTCTTTCCGGTTGCACCCTTTGAGTCAGTGTTTCTGTTCACAGAGTCCACACCCAAGGATACCTTTGCCGCTTGACCCTTGATGTAGTAGTGGGCAAAGACGCCAACCCTCGTGTTCTTGGGTTGGAGTGTGCTTACAGCAGTTGCTCCAGTGCCAGTGTTGAACTGGCGACGATCTTTATTCTTGTTTTGCTCCCATCTTATTGCCAAGGCTGGCTTTCCAAAGCCCACCATTTGGTCATATAGAAGTTGTCCTTGGGCATAAATTTGGGTTGCTTTGCCATAGCATACGTTATTTGCAGGACATGTGGGAGGATTATTATAACCATAAGGCACATCCTTTGCGTCTATGTATCCCACTTGAAGGTTGGGAACTAGGTCTCCAAACTTTTGTTCGTAGAGCATATCCGCCGTCCACATCTTAGCATCCTTTGTGTAGTTATTCGCAAGACCAGTAGTTTGTGCCTTCACTACCCTATAACCTACGCCGACGTTATGAACATTCTGCCTGCCAAGGTAGGTGTCTGAAAGGGTGTATCCAGTTTCTGGCTTAAAGCCAAGCATGGTGGGGGTAAATTGAACCCTTATGGTGTAGGCAAGGGAGTCTTTAGTGTTTGCACCAAAGAGGTTGTTAGGACCTCTCCTATCAAACCTACCGTCAGAAACACCCAAGTAGTACTTTAGCATACCGTCTGCCACATTACCCCAAACGACTATTCCTGCATCCCTGCTACCGTCATTAAGCAGACCTTGTGCGTGTGTGGGGTTTATTGATAATCCCGTAAATACATCACCAAGTGCTTGGGTTGGGATAAGGAAGTTGTAAGAGGATGTCAGGGCTATTCTGGAGAAGGGAACCCTCATTGCACCCGCTTGAACCCTGAACTCTTCCGCAAACTTCATTCCGATGAAGGCGTCCCTAACAATGAATGATTGCCTAAAACCAGGGTTGCCAGCTTCTGCGTTGATGCTGAAATACACCAGCTTATTCACTTGCCCGCTTGCAGTGATGTTGACCAAATTCACAGAAAAGTTTGTGGCGTTGTGGTCTGTGGCTGCATTTGTCCTCTTGCCCTCGTTTCTTCCCCATACTTGGGTGGAGAAGCCGATGTCTGCAAAGGTTTCCTGGTCAATGCTTACTCTCCAGGCGTGGGCTGGCAGGGTAGAAATACCCATCAGTGCTGCCATAGCTAAAAGGCTCTTCCTCATGCTAATACCCTCCTTTAAAGGTTTTTTGGATGGTTTTAATGATAGCATAAGGAAAAAAGTTTGTCAAGAGGTTTTTTTAGATGCAAACTTGCAGTTGGGTGTTTGGAAGTTGTGTTTTTTGTGGGTTTTTGACGCTTGCGTCCTTTTTTGCAATTTTGCAGTGAGGCTCTGTTTGAGGTAGGTTGATATAATTAAAGCCATGAAGTGGCTGAGGCGGGTTTTTATTCTTTTTATAATACTCTTTGTGCTCGGATTTCTGGGAAGTTTGTTGGCAAGGCTCCCGGTGGGAGACCGGGTGGCGGTTTTGAGAATAGATGGAGTTCTGGTCAATTCGGAGCCCATCGTTAGGAAGATAGAAAGTCTAAAAGAGGACAAAAGCGTGCGGGCTTTGGTGGTTAGGGCGGAAAGTCCGGGGGGCTCGGTGGGGGCGTCTCAGGAGATATACAGGGCTCTGGAACGGTTCAAGGAATCCAAAAAGCCGGTGGTGGTGTCTATGGGTAACGTGTGTGCTTCTGGGTGCTTTTACCTGGCTATGGCGGGGGACTACATATACGCAAACCCGGGGACTATAACGGGTAGCATAGGGGTCATCATCCAGCATACAAACCTAAAGGAGCTCTTGGAAAAGCTTGGCATAAAAACCACCTCCATAAAAACCGGAAAGTTCAAGGATACCCTATCTCCCACCAAGGAGCTAACGGAGGAGGAAAAAAGATACCTTCAGGAGCTCATAGACAGGGCATACGAGCAGTTTTTGAACGCCATACTAAAGCACAGAAAGGAGGTAGACCCCAACAAGCTAAGAGAGATAGCGGACGGCAGGGTATTTACGGGGGAGGATGCCCAAAAGCTCAAGCTGGTGGATGGCTTGGGTGGGCTCCAAGATGCCATAGAGAAGGCAAAGGAGCTCTCTAAGGCAGAAAAGCCAAGGGTCTTTTATGTGGAGGAGCCAAAGGGCTTTCTCAGAAGGCTCCTTGAAAACCGCCTTGGTGCTGGCTTTGGTGTGGATGCTCCTTTGATGCTATACTACCTTATGCAATGAGGGCGGTTTTAATCACTGCCACAGACACGGGCGTGGGAAAGACCTTTATTTCTTACAACTTGGTTTATGCCCTAAAAGAAAGGGGAGTAAAGGTGGGCTACCTAAAGCCCATAGAGACCGATGTGAAGGATGTGCCCCAGGATGGGGCTTTGCTCTGCAGTCTTACAGGGCAGGATTTGGAGGAGGCGGTGCCGGTTAGATACTCTCTGCCCCTCTCTCCTTATGCGGGCATCTTGGAGGAGAAGAGGGATTTTTCCCTTGCGGGTTTAAAGGAGCATTACCTTAGGCTTTTGGAAAGGTATGAGTTTTTGGTGGTGGAAGGAGCCGGTGGCGTTGCGGTGCCCATAAAGAGGGATTACAACTACGCCCACTTAGCCTTAGACTGGGGGCTTGACCTTTTGCTGGTAGCTCGGGCTGGGCTTGGCACCATAAACCACACCTACTTTAGCTACTTTTACGCAAAGAGCATGGGGCTGAACATCTTGGGAATAGTTATGAACGGTTTTGAGGGGAAGGATGTTTCAGAAAAAACTAACCCGATCATAGTGGAGGAGCTAACGGGAATAAAACCCTTCCAAGTGCCAAGGGTGGATGGGTTAATTCTTGAGCCTTCCCTCCGAGATAGCCTTGTTAGCCTTGTCGGGTTTTAGCATTTCATAAAAGGATACTCTCTCCACAAGTTCCTTAAAGTATGGTGCTGCGGCGGTGCCACCAAAGGCTCTACCCTTTGGCTCATCCACCATTATGCCCGCCACGTATTTTGGATTGGTTGCAGGAAAGTACCCCACAAAGTAGGCAACCACCTTTTCCATAGAGTATTTGCCCGTTTTAAAGTCAAACTTCTGGGCGGTGCCCGTTTTGCCCGCTATGGTAAAGTATTGGGACCTGGCTTGGGTTGCGGTTCCCTCTTCCACCACCCTTATGAGGTTTTTATGTAGCCAGTTTAAGACCCTATCAGAAAAGAGCTTATCCCTTAGCACTTTGGGTGGTTGGTTTGGTTCATAGACTATACGGGGCTGGATTATTTGGTTGGTAGCAAGCCCACCAAAGGCTACGCAGAGGTTCAAAAGGTTAGCACTCAAGCCCTGTCCTATGCTGGCGTAGATTATGTTTGCGGGATAGTTAAGGTTTGGAAGCTTTGGCTTTGCCTCTCCGGGTAGCACCCCAAAGGTGGATTTAAAGTGCATTTTTTCAAACAGCTCCTCCACATCCTTCTTTGAGAGAAACCGGGCTATTTTGGCAGTTCCCACATTGGAAGACTTTATGAGCACCTGGTCCAAAGACAGAACTCTGTAGGGATGCACATCCCTTATGGTCCTTCCAAAGAACTCTGCCCTTCCTCCCTCTGTATCCACACTGTAGTTAAAATTTATGTATCCCTTCTCTAAAGCCTGTCCTATAAAAAAGGGTTTCATCACCGAGCCGGGTTCAAAGGGGTCCGTTATGGCGTAGTTCCTCCTGTTTTCCGGTCTTGCCTTTTGGTAGTGATTGGGGTCGTAGTGGGGATAGTTTGCCAAGCCGAGAATGTCTCCGGTTTGTAGGTCTATAACAATTAGGGCGATCCTTCTTGGGCTCCAGTCCTTTACGATCCTCTCCTTTATATCTTCCAGTATCACTTGAACGCCAAAGTCTATGGTTAGCTGGAGGTCTTGGGTTTTGTAGTCCCTCTCTTCCTCCTCCAAGTTGAGCACAAGCCTTCCACTCTTTGGTGAATACAAAAAGACCTTTTTAGCCTCCTTTGAGTAGAGCTTATGATCAAACATATACTCAATGCCCTCAAGACCCCTTCCATCCGCACCCACAAAGCCTATAAGGTTGCTCGCCAAATAACCGTGTGGATAAACCCTTTTGTAATCCTCCTGAACACCCACCGCATTTTGGTTCTGCGTGTCCCTTATAACGCCCCTCACATAGTTTATGTGCTCTTTATGTATGTTCCTTGCCAACCATACAAACTTACTGTTTGTGTTTAGCTTTTTTAGTATTTCCTCCTCCCTTTGGTCTAAGACAGCAGAGAGCCTTCTTGCCAACTCTTCTCTGTTTTGGACGGAATTTGGAAAGGCAAATATGGAGAATGTGGGCATGCTTATGGCAAGCTCCACCCCCTTTCTATCCTTTATGGCTCCCCTATAAACGGGAACCTTTTCCACCACCGCCTTTGGGAATTTCTCCACAACCCTTTCTATGTATTCGGTCCTTCCAAAGAGCTGAATGTATGCAAACCTTATAACCACCACCAAGAAGCCCAAGAAGATAAGAAAGGCTAACAGGTAGATTTTAGTGTTCTTTACTGTGTTTGGCATGCAAGGCTTATAAACTCTTTGAACACATCAAAGGCATCGTGTGGTCCCGGAGATGCCTCCGGGTGGAACTGGAAGCAGTATATGGGCAGATACTTGTGCCTAAAGCCTTCCAATGTTTGATCCAAAAGGTTTATGTGGGTCAGTTCCACATCTTTGAGGCTTTCGGGCTCTACCGCAAAGTTGTGATTTTGGGCGGTTATGTGAATTCTACCGGTGCGCAGGTCCTTTACCGGATGGTTCCCTCCGTGATGTCCAAACCTCAGCTTGTAGGTCCTTCCGCCGAGGGCTAAGCCTATGATCTGGTGCCCAAGGCATATGCCCATAATGGGCAGTTTTTCCATGTATGCGCGCACCAGCCTTATGCCCTCCACCACCCTTTGGGGGTCTCCCGGTCCGTTGGAAAGAAAGATGGCGGAAGGTTTAATCTGTTCTATAGTTCTCTGGGCATTTTCTGGTGGGATCACCACCACCCTTGCCCCCTCTTGGGTGAGCCTTCTGAGTATGTTTTTTTTGACGCCAAAATCCACCACTGCAATGAGAGGCTTTTTGTTCTCCTTGGCTACATAACCCTTCCTTAGGTCCCAGTCTCCCTCCTTCCAGTAGTATATCTCCTTGGTGGCAACCTCTTGGACCAGGTCCAGCTCCGAAATGTCTGCGTAGCTTTTTGCCTTATGAACCAAACTCTTTGGGTCCAAATCTACGGTGGATATGATGCCCTTTATGGCACCCTTTTCCCTTATTCTTTTGACCAGAGCCCTTGTGTCTATGCCCCATATACCTAAAACTTGGTTTTCTTTCAAATACTCATCCAAAGACTTCTTTGCCCTCCAGTTGCTGTATATGGGAGAAAGCTCCTTTATTACAAGCCCATTGACCTGGACTCTATCGGACTCCACGTCCTCCTCATTTACTCCGTAGTTTCCTATTTGGGTGTAGGTTAAGACTACGATCTGCCCTTTGTAGGAGGGGTCTGTGAGGATCTCCTGATATCCAGTCATGGAGGTGTTAAAGACCACCTCCCCTAAGGTCTCCCCCTCTGCACCGAAGGAATAACCCACAAAGTAGGTTCCGTTCTCAAGGGCTAAGATGGCTCTTTTCATAGCTCTTTGGCGGAGAGGGCGGGATTCGAACCCGCGGTGCGGGGATTACCCGCACACAGCATTTCCAGTGCTGCACCTTCGGCCACTCGGTCACCTCTCCTGCAGTATAATTATAAGCAAATTTGAAGTTTCTTGAGTTTATAATCTTCCCGATGAACAAAGCCCTATGTCCCGTTTGTGGAGCGGTAAGTGAAAAAGTGTTATCTTCATACCGTTCGCAGTATAGCCCTGGAGACTACAAGCTCTACAAGTGCGAAAATTGTGATATGGAGTGGTGGGAGCCCTTAAAGATGCAGGGCTATCTTTACGAAGAGGGGTTGTTTCTGGGATACGAAAAATTACACAGCCTACCAAACCTAAAACTCGGTTCAAACCATAGGGCTTTCTTTAAAAACTTTTCTGGACCTAGGAGTGGTAGGCTGTTAGATGTGGGATGCGGGAACGGAAAGTTTTTGATGGTAGCCAAAGGTTATGGCTTTGATGTGTGGGGTATAGATATAGACAGGCAAAGCGTAGAAATAGCAAAAAGCGTCCTTGGAAACAACATACACTTCATGGAATTGGGGCAATTTGTTAAATTCGCTAGGGAGAGAAATCTTGAATTTGATGTGATCACTTTCTTTGAGGTTCTTGAGCACCAAGACAGACCCATTGAGTTCCTTGAAAGTATAAAAACCATACTAAAAAAGGGAGGATATGTGGCGGGAAGCGTGCCAAACAGAGACAGGTGGATTATAGATGAGACCGAATGGGATTATCCACCCCACCACCTTTTAAGATTTTCAAAAAAATCATTGGAGACAACCCTGAAAGTTGCGGGTTTTAGCAATATAGAGGTGGTGAGCTTAGACTTTTCCTTCAAACTTAAGGAGTGGCTCTTTTATATAAAACAAAGGTATATAAACATTTCTTCAGTGCCAGGATTTATCAAGACAATTCTTTCTGTGCCATTAAGCTTGGTCTTCATTGGAGATCTTATAGGCAGGGGACCCTATCTGTATTTTCAAGCCGGAAAAATCTAAAAGAACTGTTTAAAAAATAACAAATTCTCACAAACTTTGACTTTAAATAAAAGGCTTGAATTAACATCCCCTCGGGGCTAAGATTAAAAAATCAACCTTAAAAGGAGGTTTTTTGCTATGAAAAAGCTAATTGCCCTTAGCCTTTTAGTGTTAAGCCCTTTGGTCTATGCCCAAACAGGACAGCATGAGCACAGAATGAGCCCACAGGTGCATAGGTGCATGAAGGTTATGGACGACCCCAAATACATGGAGGAGATGCTTGAGTATATGTTCCAAAAGAAGGATGAAATGAAAAAGATCCTTGAGAAGAACCCTAAAATAAGAAAGCAAATGGAGGAGCTCTTAAAATGAACAGACTTTTAGCCCTTTTGCTTAGCATCTTTGCTTTTGCCCTTGCCAAGCAGGAAATAATTGCCTACTACAACCCCAGCTGTGGCTGTTGCAGTTCTTACTTTTCAAAGTTAGAGAAGGAAGGCTTTAGAATAAAGAAGGTCAAAGTCTCCAACGAGGAACTGGACCGGATAAAAAACAACTCAAGGTGCCCTTGAACCTCAGGTCTTGCCATACGATGGTTTACGAGGGTAAGTTCATAGAGGGGCATGTCCCACCCAAGGGTGTAAGCCTTGTGCTGAGGGAAAAGAACATAAAGGGTGTGGCGTCTCCTCACGGTGTGAAGAGCGGAAGAGGTGGCTATGAGGATAGCTACGAGGTGGTAAGGTGAGCTTTCATAGAAGGGACCTTTTAAAGTTTATGCTGTTTTCTGGGTTGGCTTATTCCCTTCCGGGCTTTTCTGCCCTCAGAAGGCTTGAGGTGGCAGACTTCAAAGAAAAGGAAGGGCTATTGGAATATACGCTGATCATAAGAAAGGAGCCTGTGGAGGTTGGTCAAAGAAGGGGCACGGGAGTTTTGGTCAATGGTCTCTTGCCCTCACCCCTACTTAGGTTTAAAGAAGGGAAAGAGGTGGTTATAAATGTTATAAACGAGATGGAGGAGGAGACCTCCATCCATTGGCACGGCTTGTATGTGCCCAACAACATGGACGGCGTGCCGGGAGTAGTCTTTCCGGGCATTCCCCTAAAGGGAAGATTTACTTACAGGTTTCCGGTGGTGCAGTCGGGCACCTATTGGTATCATTCCCACTCTTTGCAGGAGCAGTTGGGATTTTATGGTCCCCTAATACTTGAGCCGAAGGATGGAGATCCCATAAAGGCAGACAGGGACTATGTGATCGTCCTTTCCGATTGGACTGACGAGGACCCCCACCGCATACTTTCTAAGCTAAAAAAGTATCCCGGATACTACAACTTCCAGAAGAGAACCTTGGGGGACTTTATAAGGGAAGTAAGAGAAAAGGGCTTTTCTCAGACGCTAAAGGAGAGGCTCATGTGGGCTCGGATGAGAATGGATTCAAGGGACATAGCAGACATCACTGGCTACACATACACCTACCTTATGAACGGGCAGACAACGCAAGAAAACCCCACGTTTATCTTTAAGCCCGGTGAAAAGATTAGGCTTAGGTTCATAAATGCCTCCTCCGCCACCTACTTTAATGTGCAAATTCCCGGTTTAAAAATGACTATAGTTCAAGCGGACGGACAGAATGTGTATCCGGTGGATGTGGATGAGTTCCGTATTGCCATTGCAGAAACTTACGATGTTATAGTTCAGCCCGAGGAGGAAAGGGCTTACGCCATCTATGCGGAATCTATGGACAGGAGCGGTTTTGTGATGGGAACCCTTGCACCGAGGGAAGGTATGAGGGCAGTGCCACCACCAAAGAGGGAAGTGCCCGAGTTGACCATGGAGGACATGGGACACCATGGACACACAAACCACGGACATCATCACCACCATGAAGGCTACAAGATGATGCTGGATGTGAAGAAAAACCCCTTTGGGGTGGATGCGGACATGGTAGTGGAAAGCCCAAGGCAAAGGTTGGAAGACCCGGGTGTTGGATTGAGAAACCAAAAACACAAGGTCCTAACCTACTCAGACTTAGTGAGCGCGGAAGAATACCCCATAGGAGAGCCAAGCAGGACCATAGAGATCCACCTGGTGGGCAACATGGAGAGGTTCATATGGAGGATGTACTCTTACGATGGCAAAAGGCTAACCTCAGGATTTGAGGACCTTATAGACCTAAAGTATGGAGAGGTGGTAAGGTTTGTTATAATAAACTACACCATGATGCACCATCCTATACATTTGCACGGCATGTGGATGTATTTGGACAACGGAGGGGACGCCCTGAACCCAAGAAAGCACACCATAGATGTAAAGCCGGGGGAGGTGGTTTTTGTAAATGTAAAGGCAGACAACCCTGGTCTTTGGGCTTTTCACTGCCATGTGCTCTATCGCATGGATACGGGCATGTTCCGAGTGGTGAGGGTGAGATAGATGAGAAGACTTCTTTTTGCAGTTCTGTTGCCGATATTTGCGGTAGCTTATGGAGAAGAGATAAAGCCCATGCATCCAACAAGGTTCGGTGGCTTCTTTGTGGATAAGTTGGAATACAGAACTAAGAACAAAGACCTAAAATTTCACATCTATTCCTTTTATGGAGGGGACTACCACAAGCTGTTGGTTGATGTGGAAGGAGAAAGGGGGCTAAAAAATAGCGAGTGGCTCCTTGAGAGGGCGGACCTGCTGTTTGTAAAGGCTATCTCAAGCTTTTGGGACCTAAGGGCGGGCGTGGGCTACGCGGGTAGCAACGAGGGTGGAAGGTCAAGGCTCGTGCTGGGTGTGAATGGTCTTGCACCCTACGGGTTTGATGTGGAGGCAAACCTAAACCTAACCAACAAAGGAGAGCTTTACGGAAAGCTTGGGGCGGAGTATGACCTTTCGCTAACCCAGAGGCTCATCCTTCAACCGAGCTTTGATGTTTCGGCAAGCACCAAAAAGATAGAACCCCTTGGAGTTGGGAGCGGTCTTAGTAAAACAGAGTTAGCCCTGAAGTTAAGGTATGAAATAAAGAGGGAATTTGCACCCTATGTGGGCATCTCTTGGGAAAGGCATTTTGGACAAACTAAGGAAATGGTGGGAGAAAGGGACCTTATAAACTTCCTGGTGGGTTTAAAAACTTGGTTCTGAGCCTTCAGCCTCCGCCCATAAACTTGCCATACCAACGAAGAAAGCCAAAAACCAAAAGGGTCAAAAAGACAAGAAATAGAACATAGAACAAAAGTTCCATAAGGATAAAATATTCCTGTGGAAGCACTCATTGACAAGTTTGTAAGGGAGGTTTCCCAGGTTCAAAATTCTCTCAAGGTTGCTTCTCCGTGGGTCAAAGGGGAGGTCTTGGAGGAACTTATAAAAGCCCTCAAACCTCAGGTAAAGTTGGAGGTTATTCTGAGGGCTGGGGAAAGAAGGGACCTTGAAATCACAGATTACAGGGTTTTCAAAGCCATAAGGGACTTCGGTGGAGAAGTGTACATAAACCCAAGATTGCACGCCAAGTTTTTGATAATGGATGAAAGAAAAGCCTATGTAGGGTCTGCAAACCTTACTTACTCTGGCACTGTGGAAGGCAACTTGGAAGCCATGGTGATGGTTGAGGAGGAAGAGAAGATAAAGGAGCTTTTGGCACTTTGGGAGCTTTTAAAGGGATCGTCTGTTAAGCTGGACAAAAACACGGTAGCGGTTGCTCTGAGGGCACACTCTTCCACCGAGTTGGAGGTTTTGCTTTTGGAAGACCTGCCTGAGGAGAGCTTTTTGAAGGTAAATACGGATAAGGGCTTTTTGGTCTGTAAGCTCAGGAACGTTAGCACCTTGGGTCCCGATAGCCTCAGTCTAAAACTAAGTAGCTTTCAAAAGGATTGGGTGGTTGCCCTCATAAACAGCATGGCAGAGGAGGGTGGAAGGATAAAGGTTGGGAAGGTTTATGTAGTCTGCGAATACATAAAGCACAGGGAAAAGGAAAAGGAGAGCCTGTTTGGAGTTCCCTTGAAGACTTTGGAGGTGGGCACCCAGTTTGTAAGGATGGAAGAAGAAGAGGAGTTGAAGGAACTTATGGGCACCAACATGTCCGGCTATCCGATGGAGGTTAAGGTCTTTGCGGGCAAGCTCTTTGGTGTGGGCACACCCGCCTACTTGGACCTTACGAAGATCGCCACCATGCACATGGCGGTGCTTGGCACCACAGGTTCTGGGAAGACCACCTTTGTGGTTCGGCTTCTAAAGGACATAAAGAACAAAGGCTACGCCCAAGTTTTTGTCATAGACCTTTTTGGAGAGTATTTCAAAAAGCTGAAAGAAAACGAGGAATTCATAGATTATGTGAAGCTTCCCTATACCCTCTTTCCCGTAGGTGCGGAGGACATAAAGGAGCTGTTCAAAAAGTATGGCTTTGAAATGGGAGAAAGGTCCTCCCAAGAGCGCGCTTTCTTTGGGAAAATAAGGAGGTCCCTAAAGCCAGATTTGGAAAAGATCGCCTACAGTGAAAGGAGCTTGGAGGATATTCTCCTTGATGCACCCGCGGACATTAAAGAGCAGGCGGAGGACCTTTTGGAGCTTCTCTCAAGGGACTTTGGAGAGGATGCAGTAAGAAATCAAAGGCTAATATGGGAAAGGGCAAAGGAGGTGGTGAATTCTAAAAGTCCATTGGTTATATGTGATTTGAGCGATCTGGCAGACCCAGAGTCCCGCCTGAACATAGTGGGGCTTATCATGAAGGAGATCTTCCTTTCTTCAATGAAGGATGGCAGGAGGCGGATCATAGTCCTTGAGGAAGCCCACAACTTTGCACCGGAGAGGGGTGCCATTGACCTCCCTACGGGAAGGGAAAACATAGCCCTTCAGATGACAAAGAGGATAGCCTTGGAGGGTAGAAAGTTTGGCGTTGGGCTTGTAGCCATAACCCAAAGACCCGCAAACTTGAATAAATACATACTTTCTCAGATGAACACACAAGCCATATTCCGTTTGGTGTCCAAAAACGATTTAGACGCGGTGTCCGTGTTCTTTGGGGAGAGGGATTGGGGGCTTTTGAATTTATTGCCCCTTCTTAGACCGGGAGCCCTATATCTGAGCGGTCTGGCAGTGCCCTTTGGTATGCTCTTGGAGATTGAGCTTTAAACCTCCAAGAGGATGGTTACGGGTCCATCGTTTATTATGAAAACCTCCATATGGGCACCAAAGATGCCCGTCTGCACTGGCACATATTGGGAAAGCTTTTTGACGAAGAGTTCATACAACTCCTTTGCCCTCTCTGGCTTTTCTGCCTCCTCAAAGCTGGGTCTTCTGCCCTTTTGGGTGTTGGCATAAAGGGTAAATTGGGAAACCACAAGGGCAGAACCCTTCACATCCAAAAGGGAATACTGGAACTTACCCTTTTCGTCCTCAAATATTCTAAGATGCACCACCTTTTCCACCAGCTTATCCACTTTATCCTCTGTGTCTCCCACCCTAACCCCAAGGAGTATGTTCAGTCCCTTTTCTATTCTTCCCACCTCTTTGCCATCCACCACCACCCAAGAGGCCTTTACCCTTTGCACTAAGGCGCGCATGTTCAGAGCTTACAAAGGACAGGTATGATCTCGTAGCTTTGCTCCTCTCCAAGGATCAGCTTTATAAGATGGCTTAGGTTGGGTGAGTTGTCGGTAAAAAAGAGCCTCAGGGTCCCATTCCCTTCGTTCTTTGCCAACTTTTTGACCTCTTGGGCAACCGCTTGGGCAGAATCTACAATCTCCACATCTCCCATATACTCCTTTATTGTCTCTTTTAATAGGGGATAGTGGGTGCAGGCAAGTATGAGGGTATCCACCTTACCCTTCAGTTCTTCCAAGTAATACTCCACTACGCTTTGGGCTATCTTGCCGTTGATTATACCCTCCTCCACCAAGGGAACAAAGAGGGGGCAAGCCTTGGCTATAGGCTGTGCGCCCTGTTCCTTTAAAAGGTTTTGATATACCGCACTTTGCACCGTACCCCTTGTGCCTATTACTCCTATTCTTTTGGTCATTGAGACCTTCAGGGCTTGTTCAACGCCCGGCTGGACTACCCCAACCACAGGTATAGCTAAACCCTCCCTTAGAAGCTCCAGGGCGTAAGCACTGGCGGTGTTGCAGGCAACCACCAATAGTTCTATGCCAAAGGACAGAAGAAACTCCGCACACTCAAGGCTGTATCTTTGGATGGTCTCCTTGGACTTGCTACCGTAGGGCACTCGGGCGGTATCCCCCAGGTAAAAAAAATCCGCAAAGGGCAACTCTTCCCTTAGGGCTTTTAAAACAGTTAGCCCACCTACGCCCGAGTCAAAGATGCCAATTTTCATGATATTTTCATATAGCTTTTCCTATTATAATATACAGAATAACCTTATTTAGGAGGTGTTGTCATGAAGAAGGCACTCATACTATTGGCAGTAGGTCTTGTAAGCGTGTCCTTCGCCAGCCAACAGCTCGCCCAACAGAAGGGCTGTATGGCATGCCATGACATGAAGGCAAAGAAGGTGGGACCTTCCTACGCGGACATAGCCAAGAAGTATGCTGGAAAGTCTGACGCTGTGGATTACTTGGCGGGCAAGATCAAGAAAGGTGGTGCGGGCGTTTGGGGTTCTATACCCATGCCTCCTCAGAACGTATCTGACGCAGAAGCCAAACAACTTGCCCAGTGGATCTTGAGCGTAAAGTAAGAGAACTCTTTTCGGAGTTTGTCCAGCTTCACTTTAAAAAACCCGTGGAGGCGGACTTCAGGGACCTGAGGTCTGCCCTCCTCTTTTCTATGTTCTTAGAATGGTTCGGGCTTGACAATCCCTTAGGTATATACCTTTTGGACCTTTATCCGGAGCTTTTGTCTGAATTTCACCTTTGGCACCGAACCTTGGGCATAGAACACTCAAAGCTTGACTTTCTACCGTGCTGTTAAAAAAGGTTTATACGTTTGGAGGGAAGGGTGGCGTTGGTAAAAGCACCTTAGCCTGTGCCTTAGCCCTAAAGCTATCTGAGAAGGGTAAAACCCTTTTGGCTTCCTTGGACCCAGCACATTCCCTTTCTGGCATACTCAAAACATCGGTAGGGAGCAATATTACTCAAGTTCTCCCAAATCTTTATGCGGTGGAGTTTGATGCCCAGAGCTTAGCCCGGAGCTATGTAGATAGAGTTTTAAAGGGCTTGGAGGAAGTTCTTTCTCCCTCTGTCTTGGAGGGTGCAAAAAGGTTTGCGTCCTTGATTTCCTCCTCCCCCACCTCTTTGGAAACAGCAGTCTTTGACAAACTTTCTGAACTTTTGCCCCAGTATGAGTATGCGGTTTTGGACTTTGCGCCCACTGGACAGGTGCTCAGGTTCTTTGACTCTCTAAACTTGGTTCAAGAGTGGCTTGAGTTTTTGGTCCAGCTCAGCCAACGGCAGGAGGAGATAGACCGGTTTATGAACAGAAAGAGAAACCTACCCCAACTTCTCAGGGAAAGGCTCCAGAAGGTAAAATTCTTGGCAGAAACCTTGAGGGAAAAGGGGTTGCTCTTTGCGGTTGCAAGGCAGGAGCCCTTGGCACTCCAAGAGGCACAGATGTTAGAAAAAAACACCTTCATAAAAACAAAGAGGGTCATAAACTGCTCTGAAGAAGCCACAGAAGGGCTCAGCATTCCAAGGGTGGAAGACCCCTACGGTCTTGAAAACCTCAAAAAAATCCCCATAGAAAAGCTCGCCCTACTTTAACACTTTTCCCGTCTTTAGATAAAACACGTAAAGGTCAAGTTCTGCCAAACTCATACCAAGCCCTTGTGCCACTTCCTTGAGGGCTTTCTCTGACTGGAGGTATATTTTCCTGGTCATGGTTTTGTAGTCTGGAATGAGCCTTTTCTCTTTCAAAAACCTGAATATGTGTCTGTCTATTATTGCCAAATCCTTGTAGCCGATGTTTCGTAAAAAATGGGATGCTTCCTTTAGCCCAAAGCCCTCCACTTTGTATTTGGAACAGGTATCGCTTAGAAGGTCCCTGAGTTCTTGTGGGTTTGAGCCATTCTTTAAAAGCTCTAAGGTTCTGTGAAAGTTTTCCCTTGCCTTGACGATCCTTTCTGCCCTTTGGCGGGCAAACCTATGACCAAGGGATGAAAGAATTTCCGTTAGCTCCTCCAAGCTAAGGTTTTTAAACCCCTCCGTTCCTATTTGCATCTGTGCCTTTATGCCAAGGCTTGCGGAGGAGTTGGCGGTTAGCAAACAAAAGCAAAGTTCCGAGAATAGGTCCGCCTTATACTCCGCTTCCAAAAAGGGCTTAAAGTTAAAGTAGGTTTCTCCGAACCTTCCCAAGTTTTCAAACTCCTCCAGCCTTCTATGGACAAAGCTTTCAACTTTTTCCTTTGCCAGAAGGACATCCTCAAACACTGCCTACCTCCTTCATAAGCTCCACCGCACCTTTAAGGGTTTGGTTGTTTATTATGCCCATAAGCCTTGCCACCTCTTGCAGACGCTCCTCCTCTCCGAGCTCTTTTATTAAGACTTGGTTGCCATCCCGGTAGGTTTTAAAGTGTCTGTCTCCTGCTGACGCAAGGGCGGGCGAGTGGGTTATGGCTATAACCTGCATCTTTGAGGATAGTCTTTTCAAAAACTTTGCCATTTTGAGGGAAGTCTCTCCGCTTATGCCCACATCTATCTCATCCAAAAGGTAGGTTTGGGCTACCGGAGATAGCAAAAATAAACCCAGGGCTAAACGGGATATTTCCCCGCCGGAGGCAACCTCTGCCAAATCCTTGGGTGTTCCCCCGGAGGAGGAAAACAAAAACCTTACATCCTCAAAGCCAAAGGGTCCCTCTCTTTCTTCAAAGAACACATCAAAGACCCCTTTTTCCAAACCAAGCTCCTTTAAGCTATCCATTACCATGCCCACAAAGGCAGGCTTTTCTTCCCTTCTCTTGGCACTGAGCCTTTGCCCCACCTCCCTGAGCTTAGCCCTTAGCCCTTCCCTCCTGCTTTGAAGCCCCTCAAGGCTCAGCTCTATGCCTTCTAACCTTTTTATCTCCTCTTTGAGCCCTTCCGCAAGCTCTAACACTTCTTTGTAGCTTTTTTTGTATCTTCTTTCTAAGCTCTGCACCGCAAAGACCTTTTGGTTGAGCTGGTCTATCTCCTCAAGGTCCCAGCTTTCGTAAAGGTTGGAGAGCCTCTTTCTGAGCTCAAGAAATTCCTCCTGAACCTGCATGAGCGTCTCTTTTTCTTGGCTCAATCCCAAGCCCTCCAAGAGCTTTGCCAAGTTCTTCAGACTGGGTATCAACGCTTCGTCCAACAGTGCAACCCCCTCAAGGGATAACTTGTTTATCCTTTCCCCCTCTGCATACTTTTTTAGCACCTCCAAAGCCCTCTCGTATTCCTCCTCCGACCATCCCACCCTTTCAATATCCCTTAGCTCCTCTTTGAGTATTCTAAGCCGGAGGTCCCTCTCCCTCTCTAGGTGGGCAAGTTGCTCCAAGTTCTTTTCCACCTCCTTTAACTGCTGGTAGATCTTTTCAAACTCCCTTCTCAGTTCAATGGCTCCCGTGCTTTTATCAAAGACATCCCTCTGAAAGTCCCTTCTCAAAATTCTTAGCCTGTCGTCCTGCTCTTGGAAGAGTAAAGCCCTTGAGAGGACATCCTTGACCACCCTTTGGGTGCTGCTGAGCCCGTTAAGGTAAAACCTGCTCCTTCCTCTGCTTATCTCCCTTCTTAGGATGAACTCCTCATTTTCTAAGACTATCTCCGCCTCCACCGCGGTGCCTTCCTCGTAATCCCCCTGCTCCCCCATCAAAAACAAAAGGGCGGAAAAGGTCATAGACTTTCCTGTTCCTGTCTCCCCCGTGATCACGTTAAGACCTCTGTCAAAGAACAGCTCCTGCCCTTCTATGAGAAGGAACCTCTCTATGCTCAACCTAACCAGCATAAAAAAATAAGATAAGTTAAAATATACACACGTCGGGTGAAAAATTACCCCCATATTTGAGACTTCCTGAAAAAGCTACGAGCCTATAGCGTAGCCATAAAGGTGGGCAAGTAAAGTAATCCCTTTTCTCCACGCAAAGGATTTTTTCTTAAGAGATTCCCAGCTTTTGTGAATTTCTCACCCGACGTATACTGACGATTATAATTATCATATGCACACTTTCTCTCCTTTAGCCACAAACAGCTATAACCGATTGAGGGACGAGTCCCTTGACTTTAAAGGCATTCTAGCAGGTCAAGGACTTCATAGCATTCATCCATACCCCGCAATGTTTCATTTTTTACTGGTAAGAAAGTTTATTAACGAATTATCCAGTGAGGGTGACTTGATTCTTGACCCCTTCTGTGGTTCAGAAGTTTCGGCGGTTGAGGCACTAATAAACAACAGAAACTATGTGGGCTATGACATAAATCCATTGGCGGTTTTAATCGCAAAAGTTAGAACCACTCCTATATCTACGGAAAGGGCATTCAAGCTGTTGGAATTGATATTGAAGGAAGATGTAAAAGACTACGAAATCCCAAAATTTCCTAATATTGAATATTGGTTTGACGAGGATGTTATAGAAGAATTAGCAAAACTTAGGGCTATTATCTTTAGCATTGAGGATATTAAGCTTCAGAACCTGTTTAAGGTGGCTTTTTCTGAGACTATAAGATTGGTATCAAGGGCGGATCATAGTGAATTTAAGTTGGTTAGAGCTAAAAAAGCTAAGAAAAAGGATGTAAAGTTTGTTTTTGAAACTATTGCCAAAAGAAATATTATAAATCTCTCCGTCCTTTCTAATCTAACATTTAAGGCTCGCGTTGATATTCAGCAGTTCAACGTGCTGGACAATCTACCTATAGAAGATGAAAGTGTGGATTTGGTAATTACATCTCCACCATACGGAGATTCAAAAACAACAGTAGCTTATGAACAGTTCTCAAAGTTATCCATAAAGTGGTTAGGCTTAGAAGATAGCTTTAAAAATTACCAATTGGGAGCTAAGGAAAAAAGCTATAAATATGCTTTGCCCTTGGACGAACTTAACGAATACATTGAAAATATAAAAAGATCGGACGAAAAAAGGGCGAAGGATGTTTATAGTTTTTATGCAGACTTATACAGGGCAATTGAGAATATTTCAAAAAAAGTGAAATTGGGCAAATACGCCGTCATAGTTGTAGGTAATAGGAGAGTGAAAGGAGTTGAATTGCCAACAGATAAAATATGTGCGAGCTTCTTTAGCCAATTTGGTTTCGTTCATATTATCACCTTAGTTAGGGAGATTTCAAATAAAAGGATGCCCTCTGAGAACTCTCCCTCCAACGCTAAAGGCGACAAATCAAAGACTATGAAGTATGAGTATATTGTAATTTTGCAGAGAAAATATTAATGATGATGGTAAAAGATCAGATTCTCTACGAACTTTATAAAGGAAAAGATTACCACATTGAACCTACCTTGGAGAGAATTGAAAAGGCGGTTGAGTATGTGGGTTTAAAAAAGCCCTCCTATGTTTCCCTTTTGGTAGGTGGCACCAACGGGAAGGGCTCTACCTGTGCCTTTGCGGAGCGCATTCTCAGGGAGCATGGCTACAAAACCGGTTGGTTTGTCTCTCCGCACCTATACGATGAGAGGGAAAGGTGGAGGCTGAACGGACAAAAGATAGAGCAAGAGAGGTTAAAGGAGTATGTAAAGGAGCTAAAGGGCGTCTTTGAGAGGTTTAACCTCACCTACTTTGAAGCTTGCACACTAATAGCCCTAAGGTTCTTTGAGGATGAAAAGGTGGATTTTGCGGTCTTTGAGGTGGGAATGGGAGGCAGGTGGGACGCCACCAGAACCTGCAGACCTTCCGCCTGTGCCATTACCAACGTTCAAAGGGACCATGTAAAGTGGCTGGGTAAAAGTCCTGAAGAGAGGGCTTATGAAAAACTGGGCATATATGTGCCCGGCAGACCCATTGTGATCGGCAGTCCCAAAGAACCTTTGTATCCCAAAGCCTTGGAGTTATGCGATCTGAAGGACCTGATCGTGGCGGGCATGGACTTTCTTGCTTACGGCAAAGTAAAAGGCATGCAAACCTACTTGGAGAACTTTAGCTCTGACTTTTTTTCAATAAGCTCCGCCAAGCTGGGGCTCTGGGGCAAGTGGCAAATAGACAACGCCAGCGTAGCCATTGCCTTGGTAAGCCAAGTTATAAAACTAAAAGAAGACCACACAAGAATAGCCCTTGAAGAGACAAGGTGGGAAGGGAGGATGGAAATTTTGAGGAAAAACCCTCTGCTGGTAATAGACGGTGCCCATAACCCGGATGGTGTCAAAAGGGTAGCCCATCAGTTAATAAAGCATGGCATAAAGCTGATTCCCGTATTTACCGGGCTAAAGGACAAGGAGTGGAGAGAGTCCATGACTTTCCTCCGAAAGCTTTCGGAAAAGATCTATTTGGTGCCCATCAACCACCACAGAGGAGAAGGGCTATCTGAACTGGTGCAACAAGCCCAAAGGCTGAACTTCAGGGAGATCGTCCCTCTGAGCTCTGCGAAAGATGTTTTTGGGTTAAAGGAAGATGTGCTGGTGCTTGGCTCTCTATACTTGTTGGGAGAAGTAAAGAAATGTCTGGAAGAAAAGAGGGAGTAGTTTTTGTGGGCTCTTTTAGGGAGAACTTTCCAGAGGATAACAGAAAGCATGTGGTCTTTGTGGGAAGGTCCAATGTGGGTAAATCCTCGCTTATAAACATGCTGGTGGGCAAAAAGGTAGCCCATGTTAGCAAAGAGCCGGGCAGGACTAGGGCTATTAACTTCTTCCTGTGGGAAGATGGGCTATATCTGGTGGATGTGCCCGGCTACGGCTACGCAAAGGTTTCTGGTGAAGAAAGGGAAAGGTGGAGGCTTATGATGGAAAAATACTTTACCCAGTGCAAAGAAAAAATCCAAAGGGTGTTTTTGCTCATAGACAGTCGGGTGGGACCTACACCCTTAGATAGGTCTATGATAGAGTTTCTTTCTTCTTTTAACATACCCTATGTGCTCGTTTTGACAAAAGGAGATAAGGCAGATCAAAGGGATAAAGAGAAAACCATAAAGGAACTGAGCCTTCTTTCAAAAGCACCCATTCTTATAACATCAGCCAAGGAGGGCAAAGGTAAAAGGGAGCTTTTAAAGTTCCTGAAAGTTGAATAAATTTAGGTGAATTGTGGTAGAATATTAGTATAAAACTTTTTAAGGAGGTTTAAAATGGCTAAGAGAGGAAGAAAGAAGGGCGGAGCCAGATACAGAAGGATCACCCTTTCTCTGCCCAAAAGGTTGTATTATGTGCTCAACGGCATAGCCATGGGAGATGAGAGAAAGCTAAACAGGTTGATCAAGGGCATCCTTGAGGATAAGCTCATGGAATCCACCGTCGCAGAACTGGAGCTTTATCTGGGAAGGGGTGAAGAGTTAGAGGAAGAGGATGATATGGAAGAGGCAGGGGAAGAGAAGAAGGAGTAAATGATCCACCCACGCATAAGGGGGCTGTCTGCCTATAAAACGGAGACCACTCCCTGCAAGGTAAAGCTCTCCTCCAACGAACTACCCATAAGGTTTCCGGAGGAGGTTAAAAGAAAAATAGGGGAGGTGATCTCCTCCCTCCCTTTGAACCGCTACCCAGACCCACATGCATCAGAGTTAAAAGAGGTCATAGCCAAAAGGTTTGGTGTTTCCACGGATAACCTGGTTTTGGGCAACGGTTCTGATGAACTCATTCAATACTTAACTATAGCGGTAGGAGAATTAAACAGTCCCGTCCTCTATCCTGTCCCCACCTTTCCCATGTATGGTATATGTGCCACCGCCTTGGGAAGGGAAAAGGTGGAAGTGTCCCTCAAAGAGGACCTGGACTTAAACTTGGAAGCCCTTTTGAGGGCGGTGGAGGAAAAAAGACCTTCCTTAGCCTTCTTCTCTTATCCAAACAATCCCACGGGCAACTGCTTTAGGGAGGATGCCATCAAAAGGGTTAGACAGGAAGGAGTATTTACCGTAATAGATGAGGCTTATTATCACTTCTCCGGAAAGACCTTTCTTACGGATGCCCTTCAAAGGGAGGATACTGTGGTCTTAAGAACCCTCTCCAAGATAGGTTTGGCGGGTCTGAGGGTGGGCGTGCTGATAGCAAAGGAGGAAATAGCCAAAGAAATAAACAAGCTGAGGCTTCCCTTCAACATAACCTATCCTTCTCAGGTAATAGCCAAGCTTATGTTGGAAGACTTTTACCTTATAATAGAGGAACACGTGCAGATGGTCCTGAGGGAACGGGAAAGGCTAATAAGGGAGCTCTCTAATATAGAAGGTGTAAAGGTCTTTCCTTCCGATGCTAACTTTTTCCTTTTTAAAACTCCCTACCCGGCAGGTTTGGTGCACGCTGAACTTATAAAAGAGGGTGTTTTGATTAGGGATGTTTCTTACCTTCCCAAATTGGAGAACTGCCTTAGGGTAAGCGTGGGCTTCCCAGAGGAGAACGACCAATTCCTACAAGCCATGCAAAGGGTGATGAAGAGGCTATGCTGAGGGTTGCCACTTGGAATGTAAATTCTATAAAGTCCAGAAAAGAGTTGGTTTTTATGTGGTTGGAGAGGGTTCCCGTGGAAATCTTGTGCCTTCAAGAGCTAAAAACAGAAACCCAAAATTTTCCCTTTTCCGACTTTGAAAGGCTCGGATACAGGTGCTATGTGCATGGGCAAAAAACCTACAATGGCGTGGCTATATGCTCTAAGTTTGAGTTGGAGGATATTTTTAAAGGCATAGGAGATACAAGGTTTGATGTGGAAAGTCGGGTAATAGGAGGAAGGCTCAAGGACCTTTGGCTCATAAACTGCTATTTCCCTCATGGGGAAGAGAGGGGAGGTAAAAAGTTTTACTATAAGTTGGAGTTTTACAATGCCTTCTGTAAATTCTTGGAAAAAAGCTTTAGTCCCTCAGACAAGATCGTGCTCGTGGGCGACATGAACGTAGCCTTGGAAGACATAGATGTCTATGACCCGGTTGTCCTGAAGGATACCATAGGGACCATGCCGGAAGAAAGACAAGCCCTAAGAAGGCTCTTAGATTGGGGCTTTTTGGACGCCTTCAGGTATTTATACCCTAACAAGGTGGAATTTACTTGGTGGGATTACATCGGGGGTGCCATATGGAAAAACCAAGGAATGCGTATTGATTACATATTTATCACAGAGCCCCTTTTAAAGAGCCTAAGGGATGTGTTTGTGGATACATGGGCAAGAAAGAAGAGACAGCCAAAGCCCTCAGACCATGCGCCCGTGGTGGGAGTTTTTGAACTGTGAGGGGAGTGATTTTTGCAATACTTGCCAGCTTTGCGTGGGGGCTTGCCCCCATCCTCTTTAAGTTGGGTCTAAGGGCTGAAGTTAGCAACCTCTTTGCCCTCATAGTGCATAATTTTTCCGCCTTTTTGTTGGCATCCTTGCTCTTTTTTACCTTAGGGGAATCCTTTAAGGCAGGCTTAAGAGAGCTGGTTTTTATATCCGTTGGGGGCATGCTCTCGGGATTTTTGGGTTTGTTCTTCTATTTTGAAGCGGTTAGGCACGGCAAAGTTTCCATAGTGGCACCAATTGCCTCTACCTCTCCCCTCTGGAGTGTGCTCTTTGCCTATGTTATGTTGGGGGAGGGCTTAAACCTTCAAAAACTTGTGGGCGTCTTTTTGATAGTGTTGGGCATAACCCTTTTGAGCCTTTCAAAGCAATGAAAAAGGTACTCCTTTCCATTTTGGCGGGCTTATTGCTTTACCTACCCTTCTCCAAGTTAAACCTATGGTTTTTGCTCTTTCCTGCCCTCTTTCTTTTTGTTAAATATCGGGGAGTGTCCTTTTGGACATTGGGAGGGTATGTGTTTATCTTTCTTTCCCTGAGGTGTGCCAACATTGCCAGCGTTGAGTTTGGCGGTATAAATCCCGTTCTCTCTTACTTTATGTATTCCCTGTTCGTTCTCCTCTTTACCCTTTTTCAGTTTTCCCTGCCAGCCTTTATTGCCCAGAGGTTTTTTAAAAACTCCCCTTTAGCCTACGGCTTTTTTTATACCCTCTTTGAACTGCTTCGCTCTCACTTTCCCCTTGGTGGCTTTCCATGGCTTTTGATGGGAGAGGTCCTCTCCCAAGTGCCCCTTTTAAAATATTCCCTATACTTTTTGAGCATACCCCTTTACACTTTTTTGCTTTGGGTTTTGATAATTTTCCTGTTCCAAAAAAGGCTTTTTTCTTTAGCCCTGTGCCTTTTAGTTTTGTTTTCTTTTAGCCTTTCCGCTTACTTTGTGCCACCAAAGAAACTAAACGGAGTAAAGGTAGCCCTCGTTCAAACCGCAGTGCCCCAAGAAGATAAGTTAAGCAAAGAAGCCTTTGACCGGCATACGCTACAAATACTGCAGATAGTGGAAAGGGCATTAGAAGAAAAACCAGACCTCACAGTCCTACCCGAGTCAGCCCTGCCCTTTTACTTCTCGGAGGAGCAAACAGACATCCTTTATCATCTGAGCCTTAAAAGTCCCATTCTGGTAGGTTTGATTGATGTTAGGGAAAACCTAAAGCCCTTCAACTCTGCCTACCTCTTTGCAGAGGGTATGCTAATAGATTACTATGATAAGGTAAAGCTCATGCCCGTAGGCGAATACATACCAAAGCCCTTTGGATTTTTAAAGGAAATATTCCAAGCCATAGGAGGCATTGACTACGTTCCCGGCAAGTCTGCAAAGGTTATCAAATACAAAGACCTTAGCATTGGGGTGCCCATATGCTTTGAAGTCGCCCACTACAGCTACATGGAAAGATTAGCCAAAGACGCCAATCTTATTGCGGTTTTAACCAACGATGGCTGGTTTAAAGACAGCGACTGCACCTTTCAACATTTTAGGTTTGCCCAGTGGGCTTCTTTGCGCTTTAAAACCTACACCCTTTGGGTGAATAACTCCGGCGACACCGCCATCATTGACCCCTACGGTAGGGTTCTAAAAAAACTCAACTACATGGAAAGGAGTATATTGGTGGAGGTTTTGAAATAGGTAGCTTATAATTAACTTTCTGATGTATATTCCCTTTGCCAGAAAGTATAGACCTCGGAGGTTCTCAGAACTTGTAGGACAGGAAACCGCCAAAAGGGTTTTGCTTAACGCGGTAAGGCTTGGCAGGCTCTCCCATGCTTACCTCTTTGCGGGTCCCAGAGGAACGGGCAAAACCACCGTAGCGCGCATATTAACAAGGGCAATAAACTGCCTGAGACCCGCCGATGGAGAACCCTGCGGTGAGTGTGAAAACTGCATCGCCATTGAAAAGGGAAATTTTCCAGACCTCATAGAGATAGACGCTGCATCCAACAGAGGAATAGACGATATAAGGGCACTGAGGGATGCAGTCTCTTACACGCCCATAAAGGGAAAGTTCAAAGTTTATATTTTGGACGAGGCACATATGCTAACAAAGGAGGCTTTTAATGCCCTTTTGAAAACCCTTGAGGAACCTCCTCCCAGAACGGTCTTTATCCTATGCACCACCGAGTATGACAAAATAATTCCCACCATACTTTCCCGTTGTCAGAGGATCACCTTTGGCAGGCTCAGAGAGGAGGAGATCGTAAAGTATCTTAAGTTTATATGCGAAAAGGAAAACATAGAATATGAAGAGCAAGCCCTGTATACCATTGCTAAGGTAAGCGATGGAGGGATGAGGGATGCGGTGTCCTTGCTGGACCAAAGCGCAACCTTTGGAGAGGGTAAAGTAAAAGAGGAAATATTAGAGGAGTTTTTGGGCATTCTCTCTCAGGGAAAGGTAAGGGATTTTATAAAGATGCTACTCTCCGCAGACACAGATTCCGCCCTTGAGTTTTTAAACCAGATAAGGGAAAAGGGCTACAATCTCTCAAGGTTTTGGGAGAGTGTGGAAGAGGAAATAAGGACGCTGGTTCTTTACAAAAGCCTAAGGGAGCCAGAAAGGCTAATGCAGGTGGAAGACTTTCACAGAGAAGCTTCCGCAAACCTGAACGCTTTGCTTTATCTTGAAAAGTTGGTTAGTCAGGTGAGGGTAGAAGCAAGAACCAAGGACCTCTTTAGGGCATGCCAGATAGCCATCATCAAAAGCACCCTAGTCAAAGACATCCTTTCCATAGAGGAGCTCCTAAAAGGACTGGGAAACACAAGTAAAGAGGCTCCTAAGGAGGAAAAAAAGGAAGAACTGCAAAAGGAAAACCCTTGGGACATCCTTCAGAAAAACCTCAGCAAGATTGACTTTGAAAGATTAAGAAGACTTCCTTACGAGGAAAAAGAGGGAAAGCTCAGCCTAAAGGTGAGCAAAGAGGATGCAAAGGCTTTGGAAATAGAAAAGCTAAAGGTAAAGTTTCCCTTCCTTGATTTTGTGGTGGAGGAAAAAGAGGAAAATAAAGAGGAGCTTCCGGAGTTTGTAAAAAAGGCAAAAGCCCTCTTTAATGCCAAGATCCTCAAACATGAGAGAGATAAAGGCAAGGATAATCCTTCTTAGGTTACCGGTTCCAAAAATAGGGCTATTCACCGCCCTTATGGATGGCTCTGGGAGAAACGCAGTAGTCCGAACAAAGGAAAAGAAAAAGGATTTGGTCTATGTTATTGCCACACCTGATACTTACGAAAGGACCTTGGAAGTCCTCAATTACATAAAAAGACACATACCAGAGCTGGAAGTTTTGGGAGAGGTATCCTCGGAGGAGTTGGACATTGGCTAGTCCTTACATCTTTATCCTTTTGATGGGTGTGGTTAGCTTGCTCTCTGACTTCACCTACGAAGGTGGTAGAAGCATTCTGGGACCCTATTTGGCTTTGCTTTCCGCCTCTCCCTTCGTTATAGGCTTTCTCTCCGGGCTTTCTGAACTGGTGGGATATTTGCTAAGGTTGGCTTCTGGCTACCTCTCGGATAAGCTAAAAAAGCCTTGGGCTTTTGTCTTTTTAGGTTATGCTATGAACCTCCTTTCTGTGCCCCTCCTTGCTTTGGTGCCAAACTGGCAGTGGGTGGGTGCCTTGATGGTTCTTGAACGCTTTGGAAAAGCCCTCAGAACTCCCTCTCGGGATGCTTTGCTTTCTCAGGCTACTGAAAGGGTTGGACATGGCAAAGGCTTTGGCATCCACGAGTTTTTAGACCAGCTTGGTGCCTTCTTGGGTCCCCTCTTTGTGTCCGCGGTGCTTTACTACTTTACCAATTACCGCTTGGCTTTTGCAAGCCTTCTGCCAAGCGCCCTATTAGCCCTTCTTGTTCTCTTCCTCTCAAAAAGATATCATCAAGGAAATGTGGAAACTGCTGAAGGTTCCAAAGGAGAGGACAAAGGAACGCATTCTGGCTTTTGGTACTATGTAGCCTTCTCTTCCCTGCTTGGGCTTTCCTTTGTGCCCATTACATTAATCACCTATCATGGCAAAGTTCATTTAGGTTTGCCCGACGCCTTACCTCCCTTTCTCTTTGCCCTTGCCATGCTCATAGATGGCTTTTCCGCCCTCCTTTTTGGCTACCTCTTTGACAGGACTGGCTTTAAGGCTTTAGCCCTTGGTGTTGTTCTCACCGCAATCTATCCATACCTTATCTTCTCCAGTGGTGAAGTCTTTTTCATAGTTGGGACATTGCTGTGGGGAGTTCAGCTTGGTATGCATGAGTCCATCGTGCGCTCTGGCGTTGCAAAACTTTCCACACCTTCCTTTAGGGGAAGGGCTTACGGCATATTTCATCTTTTCTTTGGATTGTCCGTCTTTTTGGGTGCCTCTGTGATGGGGCGTTTGTATGAAATCTTGCCCGTCCTTTTGGCGGTCTTTTCAATCGGTTTTCAGCTTTTATCCCTGCTGATCCTTAAGAAGGTTATAGATCACCGCCATCCGGACAAAGGGTCCGTTCTGCGCCTGTTTTAACACCAGAGATTTTTCCCCATAGAGCACCTCTGGGTCTATATCCACATACAGATTTACCGGTCCCGGATGCATGAAGTAGCCCTTTAGCCTTTTGTAGCGTTCCTTTGTTAAACCAAATTGCAGAAAGTAGCTCTCCTTTGAGGGCACGAAGCTCTCTTTGAACCTCTCTTCTTGCAACCTAAGGTATATCACCAAATCCGCCCAGTCTATGCCCTCATCCACACTGTTAAAAACTTTCACATCTCCAAAGGGTGAGAGGTCAGAAGGGATAAGTGTGGTAGGACCACAAACCCCAAGCTGGGCAGAAAACCTGCTAAAAAGCTCCCCGGAGGACCTAAAAACCCTACTGTGGAGGATATCTCCCACAAAGAGAACTTTCAACCCTTCCAAGGAGGGATAATGCTCAAGGGCGGTAAATAGGTCTATTAGCCCCTGGGTGGGATGCTGATGGGTGCCGTCCCCCGCGTTTATAAGGCTTATGCTTTCCTCAAGGTAAGGTTCGTAAGGAAATAAAACAAAGGGCACTCTAAAGATCAACAGCCTAAAGCCCAAGGCAGAGAGAACTTTGATGGTATCCTTAAAAGATTCACCCTTTTCTATGGATGATTCTCCTCTTCCCACGTAGTGGGTTTCCATGCCAAGTTCCCTGAGTGCAACCTCAAAGGAGAGCCGGGTGCGGGTGGAGGCTTCCAAAAAGAAAAGGACAGCCCTTCCCCTTAACCTCTCCCTCCTACCTCCCTTGAAACTACAAAAGAGGGAGTATAGCCCTTGAATGTCCTCTGTGCTTAGGTCTTTGGTGCTTATAAGGTGTCTTGCTTGCATTTTTCTTAAACGCAGTTTATATTTTAATTAAAGTTTAGATGGAAAAGGTAGAGGAAATCATAGACCTCGGAGACCTTGACGAAAGGTTTTATGCCATAGTAGGAAGGGGTGATGAAAACCTAAAGCTCTTTTCCCAACTCTTTGGAGTCAAGGTCCTCGCAAGGGGCACAGAAATACTTATAAGGGGTGAGGAGGAAAAGGTGCAAAATATGGGTAAGTTTATAAGGGAAGTGCTAAGAGAGTTTACCAAAGGTCCCCTAAGCAGTGGAGAGGTAAGAGAAAGGGCAAAGGCTTTTGTAAAGGGCACCACAGAGGGTATAAGTCCTGACGCAGAGGAGGTGGTGTTAATAACCTACAGAAAAAAGGCTATAGTGCCAAAGACAGAAAACCAAAAGGTGTATGTAAGGGCAATAAGGGAAAAGGATGTAGTCTTTGGTATAGGTCCCGCTGGCACGGGAAAAACCTACCTGGCGGTAGCCATGGCTCTTGCCTTCATGAAGGAAAACAAAATAAGCAAGATCATACTTACAAGACCGGCGGTGGAGGCTGGAGAAAAGCTAGGCTACCTCCCGGGCACCATAGCAGAAAAGGTGGACCCCTACCTTCGTCCCCTTTACGATGCACTGTATGATATGGTGGGATACGATAAAACCTCCTACATGTTGGAAAAGAACATCATAGAGATCGCCCCCTTAGCCTTCATGAGGGGTAGGACCCTAAACGACGCCTTTATAATCTTGGATGAAGCCCAAAACTCCACCCGGGAACAGATGAAGATGTTTTTAACGAGGATCGGCTTTGGCTCCAAGGTGGTGATCACGGGCGACATAACTCAGATAGACCTACCCAAAAAGGAGGAGTCCGGTTTAGTGGAGGCAATAAGGATCCTCAAAGGCATTGAAGGCATAGGTTTTGTTCAATTTGGACAGGAGGATGTGGTAAGACACCCCATAGTGGCAAGGATCATAAGGGCTTATGAAGAGTATGAGAAAAAACAAGGTGCTGGTCAAGAAAAGGGTAAGAGGAGTAGAAAGCAAACTTCTGAGCAAAATAGCCCACAGAGTCCTTGAGGTTCTTGGCTTAAACAAAGTGGAGCTCAGCATTGTCTTAGTCTCCGACGCACAAATAAAAAGATTAAACAAACTATACAGGAACAAAGACAAACCTACCGATGTGCTATCCTTTCCCATCGGTGAGAAAGTGAACGGTTGGCTTATTCTTGGGGACATTGTGATCTCGGTGGATACTGCCAAAAGGCAAGCAAAGGAGCTTGGCTACAGCCTCGAGGAAGAGCTAAAAAGACTTTTGGTGCATGGCTTGGTGCATCTTTTGGGCTACGACCATGAACTTGGCGGAGAGGAGGAAAAAAGGTTTTTTGAACTGGAGGAGTTTGTTTTAAAGGGACTTTGAAAATACCACCAGCCCAAGAGGGCTGGGATCAAGGCTTAAGGACATGTAAGCACTATTCCAGAATTCCCCACAATCACAAAAGTATTGTTGCCGTGTGAAACACTAAAAAGGACATGTGTAATTCCCGAAGTCTGCGATGTCCAACTGGTAGCGTTATTACTGGATGTTCTTACAGTGCCATTCAATCCAACTGCCACAAAGGTGTTATTTCCAAAAGCAACACCATAGAGATTGTTGGGAGTTCCTGATGTGCATGGTGTCCAATTGTAAGTTCCACTTCCTCCGCTTCCCCCACCACCACGGGCAGTCAAGGCAAAGAAGAGGATGTTCTAAAAACACAAACTCATTGACACACAAGGGTTTTGAGACTAAAATCTAAGCTTGATGTTTGTCGGTCTGCAGTTCAAGCTTATAACTAAAAAGGAAAGTAAAGAAAACTCAGGGTATGTGACGAGATGAGAAATAGGTTAGCTCCTTTACAGGCTAAAAGGACGTCCTGATGAGGGATTTCTTAGAACAGCCTCTCCTCATACAAAACTTAGACAAAAGACATTAAAATATTAGCTGGGAGGTTTAAGCCATGAAAAAAAGTCTCTTGCTTTTGCCCTTTGGTGTTGCCTTAGCCCAGCCAGTTATAGAGCCTAACTTTGCGGATAGGTTATTTCCATACGTTACCTACGGGGAAGTTTGGAGTGGCACGCCCGCCACGTTGAAGGATGTAGCCATTCCCAATGTGCTAATTGTTTATGGTTCAAAGGATGACCCAGAGGTTGTAGCCCAAGCGGGCAAGATTGCCTTTTACTTGGGGCAGTGGGTAGAAGACATTGGCTTTGGTGCGGAGGAGGTAAAACAGTCCAAAATACCACCACTACTGGTAAGCGACGCCCAACTAAAGAACCTTCAGTGGAAAAACATCATAGTGGTTGGCACAAACAACGATGTGGTAAAAGAGCTGGGACTGACCTTTGAAAAGCCCACCATAAAGATGGTGGAAAGGGATGGAAAAAGGATTTTGGTGGTGGGTGGAGCCAACAAGGAACAAACCATACAGTCTGCCAAATACCTTGCGGATGTTAGGCTAAACTTCAAGGCGGGTGCCTACAGAACCTTCTTCTCCTTTGTGGCATTGAGGGGACACATAGAAAAGGGTGAGTTTGACACCGCCCTAAGGCTTGTCAGGAGCCCTCTGGGACTTTCCGCCTGCGGTAAAAACATGGCTTTGGCTGGACCTATGGTAGCCCAATGGTCTGATGATATAAAGGCGGTGGTTAGAAAGAGGAACGCCATTCTATACCAAGAACTTCCAAAGGCTTTGGAAGAGAAAGACAAAGAGAAAGCGGTTGCCCTTTGGAAGGACGCAATGCTAACCTGCTACCAATGCCATCAGGGCATAGGCATACCTCAGGTAAGAAGGTTCAAACCAGTGGAAGAGATCCACGCAGAGCATCAAAGGATCGCAGAAGGCTTTGGTCTGGTTCAAGTGGTTGGAGGTCAAAAATCCTGTATAGCTTGCCACGCAGGGCAGACGCAGGTCAGAGGGTATAAGTGAAAAGGGTCATCTTTCTTTCCCTCTTCTTTCCCTTCCTTCTTGTTTTTTTGTGCGTTAGGCTTGCCTTTACAGAGTTTTTTGTGGAGTTGAATTACAGATTTGGAGACCTGCCACCGGACAGGTGGGGTATGGGATACGAAGAAAGGTTAAGCATTGCCAAGCTGGGGCTAAGGTCTGTGCTATCCGACGAGGGAATGCAGGAGTTTATCAATTCTGGACTTTTTAGGGAAAAGGAAATAAAACATATGCAGGATGTGAAGGGGCTTCTTTCAGTGGTCTTTAAAGTTCTCTACCTTGGAGGTCCCCTCTGTCTAATTCTCTTTTTTAGCCTAAAGGACAAAAGGAAAATGGGTCTTACACTCCTTTTTGGTGCAACTCTTACAGAGATTTTAGTGATCTTTGTTCTTATATTCTCCCTTTTAAACTACGACCTACTTTTTGAAGCTTTCCACAACTTCTTTTTTGATCCATACTCTTGGCGTTTTTTTGATCAAGACATGCTACTTAGGGTATATCCTATGAAGTTCTGGTATAACGCCACTCTTTGGGTAGGAGTGTTTGCCTTTATTTTAAATTCCCTCTTCCAAGCCCTCGGGTTTATACTTTGGAGAAGTACTTCTTGAGCTTTTCCTCCAAAGGTTCCGGCTTTCCAAGGTAATAACCCTGTGCGTAGTCTATGCCTAAATCTTTAACCACTTCCAAGACCTCTTCATTTTCTACAAACTCCGCAATAGTTTTAATTCCCATCTTTTTTGCCACGCTTACAATTCCCTCAATAAAAACCCTGTCTGTAGGCGAATGGGGAAGACTTTTTATAAATTCTCCCTCAATCTTTAAAAAGTCTGCGGGTAGGTATTTGAGATAGTAAAAGGAGGAATAGCCCGAGCCAAAGTCATCTATAGCAAAGCGAAAGCCCTCATCCTTCAACTCTCTAACAAAGCTCACAACCCGCATAATATCTTCAATGGCTTTTCTTTCTGTGATCTCAAAGATAATATTGTTGGTGGGAACAGAATACTTATCCGCAAGGGCTCTGACTTTTTCCGCAAACTCCTCCGTGGCGTTCTCCGGCACCATGTTAATGAATATGAAAAGAGGAAATTTATTTTCAAAAAGTTTATAGTTTTCAAAAACCTTTTCTATAAGTAAAAGGTCAAGTTTTTGCATGGCACCTATCCTCTCCGCCACATCCACAAATTCCCCCGCACTCAAAAATCTACCGTTAAACTTTATCCTCATAAGCACCTCAAAGCCAGAGAGGGACATGTCCTCTAGGTTCATGATCTCCTGATAAAAGGGTGTAACAGAGGATTTTTCCAAGCTTTCCATGATGGACCTTTCCAATTCCTTTACCACAGAGAATTTATGAGGAGATTCTTCCGAACTTAGGATTATGCCCTTACCTTTCCTTTTTACTTCCCTCATTAAGTATTCCGCGTAGGTTATGAGCTCCTCTTCGCTGGTACCGTCCTGGGGATAGGATACTACAACCGCACTTACGCTTAAAGAAATTTCTTTATCCTCTATTTTTACAGGTTTGGAAGAGAGCTCGTCTTGGAGTCTTTTTGCTACCGCCCGTGCGGTATCCCTTGAAAGGTCTGGCAGGAGAACCACAAACTCGTCCGCTCCAAACCTCGCCGGGGTATCCACCTTCCTAAGGCTCTTTTTTAACCTCTCGCTGAACTCTTTTAGAACTATGTCCGCGGTCTGATGTCCATATACATCGTTTATAAGTTTGAAGTCGTCTATGTCTATGAGGACTATAGAGAACGTAGAACCAGTCTTTGAGCTTCTTTCTATGTTATCTCTAACATACCTTTCAAAGGTTCTCCTGTTATACAGCATGGTAAATGGGTCATACTCGGAGAGAAACTTAACGCTCAGTTGGGCACTTTCCAGGTCTTCTATAACCTTCATCAACCTTACTATGTGGAACAGTTGATTGGAAACGGTTTTGAAGAAAACAAGATCATCCTTACCAAAGGGTTCATTTAACCTGACGCCCACCACTCCCGCCTGATACTGACCATGCTCAAACTTAACAAAGCAAAAGTTATTTTTCGTCCCCAAGGTATTTGGGTCTGCTTGAACCTCCGCAAGAAGCAACTTTGCATCCTCTTCTGTAAAGTTTTTTATAAACAGAGAAGAGAGGATAAGCCTTTCTACTCTTTCTGCGTTTTGGTCGGACATATAAAAGAGACTACCGTCCATAGGCAGAACATAGTCCAGACTATCCAACACTTGCTTTGAAAAGGTGTCTATGTTGTTGTATGCCTGAACGACGTATTCGAAGGTCTCAAGCATGGTGTATAGCCTTTGAATTTCCTTTGCTTTTCCTTTAAGGAGCTCATCAAAGTTTTTGTGCTGTAGGAAATACAAAAAGAGATGGTTTTCTATGTTTCTTATGTGGGCATTTATTAAAGGGTTCTCTAAATCCGCAGAAGATCTAACGAGTATAAAATATCCCTCTCTAACATGAAAGCACCTTCCATCTTTTGCAATGCCCATTCCTTTTTGTAAAATCCTGTTCCAATCTTTGGGTGGTTTTAGGTCTTCCTCCCTTTCCTTCAGCCCATAAAAGTAAGCCTTTAGCTCCTTTGTGCTGAGGTCGTATATGCATAGGCTATTTATAAAACCCTCTTCAAAAACCCTACCCAATGCAACCTTCAGCACACCACCCTCCCACTTGGGCACTGCCTTTGCGAGAGAGCTCAAAAAAGGCCTTGAATGTATAACAATTTCCTTACCAACGTCTACAATCTCCACCTTAACAATGCCATAGGCAATGAGCAAATAAGCCAGAGCCCTATAAAAGGAAACCGATATCCAAATTATGTCCCTAAAGTGGGTGTAAAAAATGGGAAGGGCAGAGCCAACGCTGTAAAAGAACATACCCAAGGCTAAATATATACTAACCCTCTCACCGTAGGCTTTTTTCTTTACTATAAAGTAAGCAAGCAAGAAACCCCAAAGGGCAAGCCCAGCCCAGAGCACATCGGAGACGGTGGTTGAACCCACCCCCTCCATGTAAGTTTTGGGAAGCAAAGGGTAATAAAGCACTATGAAGAAGGAAATTGCCAGAGAGGAGAGTAGCAAAGCAAAGAACTTAAAGTAGGGAAACCTACCGTTTTTATGAAGCATTCCGAGGGTGATGCCAAGCAATGTGTATGCCACAAAGGTGATGTGTAGCCAAGAAACCTTATCCCTATGGTTGGGTGTTATGAAGTCAGGAAAGAAGGAAAAAGAAAGAATATGAAAGGCTTGAGGGATGAGAGAAGGAACGAGTAACAGGGCGGTATAGTAAAACTTGCTTTTAATGATGGACCGACCCACCAAAAGTGGAGCAAGCACAGTGCCCGCAAACAGAAAGAAGGTAGGAATACGGGTTATGGCAATAAGGTAGGAAAAGGTAGATGGGCTTGGAACCACAGTGTCGTGTATTAGGAGGACAAACAGGGCGGATAGGAGCCCCAAGGCTAATAAAAGTTTCTCTTTATAACCCATAATCCACGCTCACCATTTCCGGTCTATCCTTTATAAGCTTAATTATAAACTCTGCCACTTTTTCTGGTGGCTTTAGGGTGAGAGGGTTCTCCTGTGGATAAGCCTTTGCCCTCATTTGGGTTCTGGTGGCACCGGGGTTAAAGGCATACACCTTTATTCCCTTTGGCTTTAGCTCCTCCGCCAAGAGCAGAGAAAAACCCTCCACTCCGAACTTTGAAACTGCGTATGCACCCCAGTAGGGTGCGGGTCTTTTGCCCGCCCCAGAGGATAGGTTTATTATTACACCTCCACTTTTCATATAGGGCAGGGCATACTTGGTGATGTAAAAGACGCCGTTTAGATTGACCCTTATAACCTCCTCCCAGACCTCCTCGGGATATTTTTCTATGGGCACTCTCTCCCCCAGTATGCTGGCGTTGTTGATCAAAAGGTCAAATTCTCCGAGCTTTTCCTTGCAGAATTCCACAAAGGCTTTGGCAGAATTTTTATCCCCCACATCGCAGACCTTTACATATAAATTTTCCCGCCCTTTTAGTTCTTCTTTAAGTCTTTTTAATCCCTCCTCCGTTCTTCCACAGGTGCAAACGTTCCATCCTTCCTTTAAAAAGAGTTCCACCACCGCTTTCCCAATTCCCCTCGTCCCTCCGGTTATAACAAGGTTTGGCATATAATAAATATATGGAAGAGATAGAGATTTTTGAAGGGCTAACCTTTGATGATGTCCTTTTGATGCCCCAATATTCAGAAGTTCTGCCCCACGAAGTTGATGTTTCCACTTGGCTAACCAAAAGGATAAAGCTAAACATACCCATAATCTCCGCTGCGATGGATACAGTTACGGAATCAAGGATGGCAATAGCTTTGGCGAGGGAAGGAGGAATAGGCATTATCCACCGAAACATGGGCATAGAGGAGCAGGCAAGAGAGGTAGAAAAGGTCAAAAAGTCCGAGAGCGGTATGATCATGAACCCCATTACCGTGAGCCCAGACACCACCGTAAAGACCGCCTTGGAGATAATGGAAAGATACAGGATCTCTGGAGTGCCCGTAGTCTCCGATGGCAACAAACTGGTGGGCATTCTTACCAACAGGGACCTCAGGTTCATAAAGCCCACCGATTTCCACAAGCCCGTCTCTGAGTTTATGACAAAAGAAAACCTCATAGTGGCAAAGGAGAGGATCACCTTGGAGGAGGCAACGGAGATTTTACACAGACACAAAATAGAAAAGCTTCCCATTGTGGATAAAGAGGGAAGGCTGGTGGGGCTCATAACCCTAAAAGACATAGTAAAGAGGCAAAGATACCCAAACGCATGCAAGGATGAGTTCGGAAGGCTCCGGGTGGGTGCTGCAGTTGGCACAGGGGAGGATACAAAGGACAGGGTCTCCGCCTTGGTTTCCGCGGGTGTGGATGTGATCGTGGTGGATACCGCCCACGGGCATTCAAAGAGGGTTCTACAAACTGTGGAAATGATAAAGTCTGAATATCCACAGGTGGATGTGATCGCAGGCAATGTGGCAACGGGAGAGGCGGTTGAAGACCTCATAAAGGCGGGTGCGGATGCGGTCAAGGTGGGTGTAGGACCCGGTTCTATATGCACCACCAGGATCGTCGCCGGCGTGGGCGTCCCACAGGTCACTGCCATAATGCTTGCCTACGATGTGGCAAAGAAATATGGAATTCCCATCATCGCAGACGGTGGCATAAGGTATTCGGGAGATATTGTAAAAGCCCTGGCGGTAGGTGCCAGTGCGGTAATGCTTGGAGGACTGCTTGCGGGCACAGAAGAAGCCCCGGGCGAGGTCATATACTATCAGGGCAGGGCATACAAAGCTTACAGGGGCATGGGCTCCTTGGGGGCTATGATGGGTAGGATGTCTGCGGACAGATACGGACAGGAAAAGATGGAGAAGTTCGTGCCAGAGGGTATAGAGGGAAGGGTTCCATACAGGGGAAGGCTTTCGGATGTGATCTTCCAACTGGTGGGAGGTTTGAGGTCCGGTATGGGCTATTTGGGTGCAAGAAACCTACAAGAGCTAAGGCAGAAGGCAAAGCTGGTGCGTATCACTTGGGCAGGATACAAAGAATCCCATGTGCACGATGTGGTCATTACCAAAGAAGCACCAAACTATTGGGTAGATTGATGGTATAATATACTACTTACAGGTTATTCAAAAGGAGGTAATTGGTATGGCTCTTCCAAAGGAAGTTAAGGAAAGGATCATACAAGAGCATAGGAGGCACGAAAAGGATACGGGCTCTCCGGAGGTGCAAATAGCCATACTTACCGAGAAGATCAACAGGCTAACGGAGCACCTCAAAAAACACAAAAAGGACATACACTCAAGGAGAGGGCTCATTGCTATGATCCACGCAAGAAGGAAACATTTGGAGTATCTTAGAGAGAAAGACTACCAAAAGTATTTGGAGGTGGTCAATAAGCTCGGTCTGAAGGTTAAGTGATGGAGAGAATAGAAGCTAAGCTTGGAGATAAAGACCCAATAATTATAGAAACGGGACATTACGCCAAGCTATCGGACGGGGCGGTGGTAGTCCGGCAGGGGGATACAGCAGTTTTGGTAACGGTGGTTATGTCCGAGAACCCCATTCAGAACATTGACTTTGTTCCCCTTACGGTGGATTACCGGGAGCAATCCTCCGCCTGGGGTAAAATTCCCGGGGGTTTTGTAAAGAGGGAAGGCAAACCCACCGACAGGGAGGTCTTGGTCTCTCGGGTTATAGACCGCCCCATAAGACCACTACTGCCCGAGGGCTTTCCTTACGAGGTGGTTATCACAGCCCTTACCCTTTCCGCAGACGACAAGTATGACCCCGATGTGCTGGCTATAACCGGTGCCAGTGCTGCTTTGCACCTTTCCCGGGTTCCCTTTGATGGTCCTATTGTGGGGCTCAGAGTTTGCAGGGTGGATGGCGACTTTGTGGTAAATCCCACCTACGAAGAAAGGCAGAGGGCAGACATAGAAATTATCATGGCTTGCTCTGAGTCTGCCACTGTGATGGTGGAGGGCGGTGCTAAGGAGGTGGATGAGGAGACCTTTATGGATGCCCTCTACTTTGGGCAGTCCTCCGCTTTGGAGCTTTTGAGGGCTCAGGATGAACTCAGGCAGAGGATAGGTGTTCCAAAGGTGGAGTTTGAGGGGCTTGAACTTCCCGCAGAATGGCAAAAGCTTTTAGAGGAACAATGCACAGAGAGGATCAAAGAATCCCTGAAAATTCAAGACAAGAGGGAAAGAAAGAGCCTTCAGGCAAAGATTTTGGAAGAGTTCATAGCCAACAATCAGGTTCCCCAAGAGCTTGCCTTTAAGATGGGCTACCAATACAAAAAGCTCATCAGCAAGCTCATGAGGGAGATGGTCCTAACAGAGGGCAAAAGGATTGATGGCAGGGGTCCCAAAGACATAAGACCCATCACCATAGAGGTTCATCCCTTTGAAAGACCCCATGGCAGTGCCATATTCACAAGGGGTCAAACCCAAGCCTTTGCCACCGCTACCTTAGGTGCTCCAGAGGAAGCCCAGCTGGTGGAGACCATATACGAGGGAGAGACCTTCAAAAGGTTCATGCTTCATTATAACTTTCCACCCTTTTCCACCGGAGAAGCCAAGCCCTGGGGACCTCCCCGTAGGAGGGAGATAGGACACGGTGCTTTGGCAGAGAGGGCTTTAGAGCCTCTTATCCCCCCTCAGGAGGAGTTTCCGTACATAATACGGGTGGTTTCTAACATATTGGAATCCAACGGCTCTACTTCAATGGCTACCGTCTGTGCGGGTTCTTTGGCGCTCTTTGATGCGGGCGTTCCCATGAAAAAGCATGTGGCGGGCATAGCCATGGGGCTAATAATGGAAGGGGAACGCTATGTGATCCTCTCGGACATCTTGGGGGATGAGGACCAACTGGGAGACATGGACTTTAAAGTTGCGGGCACGAGGGATGGTATAACCAGCGTTCAGATGGACATCAAAATAAAAGGTCTAAGCAGAGAGATCATGAGGTCTGCCCTCATGCAGGCAAGGGAGGGAAGGCTTTACATCTTGGAAAAGATGTATTTTGCCATGCCGGAGCCAAGGAAGGAAGTATCTCCGTATGCACCAAAGATAGAGATCATAACCATACCGGAAGACAAGGCTCTGACGGTTATAGGTCCCGGTGGTAAAAATGTGAGGGAATGGAGGGACAAGCTTGGTGTTTCCGTTTGGATCCACGAGGGAGGAAGGACATCTCTTACCAGCATGGACAGAGAAGCAATAGAAAGGGTAAAAGCCATCATAAGAAAGCTTTTGGAAGAGGTGGAAGTAGGCAGGGTCTATGAGGGGAAAGTGATTCGAGTGGAGCCCTACGGCGTCTTTGTGGAGATTCTGGAAGGAAAAACGGGAATGCTCCATGTTTCTAAGATGGGGGAAAGGGTCAGGGATGTTAGGGCTAAGTTCAAGGTGGGGGACACCATAAAGGTAAAGGTGCTTGGCATAGATGAGAAGGGAAGACCAGATTTGACAACGGTTGGCATAGACCAGCCGGCGTAGCTCAGCGGCAGAGCGAGGCACTCGTAATGCCTAGGTCGTGGGTTCAAGTCCCACCGCCGGCTTGGGAAAGGAGAAAAAATGCTCAGGGTAAAAATAAAAAGGTTTCCACACGCAGAGGGCTTAGAACTGCCATCCTATGCAACGCCGGGCTCTGCGGGCATGGACCTTTTATACGCAGGGCACGAAGAGGTGGTGCTAAAGCCATTTGAAAGAAGGCTCCTTCCCACCGGCATAGCCATAGAGCTGCCCGAGGGTTATGAAGCCCAAGTGCGTCCCAGAAGTGGGCTTGCCATAAAGCACGGTATAACCCTTTTGAACACACCGGGCACCATAGACAGCGATTACAGGGGGGAAATAAAGGTCATTCTCATAAACTTGGGCAACGAAGATTTTGTTGTTCGCAGGAGAGAGCGCATTGCCCAGTTGGTGGTTGCCTCGGTGGTCAGGGTGCAGTGGGAAGAGGTTGAGGAGCTTACGCAGAGCCTTAGAGGTTCCAACGGCTTTGGTTCCACAGGGAGATAGGTAAATGGAAATTCATTATGTCTTTCTTTACCTTGCCATAATCCTTTTCAGCGCCCGAATAGTAGGGGACACCTTTGCAAAGTTTGGTCTTCCTGCGGTGCTTGGTGAGATACTGGTGGGTGTTTTGCTCGGCAAGAGCGCCCTCGGGCTCATAGAGGTAAATGAGATCATAAAGGTCCTTGCGGAGCTTGGGGTGATCCTATTGCTCTTTCAGGTGGGTTTGGAGGCGGACATACATCAGTTAAAAAAGGTGGGCATAAAAGCCGTTATCGTTGCCTTTGTGGGCGCCTTTGCACCAATGCTCCTTGGCTTTTTGGCGGGTTATTATCTCTTGAACCTTCCCTTTTTAACCTCCCTTTTCTTAGGGGGAACCTTGACCGCTACGAGCATAGGGATAACGGTGGGAGTCCTGGAAGACTTGGGAAAGATGAAGGAAAGGTTTGCCCAAATAGTTTTAGGTGCGGCGGTCCTTGACGACATCTTTGGTGTGATCGTCTTGGCGGGGCTCTACGAGCTTGCCAAGGAAGGGCAGGTGCATGTGGATGCCCTGCTGTTGCTCATTCTTTACATAGGCTCCTTTTTTATCCTTTCTCCCGTACTGGCACAGATTTTGGCGAGGATTATACAGCTTCTTTCAAGAAAGCTGGGCACTATGGACTTTGTGCCCCCGGCAGTGTTATCAGTGGTTCTCTTCTTTGCCTTTTTAGCCCACGAGGTAGGCTCTCCCGAAATACTTGGTGCCTTCACAGCAGGGCTTGCCCTCTCAAGGCGTTTTGCCATTCCCTTTGCCCTGTTTTTGAAGACCGACGAGAGGATGGCGGAAAAGATAGAGTATTCTATACTGCCTTTAGTTTGGGTGCTAACCCCCATATTCTTTGTCTATGTGGGTCTTCAACTGAACTTAAAAGCCATTGACTTTACCTCTGCCAAGTTTTGGACCTTGGCGTTGATTTTAACACTTGTTGCAGTGGTAGGAAAAGTAATTTCAGGATTTTTTGTTAGAGTGCCACTCAGGGAAAAGCTTTTGATCGGTTTTTCTATGCTACCACGGGGTGAGGTGGGTCTGATCTTTGCAGAGTTTGGAAGGCAGGCGAAAATTTACGACGATACCCTTTATGCGGTGGTGATCTTTGTGGTAGCCATAACCACTTTGATGTCTCCAATAGCCCTTAAAATATTAGCCAGAAATTGAGCTATGGTGGTTAGTCGGTTTGCACCAAGCCCTACGGGTTATTTGCACCTTGGCAACGCAAGGACCGCTATTTTCAGCTACCTCTTTGCGAGGCATCACGGAGGAAAGTTCATCCTACGCATAGAGGACACGGACAGGGAAAGGTCATCCAAAGAGTTTGAGGAGATGCTCCTTAGAGACTTAGAGTGGCTCGGCATAGAGTGGGATGAGTTTTACAGGCAGTCCGAAAGGTTTGATATATACAAAGAGTACTCCCAGAGGCTAATTGAGTCCGGATGGGCTTATCCTTGTGTATGCACACCGGAGGAGCTGGAGGAGGAAAGGAAAAAGGCAGAGGAAAAGGGCATTCCCTACAGATACTCGGGCAAATGCAGGCATATGAGCCTTGAGGAGGTAAAAGGCAGAGGAATACCCTACACCATAAGGTTCAAAGTTCCAGAGGGAGAGGTGATAACCTTTGAAGACCTCATAAAGGGACCTATATCCATAAGCGTGGATGACTTTGGAGACTTTGTGATCGTTCGGAGCGACGGAAGCCCGGTCTATAACTTTGTGGTGGTGGTGGATGATGCCCTGATGGGCGTTAGCCATGTGGTAAGGGGTGAAGACCATATCCCAAACACACCTAAGCAAATACTCATATACCGAGCTTTGGGCTTTGACGTTCCTAAGTTTGCCCACCTGCCCGTGATCCTCGGACCGGACAGAAGCAAGCTCTCCAAAAGGCACGGTGCGGTCTCTGTAAAAAACTACCGAGAGGAGGGCTTTTTGCCACAGGCTATGTTCAACTACCTTTGCCTTTTAGGATGGTCTCCACCAGAGGAAGGAAGGGAGGTCTACTCAAAGGAGGAACTGATTAAGCTCTTTGACCTAAAGGATGTCAATGATTCTCCTGCTGTCTTTGATGCCCAAAAGCTAAGGTGGATGAACGGAGTGTATATCAGAGAAGTTTTGAGCCTTGAAGAACTTGCAAAGGAGCTAACCCCTTTCCTTGAGAGGGCAGGATATTCCTTTGACAAGGATTATCTTTTAAAGGTTCTGCAAAGGGCTAGGGATGCCTTTGAGACCCTCTCGGAGGCGGTGGATAGGCTAAAGCCCTTCTTTGTGGATGATGTGGATTATTCGGAGCAAGCAAAGGGAATTTTAGAAAATCAAACCGCCATGCAGGTCTTGGAGTATGTGCTTTTAAAGTTGGAGGGAGAGGAATTGAGCGGGCAGAAGGTCAAAGAGGTCGCCAAGATGGTCCAAAAGGAGCTTGGGATAAAGCCCAAGGATTTTTGGCATACACTGAGGGCAGTTTTAACGGGAGAGTTGGAGGGTGTTGGAGTAGATGTACTTTGTGATGTTTTGCCAAAGGATAGGTTTATAAAAAGGGTAGAGAGGGCACTGAAGAGCTTTCAGTAGCTCCTCATTGGGTGGGCACCTGGATAACTATAAACTCTGCCCTCCTGTTGGTCAGCCTGCCTATGGGTGTAGTGTTTTCTGTGATGTATTTTTCCTTTCCAAAGCCCACCACCTGTATTCTCTCGGGCTTTATGCCTTCCTTTACTAAAAAGTCTTTAACCGCCATAGCCCTCTTCAATGCGAGCTTTTGGTTGTATGCCTTGGTGCCTATATCATCCGTGTAGCCTTCAATCCTTAGGTTTATGTTGGGGTTTTCCCTTAACACCTTTGCCACCTCTTTGAGTAGTGGTATGTACTCTTTCTTTATGTTTGCCTTGTTAAAGTCAAAGTGCATCCTCGCACGCACCATAAGGGGCTCTTCCACTTTTGCAGGCTCCTCTTTAGGTTCTACTGGCTTTTGGACGACGGGCTCTTGAGGTTCTGCTTGGGCAGTGGGAAGTTCTACTTTACCCGTATAGCAAAACAAGGACTCTCTTTTTGATACTTCCACCTTCTCTTTGGCAAGCAAATAGTTGGAAAGAAAACTATTGTACAAAGATCGCACAAGAGATGCGTTAGGTCTTTCTTTTGAAAGCTCATGGGCTAAACCTTCATAGTAAGCTTCTGCGTTAGCCAACTCTTTGGGTGCGCAGTTGAAAGCCTTTTCTTCCCTTATTTTTTGCAGGTCAGCATAGAGGGCTTTTATGTCCATGGCAGGCTTTACTTCCTTAGAGGGTAGCCCAGGTTCTGAAAGCTTGTCTAACTCCGCCGAACCTTCTATAGACTTGGAAGCAGAGTTCATGCTCTTTATGGTAAAGATCTTTGAGCTAATTTCCTCCATTTCGCTGGCAAATAGAACAGAAAGGTCCCTGTAAGCCCTCGCCTTCTCAAAGTTGTATGGAGACTTTTCCCTTCCTCCCGCCTTATAGGCTACTTCTATCAACCTTTGGGATTCTGCTATACCTTCAGAAACCTTAAAATCGTTTTGCTGTGCAGAGGCACTAAACATTATGGCCACAGTCAGAACTTTTAAGATCGTAACATTTTTCATCTTCCTCCTCCTTGTTTTAAGTAGCTATTATAAGCCCACCTGTTAAAATATTATCGTTCATGAAAAACTTTTACGCAAACCTTTTAGTCTTTTTAATGTTGTGGGTAGCCTCTCTGGTGATCGTCTTTTACAAACCTGTAAATCTTGGGTTGGACCTAAGGGGTGGTGTGTCTATACTGCTCCAACCGGACCTCTCTTATGCTTTGGAACAGGAATATCAAAGGCTGAGTAAAGATTTATACGATAAGCTGAGGGAAGAGAAAGTTCCCGTGCTGGATGTTTTAGCGGGCAAGGAAGGCATAAAGGCAGAGCTTTTGGAGGACACTAAAATAGAGCAGGTGATCCAAAAGAACTTCCCACGCCTTGAGATAAAGGAAAAGGGCAAAGGTTATGTTTTGATTGCCTTAAAGGAGCAGGAGATATCTGCCCTAAGGGAGGGAACCATAAGCCAAACCATTGAAGTCCTAAGGAAGAGAATAGATGAACTGGGAGTGGTTCAACCAGTTATTACGAAGGTGGGGCAGGATAGGGTTTTGGTGGAACTGCCCGGTCTTTTGGATTTGGAAAGGGCAAAGTCTGTTATAGGAAAAACCGCCCTCTTGGAGCTAAAGCTGGTGGTTGATGTGGGCAGTAGGGAAGACCTTGAAAAAAGACTAACGCCAGATCTGGAGCTACTTCCTTCAAGGGACAATACCCAGTGGTTTTTGGTGGAAAAGACAGCGGTTATAACGGGGGCAGACCTAAAGACCGCCTACACCTCTCAGGATGAGTTCGGAAGACCTGCGGTTAGCTTTGAGCTAACAGACGAAGGGGCAAAGAAGTTCGGAGAAGCTACCGAGAAAAACATAGGCAGAGCCCTTGCCATAGTGTTGGATAAAAAGGTGATTTCCGCACCGGTTATAAGAAGCAGAATAACCAGCACGGGGCAGATAACGGGGCAATTTACCTTGGATGACGCAAAGGAGCTTGCCATCGTGCTTAGGGCTGGTGCCCTTCCCACAAGAGTTGATTTCTTGCAGGAGAGCGTCATAGGACCAAGCCTTGGTAGGGACGCTATAGAGCAGGGTATAAAGGCTGGTGTCTTGGGCTTTGTACTCTTAGCCCTTTTGCTTATATTCAGATACAAAACCGCGGGCATAACCGCCAACCTTTCCATAATCCTCAACGCCCTTATGCTATGGGCTGGCATGGTTCTTTTGGGTGCCACTTTAACATTGCCCGGGATTGCGGGGATAATACTGAACATGGGAATAGCAGTAGACTCCAACGTGCTGATCTTTGAAAGGGTAAAGGAAGAGCTAAGGCTTGGAAACAGCATAAGAAAGGCAATAGAGCTTGGCTACAGGAGAACTTTGAACGCAGTCTTTGATACACACATAACCCTTTTGGTTGCAGCACTTATACTCTTTCAGTTTGGCAGTGGTCCAGTAAAGGGCTTTGCCACCACCTTAACCCTCGGAACCATAGCTTCTTTTCTGTCAAATGTGTATTTTGCCAAGTTTTTTCTTGAACTACTGTACAAACTAAAGGCTTTCAGAATATGAAAATAGTATGAGTTCTACCCAAAGAAAAATAATACTTAGTCTGCTCTTTCTCTCAATCTTAGTCTTTGGCGGAACTGCTGGCTACATGATCATAGAGGGCGCTTCTTTTCTTGATGCCCTATTTATGACGGTTATTACTCTAACAACCATAGGCTACAATGAGCACGTTCCTCTTTCTAAGACTGGCATGGTTTTTACAATGCTACTTGCAATAAGCGGTGTGGGTTTCTTCTTTTATACCTTTTCCATAATTGGAGATATAATTGCAACATCCACATTGCAGGTCTTTTCGAGAAAGAGGATGGAAGGGCAGATAGCCAAATTAAAAGACCATTGTATTCTGTGTGGTTTTGGAAGGGTTGGCAGGCATGTTTATGAATTTCTGAGCCCTGAACTACCGGTGGTGGTTATAGAAAAGGACCCTGAAAAAATAGAAGAACTCCAGAGCAAGAACATTCTGCATATCCAGGGGGACGCAACCTCAGAAGAAACCCTCCTTAAAGCAGGCATAGAAAGGGCTAAATACCTTGTGACTACCCTCGGAGAGGATGCCCTCAACCTTTATGTGGTTATAACCGCCAGAAGTCTAAATCCTAATATATACATAGTGAGCAGGGCAAACGAGCATGGTGTGGAGAAAAAGCTTTATCAGGTTGGTGCAAACAGTGTCTTCTCCCTCTATCACACAAGCGCACGAAAGATCGCCCTTTCTGTCTTAAAACCAAACGTGGTAGATTTCATAGATGTAGCCTATCCGGAAGTGCTCTCGGACCTGGAAATAGAGGAGGTTAAGGTTTCAGAGGCATCCAGCTTGGTGGGGAAAACCATAGAGCAAAGTCAGATAAGACCAAAGTTGAATGTGGTAATTCTTGCCATAAGGAGAAAAACGGGAGAGATGCTGTTCAACCCAGAACCCTCTACCCTAATTCAGGATGGGGACATACTGATCGTGTTTGGTGAAAGGAGAAAACTGGACCTGTTAAGCGATGTGGCGGGTGGTAAGTTAGCTGTAAGGGATTAAAATTAACTTTGTGCTGGAGTTAAGAGAAAGGGACAGACTTGAAAGCTTGTTTTTGGAAGTTTTGGAGGACCAAAGTAAAAGGGAATTACTGCTTTATTTACTTTGCTATATTCAGCTTGTAAAAAAGGAGGGGAATTTTTCAATTGGCTTGGACCAGTTCTTGGGCTGTGCTTACAGGAGCTTCAGGGCAAGTAGGAGCCAGTGGAAGGATGTTTTGGTGGAGCTAAACCTACTTAAGATCACTGACATATATGGGAATGTGTATGCGGGGAAGGATATTTACAAGCTACAGGAGGACAACCTGCTCTTTGTGAGTTTGTATGAGCAATATTTAGAGGATTTTTACGGGCTTTCAAACAAGGTGGTTAAGTATTGGAGTATAGCCCACAGGCTCAGCTACAGCAAGCTGTGGAATCCTCAAGACGCCATCCATCTGGGTGTTTATATCTTCAACGAAGAGCTTTATGAGGAGTATATGCACTACTCAGAGTTGCAGAAAGAAAGGTTCAGAAGGGATGCAATCTTCTTTGAGGTTCTTGAAAAGGCAGTTAAAGGGACAACCATCCAAGATTGTGTCAAATGCTGGTGGGAAGCCTTAGAGCTAACAAAGAAGCTTCCCGATGTGTATTATGGAGTTGATGTGGAAAAACTCAGAAAGAGCTTGGAGAACAACTGGAGAAGGTGTCAAAAGGGAAAAAAGGTGGAAAAGGTCAAGGTGGAGTTTGTAAAGCAAACAAAGGGAAAAGGTTTTTGGAGGTATTTAAAGGATTCTATAAAAAGGCTCTACAGACGCTTAATGCACAGGGGACCTTGGAACATAACCCTAAAAGAAGAGTGTTTAAGGGAACGCCCGAGATTGAATGTTTAAGGACATCTCCGACCCGATCTATCAGTTCATAAGGCTCTATCCCAAGGAGCTAAAGGTAATTGATAGCTTTGTCTTTCAGAGGCTAAGGTATGTAAAGCAGTTGGGAGTTGCACACATGGTTTTTCCCTCCGCCCAGCATACTCGCTTTGAACACTCCCTTGGGGTTATGAACTTGGCGGGGGAGATGTCCGTGAGCATTGGCTACAAAGATCAGAGGCTCTTTGAGATCGTCCGGTTGGCGGGGCTTTTGCACGATGTGGGACATCCACCCTTTTCCCATACCACTGAAGTTCTTTTGGGAGACAAAAGCCACGAACACATAGGAAAGGAGCTTGTTCTCGGAGAGGTGGGAGATGAGTTAAAAAGCCTTGGCTTTTCTCAGGAGGATGTGGAGCTTTTAGCACGCCTTGCCTTTAAAGAACCAAAGGACGAGGAGGAGAGGTCCCTTTCCCACATAATAACGGGGGAGCTTGGGGCAGATAGGATGGATTACCTAAGAAGGGATGCATACTTTTGTGGAACCTCTTACGGGTTTTTTGATTACCGCAGAATTTTGAACCACTTAGAAAGGCAAGACGGTAGGAAGTGCGTCAATAAAAGCGCCCTGAGGGCTTTGGAAAGCTTTTTCTTGGGTAGGTTCTTTATGTATGTGCAGGTTTATTTCCACAAGGTGGTGCGCATACTCAACATCCACCTTTTGGAGCTTATAAACAGCTACATAGAGAGGGGACTCTTTTCCAAGGAGGAGTTTCATCAGCTTACAGACGCACATTTTATTGCCCTTGCCCTCAAAGAAAGGGAAAATCCCTTGGTCAGGAGGCTCTTTTTGAGGGAACACTTCAGAGAAGTTTATAAGGGTGAGGACCCAAAGGAGTTTGAACAGGTTAAAAGTCATCTTTTGGAAAGGTTCGATGAGAAGGACCTGAGATTTGACATAGCAGAGAAGAACCTTATAGAGGAGGAGTTTTATATAAACGAGGAGGGGAGGCTTATAGAACTGAGGGATGCCTCTCAAATTCTTAAAACTCTCCCCAAGGTGCAGATATACAGAATATACATAGAGCCGAGGTTAAAAGAGTATGCACTCCAGCACCTTAAAAAGACTGCTTGAAAGCTCAAGGATATCTACCCTAATATGGGTCTATCTATCAGCCATTGTCGGCATCTTGTCTTTGGTGGGCATGGTAGAGGTTCCTTACCTTTTGCTGTGCCTCTCCTTCCTATTTGCGGGTCTTTTCATGGATTACAAACAGACCTATCCCGTAAGACGGCTGTTTCTAAACACCTTTGGCGTGGCGATGGTCCTATACTTTGGCTCTCAGCTCAGCCTTGAAAACCTTGTGGGACCCCTTTCAAGCCTACTTCTCATTCTCCTTGGCATAAAGTTCCTTGAGGAAAAAAAGCCAAGGGATATGTATCAGATTTTGCTTCTCAGTTTGCTCTGCATATCTTTGGCTACCCTCCACAACCTATCTCTGAGCTTTCTGCTTTTCTTGCTGGTCTTTAGCTTTCTTTCCATTACATCCCTTGTGTTTATAAGCTCTTACAGGCAAAGCCAGAGGGACTACCAGAGGGCGGAAGTGTTCTTTTACTACTCCAAGGTCTCCTTAGCTTTGTTCATCTCTGTTTTTTTGTTTGCCATTCCTTTTTTCGTGGGACTTCCCAGGAGCCAGTTTCCCCTTTTGGACCTTTTTGGCAGGAGTGAAGGTCTAAAGACGGGCATAGCAAAGGAGGTTTCCTTGGGAAAGGTGGGAGAAATCCAACAGGACAATACCTTAGCCTTTAGGGTCTATGGTCTAAGTCAGGGGCTCAGGGACCCCTATTGGAGGGTTCAGGTCTTTGACACCTACCAGAATGGACGTTGGGTTAATAACTTGAAGGGAAGCCAAGCCCTACCAAAAGGGACAGGAGATGTGCAATACACCGTGGTTTTGGAGCCCCATTACGATGACTACCTACCCGCCTTGGACTATCCCTACAGTCTGAGCTCTTTGGAAGGTATAAAGGCTCAGGTTTTTGTTGCGCCTGGTGGCGTTTTTAGGGCTTCCACTTTAATAAACAGACCCGTCCGATACACCGCCAGTTCTGTCTTTGAGCCCCCAAACTGGGATGAAGACCTTGAGCCCTATCTTGAAGTGCCAAAGGATGTGCCAAAGGGCATAAGGAACTTGGCAGAAGAGCTATCCCGCAACGCAAAGACCGATGAAGAAAAGCTAAAAAGGGTAATTGCCCACTTTTCCAAGGGATACAGCTACTCCCTTAAGTTGGAAAAGTTTGAGGGAGACCCCCTTGAATACTTTTTGCTGGTTTCCAAGAAGGGAAACTGTGAATACTACGCCAGTGCTACCGCCCTACTGCTTAGGCTCATGGATGTGCCCGCAAGGGTGGTGGGAGGCTTTAAGGGAGCGGTCTGGAACAACTACGGAAACTACTACATTATCACTAACTTTATGGCTCACGTGTGGGTGGAGGCATACATCAACGGAAAGTGGGTAAGGGTGGATACAACTCCTCCCTACCAGTCTCCAGCCCTTAGACGCATATCAACCCTCTCTTTGATAAAGGATAGCATAGTTTCCTTCTGGTATAGCAATGTGGTGGGTTTTTCCGCAGAAAAGCAGATAAGCCTCTTTAAAGCCTTCGGCAAAGGACTAAGGTGGGGCGTCAAAAGGGAAAACTTTACGGTAGTATTAAGGTATATACTCCTAACCGCCTTAGCCTTAGCCCTGCTTTATTTACCCTTCTATCTCTACAGAAGGTTAAAGAGGGACCCAGAGAACCTCTTCAGAAGGCTACAAGAAACATTAAACTCCAAAGATAGCCCCGAAAGGCTCTTAGAGAAGTTTAAAGGCAAAGAACAATACAGGTACGTGGAATACATAGTAAGGCTATACCAAAGGTATAGATACTCCAACTACAAGGTCTATCCCGATGAGGTCAGGGAAGGCTACAGAGTTTTAAAAACTCTAAAGGCTATGCTCAATAGTTCCCGTCGCTCCTCACCTTGATGACAGTATGCACATTCCCCCTTGGGTTGAAGTCTCCTATCACCTCCAAAAACTTGGGCTTTAGGGTTTCGTAGAGGGCTTGGTAGATCTCGTTGGTAGCCTGCTCGTGAGATATGTATCTGTTTCTGAACTTGTTTAGCCAGAGCTTTAGGGACCTTAGCTCTACTATATACTGGTCTGGAATATACCTTATCTTTATGGTGGCGTAATCTGGGTAGCCAGACCGGGGGCAAAGGCAAGAAAACTCTGGAAATGTGATCTCTATAAGATAGTCCCTCTCCTTGGAGGGATTCTCCCAAGCTTCCAACTGTGCCTGTTCAATTGCCAGCTCACCGTATTTTTTCTCCATAATAATAAAATATAGCCAGTGAAGGTTTATAAGCTTGGCAGAGTGGAAAACTTACGTTCAACCACCCTCTTTCATGCCTTTGCCCGTGCTGGGCTCTATGGCTTAATACTTGTAGAGCCCGATGATACTTACCTAAGCTTGGGCTACTTTGACAATTTGCAACAGGTGGTAGATTTGGAGAGATCTAAAGCCCTAAACATTCCCATCATAAGAAGAGAGGTGGGCGGTGGGACTGTGCTTTTATCAAGGGGGCAGGTTTTTTATCAGTTGGTGGTTCCCAAAAACCTTGCACCCTTCAAGGTGGAAAATGCCTACAGAAAGTTCTCCCAACCAGTGATGGAAACCTACAGACAGTTAGGCGTAGAGGTGGAATACAGACCTATAAACGATATAATCACCAAAGGCACCAAAAGAAAGATCAGCGGACAGGGGGCGGGAGACATAGGCAAAGCCTTTGTATTTGTGGGAAACATTCTCTTAAGGTTTGACACACAACTTATGGCAGAACTTTTAAATGTTCCAGATAGAGAGCTTTTAAAAAGCCTTTTGGATGAGAACATAAGCTGGGTGGAGAGGGAAACAGGCAGATTGCCAGACTTTTGGGATGTGGCAGGGCTTTTGGAGGAGTCCTTTAGGAAAGTTCTGACCTTGGAAGGGAAGGGAAAGGTGCCACAGGAGATCCTTGACCTGGCGGATAAGTTAAAGGAGGAACTAACCTCCGAGGAGACCCTCTTTGAAGACACGGGCAGAAACCACAAGCTTTTAAAGATAAGGGAAGGGGTATTTTTGGAGAGGGAAGGCTTGAGAATTCTAAGGGACAAAGAATAAAAAGCAACACCCGTTTAGGATTGTAGGACCGACTTATAATTTTTTATGCTACAATATTCTCCTTAAGTTTCAGGAGGAACGCAATGAGAGTAAAGGGTCCTTCTTCTAGAAAGTTTAAGAAGAAGATCTTAAAGCTTGCCAAAGGCTTTAGGGGTAAAAAGCACACCAGCTACAGAAGGGCAAAGGAGTATGTCTTTAGAGCCCTGCAGTACCAATACAGAGATAGAAGGCAGAGAAAGAGAGAGTTTAGAAGGCTCTGGATCGCAAGAATAAACGCAGGGGTCCGACCCCATGGGCTCTCCTACAGCAGGTTCATGAACGGGTTAAAAAAGGCTGGCATAAACCTAAACAGGAAGATGTTGGCAGAGATGGCAGTTAGAGACCCAGAAGGTTTTGCCAAAGTGGTGGAAATGGCTAAGCAGGGTCTGGCGGTGGGATGAACTTAGAGGACCTCCAAAGGCAAGCCCAAGAGGACATAAGCAAGGTTCAATCTACGGAGGAACTTCAGCAGGTAAAAGCCAAATATTTAGGCAAAAAGGGTCTTATCACCTTAGCCATAAAGGATATTGCTAACATCCCACCGGAGCAGAGGAAAGAATACGGCTCAAGGTTAAACCAAATTAAGGAGTTTGTGGAAAACCTGTTAGAAGAAGCCCAAGAGAGGCTAAAAAATCTTGAGTTGGAGAGGGAGCTTGCGGGCGCATGGGAAGAGCTAACGGTTAGCCTTCCTAAGTGGGTGGGTGCCCTGCATCCCATAACTCAGACCTTAGAAAGGATAGAAAGCATCTTTTTAAGCATGGGTTTTTCGGTGGAGGAGGGACCAGAGGTGGAGCTTGAAAGCTACAACTTTGACCTATTGAACATTCCAAAGGACCATCCTGCCCGAGATATGCAAGATACCTTTTATGTAAACAAAGAGGGTTATCTGTTGAGGACGCACACCTCTCCCGTTCAGATAAGGGTTATGCTCTCCCAAAAGCCACCCATCTATATTGTTGCACCGGGCAGGGTTTATAGGAGGGATGACGACCCAACCCATTCGCCCGTCTTCCACCAGGTGGAAGGTTTGGTGGTGGATGAAGGGGTAAGCTTCAAACACATGAAGTACGCAATAGAGGTCTTTTTGAAGGAATTCTTTGAGGAGGATGTGCCCGTTAGGTTCAGGGCTTCCTACTTTCCCTTTACGGAGCCTTCTGCGGAGGTGGATATAGGCTGTTTGGTTTGTGGTGGTGAGGGTTGTAGGGTCTGTAAGGGCACCGGTTGGCTGGAGGTTATGGGTTGTGGTATGGTTCATCAAAAGGTCCTTGAAAACTGCCATATAGACACCGAACTCTATCAGGGTTTCGCCTTTGGGATGGGGGTAGAGAGGCTGTGCATGCTATACTTTGGCATAGATAACATAAAGCTATTTTATGAGAACGACCTTAGGTTTTTGAGGCAGTTTCGGTGGAGCTGAGCCTTAGCTTAGAAGAGGTAAAAAGTCTTTCAAAAGAGTTTGATGTGATCCCTCTTTTTGTGGAGGTGCTGGCGGACACGGACACACCTCTGAGCTTGTTTTTAAAGTTAGGGGATTGGGGAAAATACAGGGCACTTCTTGAGAGCGCAGAGGGTGGCATAAAGTGGGGAAGGTTCTCTTTTGTGTCACTGGGGTCGGGTCTGTCCTTTAGTTTCAAAGATCAAGAGTGCGACCCCTTTGAAGCACCAAAGAAATTTTTAGAGGGTTTGAGGGCATACAGGGACCCAAGACTGCCAAGGTTTTGGGGAGGTTTGGTAGGATATGTTGCCTACGATGTGGTCAGGTTCTTTGAACCCGTGCCTATAGGTAAAAAGGATGTAATAAACCTCCCGGACATGTTCTTTTTCCTAACAGAACTGGTGCTCATCCACGACAACCTAAGCGGAAAGGTCAAAGTGGTGGTTCCTATCTTTCCAAAGGAGGGTGCGGAAAAGGAATATCAAAGGGCAGAGGAAACTTTGCAGAAGGCTTTAAAAGGAATCTATGAGGGTTGCGTGTATCCTAAAAATTACCAGGACAAAGAGCCAGAGCTTTCCCTTTGGAAATCTAACTTCACCAAAGAGGGTTTTGAAGAAGTAGTCTTGAAGGCTAAGGAGTACATAGCCCAAGGGGATGTTATTCAGGTGGTGCTTTCTCAGAGGTTCAGCAGGACTTTTAAAGGGAATGCGGAGGACATATACAGGGTGCTGAGGTTTTTAAACCCTTCTCCTTATATGTTCTATCTGGATTTTGGGAGTTTTCAAGTGGTGGGTTCCTCTCCGGAGGTTTTGGTGCGACTGGAAGAAGGAAAGGTTTTAACAAGACCCATCGCAGGAACGAGGAGGAGGGGTAATACAGAAGAGGAAGACAGAGCATTGGAACAGGAGCTTTTGGCAGATGAAAAGGAGAGGGCGGAACACCTGATGCTTGTAGATCTGGGCAGGAACGACCTGGGAAGGGTTTGTAAGCCCGGCACAGTCAAGGTAGCAGACTTTATGAGGGTGGAGAGGTATTCTCATGTGATGCACTTGGTTAGCGATGTGGAGGGGGACGTTATGGAGGGTCTGTCTGCCTTTGATGTTTTGAAGGCATGCTTTCCGGCGGGAACCGTCTCCGGTGCTCCCAAGGTGAGGGCTATGCAGATCATAGAGGAATTGGAGCCAGAAAGAAGGGGCATTTACGCAGGCAGTGTAGGTTATGTATCCTTTGACGGAAATATGGACATGGCAATTGCTATAAGAACTGCTGTATGTAGAGGAGAGGAGGTTTTTGTTCAAGCGGGGGCGGGCATAGTGGCAGATTCAGACCCAGAGAAAGAGTGGTGGGAAACGGTAAATAAGGCAAAAGCCCTTATGAAGGCGGTGGATACGGCGGGACCGTAATTTCCTGCTGAATTTTTCACCCGAGGTATAGACTAACACCTGAGGCATTTATTCGGGCTAATTTTTATCATAGATTAGCGGGCTTAAGGTTTTAAATTCTTATAGCAAACTTTTTAGGAGGTAGCTTATGCTAAGAGCGGAGTGGATAGAAGGCAGGAAGAAGTTCAAAAACAAGAGCCAGATGCATCTTGCCCGCCAGGGCATAATAACGGAAGAAATGTGGTATGTGGCAAAGAGGGAAGGATTGCATCCAGAGTTTGTCAGGCAAGAGGTAGCAAGGGGAAGGATGATCATTCCCGCAAATATAAATCATCTTCACCTTGTGCCCATGTGCATAGGTATAAACTCAAGGGTAAAGGTCAACGCCAACATAGGAAACTCGGGCTTGGCTTCTGACATACCCACCGAGTTGGAAAAGCTGAGGGTAGCCATCAAATACGGTGCGGACACGGTTATGGACCTATCCACCGGGGACGCCATAAGGGAAACCCGCGAAGCCATCATAAAAGAGAGCACCGTGCCCGTAGGAACTGTGCCCATATACGAAGCCCTCAAGAGGGCAAAGGGACAGGTCAAAAACATGACCGTGGACCTGATCCTTGATGTTATAGAGGAACAAGCCCAGCAGGGCGTCTCTTACATGACCATTCATGCGGGCATCCTCAGGGAGTTTTTGCCCATGGTCCAGCACAGGGTTATGGGTATAGTGTCCCGTGGCGGTGCCATAATGGCTCAGTGGATGGTGGAACACGGAAAGCAAAATCCACTCTATGAACACTTTGATAAGATATGTGAAATATTCAAAAAGTATGATGTTTCCTTCTCCTTGGGAGATGCCCTCAGACCCGGAGCTATTGCGGACGCCAGCGACCAAGCCCAGCTTGCGGAGCTAAAGGTCCTTGGTGAGCTAACAGAAAGGGCTTGGAAGCACGATGTTCAAGTGATGGTGGAAGGACCCGGGCATGTGCCCTTGGACCAGATAGAGTTCAACATGAAGATCCAGCAAAAGCTCTGCCACGAAGCACCCTTCTATGTGCTTGGTCCTCTTGTGATAGACGTGGCTCCCGGGTATGACCATATTGCATCTGCCATAGGTGCCGCCTTGGCGGGTTATCATGGTGCTGCAATGCTCTGCTATGTAACGCCCAAGGAGCACTTGGGACTTCCCAATGTGGAGGATGTAAAGCAGGGAGTTATTGCTTACAAGATCGCCGCACATGCAGCAGATGTAGCCAAGCACTTCCCCGGTGCCGGAGAGTGGGACTTAGAGATGTCCAAAGCCCGCTTTGCCTTTGACTGGAACAGGCAGTTTGAACTTGCCTTAGACCCAGAGACCGCCAGGGCATACCACGACGAAACCCTACCTCAAGAGGGATACAAGACCGCCAAATTCTGTTCTATGTGTGGTCCCGAGTTCTGCGCCTACAAAATATCCCAGCATGTTTCCGATAAGATGGAGGAAATACTACAGCAAGAAAACTGGATGGTACCTTGATCAAACAACTCCAAAGGGCTCCCAGCCCTGCGGGGCACACTACTACAATTTCAGTTTAAGTCAGATATTTCTCTATCTCCTGCTTTATAGACGGATCTATACCCAGCTTCTTAAGGTGCCCCTCCTCCGCCTTTAAAAGTTCATACAAGTTCTCAAAGTTGTTGTAAATAATTCTCTTTTTGACCTCTCCTATGCCCTTTATTCGGTCAAGGATGTCCTTTAGTCCCTCTTTTAGCCTAAGCTTTCTGTTGTAAGAGAGGGCAAAGCGATGGGCTTCGTCCCTAATCTGTCCGAAGATCCTGTAAAGTATAGGATGCTCCTTTAGCCTTACCCTCTGCCCCCATTCGGTTAGCAAAATTTCCTCCTCCTTGGCGAGGGAGAGCACTTTGATGGGCAACCCAAACCTGTCCCTTACCCTTATGGCTACGCTCAGCTGTCCCAGTCCTCCGTCAATGAGCCATAGGTCCGGCATGGTCTCCTCCCCTTCCTTAAGCCTTCTTGCCCTCCTGCTCAGCACCTCCCCCAAGGAGGAATAATCGTCTATCTGACCTACCGTCTTTACCCTATACCTTCTGTATCTTTTCTTGTTCATAGTGCCCTCCTCCCAAACCACGCAGGATGCCACCGTATAGTCCCCATAAAAGTGAGAAACATCAAAGCCCTCTATTATCCTTGGTGGATGAATTTTTAGCACCTTCAAAAACTCCTCCTGCCAAAGTTCCGGTGGCATGTAATGGTGGAGGTTTTCTTTGACAAGCTCTTCCAAGCTCTGGTCTATCTTTTGAACGATCTCAACCTTCCCTCTTTCCGAGAGCCACCTTTTGACCTCTTCCGAAAGCTCAAAGTTCAAAAGCAAAACCTCCGGCAACGGATTGGAGTAGTAAAAGCCTATAAGGGTCTCTTCAAGCTCCTCCTCCGTCTCCAAAAGGAAAACCTCTTTATCCACCAGTTTGGAGGACCTTATCAAAAAGACTCCCAAGAGCCTGCCTATTCTGTAAAAGAGGTCTGCCCTCTGATAGGGTAGCCCGCTTACGCCCTGACCCAAGGATAGCTTTTCCAGGGCTTTTATTTGGTCCCTGAGGAGGGCACATTTTTCAAACTCAAGACCTTCCATATGCTCTTCCAACCTCTGGTATAGCTCCGGCAGGACTTCGGAGACTTCCCCCGAGAGCATAGATTGGGCAGATTTTACTGCCAAGGAATAATCCTCTTTGCTAACCAAACCTGCACAGGGACCACTGCATAGCCCCAAGTGATAATCCATACATGGGCTGGTTCTGATGGGCATTGGGTCGCAGGTGCGAAGTTTAAACAGCTTGTGGATGAGCCTTTTTACCCTATAAGCCCTCTTGGCGGTAAAGAAGGGACCAAAGAGTTTTCCCTCATGTTCGGGTCCCCTAACTACCCTCAGGGTTGGAAATTCATCCTCCGTTAGCAAGAGGACAGGATAGCCCCCACCGTGCTTGTGCAGAACATTGTATTTGGGTTTATGAAGTTGTATCAGGTCCACCTCCAACACCAGGGCTTCGTATTCGTTGCGGGTCAAGATCCAATCTATACGGTCTGAACCGTTAACTATGGCATGCTCCTTTCTGTTCTCTTGGGCTTGCTTGTAATGTTGCAATAGCCTCTCCCTTATGTTCTTGGCTTTTCCCACATAGAGGACCTTGTTGCCCTTCTTGAAGAGATAAACTCCACACTGGGTGGGTGCAGACTTTATAAGCTCAAGCATAAATGTATAAGATAAACTGACCTACCTTAAGGGTGAGAAATTCAGAAAGGCTGGAAAAACACTCTGAGAGAACCCTTAGTGGGCAAAGGTTTATAATACCCTCTGAGGCTGTTCTAAAAATCCCTTATCGGGAGCGTCCCTCCAGCCTCTAAAGGGACTAACCTACTCCTCACCCTATCCCACACCCCTTCCACCAACACCGGCTTCAGAGGAGAAAGGTCCCTTGGCAAAACCTTTCCAAGGATAGGGAAGAGGAGGGCTACCCTCAGAACTTGCCAAGCACTTTGAAGGGTAGTTTTTGCTACCCTTCCCTGCCCAGGATTCCTTCCATTGGCTCCCTCGCAGGAGCTTGGCTCACTCTGAAGGCTTTGTATGAGATTGACTAAAAGGTTCTTTCCATTCTTTACATTCTTTAGTTCGCTTTCTAATGCATTCCTCTTATATTCGTTGGTTTCCTTCCCTAAAAGTTCCGTAAGTTCCTTTTCTCTCTCTTCATACCTCTTTAGGGCGAACTCCAAATATGCTTTGTCTTTCAAAAGCTTCTCGTAATTCTCAGGCATGTCCTCCTTAAAGCCCAATGCCCTTCTGCCTATCACATATGCGGATGCTGTGTCTTTGTCTATGCTTAACTGCGGTGCATACTTTAGTATGCCAATAACTGAGGTATAGGCGGGATTTACCTCTATCACTTCCACTCCCTTTAACATTGCTACTATTTTTAGCTTTTGCATAAACTTTTTGGCATTCCATTGATGAAGCCTTTTTCTTAGTGTAGCCTTTCCATCTCCACGATTTCCTTTTTTGAGTTTTTTTTTAGGTTTTCTACAGCTATAGCTTTGTTTTTCTGAATGGCTAAATCCAGTAGCTGATGGGCTAATATCCATTCTTGGTGGTCTTTGCTGTTTTGGGAAAGTCCTAAAAGGTGGTGTAGGCTGATGGTTTGATAGCTTACTAATTCTCCAGTTTTTGAAACTTCTGCTATGGCTAAGTGTATGGGTGATGCGTTCGTGTCTATGGCTATTACTCCGTTGTTTTTGGTGTATTTTACTTTAGGCGTCGGGATTTCAAAGGACACACTCCCATAAACTTCTCCTTCCTTTAGCTTTAACTCTACTGTGTAAGCAAAGTAGTTTTTTGTTTGCCAGCTTTCTAAAAGCATAATCATAAAGGTTATCCACTTGTCTTTGCTATTGCTTGGTTCCCTTAACACTTTTGCGTAGATAAACTCTCTGTTTCCTGTGGTAATTCTAAGGTGTAGCTGTCCGTTTATGTTTTCAAATCTTGTTAATCTGTTTCCTTTGTCTGCCTTTGACCCGATGCTTATAAGTGTTCCTTGTCTTAATTCTTTCCATTGCTTTTTAAGTCCTTCCCCTGCTTTACCTGTAAGGTGATTTTTGCAAAGCTTTTCAAAAAGTCTTTTGCCTCCAAATACCACTGGTTTATATGTGGGATATTGCTTAGCCTTGTAAATGGCTGAATCAATGTATTTTGTTGGCAACTCAGGAAACAGCTTTCTTAGTCTTTGGTATATTTGGGCGTGTGGGTTTTTTGTTTCTTCTTTTTCCAACTCTTTTAGCATATTGTATGCGGTTCGGATGGCAGAGGATTGCTTACGCATAAGCTTTATGAGTTTTTCTTTGTCTCCCTTTCTTAGTTCAAGCTTGAACTGTAGGCTAACAAACATCAAGTTTAGATTTTAGCTTTAAAACTCTTGTGTGTCAATGGGTTTGTATTTTTAGAACAGTCTCAATACCCTCTTTACTATCTTGATGTGGTATAATTAAACTTCTTAAAATCCCTTTGGAGAGGTGAAAGGATGAAGACTTACAGGGTAAGACCTGAGGATGTAGTCAGAAGCTGGTGGGTAATAGATGCAGAGGGCAAAGTTCTTGGAAGGCTTGCCAGCGAGGTGGCAAAGCTTTTGATGGGCAAGCACAAGGTCTATTATCAGCCGGATGTTGATTGCGGAGATTTTGTGGTGATAATAAACGCAGAGAAGGTGAGGGTTACGGGCAACAAGCCGGAAAAGAAGGTCTATAATTTCCACACCAACCATCCTGGCGGACACAAAGAGAGGACCCTCCGGTGGATGTTGGAGAACAAGCCGGAGGAAGTGATAAGGCTTGCGGTTAAGCGTATGCTTCCTAAAAACAAATTGGGGCACAGAATGCTAAAAAGGCTTAAAGTGGTGGTGGGACCGAACCATCCCTATCAAGCCCAAAAGCCACAACCCTTGGAGGTTAAAGCATGATAAGGCAGTTAAAGGACTTTAAGATAGGCTTTGACAACGCCTTTTATGGCACTGGCAGGAGAAAGGAGAGCATAGCCCGGGTTTGGTTGGTCAAAGATACAAACAAGCAAGTGGTTAAGTCAAAGGACAGTGGTAAAGAGTTTGAACTTAAGGACTATCTTCAGAGGGAAACCCTTTATAGAAAGGTAATGTTCCCTCTAAAGCTCACTGGTTTAGAGGGTAAGTTTGGCATATACGCCACCGTTGAGGGGGGAGGCATCTCCGGGCAAGCGGAAGCCATAATGTACGGAGTTGCCAAAGCCCTTCTGAAATATAACACAGAGCTCAGGCAAACGCTAAAGAAGGCGGGTCTGTTGACACGGGACGCAAGAGAGAAGGAGCGCAAGAAGTATGGCTTGATGAAGGCAAGGAAAGCCTACAGGTGGAGCAAGAGATAATCAAAGTTGCCATATACGGGGCTACCGGATACACTGGTGCAGAGCTTTTAAGACTGCTCCAAAACCATCCCAAGGTAAAGGTTACTGCCCTAATATCCCAGTCCCACGCTGGCAAGAGGCTGAGGGAAGTATTCCCCTTCTTTTACGGAGAACTTGGAAACCTAACGCTTACAGAGGAACCAAAAGAGGACTGTGAAGTAGCTTTTCTGTGTTTGCCCCACGAGGGCTCCTTGGAGCTGGTGCCAAGACTTTTGGAAGAGGGTAAAAAGGTAATAGACCTCTCCGGTGCCTACAGGTTAAAGGACCCTTCCCTTTATCCTCACTATTATTCCTTTGAGCACAAACATCCAGAGCTTTTGGAGAGGGCAGTCTATGGTCTGCCGGAGATATACAGGGAGAAGATAAAAGCCACAAGCTTAATCGCCAACCCAGGATGTTATCCCACCTCTGTGCTTTTAGCAATCTATCCACTTCTAAAGGAGGGTATAAAGATAGAAAAGATCGTCATTACATCCCTTTCGGGTGTGTCTGGTGCAGGAAGAAAACCCGCACAGCATTTTCACTTTCCTGAGATGTTTGGAGACTTTTTTGCTTACTCTTTGGAAAAACACAGGCATGTGCCAGAGATGGAGGGGGTTATCAAAGACCTTTGCGGGATGAATGTGCCGGTGAGGTTTTCACCGGTAGTTGTGCCTACTTCAAGGGGAATGCTCTCAAGCATAAGTGTATTCTGCGAAAAGGTAGATCCAAGGGAACTTTATTTGGAAACCTACAGAGAAGAACCTTTTGTAAAAGTTGCCTCCGAGCCACCCCATACGAAGTGGGTGGTTGGTACCAATCTTTGTTTTGTCTATCCCATGTGGGAACACCGAGTGGGTTGTTTGCAGGTGGTGTCTGTTATTGATAACTTGGGCAAAGGTGCTTCCTCTCAGGCAATCCAGAACTTTAACTTAATGATGGGCTTTGAAGAGACTATGGGTTTGGACCTTAGCCCAAACTTTCCCTGATTAGCCTGTAAGATTAACTCTGATAATCTCAAAGAGAGTGAGAAGTGTATTTTTGACGCTTTCTTTGTCTATAGCGGAGACTGGAATAACAGGAATTCCCTCCTCCTCATCTATATCAAGGGCTATTCGGACATCCTCAGGGCTCCAAGCGTTGGGCAGGTCTTGTTTGTTTGCGCCAACCACCATGGGAACGGGGAACCTTGATTGGAAAAAGTTTATGATCTTTCTTGCCTCGTGGAAGGTTGTTGGGTCCGTGCTATCCACCAGTATGATAATTCCCAAAGCCCCCTCTCCCAAGATCTCCCACATGAAATCAAAACGGAACTGTCCGGGGGTGCCAAAGAGATACAGTTCGTGCTCATCATCTATGCGAATCTTTCCAAAATCCATTGCGACGGTTGTATAATCTTTTACGAACTTTTCGCTCAAATGCTGGGTTCTCCTCTCAGTTCTAACAGTTTTAATCTCACTAACTGTATTTATAAACTGAGTTTTTCCTGCTGCAAAAGGTCCAGCTATAACAACTTTGATCTTCTTTATCTGCCTCATAGCGACCTTATTCTTTCTATTATTTTTGCAAGAAGTTCAAGGGTTATGGGTGCTTGTTTTTGTTTAACTTCCTTCTTCTTACGCCTAATCAAACCCAGGGCTAAAAGGGCATACAATGCCCTATCCACAAGTAGGCTGTCCTGATTGGCTATTTGTCTTATCTGGAGGACTGTCCTTTCGCCATCAATTAAGGAAAGAATATGCCCTTCCATTTGGTTTAGTTTTGCCTTCTGCAAGACTTCTTCCTTATCGGGCACCCTTTCAAAAAGTAGCAATTCGTCGGATATCTTCCTTTCAACCTCCTCTGGAGTTAAATAGCGGGATGCAAGAACTATAAGCTCCTCTATTGGATACGCCACCGGATACTCCCCCCCGTATTTTATGAACCCCGGCGTAAAGGAAAAGATGCCTTCCTTCATGTTGAGGCGTGAAATTAGGAAGCGTTCTATTGTTTTTGATAAGCTCTCGACGCTCATACGCAATTTGTTGAGCAGAAGGTCAAAATCCTTATCCGCGTAAACCCTATAAACCTTATCTATGGGTCTTGCAAAAATGATCTCTCCCTCTTTCACATAATAGGCACAGGTTAGGTCTTTCCACTCCATAAAGAGGATCCCGCTTTTCCGATCCCTTCCAATCACCTGGAAAATATCCACAAAGTTAAAGCTTCTTAGGTCCCCCGTCAGAGCCATAATACTTTAAATTCAAAAGAGTGCCCTAAGCCTTTCTTGAGCCTTTTTGATCTCCATAAGAAGAAGACCCAGCTTGGCATTGTTGTCTGCCAAGACCACCATCACCGCATCAGTTCCCACACCGGTCAGTATAACATAGCCGTCGTGACCCTTTATGGTGATCTGCTCTAAGGTCCCCTTAGCCAGTTCCTCAGACACCCTTTCACCTAAGGACAAAATGGCAGCGCTCATGGCTGCTATTCTATCTTCCTCCATACCGGGCTTAAGCACGGAGGATATAGGCAAGCCATCTGCGGACACCAAAGATGCCCCCTCAAGCCCTGTGTTTTTAATCAATTCCTGAAGGATCTGTGAATACCTATCCATATTTCCCTCCTTATTTGTAAAATAGTGTATCATAAATTAGCCCGGTTATTATAGAAAATATAAACCATCCCGCTGAGTAAGCAAAAACCACCCTTTTGGGAAGAAAGGAAAAAAGGGCAAAGATGGTGGGCAGACAAACACCACTACTACCAAGCATAAAGGTGATCGCCTGACCGTTGGTAAAACCCACATCCACCATTGCCCTTCCTAAAACCACATCCTCACCGGAGCACACATATATAGGCACAGCCGCCAAAGAGATCAGAGGATAAGCCAAGGGCGTTTTGGAAAGGCTAACAGCGAGCCACGTCGGGGTAAAGGTTTTTATCAGAGACGCTATTGCAATGCCAATGAGTAGATACTTCACCACAGGCAACTGCTCCCTTAAACCCTCCAAAAGGGCGGACCTTTTGGAAAAGTTCTCCCTCATTTTCATCTGAAGGGTAGGCGGTTTTTTAAAGAAGTATCCAACCGCAAAGGCTACCAGCAACGCGTAAGCCAAAGAACCCACGAGCCTATAGATGGATACATCCAACCCAAAGAGTCCATAAGTCAATAGCAGAATTACAGGGGACAGGGTGGGTGCAGTTATCAAGAAGGCAAGAACAGGACCATAGCCTTTAGAGTAGCTGTTGATAAAGTTAGCAAAGGGTAACATGGAGCAGGAACACATAGGTGCAACTGCACCCAAAAGGGCTGTAAATATAGGCGCGGAGTGCCTTTTGGAAAGGAACTTTAGGAAAAGGGAGGGTTTAACCATTGCCTTTAGGAACGCACTAACAAACACCGCTAACACAAAAAAGGGAACGATCTCCACAAGATAGGAATAAAAGTTCTTAAAAAATTCCATAGCCTTAAATATTAATTTACCGCCTGAGGGAGTTTATGACCACGCTCAAGGAAGAGAGAGCCATAAGCAATCCCGCAAACTCCGGCTTTATAAACAGGTGAGGATAAAAAACTCCGCCCGCAATGGGTATAGCCAAAATATTGTAGCCAAAAGCCCACAGGAGGTTTTGCTTTATCCTTTTCCTTACCAACTGGGAGAGTTCAAAAAACTCCTTAAGTCCCTCCAAGCCTGAGTTTAGGATCACATCGGTGGAAAACTTTGCCAAATCAGTGCCAGAGCCCATGGCAAAGGATAGGTTTGCCTTTGCGAGCACGGGTGCGTCGTTTGTCCCGTCCCCAACCATTGCAACCCTATAGTCCTTAGCCTGCAACTCCTCCAAAATTTTCAGCTTTCCCTGTGGGTCCCTTTTGGCAAACCATTTTTCAATGTTTAACTGCCCTGCCACTTTCTTTACCCTCTCCTCCTCGTCCCCGCTTACCAAAATAACCTCAATCCCCATCCTTTTGAAGTATTCCAACACATCCTTGGCAGATGCTTTTATGGATTCCTCAAAGTAAAACTCTGCCAAAACCTTACCGTCCTGCGCCAGCACCGTTTGACCATTTTTGTCCTTTCCCAACATATAGCCCTCGCAAAAGACGCCTACGCCCACCTCTTCCCTACAGTCTTTTAGTGAGAGTTCCCTTGCCTCAAGACTTTGGCAGTATTCCCTTATGGCAACAGAGTAGGGATGGTTAGACTTTAAAGAAAGGCTGTAGGCAAGGTCCAAGTAATCTCCGTAGGAACGCACTTCTTTTACTTTGGGCTTTCCTTCCGTTAATGTGCCCGTTTTATCCATAAGCAGAATATCAACCTTCTTTTCAAAGGCTTCCGGATTTTTAACAAGCACACCCCTTTGGTAAGCCCTTATCAATCCCACCATTATGGCTAATGGCACCGCTATGCCAAAGGCACAGGGACAGGATATCACCATAACAGCCAGAGAGAAGGTAATAGCCTTTTGGATGTCCCCCGTTTTGAAAAACCAAAGCAGGAAAACCAAAAAAGACAGGGCTATAACAAACTGCACAAAGTAGTGGGATACTCTGTCCGCAAGGCGTTGAACCTTTGGCTTTTTAACAAGGGCGGATTCCACTAACTTTATAAGCAAAGACACATAGCTTTTGGCAAAGGACTTTTCCACCCTGGCTACTCCGTATCCGTTCAACACTACGCTTCCCGAAAGCAAAAGGTCCCCCTCCTTCTTAAGAACGGGCAAGCTTTCCCCCGTAAGCATGGACTCATCCACCACTACCCTTCCCTCCACAAGCCTGCAATCTAAGGGAACCATATCTCCAGTCCTAAGCACAATTTTGTCTCCTACGAAAACTTCATACACTCCCTTTTCCTCCTCTTTGCCTTCCTTTAAGACTTTTACCCTTAAGCCCTGAAGACCGAACATCCTCCTGAGGCTCTCGGTTGCCTTTCTCTTTGCCCTCTCTTCCAAGAATTTACCCGTTCTAACAAAGGTGATGAGGAAGAGGGAGGTCTCAAAAAGCGGTTCCTCAGGAATGAGCTTAAACAGTGCCAGGTAGCTATAAAGCAGGGCGGAGGTGCTACCCAAAGCTACAAGAAGGTCCATATTCCGAGTGCGTGCTTTAAGGGAGTAATAGGCTGACCTGTAGAATTTAAAACCACCCACTAACTGCACAAGGGTTGCCAAAAGGGCTTGCAAATAAACACCCCAAGGGTTATGCCAGAACATAGAAAGCATAACAACTGCACCAGACAACCAGCAAAGGGCTAATATGTAAGCTTCATACTGTTTAACCTCCTCCCCTTCCACTGTATAACCCAAAGACTCTATGGCTTCCTTTATGCTTTCCAAACTCAAAAGCTCCTCGTTAAATTCTACCCATACCCTTCCCAGCTCAAAGGATGCCTTTACATCAGAAACTCCGTGAAGTTTTTTAAGGGTTAGCTCTATTGCCCTGGCGCAGTTGGCACAGGTCATACCCGATACTTTCAAACTTACCTTCATAGGTTTGTATTCTAAGCGTGAGCCCGTGTTAATTCAATCTTTTAAATGTAATGATAAAATAAAGAAAAATGCGCAACAGGGGACAGAAGGAGAAAGAAGCGATCCTTAAGTATCTTCCACTGGTAAAGTCTATAGCCTACAGAATATACAAACATCTGCCAGATGCGGTAGATTTAAACGACCTTATAGGTTATGGCATACTGGCGGTGGTGGAAGCCCTGCCAAAATTGGATGAAAGTAAAAACCCGGAAGCCTACCTTAGACTACGTATCAAAGGTGCTATGTATGATTATCTCCGAAGCCTTGACTTCGGCAGTAAGTCTCTAAGAAAAAGAGAGAAGGAAATAAAAGCAAAGCTTGAGGAACTCACAAATCAGTTGGGAAGGGAACCCACCGACGAAGAACTCATCAAAGCCCTTGGCTACAAATCAGATGATTTTTACTCGGACCTCCAGAAAATCTCCGCCTCCCACCTTCTTTCCTTGGATGACCTTTTTAGAGAAGGAAGAAGCTACGAAGAGGTTTTTTCTTCCTCTGTGGAAGAGAGCCCGGAAGAGAACTCAATAAAGCAAGACCTGAGAGAGAAAATCCTCAAAGCCATAGAGTATTTAGACCAAAGAGAGAAGTTGGTTATACAGCTTATCTTTTATGAAGAGATTCCCGCCAAAGAGGTGGCAAAGCTACTTAAAGTTTCCACCGCAAGGGTCTCACAGATAAAGGAAAGTGCCCTGAGTAAGTTAAGAGAAAAGCTAAAGGATATGGTATAATAGTAGCACTATGGCTAAGGTAAAGATGAAATCCAACAGGTCCGCAAAGAAAAGGTTTAAGATAACTGGTAGTGGAAAAATAAAGAGGTGGAAATCGGGCGGAGCCCACTACAATACCAAGAAGTCCAAAAAGAGAAAGAGGGCATTGAGAAAGCCAGACCTTGTCCACCCAAGCTGGGAAGACAAGGTAAGGGGAATGCTAAAGGAGTTTTAACCTTTAGCCTTTTTTTGCATAAACCAAGGAAGGAAAAGCTACCGCAGCACCTATTGCTCCTTTTACAAGATCCCTCCTATTAACAGTAAATGACTTGTCCCACATATTTGCTCACCTCCATAACAACACATTTATCCACAAGCTCCTTTGCCTTTGCAGTGCTACCGTAGGTTTCCCTTAACTCTCTTCTGTAAGTTTCAAAGAACTGATTGAACTGATCCACTCCCAAAATGCCAATGGCGTAGAATTTGCCACCTTCTTCCTGTATAACCACTGATGCCAGAGGAACTTCCGGCGGTCCATCAATAACCTTTCCCCCTTCCTTTGGATCATAAAGTCCCAAGTGGGCACAACATTGTATTATACCAGATTTTTTTGTAGTTTCAGAGGGTTTGTCCGGAGGATAGTAGTTTATAAAGGAATACTGCTTTGTGGGATAGCTCCATTGGTGGGCACAGATGGCGGAGTATGCCACTATGCTCTTTTTGCTTCCCACTCCACCCTGCCATTTGTAGGTTTTGCCATCCTTTAGCTTAACATCCACCGGTTTTACCTCTTCCCCAAGGTTTATCAAATAACAAGGCGTGCTTGCGTAGGGATAAAAGAATATGTAGCTGTTGTGAGGCTTAAGGTCTTCCTCCCTGAGGGGAGAACCGTCCTCCTTTACAAGCAGGGCTTTTTTGTATGCTTTGAACATCCCCTCCTGTGCGGAAAGCAAATTGGAAAACACAGAAGGGTCTATCATAGAAGCTACAGCTACCGTGCTACAGGCTTTTAAAAAATCTCTTCTGTCCATAAACAAACCCTCCAAACATGAAAACGCCCCCAGAGGGGGCCTTACCACATTATGCGAACATATCTCTGTATATAGCCTTTGCCCACTCGTAGGTAGCGTCCGCCAGTGCCTTTGAACGATCGTTGATAACCCTTGGTTTGGGATCGATCTTTCCATCTTTTAGCTCGTATGTAACATTGATGACTATTGCCTCTTGAGGATCGCCGTTTACCATAGAGTAGCATGTGTTGTCAGGAAGGGTGGGCTTGTATTCTTTGCCCTTGATCCTTGAAGCTATTATCTTGGCTACGATCTTACCCTGAGAATTTGCCATGTGTCCGCTCTTGGGATAAGGAACGCCACCGATAACATCTCCCACTAAGAACACATGTGGGTCCGCCTTTGCTTGAAAGGTGATGGGGTCTTGGTCTGCCCATCCGGTGGGCTTTCCGTCTTTGTCCTTTGCTATGAGGTCTGCCATCCACACCAAATTACCCGCTTGATGGGGTGGGATCAGGTTGGCATCTGCAAACTTGAAGTCTCCTGCGGTGGTCTTGATGATCTTCTTTACGGGATCTACCTCTTTTATGACCGCATTTGGCACATACTCTACTATGCCAAGGTAGAGTTGCTCATAAGCTGCCCTAAAGCCTGGACCCTTGGACGCTATGTCTCCTCTGGGGTCAAGGATCACCACCCTTCCTTTTACCTTGTTCTTCTTAAAAACATGGGCGATCATCGCAGCCCTCTCGTAGGGTGCGGGCGGGCATCTGTATGCACCGGGAGGAACGGTAATTACAAAGTCGCCCTCTTCAAACTCCCAGACCTTTCTCTTTAGTGCAAGATGCTCAGAACCGGGGATGAAGGCGGCAGGGTAATGCACTCTTGTGTACTCAGCCATCTGTTTATCATCCTTGAACCAAGCGGAGTAGTTGTATCTTGTACCCGGCGCCAATACTAAGTAGCTGTATTCAATGTAACCGTAGTTGGTATAAACTCTCTTCTTGTCCCTTTCTATTCCCAACACCGTTGCATTGACAAACTTGTAGCCATACTTGGCGGCGGGTTGATTGTAATCGTGGGATATGAAATCAAGGGAAACCAAGTCTGCAAGCCATGGATTGGATATGGGGCAGGAGAAGAAGTTGGGTCTCTTCTCAATGAGGACCACTTCAATGTTTGGGTCTTCCTTTTTGAGATATTTGGCTACTGTCAAACCTGCCCATCCTCCACCACACACCACCACCCTGTTTCCTTTGGGTGGCGGAAGCATGGCTTCCATTTTACCTGCCTTTTCGGCAGCGGCAAAGGAAGACTTTGAAGGCAGTGCGGATACAAGGGTAGCTACACCCGCAAGCTTAAAAAGGTCTCTCCTGCTTACACTCATATTACCACCTCCTTTCGGTTGTGTTTTTTAGTTTAACCTTGAATTTTCAATTTTGCAATAATTAACAGTTAAAAAATTATAAAACTTTGTTATATAAACCCTTTAAAATATTTGAATATTTTTATTTACTACCACACACATAACAAACACCCTCTTGGGTTTTTGCCCAATGGCGGGTGCCAGCCTTTACCTCCAGACGGTCCCCCTCCTTTAGCTCAAAGGTACCTTCTTATGTGCCGATCACAATAGAACCCTTATAAACCACCCTTATTTCATCCTCTGGATGGGTGTGCCAGTCATAGAAGGTTCCCGGTGGATCGCACCAGGTGTAGAGATTTTTATAGCCTTCCTTTCTTAGCTCCTCCATTATGGCTTTTGGGTCCAGCATAGTTTAAATTTTAACCAATGAGGGGTAAGGATTTTTTAGCCCTTACTGTGGGCTTTAACATTTTGGGCGGTGTTTTGGCGGGTCTGCTGGTGGGTTATGCTTTTGACCTTTGGCTGATGGAAGGTCTTTTTGGAAAAAAAACCTTTCCCTTTGGGCTCTTTTTCTTTTTCTTTGTTGGCGTGATCGCCGGCTTTAGAAACGCCTTCAGGGACTTAAAAAGGTTGTGAACTAACAATGACCACTTTGGATTTTTTCGAGTATGTCGTAAAGCAGAACGTAAGATAAATGTTTTTCAAGAGGGATTATAATTTATTTGCTATGGATAGATGGGAAAAATTTTTAATAGAGCTTTCAGATAGAGTTATTGAGGGCGAAAAGCTGGGTAGAGAGGACGCCCTCGCTATCTTGCAAACACCCGACGAATATATAGCCCTTTTGGTGTATCTTGCCCAAAAGGTCAAAAATCACTTTCATGAACCCAACAAGGTGGAGCTCTGCTCTATAATAAACGCCAAAAGTGGGGCTTGCTCGGAGGATTGTAAATTCTGTGCCCAGTCTAAGTTTTATAAAACTCCCATAAATGTTTATCCTTTGGTGCCAAAGGATGAGATTGTGGAAGGTGCATACAGGGCGGTGGAGTTTGGTGCAAACAGATACTGCGTAGTTTTGAGCGGAAGGTCTGCCACACCAGAGGAGGTGGAAAGGATAAAGGAGGGCGTGGAGGAAATAAAAAAGGTAGAAGGTTTGCCCATAAATGTGTGCGTGTCTGCGGGCACGTTGGATGAGGAGTCCCTCCTAAAGCTAAAATCAGCGGGTGTCAAAAGGGTCAATCATAACTTGGAAGCTTCCAAGAATTTCTTCCCAAAGATCGTCAGCACTCACACTTGGGAAGAAAGATATGAGACTATAAAGAGGATAAAAAGGGTAGGGCTTTCCACCTGTTGTGGGGGCATCTTTGGAATGGGCGAGTCGCATGAAGACCGGGTAGATTTAGCCCTAACCTACAGGGAGTTAGAGGTGGATTCCATACCCTTGAACTTTTTGATGCCTATTGAGGGAACACCCTTGGAGAAAGCACCTGGTGTGGAGCCATTGGAAGCCCTCCGGATAATTGCCATGTTTAGATTTACAAACCAGAAGGCAGAGCTCAGGCTCTGCGGTGGGAGGGAACAAACCCTGAGAGACTTTTACGGCATGGCAATGCTGATGACCAACGCCATGATGGTAGGGGGCTACTTGACAAGGGCAGGAAGGGACATAAAGAAGGATTATCAGCTCATAAAGGATCTAAGGCTTGAGAGGCTTGAAAAGGTTCTGGAATGATTGAGGTCCTTGATGGCTATGAAAACATGCAAAAAGATTATGAGAACTTCCTGCGGGTTGAAGAGGGTAGAGGACCTTTTTTTAGGCTTTACCTTTGGAAGAAATCTGTCATCAGCTTGGGATTTCACCAAGAATCAAGGGATTTTCCTGTGGATGTGGTAAAGAGACCTACCGGTGGTGGTGCCCTCCTGCACGGATGGGACATCTCCTTCTCAGTGGTGGACGTAAAGGAAATGTGGGGCACAAGCCCAAAGAAGATTTATCTCAGGCTTATGGGACTTTTAAAGGAGAGCCTTGAGAGTTTGGGTCTTTCCCTTGAGCTTTCCAACTACGGAGGCTCTTACGGAGAATACTTTTGTATATTCCAGCCTACCTTTGGTGAGATCACATACAGGGGAAAGAAGTTGGTAGTCTGTGCTATGAGGGTGGGAAAAAGGGGCTTTTTGCTCCACGGAAGCCTTTTCTTGGCTTTGGACTATCTCAGGGCGGAGCAGATAACGGGCATCCCAAGTAAAAGGCTTAGGGATAGGATGATCACCTTTGAGGAGCTATCAGTATCTCGGGAGGAACTCCTGAAGGCTGTTAAGGATTTTTTCACAAGGGTTTTGCTCTGCAAAGCAAGCTATAGCCCTTGAAAATTCCTCCCTGTTGGAAAGGATCTTTTCCAAAAGCTTTAGAACAATGCTAAGCTCAGCTTCCTCTTGCCTTATAACTAATCCACCACCAAGCCCTTCTATCTCCTTGGCGTTGTAATACTGATGGTATCTGATTGCATGAGGGAAGGGGACAAACAGGGCAGGAACTCCGTAGAGGGAGAGCTCAGTTATGGTGCTTGCACCCGCCCTACTCAAGGCTAAATCGCAAGCCCTGTAGATCAGGCTCATATTTTCGGTAAAGGGCATGACCAAAACGGGCATGTTTTTGTAGGCGTCCTTGAACCTTTCGTAATCCCTCTCTCCCGTTATATGCACACCTTGAAAATCCGTCCTTTTAAATATCTCAAAGGCTAAGTTGTTTAGAAAGACAGCACCTTGACTGCCACCCATCACCAAAAGGGTGGGCTTGTCAGAAAGGTTTAACGACGCCCTTGCCTGTTCCTTAGAGAGCTTTAGCCCATCTATTAGAGACCTTCTCACTGGCAAGCCCGTTTTTACGACCTTTTCCTTTGGGAAAAACTTTTTGGAGTATTCAAAGGATACAAACACATTTTTTGCAAACCTGCTGAGAAGTTGATTGGTAGCACTTGGGATAGAGTTCTGCTCGTGCAAAAAGAGTGGAGTTCTTCTTAGCACAGAGGCAAGACCAAGGGGAAGGCTTGCATAGCCACCAAAGATAATGCTAACATCCTTCCTTCCGAGCTTTGGCAGAAGATACAAAGAAGAGGAAAAAATACTATAAAGGGACCTTAACTTTTCTACGGGAGACCTTCCAAAAAAGGGATAGACCTTTAAAAATTTTCCCTCCACCGGCAGTAGATGGCTAAGCTTTCTTTCTATACCTCTCTCCGCACCTATGAACTTACAGGGAATTTCCCTTTCCAAAAGGCACTCCATTAGAGCTAACGCTGGAAAAAAGTGCCCTCCGGTTCCACCGCCCGCAACGTAAAGCATTTCAAAAAGAATACCACACCAAGCCTAAGTATTCCCTTAGGGCTTTGTAGCTGTCTGCAAAGACGCCCATTTTTGGCAAAAGGCTGTAAAGATTATACCTCATGTCCCTTTTAAAATCGGTAGGGTATGGAACCACCTCCAAGCCCGCCTTTTGAAAGGTAAGCACCGCCCTTCTCATATGGTAAGCCGAACTCACCAACACAACCCTCTTACATCTCAGTCTTTCGCAGAGCTTTTTTACCTCTTGGGCGTTCTCTTCTGTGTCTCTGCTATTCACTTCCGTGTGGATTTTGCCTTTATCCACACCTAAGGTTAAGAGGAGTCCCTTCATGACCTCCGCCTCGGGCAAAGCACCGATGGAGGCACCTCCCGAGAGTATGATGGGAAGGTCTGTCTGTTTGTGAAGCACAAAGCCCGTAAGCAGTCTCTTTGTGGAATCCTCTTTGAGGATGCCCGTGTTGTAGGCACCACCACCTAATATCACTATGGCGTCTCCCTCCGGTTTGGAGGGCACAGGGTAAGCATCCTCCAAAGGTTTATAAAGCAGATCCTTTATGGGCTCCACCGAGAGCAAATAGACAAAAAGGGCAAAGGAAAAGGCGAGAAGTTTCGCGAGCTTTCTCTTGGTTAAAATGCCAAGGAGCACAAAAGCTATTACCAAAAGCCCGGGTGGAAGGATAAAGTGGGTGATCAGTTTTTTCAGAAAGAACATCAGGGTCTTCTTCTGGTGGCAATGAGCACTTCTTCCACCTGCTTAGCCTTTGCCATGTCCATTAAAGATACCACAAACTTGTGGGCGGTATCCTCGTCTGCTTCTATTATCAGCCTTTTTGGCTTTTTTTCTTCAAAAGTTCCTGCCAAATCTTCCAAAGTAGCCCTTTTACCTTCGTAAAGATATTCTCCATTTCTTAGAACCTGAACCCTAAGCACTTGCGTGATCTGTTCCTTTTCGCCTTCTTTGGCAAAGGGCAGTTTGACCGCCAACAGGGTTATGGGGGACTGAAAGGCAAGCACCGCCAAAAAGAGGAAGACCGCCAAAAGGGTATCCACCAACGGAACCACATCTATGTATGCCCTCTCATCAGAACTTAGCCTGCGTCTCCTCACGGTAATAACCTCACAAATTCCAACAGCTCCTCCTCCAAGTGGTTCAGGAGGCTACTTCCCCATATTCTAAAGACCCAATAGAAGAAAAGGGCTGGAATGGCAACCGCCAAACCCGTCGCCGCAGCCACCAAGGCTTCACCAATGCCCGACGCAAGAAGGTTCAGGGCAGTTTCAGACTGGTTTATGGAAAAGGCGTTGAAGACCTTTATGAGCCCCGTAATAGTTCCAAAGAGACCGATCAAGGGAGAAAGGCTAGCTATGGTTGAAAGAAGGGCTAAGTTCTTTTCTACCTTTGGCACCAAAAGGTCAATCTCTGTTCTCAGGGCTTCTGTTAGCCCGTTCTTGGAAACCTTTCCACCTTTGAAGTCCTCCAAAACCTTCAAAACGGCTTTGCTCCCAAGGGATGTATCTAAGGAAAGCAGTTTGACTGCACCCTCAAGGTCTCCGTTCCTCAGCAAACTTTTTGCATCCTTTAGGTTTTTTGAAAGAAAGTTTGAGGAGCGTAGGTTTATCAACCTTTCTAAAGCCACAGCCCAGGAAATTACAGAAAGGAAAAGCAAAGGATACATAGCCAACCCGCCCGTCTTCAAAAGGGCAAATATTCCCTCCATCATCGCACCTCACATTTTGGAAGTTCCTTTTTCAACATTTCAATTTTAACCCTTTCTTCCCGAGAAAGGGTGTTGGCATCAACCCTGTCAAGAAAACAGCTGGCATCCCTTTTTAAACGGAGCTCCAAAAAGGTTTGGACGCCTTCCAAGATGGCTGAGTTGTATACCTGGGCACCTTTGTTGTTTAGGGATATATCCACAAGGTACTCAAGGACTTCCCTTGGCTTTCCTTCCGCTTTTAAGAGTTTTGCCATTTCAAACTTGGCTTTGGCGGAGAGGTTAATATCTTGACTTTTTGTTAGGGCGATCAAGATGTTCCTGTCTTTGGTATTTTCGTATATTTTCCATAAAGTGTTCTCAAAGGAGGGACTTCTGTAGCCAAGGCTGGTCAGTTGGTTGGCAATGGCGAGGGCTTTGTCCCATCTTTGAATGTTTGCATAAATTTGCACTGCCCTTTCCTTATCTGATAGGTCCCCGCTTTCCAAGAGCTCTGCCATGCTTTGCTGATCTCCAAGTTCTTCATAGAGCTTTATAAGCTCCCTCCTTGCGAGGACAGACTCTTCACTGCTTCCTTCTTTATACACCTTATAAAGTAGCACAACCTTGTTTCTTTTATCCTCTTCAATAGTTGCTAATTTTAGCAGGGCTCTGTATTTTAGTGGTGAGTTTCCTTCAAAAAGCTCTATTAGGATTTTTTCAGCTTCCTTCTTTTCTCCTCTCTTTATGAGCAGGTCTGCTAACTGATACTTTAGCTCTGGGGCGTAGGGAGAGTTTGGTTCCTTTTGAAGATAACTCTTTATGAGCTTTTCTCTATCACTTGGGGGCAATTCCCTTTCTTCCATTCCCAAAAGGGCCAGGGTGGCTTGGCTCGCCAATGGGTCCTCTGGAAAGCTCTTTAATACCTCCCAATAAACTTCCTTTGCAGAATCCACTTTCCCCAAGTTATACAGGGCATCTCCAGTTTTCATGAGCGTCCTTGCACCAAAGGGGCTTTCCTTTGGAACTTTTTTAAAGTAATCTATAGACCTCTCATACTCACCTTCCATAAAATAGCTCAGCCCCAAAAGGTATAGTTCTTCGGGGGAATTTTCTGTAAGAAAGCTCCTTGCCAAGGCGGGTTTGCCCAAAAAGAGGGCAGATTTTGCCTTTAAGAGCCTTGCCTTTGGATGGTCTATACCTTGGAGAACTTTTAAAACATCCTCGTATTTTTTAAGGTTGTAGTAGCACAGTGCCCTGTAGTAAGGGTCCTCAAAGTAGCTTAAGGCGGAGAGCCAATCCCCTTTTCTAAAAAAGCTCCAACCTAAGTATTCCTTATAGAGCTCTGGATAGCGTTCCTTTACAGCCTTCAGGTGTTCCTCCAGGGGCAAATTAGCCCAATAAGCGCTCTCCAAAAGCCAGAGGTAATCTTCTCTATCCTTTTCCCTTTTGCCCTCCAGAAGGGTGTAGGCGGTTCTGTAGTCGCCCTCTCTAATAGCAGAATAGACTGCGTATCTTATGTTTTTAGCCTCAAGAAAGTTGGAAAAGGCGAGCTTATAGTCCCCTCTGTTGTATGCTATAATTCCCGCAAGTTCCAAAAAGCTCGGGTCCTTGGTTATGCTGTATGTGATCCTTGCCAAAAGCACATCCCTTTGGGCTATTTGGGAGTAAAGGGAGTTGGCATATTCCCTGTTTATGGTCTCAAGGAGACTGGCATACTGATAAGCCTTGCTGGTATCCTTCTTCTGTAGGGCTACAAGTCCAAGGTAGTATAGGGCGACATCTCTGTAGGGTTTGGCGGGTTTTGAGTATTCAAGGAGTAATTTTTCTGCCTCATCCAGTTTTCCTGTCTGAAAGAGAAGGATAGCCCTTCTCAGTGTGGTGCTGTCTTTGTATTCTTCTCTAATCTTCCCCTTAACAAAGTCCAAAACATAATTGCAATAATTTTTAAACACAACCTCCTGACAGTTGGGCTCCCTGTAGTTTTTTCTCTCTTTAATCTCGTAAATGACACTCCACAGGGGGTTTTCGTTTTTTGGAACACCGTCCTTCAACTCAAAGTTCAGGGCATAATAGAGCTCGCAGGCGGAATACCTGTATCTATGGGGAATCCTGCAGGAATTTTCAAAGAATTTGAGGGCTTCTGACCTTTGTCCCTCTTTAAGCTTTATAAGACCGAGCACATACTCCGCCATAGGTCTGTAGGGGGAGGACATTGTTAAAATTGAGCTGAGTTCCTTTTCTGCACTAAGAAAATCTCCCTTGAGGTAGTGATCGACTCCAACTTTGTATGCGATGGCATCTTTGGGCTTTCCACAACTCAAGCCATCCCCCTCCACCCTGGCAACTGGTATAAACTCCATCTCCTTGGGAGGTTCTAAAAGCCCTGAGGACAGGTCCATAGGCTCAGACCCTTTCAGTGGAAGGTTTTGAGGGGGGCTCAGTTTGGGCTTTTCCTCCACCTCTTTGGCTACGATCTCTACCTGAAGGTCAAACTCCTTTTTTATCTGTGAGAAAGCTATTAGCAATAAAGATAGACTAAAGAGCGTGATGAGCTTGAACATACCATTCTCCTAAGTGGCAAGTTATGTTTAACTTTACTATAACATTTCTTTTTTCTTCCATATGCACCAAGCTATAGCTGGCGTTATCACAGCCAAAAACCCAAAACTTTGAAAGGTCTATGTTCAAGAGTGCACAGAGCATAGCCCTTATGGGAACTGTGTGGGAAACTATAGCCACCGTTTGTGCCCAATGTTTTTCTCTTAAAAACTCTAAAAAGTCCTTTACCCTTTTGAAAACATCCTCCAAGGATTCGCCCCCTTCAAACTTTATCCGGTGCGGTTCCTCAAGCCACATTCTGAAATCCTCCGGAAATCTTTCCTTTACCTCCTCCACAAGCATACCAGACCAAACTCCATGGTCTATCTCTATTATCCTTTTGTCCTCTATGATCTCCAATCCATGCCTTTTGGCGATCTCTTGGGCAGTTTGATAGGTCCTCCTCAAGGGGGAGGAGTATAGGAAATCTATCTTTTCCTTCTCCAAAGCCCTGCCCAAGAGTTCTGCTTGTTTTAGCCCACGCTCAGAAAGCCCGGGGTCCAAAAGTCCCTGATACCTACCTATTGGGTTCCACTCGCTCTCTGCATGCCGAACTATAAAGAGCTTTACCACAACCCGCCCTCTGTTAGCACCTCGGAGTATGCCCTCACACCCTCACCCAGGCTATCAAACAAGCCAAGCCTTTTTAACACCACCTCCAACATTCCCACCAGCATAAGCCCATCCTTTGGGTCTACGCCCATGTGGGATATTCTGAATATTTTACCTTTTAGCTCATCCTGCCCGCCGGCAGTTCTTACCCCATATTTCAAAAGGAGCTTTCTTATGTCCTCTGCCCGGGGAGAAAAAACTGAGGAAACTGAGATGGAGGGTTTCTCTGCAAAGGGCTTTAGTCCAAGCACCTCCACCACCCTAAGTGTAGCCTTTGACATGAGCCTGTGCCTGTTTTCCACCCTTTCCATACCCTCCTCCAATAGCATGCTAAGGCTTTCCTTTAGAGCTAAGATCAGACTTATTGCGGGCGTCCAGGCAGTTTGTCCCTCTATCTGTTTTTTTTGCTCCTTTTTTATGCTAAAGTAGAAGGCACGATCCTTTAGCCTTCTTTCTGCCCTTTGAGAAAACCAAAGCACCGAAAGTCCCGGAGGCAAAAGAAGAGCCTTCTGGGAGCCACCAATTAAAACATCAATGCCCCATTGGGAGGGCACGATCCTATACACACCCAAGGCGGTTATGGCATCCGCTACCAATAAAACTTCCCGATCCCTGCACAGCCCACCGATCTCCTTTGTGGGATGGTAGGCACCAGTGGAAGTCTCTGAAATCTGCAAAAGGACACCCTTGCAATCTGTGTGCTTGTCCAGAAGCTTTTTTACTTCCTCCGGGTCAGCGGACTTGCCCCACTCAACTTTATACTCTATGGGCTCCAAGCCCCAGTGTTTTGCCAGGTTTAACCATCTTTCTCCAAACTTTCCACCGTTTATAACCAGAACTTTTTCCCCCTGCCCAAAGAAGTTCAAAACAGCAGACTCCATGGCACCGGTGCCCGAGCTGGCAAAGAACACAAAGTTCTCAGAGTTCTCCTCCAACAACCTCTTAAAGAGTTCTCTAACCTCCAAAAAGCTCCTTTTGAACTCCTCTGTTCTGTGATGGATGATCTGCTCCCCTAAGACCTTCCTTACCCTTTCGGGAATTTCCACAGGACCAGGTGTAAAAAGCCTCTCTCTCATCTTTCCCTTTCTCCTCTTATGAACTCCTCCACCATCCTCTTTGCCTGCCAGTCAGGATATTGGATGGGTGGATGCTTCATGGTGTAGGCACTTATGGAATATAAGGGTCCTCCTATGTCCCTATCCCTTGCCAACTTACAGCACCTTATGGCATCTATCATAGAACCCGCACTGTTTGGCGAGTCCTCCACATCAAGCTTTAGCTCCAAGTACATGGGCACATCACCAAAGAGCCTTCCCTCCAACCTTATGTAGGCGATCTTTCTGTCCTTTAACCAGGGCACCCAGTCGGAAGGTCCTATGTGTATATTTTGGTCTCCTATATCGTAAGGAAGCAAAGACTCTACCGCTTGGGTTTTTGAAACCTTCTTGGTTTTTAGCCTACTCCTTTCTAACATGTTTAAAAAGTCTGTGTTTCCGCCAAAGTTTAGCTGGTATGTGCGATCTATCTTTACACCCCTGTCCAAAAATAACTGCACCAAGGTTCTGTGCACTATGGTTGCACCCACCTGGGACTTTATGTCATCTCCCACCACTGGTATGCCTTCCCTCTCAAACTTCTTTGCCCACTCTGGGTCAGAGACTATAAAGGTGGGCATGCCGTTTATAAAAGAGACACCCGCCTTAAGACATGCGGTAGCGTAAAACCTCGCAGCCTCTTCTGAGCCCACGGGCACATAGTTTATGAGCACCTCTGCCCCCGTATCCTTTAGCACCTTAACCACATCCTCCAGTTCGTCTTCTTTTTCATCCGCAAGCACAAAGGTCCTGTCGGGTGGGTAATTCTTCATATGCTCCGCAAAGCCGTCCAAGACCTTTCCCATACGCACCTTTACCCCAGTCTTTGGCACGTTTGATTCAAAAATTGCTGTGCAGTTGGGTGCAGAGAAGATCGCCTCCGAGATGTCCTTCCCTACCTTTCTTGCGTCTATGTCCCACGCAGCCACCACTTCAATATCCCAAGGTTTGTATCCCCCTACGTCCTCAAACATTAAACCACTGACCCCTTGACCTTGATTTCTTTGGTAATAATAGATGCCCTGAACCAAAGCACTTGCGCAGTTGCCCACACCCACTATTGCTACCTTGATTTTTTTACCCATTCCAAACCTCCAAGAAGCTTATAACTATTATATGAAGACTTAACCCTTTGGTGCCCTATAAAAGAAGCTCACCGCCCTCGCACCTATGAGGGACACGATCCCAAAGGACCAAAAGAACACATCCATCCCAGAAAGCTTTCCTTCAAAGAGATGCAGCATAAATTCCCTTATAACAAAGGCTATTAGGACTTCTAAGAGTATATCCACCCTAACCCTTTCGTGTTCAAAGAAGTCTATAAAAGCCCTTATAAGCTCAAGCACTACAATCAAAGAGAGCACGTTAGTAACCAGCTCTTTAAAACCTAATCTGACTGTGGCTTCTGTGATGGTAAGACCAAGCTCTGAAATGGTCCTGAATATACCTACAAAAAGCCCGATTATGAGAGTTATTATGGTTATGTTAAAAGCCAGTTTAACAAACTGCTTGTATAGTTTAGAGACGACATCCTGAAACATTTCCTCTGGTTTATATTTTAAGATAGAAAAGATGGAAAAGACCTTAGAGGTTGGCATACTTTCTGTAGTTAATCAAACCGCAAGGATCCTTAGCAAAAGTCTGAGCTTTGACGAGGGTGCGGAGGAATTTCTCAAAATACTATACTCCTTTTGGGATGTGCCCTACAGCTATATAGCCCTCTATGATAGACCTAGTAAGGTCCTCAGGATTGTTCGGTCTTTTGGATTAAGTAGAGAGGAGACAGAGAGGGGAGTGTTCAAAAGAGGGGAAGGGATCATAGGAAAAGTTTATAAGATGGGCTTGCCGGTTGTTCTCTCTGACCTTCACGTAAGCCAATACTTGAACAAGACGGGCTTGAGGGATAGACTGAGCGGAAGGGAAACCTTTGTGGCGGTGCCTATAAAGGTAGGTGAGGAAACGGTGGGTGTGCTGGCGTTTTTTAAGGAGTTCAGAAGGGAGAGCGTAGAGGAAGGAATAAAACTCGCTATGATCTTGGCAACCATGTTAGGGATGCTGTACAAGATAAGCCAGAGGGTGGAACAGGAAAAGCAGGAGTGGGAAGAGGAAAAGAGAATGCTAACAGAAGCCCTCTCGGAAAACTTCCGAATTGAAGGGATAGTGGGCAACAGTCCAGCCATAAGGCACTTGGCTGAGCTTGTCCGAAAGGTGGCACAAACGGACATAACCGTTTTGATCACCGGAGAGAGCGGAACTGGGAAAAGCCTTATCGCCAAGGCTATACACTTTGCAAGCCCCAGAAAATCAAAACCCATAATAACCATAAACTGCTCAGCCATACCCGAAAGCCTCTTGGAGGCAGAGCTCTTTGGATATGAGAAGGGCGCTTTCACGGGCGCCTATGCGCCAAAGAAAGGAAAGTTTGAGCTTGCCAACGGTGGCACCCTCTTTTTGGACGAAATAGGAGACATGCCTTTGTCTATACAGCCCAAGATCCTGAGGGCTATACAGGACAAAGAGATTGAAAGGCTGGGAGGAGAAAAGACCATAAAGGTGGATGTGCGTATTATATGTGCCACCAACAAAAACTTGGCAGAGATGGTGGAAAAGGGAGAGTTCAGGGAGGACCTCTTTTATAGGATAAGCGTGTTCCCTATACACATTCCGCCCCTCCGGGAAAGAAAGGAGGACATTCCTTTGCTTGTGGAACACTTTTTAAGGATCTTCAACCAAAGATACAAAAAGAATGTGCGTATAAGCTGGAAGGCTTTGGAAAAGTTAATGGAGTATCCTTGGTATGGAAATGTGAGGGAGCTGGAAAATTTCATAGAAAGGCTCGTCATTTTGAGGGATGGGTTGCTAACAGAAAAGGACATTCCCGAATACTTCCATCCAGAGCATGGAAAGGTTAGCTTTAAGCACCTGCCGAGCTTTGTAGAAACCACAGAGAAAGAAGAGATCATAAAGGCTTTAGAAAAAACCGGATATGTAAAATCCCGCGCTGCAAAGCTCTTGGGTCTTACCCTAAGGCAACTCGATTACAGAATAAAGAAATACAAAATAGAACTGAAAAAGTTCTAAATTAGCCCTCTTATAATGCTTTCAATAAGCTGGTAATTTCTTTCATACACCCAGTCCTCCACCTGTAGCCTATCTTCCCCGACCTTCTCCTCCTGAAGCTCATCGCGGTAAAGCTCCGCCCACTCTTTAACCATATTCTGATCCACCTCTATGTGAAACTGCAAGCCTACAACCTTTCCATACACAAAGGCTTGGTTTTCATATTTTTCGGATGCATAAACCCTTAACGCACCCTTTGGAAGCTCAAAGGTGTCTCCGTGCCACTGAAAGACCTTTAATGTGTTCGGAAACTCTTGGAAAAGCTCATGTTCTCCCACCTTAAAAACATCCATCCACCCTATTTCCTTTCCCTTGTCGCCCTTAAAAACCCTTGCCCCCAAAACCTTTGCAAGCATCTGGGCTCCCAAGCATATGCCCAAAATAGGAATGTTCAATTTCAGGGCTTGTTCCATGAGCTTAAACTCGTAAGAGAGAAAGGGATAAAGGCTCTCTTCATAAGCACCCATATATCCGCCAAGGACAACAAGAAGGGTGTATTCCTCCAAGGGCTCTTTTAGAGTTTCTCCCTTAGCGGTGTCCAGGTATTCCACCTTAAAGCCTAAATTTCTCAGGGACCTTTCCATCATTCCCAGGTGTTCCGCAAGCACATGCCTTATGGCTAAAGCCTTCATTCTATAGCACCTCCATTAAAGCTTTTGGAAGCTCATTTACACTTTCCAGCAGAAGGTCTGGCTTTATGCCCTTCTCAAGGTCGCTTTCCCTGAATTTTCCCATAAAACTCCTCCCTTGCCATATCAGAAACCAAAAGGTAGGCGTTGGCTTTGTTCTTTACTAAGAACTCCCTTGAAACCTTGAGTGCGGTAAAGAGTTCTTCCCTTTCCAGATCAAAGCCGAGATTTTTCATTCTTTCAAAAATTATGCGAGAGGGAGCCCTCGTCGTATTTGTGACGAGGGTTATTTTGAAGTTTTTTCTAAGTTCTTTGAGGGTCTGCGAAGCCCCCTCTATTACCCTATCCCTTATGGTCAGCACCCCATCTATGTCCAAAAGGACAGCCTTTATGCCCATACCTTAAAACATAAACCCAACTTCTGCACCTATGCGTGTTTGGTTCTTCTTTCCGTTCAGAGTAAAGGGTTGGTCTGCCTTTACGTAGGATAGCTCACCCCTCAAGAATAAGGGACCATGGGTGTAGGCGGGAGTTACGGTAAAGGTCCAGCCTTTGTTTCCGTCGCCAAGACCCACTAAATCTATGCCCCCAGCGTCAGAGTTGTCCTTTACATACTCTATCCTACCAGAGAGCTTAAAGGGTTTTAGGTCGTAAGATACATGTAGTGCTACACCGCTTGCCTTTGCCTTCTCGGACACACCTGCAGTGTTGCTCCTTGGAGCCTCCACGTAAAGCAGGTCCGCACCAAGGGAAAGTTTATCCAGTGTGTAGGAAGCTACCAAGTTTAACTCCCTCTTGTTGGAAGGATCTGCGGTATCATTTGGTCTTGAGTCTTTGTCGGGAAGGATAACATTAAGGGCAATTGAGCCATCTTTTATGGGAGTTAGTCCAAGGCTTGCCTCAAGGGCGGGTTTTGGATGGGTTGTGCTGAGAGTATAAAAGCCGTCGTTTACTCCAAGCTTTACAAAGAAGAGCTCTGTGCTGTAGGTTAGCCTAACGCCGTTGTTTATTACAGGTTGCATGTTCCAAACCAAACCCCTTTGGATGTAGTTGTTTTGGTGAGTAAAGGCGGACTCATAGCCTATTATGGTGGGAAGCTTTCCCGCTTGAATGGAAAGCCCTTTCATAGGAGAGTATTCCAAGTATGCTACGGGAATTGGGCTGAATGGGTCTGTGTAGTCGGAAGTTTTTAGGAGTCCCACGCCCACCACTGGAGTTGCGTATGCACCACCGATCAAGGTAAAGCCAAAGGGCTCTGCGGACTTGGAAAGACTTATAATGGCTGAGCCAACATCGTAGCGTGTCTTTTTGTCGTCAGTTTTGTTGTTGGAATGGATGGTATAGACAGTTAGCGCACCATTAACGTTGATGGTGCCTATGGGCTCAAGCTTTAGCTCAAGGGCTTGTGCAAGGGCTACGGAGCCAAAAAGGCTGAGAAGGGCTAACTTTTTCATGGTAAAACCTCCTCTGTTAAAGGTTGTAAGCCTTTTCACGGTGCTGGGAGCTGTCTAGCCCAGCTATTTCCTCTTCAGGGCTTACCCTCAGACCTGTGAGGGCTTTTGCCACCATAAGGATCACAAAGGTAGCTATGGCATCGTAGATTATCGTTATGACAACTGCCAAGGCTTGGATCAAAACTTGCCCTGGGTTTCCATAAAGAAGACCTTTGCCCGCTTCGTTGATGGAAGGGTCCGCAAAAACACCGGTAAGGACGGCACCGAGTATTCCCGCCACTCCGTGAATGCCAAACACATCAAGGGCGTCGTCATAGCCAAGCTTGTGCTTTAGCACTGCCACCGCAAAGTAGGGCACAACGCCAGCCACCAAGCCTATGATGATGGCACCTATCACATTTACAAAGCCCGCTGCTGGAGTTATGGCTACAAGCCCAGCTATGGCACCGGATGCAAGACCAAGGACGGTGGGCTTTTTGGCGTGGAGCCATTCCACAAACATCCAAGATAGGGCTGCAACCGCTGTGGCAACGTTAGTGTTCAGAAGAGCCGCCGATGCCAAAGCATTTGAAGCTACCGCCGAGCCTGCGTTAAAGCCAAACCATCCAAACCACAAAAGCCCAGTGCCTATAACAACCATGGGAAGGTTGCTGGGAATGAGTGCAGTATCCTTACGCTTACCCAATATCAAGGCACCCACCAAGCCCGCAATACCTGCGTTTATGTGCACCACTGTGCCACCCGCAAAGTCCAAGGCACCAAGCTTTGCCAAAAAGCCGTTACCCCACACCCAGTGGGCTACGGGCACATAGACCAAGCTCACCCAAAGAATGCTAAAAAGTAGCCATGCGGAAAACTTCATTCTTTCTATGTAGGAACCGCTTATGAGGGCAAGGGTTATTGCTGCAAAGGTCCCCTGAAAGGCTACAAATAGAAACTCGGGGATAGTCCCCTCAAGGCTTTGGGCATCCACACCACTTAGAAAGAGCTTTTCAGGACTACCTATTATTCCTCCAATGTCCGTGCCAAAGGCTAAGCTGTATCCATAGACTATCCACACTACGGAAGCAATGGCATAGGCGGTAAAGACCATGGCTATGGTGTTTAGGGTGTCCTTTGCCTTTGCCAATCCGCCGTAGAAGATGGCAAGACCGGGCAGGCTCATGAGCATAACTAAGGCTGTAGCTATAAGCATCCAAGCGGTGTCCCCCGTGTCTAACTTGGGGGCTTGCTCTTCCGCAAAGGCTAAGCTTGAAAGCAATAGTGGTATAATACTTGTTAAGCGACGCATTCTATCTCCTCCTTTGCCCCGCCTTGAGGGCGGGGCGGTTTTTTTTAATTAAATGTCAAAGTAAAGTTCAAACTCCTTGGGGTGAGGTATGAACCTTATCTCGTCTATTTCCTTTCTCTTGGCTTCTATCCAAGTTTGGAGTAGATCCTCGGTGAATACACCACCTTTCAGAAGGAACTCAAAATCGTTCTCGAGGGCTTTTAGGGATTCCTCCAAGGAGCCGGGCAGTTGGGGTATGTCCTTCAGCTCTTCCGGAGGCAGTGAGTATATGTCCTTGTCAAAGGGCTCTCCGGGATGGATTCTGTTCTCTATTCCGTCTATTGCAGCCATCAATATGGCGGAGAAAGCTAAGTATGGGTTGCAGGTTGGGTCTGGGAACCTGATCTCAATCCTCTTTGCCTTGGGAGATTGGGAGTAGGTGGGTATTCTTATTGCAGCGGAGCGGTTTCTTGCAGAGTAGGCGAGCCTTACAGGTGCCTCAAAACCGGGCACAAGCCTGTGGTAAGAGTTTATGGTGGGATTGGTAAAGGCGGTCAGTGCGGGTCCGTGCTTTAGAATACCGCCTATGGCATAAAGGCATACATCAGAGACGCCCGCATACTCGGAGCCAGCAAAGAGGTTTTGCCCATCCTTCCATATGGAGAAGTGGGTGTGCATACCATTGCCGTTGTCGTTGGGGAGAACTTTTGGCAAGAAGGTGGCAAACTTACCATACTTGTGAGCCACCATTCTAACCACATATTTGTAAATAAATAGCTTGTCCGCTTGATTTATCAGAGAATCGTAGCGTATGTCTATCTCTCCTTGCCCGGCAGTGGCAACCTCATGGTGGTGCAATTCAACCACAATACCAAGCTGAGACATGATGGAGACCATCTCGTTGCGGAGTCCATAGACCTTATCCAATGGTGGCACCGGGAAGTAGCCCCTTTTGTGGGGTATTTTGTAGCCCGAGGAGGTGATCTCCCTATTCCACCATCCTTCCTCTGAGTCCACCTTCCAAAAGGCATAGTTAGCGGAGGTGCCAAACTCCACCGAGTCAAAGATGAAAAACTCCGCCTCAGGTCCATAGTAGGCGGTATCCCCTATGCCCGTTTGTCTCAAATACTGCTCTGCCTTTTGGGCTATATAACGGGTGTCTCTGCCATAGCGTTCTCTGGTGATGGGGTCGTAAATGTCGCATACCATCACAAGGGTTTTTGGCTCCATGAATGGGTCTATGAAGGCGGTGGTTGGGTCAGGAAAGGCAAGCATGTCCGACTCGTTTATGGACTGCCAACCCCTTATGGAAGAGCCATCAAAGCCTCTACCCTCTTCAAAGGTAGAGAGAGAAAGCTCGTAGGCTGGGATGGTAAGGTGTTGCCACTGACCAAAAAGGTCAGAGAAGCGGAAGTCCACATACTGGACCCCTTCCTGCTCAATGAGGCTCAGCACCTCCTCTGGTGAATACTTTGGCATGGTTTGACCTCCTTTATAAGGTTTTTTATATAGCTTGCCCACCTCTTTCTCCGGTCCTTATTCGGACCACCTCTTCTACGGGGATGACAAAGATCTTGCCGTCTCCTACCCTTCCTGTCTGGGCGGTTTTCATTATAGTCTGTATTACCTTCTCCACATCCTCGTCCTTTACCACTATCTCAATTTTGACCTTGGGCAAAAAGTCAATAACATACTCTGTGCCTCTGTAAATTTCCGTGTGTCCCTTCTGCTGACCAAAGCCTCTAACTTCCGTGACGGTCATGCCCCCTATGCCTATTTCTACGAGGGCATCCTTTACCTCGTCCAGCTTAAAGGGCTTGATGATCGCCTCTACCTTTTTCATTTTCCAACCTCCTGTATGGTTTTTGTGCAAAAAGTGTGCCAAAAGGACACACTCCGCACGGGCAATATTTTAAAAGCCTTTGAACGTTTGCTATAGCCCAAAGCTTTGTGTAATTGCTTACATTTTTGTAAATTTGTTAGCACAGTTAAAGGCTAACCGTATCAAGAAAGAGCATAAGGAGGACTCCCGCCAAAAAGCCAAGAGTGGTGGCAAAGGTTCTACCTTCCGAGTAAGCCTCCGGGAAAACTTCCTTAACGGTTATGTAAAGCATGGCACCCCCTCCAAAGCCCATACCCACCGGAAGGGAGCCCTCAAAGACCCTCATAAAGCCAAAGCCGAAGAGTGAAAAAAGTCCCTCTATTGCACCACTCAAAAAACCAACTGCCAAAGCAGTTCCCATCCCTCCCCCCAAGGCATATATAGGCAGGCTAACCACCAAGCCCTCTGGGACATCCTGAAGGGATATAGCCAGTGCGGTCGCTAGTCCATCCTTACCCGAGTATGCGGTAGCTATACCCACACTAAGACCTTCTGGGATGTTGTGAATGATTATTCCCACTACGATCAATGTTAGCTTTTTCATTTTCAGGGGCAGTATGCCCTCCTGTCCTATGATAGTATGTTCGTGAGGAAAGAGCCTCTCCACAAAAGCCATAACTCCAAAGCCAAGAACTACACCCAAGGCGGTTTTCAAAAAGCCACCCCTTTCCACTGCAGGCAGTATAAGGCTTGTAAAGCTGGCGGTTAGCATCACACCACCCGCAAAGGACAGGCTAACGTTCAAGGATGGAGGAGTTTTTCCTCTGAAGAACAAAACCATAAAACTGCCAAGGGCGGTGCCTACTACCAAAAGCAAAGACGCCAGCCAAATTTCCATCAGACCAACTGGGAGAGCTTAAAGAGAGAATAAAGTTCAACGCCCTCTTTGCTCAAATTCTCCTGTGCCCCCTCCTCTCTATCCACTACCGCAAAAATGCCCACCACCTCCAAGCCCTCCCTTCTGCAAGCTTGCACCGCCTTTAAAGAGGAACTGCCAGTGGTGATCACATCCTCCACCACCGCCACCCTTTCCCCCGCCCTCAGGAGTCCCTCCACCTGCCTTCCTGTGCCGTGTCCCTTTGGTTCCTTTCTGACCACAAAGGGCTTTATGGGATTTCCGTCCAAATAGGATACAAAGGCTACCGCGTAGGCTATGGGGTCCGCACCAAGTGTGAGCCCACCCACCCCTTGAACGCCAAACTGCCTCACCAACTCATACATGAACTTGCCCACCAAATAGGCTCCCTCCGGGTCAAGGGTAACCTGCTTTAGGTCTATGTAGTATCTACTGAGTTTTCCAGAGGAGAGCTTAAAGATGGGCTCCTCTGCTACCTTTAGGGCTCTTCTGAGTATGAGCTCTTTTAACTTATCCGCTGACATTTTTGCTCAGCTTTTCTTTTGCATACTCCATGAGCCCACCAGCCCGCAAGATCGCCTGAAGCTCCTCCGGGAACTTGGTAGCCTTGTATTCCTTGCCCGTGGTAAGGTTTCTTATCATGCCACTCTCCAAATCCACCTCCAGCTCATCGCCGTGATTTATCTCATCCACCGCCTCTGGTGCCTCCGCAATAGGAAGCCCTATGTTTATGGCATTTCTGAAGAAGATCCTCGCAAAGGACTTAGCAACCACCACAGGGACCCCCGCATACTTTATGGCAATGGGTGCATGCTCCCTTGAGGAGCCACTGCCAAAGTTCCTACCCGCCACTATTATGTCCCCCTGCTGATGTTCCTTGGCAAAGTTGGGATGTTCTGAATCCTCCATAACATGCTGTGCCAGTTCATAAGGGTCCGAGGTGTTCAAATAACGGGCAGGTATGATCTGGTCTGTATCCACATTATCTCCAAACTTCCAAACCTTTCCTCTAAAGCGCATGGGCATATTTTAACACAGGGCGTGTATTATAATTCTTTCCATCAAAGGGACAAGCGTCTTAAACTATTCTGAGGATGTAATGAAGGCAAAACTTTATTTAGCGGATGCCCGCAGTATGCAAGAGCTTGAAAATGAAAGCGTGCAACTGATAATAACTTCACCACCTTACTGGCATATAAAAGATTATGCAGTTAAAGGGCAAATAGGCTACGGGCAGAGCCTCCACGAATACCTAAAGGACCTTTACAGGGTTTTCTCCGAATGCTACAGAGTGCTTGAAAAAGGTTCTCGGTTTTGCGTAAATATAGGCGATCAATTTGCAAGAAGTGTGGTATATGGAAAGTATAAAGTAATACCCATACACGCAGAGGTAATATCTATGTGCGAAGAGGTCGGTTTTGATTATATGGGAGCTATAATTTGGCAGAAAAAAACCACTATGAACACCACAGGCGGGGCTGTAATCATGGGAAGCTTTCCCTATCCACCCAACGGCATAATTGAGATAGATTACGAGTTTATCCTTATCTTTAAAAAAGAAGGTAAGAGAAAAGTTCCCAAAGATAAAAAAGAGCTGTCAGTCCTAAGCAAAGAGGAGTGGAAAGAGTATTTTAGCGGACACTGGAAATTTGGAGGTGCAAAGCAGGTAGAACACGAGGCAGTTTTTCCCGAAGAACTTCCCAAAAGGCTCATAAAGATGTTTTCTTTTGTTGGTGATAGGGTGCTTGATCCCTTTGCAGGTAGTGGAACTACTTTAAAATCTGCATTGGAACTGGGTAGAGAAGCAATAGGCTACGAGATAAACCCTGAGTTTGTTGAGTTAATTAAAAGAAAAGTTGGAACTTTGAACCTAAAAATCATAGAAAGAAAGGAAAATCCAAGATTTCTTGAAGTGAATTATCAACCCAGAATAAAGGACGTAAAGCCAATTATTGAGGAGAAAAAACTAAGGTTTGGAAAACAAAAGTTTTACAAAGTGGTAGAAGTAATATCAGAAAAAGAATTGCTGTTAGATACTGGATTGGTGGTTAGGCTTTTAGGCTTGGAAGTGCCGAAGAGTAAGACAAAAGAAGCTATGGATTATCTAAATAAGTATGTGAAAGGCAAACAAGTATTTTTGAAATTTGAAACGGGAAAAGATTTTTATCACAATAACTCTGTGGATGCTTATGTGTATTTAAAAAACAAAATCTTTATTAATAAAAAGATGTTAGAGATGGGCTTGGCAAAAGTTGATACGGAAAGAGATTTTTCCTACAAAAATAAATTTATGGAGGTTTCAAAAATTGGCTAAGGAGTGGGTTTTAAACATAGCCCTTAACAGATGGCAGTATAACAGACCTAAATATGTGGGTAAAGTCTCAGAAGAAATAAGAAAGTGTCAGCCTAAGAGTCTTGAAGACTGGAAAAAATATTACTACGAGAACGTGCAACCTCCTAAGTATATTGAGATGAAAAAATCAGTCCCTACGCTTAATATGGAAGAGTATTTGGACTACTTAGGTGCTGAGCTTTGTAAAAAGATTCACGAAGTTCTTAAAAAGGAAGTGGAAGAAATATCAGAAGGAGATTGCAAAGAGTATATTAAGCAGTTGGTTTTAGAGAAGACCTATGAAGGATATATAACAGAGAAGAAGACGGTATATGAGTATTTAGAAGAAGAAATAGGCGTGAAGCTAAAACCAGCCCCTGATGAATGGGATAGAAAATACAATATAGATTTTTACATTAGTGCTCCAAAAGGGTATATAGGCATACAGATAAAACCCATCACTTACAAACAAACACCTCAGATACACAATTGGTTAGATTGGCTTAAGAAAAGCCATAGCAAGTTTGAAAGGGAGGTTGGAGGCAAGGTTTTTGTGGTATTCTCAGTAAAAGATGAAAAAGGTAGGAAGGCTGTTTATAACAAAGAGGTCATTGAAGAGATAAAACGAGCTTTAAGGGATTTGGGAGGTCGTGGATAAATCACTTCTCAATATATCTCAAAACAAGCCTTTTAAAGACTTCTCCCCTCTCTTTATAATCCTTAAACATATCAAAGGATGCACAGGCGGGCGAAAAGAGGATAATGTCTCCTTCCTTTGCCAATTCAAAGGCTTTTTCTACCGCATCCTCAAGCCCGTGGCAGAGATAAGCCTCATTCCAAGCCTTTGCCATCTTCTCCTTTGCCTCCCCTATCAAAAGGCAAGCCTTTGTTTTTTTACTAACCAGCGGTAGAAGTTCCTCAAAGTTAAATCCCTTATCCTTGCCCCCTGCAATGAGGACTACCCTGCCATCGGGCATACTTTCCAAAGCAGACTGAAGGGCATGGGGTGTAGTAGCCTTAGAGTCGTTATAAACCCTCACACCCCTTATCTCTCCCACATACTCCAAACGGTGAGGAAGTCCTCCGAAGGTGTAGGCAACCTCCCGGATGTTCTCTGTGGGCACCCCCATCCTCTTTGCTATGGCGGAGGCAAACAGAAGATTGTATGCGTTATGAAGACCAAAGAGCTTGAGTTTTTCCAACTCAAATAGTGGTTCCCCAAAAAGGTAAGCTTTGCCATCCTTGATGAAGGCATCCCTCTGCCCTACGAAAATTTTTTGTGCCCTTGTGGGTGTTTCTGCCACTTCCTTTTGGAGTTCGTTTAGCACTATAAAATCCTCTTCCGTTTGTCTTGCAAAGATGTTGTATTTACTATGGAGATAGTCTTCTAGGGTGGGATGCCAATCCAAGTGGTCTGGAGAGAAGTTCAAAAAGGCTCCCCCCACAGGACGAAAGGTGTTTAAGGTTTTACCCTGAAAGGAGGAAACCTCCAAGACAGCCAAGCCCTTTGGCTTTTTTAGGACAATATCTGAAAAGGGAACGCCAATGTTTCCACCCTCCTCCACATCGTCAAAATAGGAGCTCAGCATAAGGTAGGTTAGCCTGGTGGTTGTGGATTTCCCATCAGTGCCCGTGATGGCTATTGCCCTTCCCTCAAAGAATCTCCATGCCAACTCCAACTCTCCGATAACCTCTATGCCCCTTTTTTGTGCTTCCATCCAAAGGGGATGGCTCGGAGGAATACCCGGTGAGAGAACAACTGTATCCACAACCCCCAAAAACTCTCTAAAATCCACCTTGTCTTTATCATCACCCCAATAAACCTCAATACCTTTACTCTTTAAAAGTTCAATGGCAGACCTTCCGCTTACTCCTAAGCCCCAAACTAAAGCCTTTTTCATGTGTGATAATATTTTACTTTGATGAATTTAGAAAACTTTCTTCAGGTGGCAAAGGAGGCTTCCTTAATTGGCGGTCTGGTGCTAAAGGAGTACTTCCGCAAACTTCTATCCAACCAGGTTTATTTCAAGGGCGAAAAGGATGTGGTAAGCGAGGCAGACAAGAAAGCGGAGGAGAGAATAAGAGATTACATCCTAAAGCACTTCCCCAATCACTCGGTGGTAGGAGAGGAAAACGGTGGGTCCATCTTTGGAGAGGCTGTCTGGTATATAGACCCTTTGGACGGCACAAAGAACTTTTTGTGTGGGTTTCCCATGTTTGGTGTGTCGGTGGGTTTGGTGTTAGAAGGCAAGCCCGTTGTGGGTGCGGTCTATCTACCTTACTTTAACAGTCTCTATTATGCGGGGGAGGGGCTTGGTGCCTACAAAGATGGCAAAAGGATCCAGGTGAGCACAAGGGAAGAACTGCAAAGGATGTCTGTCTCTTACGGTTTTCCTTCAAGGGCAATAAGGGACTTGAACCTTTACTGGGAGGTCTTTAGGGAGGTTTTTGAAAAGGTGGGTTCCATGAGAAGACCGGGTGCGGCAGCGGTAGATCTGTGCCTTTTGGCGGAGGGAGTTTTTGACGGGCTTATTGAGTTTGAGTTGAACCCTTGGGATGTGGTTGCGGGAATGGTTATTGTGAAGGAGGCGGGAGGGACAGCGGAGCTTACAAGGGGTATAAGTAATGGTACCGACGTTGTGGCGGGCACTCCGAACCTCTTTCCTTATCTATGGGAAGTGGTAAAATTAAAACTGGGAGTGTGAAGATGAAATTTTTAGTTCCCTTGGATTTTACTGATATAACAAACCCCCTTTTGAAAGTAGCCAAACTCTTGGCTCTTAAGCACAATGCCAGCGTGATCCTGTTGCACGCGGTATCTCCTGTTATTTACCTTCCATACCCTGAGAGCTTTGGAATTAGTCCCATTGACCTTTCCAAATTGGCAGAGTTAGAAGCCAAAAGCATTGAATCCGCCAAACAGCGCCTTGAAGCCCTGAGGGATTTCTTAGCAGAACTGCCCGTGGATATAGTAGTGGATGTAGGAGAGCCGTCGGAGGTGATCTTGGCAAAGGAGGAGATGGCGGACCTTATAATCATGGGAAGCCACAGCAAGGGCTTGGTGGAAAGGATTTTGGTAGGTTCTACCTCCGAAAGGGTGGCAAGGTATTGCCACAAGCCCCTTTTGATCTTGAAGGGTAAAGCCCCAGAGAGCTTTAAAAATGTATGCCTTGCCCACGACCTTTCAAAGCATGCCCAATCTGCCTTTGAATTTTTCCTCAACTTAGTCCCACCGGAGGAGGATGGAAGGCTAACCCTTTTGCATGTGGAGGAAACCATAGAACTGCCTATGGTGGACGCCCTAACGGAAGGGCTAACTAAGAAGATAGAAGAGGAGAAAATCAATTATCTAAATTCCCTTTTGGAAAGGGCTAAAGAAAAGGGATGGAAGGCAGAGCTTGCGGTGAAAAAGCACAGCAATACCGCCGATGGCATAGTGGAGTTTATAAAGGAGGGCGATTACGACCTTTTGGTGATGGGAAGTAGAGGGCTTTCGGGTCTCAAGCGGGTGCTACTTGGTAGCACATCCTCTCAGGTTCTCAGAAGGGTGGAGGTGCCTATATTGATCCATAAAGGTATGCCCTTATGAAGCTTTTGTTTTTTTTCTCTCTTTTTCTATACTTTGCCTTTGCCTACAACCCCTACAGGGATTATGTCCTTTGCAGGTATCTGCAGGAGAGTAAGCCTCAGGAGGCAGTCAACTTCTGCCTTAGGGCTCTGCAGAGGGCTCCCACTCCCACCCTGTATGTAGATACCATAAGGCTTTTGGCGGTGCGGAAACGATTCCAAGAAGCCCTTGTTTATGCGGAAAAGTTTAAAAGGGAATATCCTCAAGATAAAGAGCCCTACTTGGTGCTTCACAGCGTCTATGTTCTCAAGGGAGACCGTCAAAGAGCCTTGGAAGCCTTAGAGGAGGGCTACAGGGCAAATCCAAACTCCAAGGAGATCATGATTTTCTTGGCGGATGAATACATAAGGAGGAACCGCCTACAGGATGCAAAGGGTGTGTTGGAAAGGCTGGCAAATTTGGCGGTTGATAATCCCCTGCCCTACTATATGTTAGCCCGGATTTACCTGACAGAGGGTAAAAAGGAAAAGGCAATAGAGTATTTAAACAAGTCTCTGCAAATAAAGAGAACTTTTGAGGCGGGCTTTACCACCTTGGGAAGCATCTACGAAGACGAAAAAGAGTTTTCAAGGGCGGAAAGCCTTTATTTGAGTGTGCTGAAGGAGGAACCCACCAATCGCACCGCCCTTGAAAGGCTCGCAAACCTTTACACAATAACCGGACGCTTTCAGGACGCTAAGGATGTTTATAAAAGGCTCATTGACTATTACCCAGAGAAGGGCTACAAGCTAAGATACATTTACCTCCTAATAAAGACTTCAGACTTTATGGAGGCGGAGGAGCTGGCAAGGGAGCTTTACTCTCAAGAGCCTAATAACTTAGACGTAGCCTTTGCTTACGGTGTATCCCTTGAAGCTAACAAAAAAACAGACCAAGCCTTAAAGGTTTATGAAAAGCTGTTGGAACAGAACCCCAACAACCCCAAAATCATGGAAAGGCTCGCAGTGGTTTATATGGACCAGAAGGACTACAAGAAGGCTGAGGCTTTGATTAAAAGGGCTTTGGAATTGGAACCCAACAACCCAGACCTTAATCTGCTCATGGCAAACCTTTTAAGCGAGCAGGAGAAGAACGCAGAAGCATTGCCCTTTGTGGATAAGGCAATAGGGCTAAACCCCAGGGATTACAGAGGATACTTCTTTAAAGCTATCGTTCTGGACAAGCTGGGAAGGATCATAGACGCCGAAAGGAGCCTAAGGGAAGCTATAAAGCTAAATCCTGAGGATCCTGAACTTTTTAACCATCTTGGATACTCCCTCCTTTTGTGGTATGAGGATGCAAGGCTATCAGAGGCGGAAGAGCTCATACTAAAGGCACTTAGCAAGGACCCAGAAAATCCTGCATACATTGACAGCTACGCATGGGTGCTTTACTATAAAGGACAATACCAGAGGGCATACGAGCTTTTGCTAAAAGCCCTTGAAAAGGAAAAGGAAGACCCCGTAATATGGGAACACATAGGGGATGTTCTGATGAAGTTAAACAAAAAAGACCAAGCCCTTGACGCTTACAGAAAGTCCTGGCAACTTTTGGAGGAGGGCAAAAGGGGCGAGCCGGGGCAAAAAGAGAGACTAAAGGAAAAATTAAAGCCCTAATGCTATACAGCTTTCTAAGCTGGAAGGTAGTAAAGTTATCCCTTTTAATAAGCATAATTTTGTCTTTTCTCTTTTTATTCGTTCAGCTTGTTCAGTTAGACCAAGTTCTTTTTAAAACTCCCTTCATAGAATCCTTCAGCTTTTTGGGTCTTTGGTTTTTGTATTTTGTTAGCTACTTTTTACCATCCTCCTTTTTTGTTTCCTCCAGTTGGCTAATTTTTGAACTTAAAGAGTCTAAAAAATTGGGCGTTTTGGCTTCCTTTGGTATAGACCCAAAGGTTTTATTTTTTAAGCTTTTCTTGGTGTCTTCCCCTCTGCTGTTTTCTGTTTTGCTTGTGGGCTACTTCATAAGGCAAGAGGATGTATCTTACATGAGAAAGCTTTTTGTTTATAAGTATTACACGGAGGTTGTGAAAACAATACCTGAAAAGAGCTTTTACACCTTTGGCGGAATAACCATAAGAATTGAAAGGAGAGAAGAAGACCTTTTAAAGGGTGTTTTTCTCAAGATGGATGACTTTTCAATAAGCGCAGGACAGGCTCAGTTCAAAGGGGATGAAATGATTTTAAAAGATGGTTCTTTGGTTGTTAAAAAGGACGATAAATACTATCTGACCAAGTTTAAGACTTACGAATTAACCATATCGAAGCTCTTTGTCCTTGGAAACAAAATGAGAGAAACTTACCTTTTGCAAGTTATGAATGTGGGTTTTGCCCTGCTATTTACCTTTTTACTTTTTCAAATCATCCTCCGATGGGTAAACAAACATACCAAGCTATACTACACCTTAGGCTTGATTTTGCTCATCCATCATATAACCTTGATCCTTTTAAAAACTAAGCTATCTTAAATTCTCTTTTTTCTACGAAGATAAGCGGGCAACTCTTCTATGTCAGGTTGGACGGGCTCCACCGTAGGCTCAGGAACCACCTTTTGGAGGGGCTTTTGTTCCTTTTTAACAACGCGGAGTTGCGTTTGCTGGACCGCGTTTTCGAAATCCGTAGCCACAACCGCCACACGCATAAAGTTTTCTCTATCCTCTTCCAATATAGCGCCAAATATGATCAATGCGTCGTCATGGGCAGATTCTCTTATTCTGTTTATGGTCTCCTCCACATCTCTAAAGGGCACATCCTCGCTTACCCAAAGGGTCACCAACAGCCTTCTTGCCCCCGCAACGGTGTTTCCTTCCAAAAGTGGGCTGGCAATAGCTTGCTCTATGGCAAAATCTTTCTTCCCTTCACCCATACCTATGAGGGCTAGTCCTCCCCTCTCCATCACAGTGCGCACATCTGCAAAATCCACATTTATCAAAGCTGGTGTTACCACTATGCTGGTTATACCCCTAACCGCCTTAGAAAGCACATCATCAACCATCTTAAAGGCATCTTTTATGCTAAAGTTCTTTTCTGCCACCTCCACCAATTTTTGGTTATTTATGACTATGTATGTGTCAACGACATCTTTCAGCTTTTCTAAACCCTCCAGGGCGGTTTGCATGCGTTTTTGTCCCTCAAAATTAAAGGGCTTTGTAACTACTGCCACGGTGAGGATGCCCATCTCCTTGGCTGTCTCTGCGATCACTGGCGCGGCGCCCGTTCCAGTTCCACCACCCAAGCCCACCGCCAAAAATAGCATGTCCGTGTTTCTTAACACCTCCTTTATTTTGTCAATATCCTCCAAAGCTGCTTGCTCTCCTACCTCAGGTCTTGCCCCCGCACCCAACCCCCGAGTGACCTTCTCTCCTATCTGTATTTTGCTGGGCACAGAGAGGGAAGTAAGATGCTGTATGTCCGTATTGACCACAAAAAGCTCCACACCCTCAATACCATCCAAGTACATTCTATTTACCGCATTGGATCCACCGCCCCCTATCCCAAAGACCTTTATCCTTGTTGGGTTTACCACTTCCATCACAGCACCTCCTTAAAGAAAGATTTTATCCTTTCTAATAGAGAACCAACCTTAATTTTACCCTCCCCACCCAAACTTTCTGGGTTCTGGTTAAAAGAGTAGCCCCGCACCAATTGGGGCTTTAGCTTGAGCAAGCCCACTGCAGTGGCGTAGGCAGGGTCCTGAACCTTTTCCCTCAAACCTATAACACCCATCGGACTGCCTAGCCTAACGGGCAGGTCCAGGTATCTTTCAAAAAACTCTTTTATGCCCGCAAGCTTTGAAGAACCACCCGTTATGACAATCCCTGCGTTTATGGTGGACAAATTTATTCCCTGATTGTTTATCTGTTCAAGAACTTCGTCCGCTATCTCCTCCAGTCTTATCTGTATAACCTCAGAAACTTTCCTTTTCCCCTCCATAATTTCTTTATCCTCTCCCCTTGGTTTTACCTTTATTCTCTCCGATTCATTGACCATGTCTGCCAAGGCAAAGCCGTGTTCTATTTTTATCCTCTCCGCTTGTTCTATGTTTACTTTCATAAAGTGGGCTATGTCCTTGGTTATGCTGTTCCCACCCCTGGGTACTGCACCAGTGAGCACGGGGGAACCTTCCACAAACAGTATAAAGTCTGTAAGTCCTGCCCCCATGTCTAAGAGCAACACACCCTCTTCCTTTTCTTCCTGTGATAAAACCGCCTCCGCACTGGCAAGGATGGAAGGATATCTACCCGCTATGGTTAAACCACTGGAAAGGACAGCTTTTTCAATGTTTTTTAAAAGGCTTGTGCCTACCTTTATAAGGTGCACCTCTGCAGTTAGCTTTGAGCCTAAAAGCCCTACGGGATTCAGAACTCCCTCCTGGTCGTCCAATATGAACTTTCTTGGAATGGCACTTACTATCTCATAGCCCTCTTCCTTAGCCCTTGTGGTAGCCCTTTCTAACAGCCTTTCTATTTGACTTTCGTCTATTTCCACCGGCTGTGGTGATACGTTTATTGTGTCCCTTTCGTTTTGACTTTTGAGAACGGGGGAGGATATTCCAAGATTTACAGAGGCTAACTTGACACCAGCCATCTCCTGAGCTTCTTTCACAGCCTTTAGTATAGAAGCAACCGCCAGGTCCAATCGGGTTATTTGTCCTCTTTCTATACCCTTACTTGGTGCCTCCCCCACACCTATAATTTGCATATCTCCGTAGCTGTCTATCTCCGCAAGGAGGGCTACGGTTTTGCTGGTGCCTAGGTCTAAGGAAGCTACAACCTTCATGCCTTTATTTCTCCTCCTTTATAACCGCTATATTCTCGGAAGTTATAAGAACGTCCACTTTCCCCATTCCAATTTTATTATAAATCTTTTTCATCTTATCAAAAACTAACGGAGATATCTGGCTAAGTGGGGGCAGGACCACTCTCCCGCCTGATATATAAATAATAGTATTTCTATCGGTGACATATACTTCATTAATGCTAAAACTCATATCCTTAATGGAACCCACTAAATTGTTTAAATTGGTGTGATGTTTCTTTATGTAGTCAAAAGAAAATGTGTATATGGTGGGTAATTTGTTTTCAATAGCTGGGTTATAAAAAAGCTCTCCCTCCTTGTCTATCATCATAAGGATGTTGTCATGCACCACATAGGCTATGGGAACCCTCTCCTGAACATAAATATTCACACGGGCACCATCCAAAGAGGGTATTCTTTCTATTTTTATATCCCTTAGAGAATTATTTGTTAATTCGTTGGCCTTTGCCAAAAGTCTCTTGGAATCCAAAAAGAGCCAGTTGTTTTTTGAGACCTGATAAACACCTGAGGAAATGGCAGAAGGAGGGATGCTGTTAGCGCCGTATATCTGAATTTCCTTTATTTTGAAAACTGGGAGGGAGGTCAAAAAGCCAGGAAAGAAAAAACCAGCAAGTGCCATAGCGCTTAGCCATACTAAAGCTAACATTATCTCAAGGGCGGCTACCCATTTTCTTTTCCCCTCCTCTTTCATAGCCACAAGTTAAAATATTAACATAGATATCATTCTGTTAAAGTCAATACCTTTTTTTTTGCAAGCCATAGGGAAAAGGCTAAGCTCTGTCATACCCGGTATGGTGTTGATCTCTAAAACAAAGGGCTTACCTTCATCAGACACCCTAAAATCAACCCGGGATAGGTCCTTAAGCTCAAGGGCTCTATGGGAACGCAGTGCTAACTCTTGCAATTCTCTTGCCAGTGTTTCGTCTTCCAAGAATTCATACTGGCTCATTCCCTTTGTGTATTTGCTTTCATAGTCGTATATACCCTTTTTGGGCTTTATCTCTATGGGTGGTAAAGCTTTCTCCTTTAAAATGGCTACGGTAATATCTCTACCCTTTATGAACTCCTCCACCAGAACCTTTTGAGTTATGCTCCATAGCTTTTCTATGGCAGTTTCTAACTCTTTTTTATCATCTACCACAAACAATCCAACGCTTGAGCCTTGGTCGGCGGGTTTTACCACCGCAGGAAAGCGGTCCCAAGACACCTCTTCTCTTCTCCTTATGGCGGCCCAATCGGGTGTGGGAATTTGATGAAACCTGAGAATTTTCTTTGTAAAGTCCTTGTCCATAGCTAAGGCGCTACCCAGCACGCCAGAACCCACATAGGGAATGCCAAGAAGGTCCAAGAGCCCCTGCACCCTTCCATCCTCCCCGTAAGGACCGTGCAATGCTATAAAAACCTTGTCGGGCTTTATCTCTCTCAACCTCTCACAGAGGTCTTCCTCTAAATCTAAGGCTATAGCCTCACAACCGAGCTCTTTTAGGGCTTTTAAGATAGCTTCACCAGTTCTCAGAGATATTTCACGCTCCGCTGACCTTCCACCCATAAGCACTACTACTTTCAATTAGCCTCACCTCCTCTTCAAGCTCAATGCCAAACTCTTCAAAAACTTTTCTCTTTGCGTGATTGATAATTTTAACAACATCCTCAAAGACCGCCCCACCTAAGTTTATCAAAAAGTTTGCGTGCTTTTCCGAAAAGGCAACGTGCCCAACCCTGTAGCCCTTCATTCCCACCTTTTCCAAAAGCCGTCCCGCACTGTCAATGGGCGGATTTTTAAAGGTAGAACCCGCAGTGGGCATCTGAATGGGCTGGCTTTCTTTCCTTTTGCTTTTTATCCTCTCATACTCTTCATAAACGCCATAATTCAGTTTGGGAAAGAAAAAGACTGCCTCCAAGATTATACCCATGGAAGGGAAAGGAGAGCTTCTATAGGAAAAGCTAAGATCTTCCCTCTTTAAAAGAATTTCTTCACCTTCACAAGAGAGAAATTTTACCGCCTTTAAGTGCTGGGAAATTTCATAATCAAAGGCTCCTGCGTTCATGGCTATGGCTCCGCCTACGGTGGCAGGAAAGCCCACCAGTCTGTAAATACCCTCCAAGTTTTCCTTGAGCCCGAGCTCTACCAAAGTGTTTAAAGGAAAGCCAGCCTGGGCTACAATCTCCAAACCGCCTTTGTGCTCCCTTGTTTTCAAATCTCTCAACATCTTTGTATTGATCACTATACCTTCAAAATCTCCAAAGATGGTGTTTGCACCCCTACCCAAAACAAAGAGGGGAATACCCTCCCACTGGGCTATTTTGAGGCATTCCTTTACTTGCTTTGCGTTTTCTGGAAAAGCCATGTACTTGGCTAACCCTCCGATCCCTATGGTGGTATATTTAGAAAGCGAAATTTCTTTTTCCAACCTCATGTTGTATAATTATAGAGTAGAGGAGAGTTTGAATGTTTGACATAAAAACCTGTCCTCTTTACGAAAAGTTAAGCATGGGAGAGCCCCTAAGCAATTCCGAGAAAAACCTTTTGGCGGATATAGTTAAGGAGGAAATAAAATTCTTGCTGAGAAATCATATACTACCCACACCCAAAGAATATGAAAGATGGTTTTACATATTTTGTAATCTTGTTGCAAGCGGGCAAAAGCTTGAGGACAGCGCTCTGATAGAACTCTATAACAGTATTTATAAGGAAGAAAGCGACCTTGTAAATATTAAAATAGACCTCAAGCACACTGCCCAAATTTTAAGCGATATAATTGGTGAGCTTCAAAAGTCTTTAAAAGAGAGCTATGAGCAAGCATCCATAAAAGAGCAAAGGATCACCGAGCTACAAAAAAAAAAGAAGAAGCTAAAGAGGATGTCTTAACCTCTCTTCTTTTGGAGCTGTTAACGCTTGTAAGAGACTTAAGGCGTGAAAATGAGGGCTTTTTGAAAAAAGTGGAAGCTCAGCAGAAGGTTATAAATGAGTTGAGATCCAAGCTTGAGACGGTTGAGGCAGAGGCAAATCTTGATCCATTGACTGATCTGTTTAACAGGCGCTCTTTGGAGAGGGCTCTTGAGGATTTTTTTACCTTATGCAAGCAATCCAAGATGTCTTTTAGTTTAGTTCTTATAGACCTTGATGATTTTAAGTATGTGAACGACAACTATGGGCATCATGTGGGAGACCTTGTGTTAGCAAAGGTGGCAAAGGTTTTAAGAACGAGCATGCGTGCAAAGGATATAGTGGGTCGCTGGGGTGGGGATGAGTTCGTGGCTATAATGCCCAACACGGATTTGGAAAAAGCAAAAAAGGTCCTTGAAAGGATAAAGTCCAAAATAGAGAAAATAGAAATACTTGCAGAAGGCAAGAGGTTTAAAGTGTCTATAAGCGCGGGTGTTGTGCAATGTGGAGAAAACTGTCAAAGCTTGTTGGATATGATTAAAGAGGCGGACAAACTTATGTATGAGGATAAAAAGAAGAAAGGCCTATAATATCCTTCCATGAAAGCGGTAATTTTAGAGAACTTTGGGGATGAAAAGAACTTAAAGTATGTGGAGGATTTCCCGATCCCGGATGCAAGAGAGGATGAGGTCCTTGTTAGGGTGAAGGCGGTTGCCCTTAACCATCTGGATGTATGGGTCAGAATGGGTGCTTTGGCGGTCAAGCCGGAGCTTCCCCACATACTTGGTTCAGATGTTAGCGGAGTGGTGGAAAGGGTTGGTTCCTTAGTAAAGAATGTAAAGGTGGGAGAGGAGGTAGTAGTTGCCCCCGGCTTGTCCTGTGGTGTGTGTTATGAGTGTCAGTCTGGAAGGGACAATCTCTGTAAAGATTACGATATACTTGGGCTAAAAAGCAAAGGTGGTTATGCGGAGTTTGTAAAGGTGCCCGCAAGGAATGTTTTGCCAAAGCCAAAAAGTTTGAGCTTTGAAGAGTCCGCCAGCTATCCGCTTACCTTTCTAACCGTTTGGAATGCCCTGGTTAGAAAGGGAGGGTTAAAGCCCCACAGCAGGGTTTTAATATGGGCTGGCTCCTCGGGTGTGGGCGTGGCAGGCATTCAAATAGCCAAGTTATTTGGTGCCTTTGTGATAGCCACTGCAGGGGACGAAAGGAAGGCGAAGATGTGCAAGGACCTTGGTGCAGATGTGGTCATAAACCACTATGAAGAGGATGTGGTAAAGAAGGTTAGAGGACTGTTCAAAGAGGGAGTGGATATTGTTATGGACCATGTGGGGGAGGCAACCTTTTGGAGGAGCGTGGAATGTCTTAAAAAGGGTGGAAGACTTGTTTTCTTTGGCACTACCACAGGCTCAAAGGCGGAGATAGATATAAGGTATATCTTTGTTAGGGAAATTGAACTTTTGGGTGTGTATATGGGACCGAGGGCAGACCTCTTTAAGATCACCGAACTCTTTGAGAGGGGACTTTTAAAGCCGGTGGTGGATAAGGTTTTTGACCTGAAAGATGCCCAGGAAGCCCACAGATACTTGGAAAGCTCTAAGCACTTCGGAAAGGTGGTAATAAAAGTTGGATGAAGGCTATACCCTCCCTTTCGTAAGCTTTTTTGAGCCTCTTTATAAACTCGTGGCGGATAAAAAACTGATCGTCCGGGTTAAGAACTTTGAGAGTGATGTTTAAGGTGATCCCAAACTCCGTAAAGGCACTGTAGCGCACGGAAGGTTCAAAGCTTGGGTCCGCACCTTCAACGGTTTTTTGCACCTCCCTTGCGACCTCTAAGGCGAGCCTTTCTGCCCTTTCAATGTCTGAGGAATAAGGGATCACAACGGAAACTGTAATGTTCATTGAGGGTGTTGGTTTTTTGTAGTTTATTACTATGGAGTTAACCAGCCGGGAGTTTGGCACCACCACAATGTTATTGTCCCTTCTCCTAATGACGGTGTTCATCCATGTTATGTCCTCCACATAACCTTCTTCACCGTTTTCTAACTTAACAAAATCTCCCACTTCAATCTGTCTGCTGGCAATTAGGTTAAGCCCGGAAAAAACATTGGAAAGCGTGCCCTGGAGGGCAAGGGAGACCGCAAGTCCAGCAATGCCCAAGGTAGTTATAAAATGGGCTACCTGAATGCCAAGATAGGACAGGAGGGTTATAACACCCAAAACAAAGACAACCAATTTAATTATCACAAAGACGATACCAGTTCTGGGAAATTTTAAGTTTGTCTTTGAGATATAAACCTGTAAAAGTTCAGGAAGTAGATTAGAAAAAAATGAGGTTATTGAAAGGATTAACAGGGATATTAAAACCTTTTCTATCAATGAGGAGTATTTCAAAAGCTTTGTGGGACTGAGTTCTATTGTGAGGTAAAGGCTAAGAACAATCACCCAAAACAAGGAGGGTAGGCGGATAACTCGAAGAAGCATTACCGCATAGTCGTGGGAAGATCTTTTTATAAAGCCAAAAAACAGCTTTCTAACAAACAACAAAACTAACAGTGATCCCAAAAATATCAAACTGTTCAACAAAAGTTCCTGCCTTACCAATATGACCTCCTCCTGTAAAACACTCTAACGAGCTTGTAGCCTACAAAAAATCCCCCTATGTGGGCAAACCAAGCCACTCCACCCATACCCGCAAATGGCAGTGTAATTAGCCCGTTTATAATCTGAACGAACACCCACATGCCTATAAAAAATACTGCCGGTAATTCCATAAAGGTCAGAAAAAAGAAAACGGGCACAAGGGCAAGAATGCGGGCATGTGGGAAAAGATAAAGGTATGCCCCCAACACCCCGCTTATAGCCCCGCTGGCACCCACCATGGGCACATGCACCGCACCCGTTAAAAAACTAACAAGGGATTGAATAACCGCCGCACCAAGACCAGACAGCACATAAAACAGCAGATATTTAAACTTTCCTAAACGATCCTCCACATTATCTCCAAAAACCCACAAAAACCACATATTGCCAATGATATGAAGCCAGCTTCCGTGTAAAAACATGTGGGTAAACAGCTGATAAGGTTTAGAGAAGACTTCCACCGGCACCAAACCAAAGTTATAAACAAAGTAGTTAAACTCATACTCTTCCAAGCTTACCTCATACAGCCATATCACAGAGCAAATAAGGATTATGGTTAAATTGACAATCGGAAAGCTTCTGCTTGGGTTTATATCCTTTAAGGGAATCATGCCAATCAAAGATTATAACAGATAGTCCATTCTTTAAAATATGCTTATAATCTTATAAGTTAATCTAATTTTGGAGGTGTGTTATGAGTAAGCATGTGGTTATACTGGGTGGTGGTGTAGGTGGTTTAGCAACCGCCTACAACCTAAGGAGGATGGACAAAAGCCTGAGGATCACGGTAGTCTCCGGCAGACCCTACTTTGGTTTTACGCCCTCTTATCCGCACTTGGCATTGGGCTGGAGAAAGTTTGAAGACATAAGCATTCCTTTGGGAAGCTTACTGCCAAAGCATGGTATTGAATATGTGCCGGAGAACGGAGAGAAACTAGACCCAGATGCCAACAAACTCTGGACCACATCCGGTAAAGAGCTACAGTATGATTACTTGGTAATTGCCACTGGTCCAAAGCTGGTTTTTGGTGCAGAGGGGCAAGAGCAGAACTCCACATCTGTATGCACCGCAGAGCACGCCATGGAACTTCAAAGAAGGCTTGAAGACTTTTACAGAAACCCAGGACCTGTTGTGATTGGTGCAATACCCGGAGTTAGCTGTTTCGGACCAGCTTACGAATTTGCCTTTATGCTACATTATGAGCTGAAAAAGAGGGGAATAAGACACAAAGTGCCCATAACCTTTATCACTTCGGAGCCTTACGTGGGTCATATGGGGCTTGGTGGTGTAGGACCTTCAAGAAGGGTAATGGAAGACCTTTTTGCAGAGAGAAGCATAAAATGGATTGCCAACGTGAAGATCACCAAGGTGGAACCAGACAAGGTAATTTACGAGGACCTAAACGGCAACACCTACGAGGTGCCTTGTAAGCTATCCATGCTGATGCCAAGGTTCATGGGTCCCGAGGTGGTTGCGTCCGCTGGAGACAAGGTGGCAAACCCAGCCAACAAGATGGTGATCGTCAATAGGTGTTTTCAAAACCCCACTTATAAAAACATCTACGGTGTGGGCGTCGTAACTGCCATACCTCCCGTGGAACAAACACCCATACCCACCGGTGCACCCAAGACGGGTATGATGATAGAACAGATGGCTATGGCGGTGGCAAAGAATATAGTCAATGACATAAGGAACTCTACAGATAGATATGCACCGGAGCTCTCCGCTATATGCATTGCAGACATGGGAAAGGACGCTGCCTTCTTCTATGCAAGCCCAGTTATACCCCCAAGGGCTGAGGTGAAATTTGGCAAAGGCATGTGGGCACACTACATAAAATCTGCTTTTGAGAGGTATTTTATGTGGAAGATAAAGAGCGGAAACATTGCCCCCTTCTTTGAAGAGGAAGGTCTCAAGCTGTTCTTTGGCACCAAGGGAGTTGTTCTCTGTGCAGATTGTTCAGGGACACCAGGTAGCGCGTGTTAAGGGAAGGGGGCATCGCCCCCTTTAAAAATTACTTAAAAGAGAGGACCCACTCTGCAAGCTTCTTGGCTTCCTCGTCGGTTACATTCTGAGGAGGCATAGGCACATTACCCCATACACCAACGCCACCTTTCTTGATCCTTTCGCTTAAATAGGCTACCGCATCTGGTTTGCCGGCAAACCTCTTTGCCACATCCTTAAAGGCTGGTCCCACCTTCTTGGCGTTTACATCGTGGCAGGCATAACAGCCCTTAGCCTTAGCTAAAGCTTCCGCATCTGCCATTGCGGTAGTTTGGGTTGGCTTTGCCTCAGACTTTGGTTGCTCGGCGGGTTTTTGTTCCCCTGCGGGTTGCTGGGCGGGCTGTTTTTGCTCAGGTTGTTGGGCTGGTTGAGGTTGTTGGGCTGGCTGTTGCTCGCCTGCGGGTTGTTCCGCAGGTTTTTGCTGGCAGGACACCGCCAAAAAGCCCAAGGTGAAAAGTCCCAAAAGCAATGTCTTCTTCATGGCACACCTCCTTAAAATTATTGTGGTATAATTTTTATGAAAATTAGGTTAAAATCCTTGCTGGAGGTTTTGTATGCCGAACACAAAGCAGGCTGAAAAGCGTATGAGAAGGGATGCCAAGAGAAGGCTGAGGAATAGGTATCACCTTTCTCGTATGAAGACCTACATAAGAAACTTTAAAAAGCTCATAGCCCAAGGCAAGCTGGAGGACGCAAAGGAGTATCTGCCAAAGGTAATGTCTGTAATACAGCATACCGCCTCAAAGGGAGTGATCCACAAAAACGAGGCAAGCAGAAGATGCTCAAGGGTTCAAAAGCTTCTTAACCAAGCCCTTGCCAAGGTTCAGGGAAGCAACCAATAGTCCCTCCCTGAAAAGGGTCAAAAGGCTAAAGTAAAGGATAATACACATAGGTATTGCTAAAAGCAGGTGTATTTTTTCTTTCAAAAATAGACCAAAGAGCCCCATCAAAAGGCTGGCAAGGGCTACCTTTACCGAACTTTCCATTAGAGTCTGCCAATCTACCAATTGGTAAGCTTTTCTCAGGAGGTATCCAAAGGAGAAGATGGAGGAGGTGGCGGTGCCCAAAGCCAAACCCACCGCACCCAGCTTTAGCACAAAGGCATAAATAAAGGCACTTATGCCCTCAGATAAAATAGCCAATAGGCTCGCTTTCATGGGTGTAAGGGTGTCCCCTTTGGCAAAAAATACACTGCTGAGGGCTTTTTGAAGGGAAAAGAAGACAAGCCCCAAGCTGTATGCCTTTAGCACATAAGAGACCATCAAAACATCAGCCCCGGAGAAGCTTCCTCTACCGTATAAAAGCCTCACGATCGGCTCCGAAAAGACAAAAAGACCCACCACCGCAGGAAAGGATAGCAGAAACAAAAAGCGCATAGCCAAGGTTATGCTTTTGCTTCTGTCTTCCCCCAAAGAGAGGGCAGAAAGCAGAGAGTTTGCCACGCCCACAGATATGGCGCCCAAAGGTAGCTGGAATATCCTGTTGGCATAATAAAGGTAAGATATGGCACCCAAAGCCAAAAAGGAAGCCAAAAAGGTGTCTATAAAAAAAGAGAGCTGGGCAACGCCAAAGCCCATAAGGGCGGGTATCAGCCTCTTGAACAAAAGCCGAACATCGGGATGAAGCCTAAGGCTAAAACCCAAGGGAATTCCCCTTAAAAAGGGTAGATGAAAGGCAAACTGTAAAAAGCCTCCCACCAGAACGCCACCTATCAGTGCGTAATAGCCAAAACTCTGGGCAAAAAAGGCAATAACCAAAGAGAAGCCTATGTTAAAAACTGCCTGAGCAAAGGCGGGCACAAAAAACGCACCCCGGGTGTTCAAAAGAGCCATAAAAAAGGCAGACAGACCCACAAACAGAAGGTATATAAAAACCCATCTGCCCATAAAAACTGCCAGATCAAAGTAAGGCTTAGCCCTCAAGCCCGGTGCAATAATGCTTATGAGATACTCAACAAATAACACCCCCAAAAGAACTACCGATAGATTTATGAGTAAATAGTAGCATAGGGCAGACCTCAAAAACTCCCTCTCTTTTCCCTCCTTTACCTGCTTAGCGTATATTGGTACAAAGGCGGCGTTGAACCCACCTTCTCCAAAGAGCCTTCTGAAGGTGTTGGGTAGCCTAAAGGCAACAAAAAAGGCATCTGTTATCTGGGAGACCCCAAAGTGGTATGCTATAAGGGCATCTCTAACATAACCCAAAATCCTACTCAGAAGGGTTGCAAAGGAAAAGGAGAGACTGTGTTTTATAAGCCTCATGAGGCTGTTCTAAAAATCCCTAATTGGGACGCCCCTCCAGCGGATAAAGGAGCTAATCTGTTCCTCACCCTATCCCATACCCCTTCCACCAGTATGGGCTTCAGAGGAATAAACTCTCTGTTTCCTGTGGTAATTCTAAGATGCCGTTTTCCATCCAGTTCCATAAACCTGAGTAGTAGATTACCCTGTGCGGTTTTATGTTTTGACCCTACGCTTATAAGTGTTCCTTGTCTTTGTTCTCTCCATTGCTTTTTTAGTCCTTCCCTTACTTTTCCTGTAAGGTGATTTTTGCAAAGTTTTTCAAAGAGTCTTTTGCCTCCAAAGACAACAATTTTATCCTTTGGATATTGCTTAGCTTTGTAAATAGCTGAATCAATATGTTTGGTCGGCAGGTCAAGAAATAGATGTCTTAGTCTGTGGTATATTTGGGCGTGATGGTTTTTTGCTTTCTCTTTTTCTAACTCCTTTAGCATGTTGTAGGCAACTCGGATAGCGGAGGACTGCTTACGCATTAGCTGTATAAGTTTTTCTTTGTCTTCCTTCTTTAGTCCAAGCTTGAACTGCAGGCTAACAAACATCAGGGTTAGATTTTAGCTTTAAAACTCTTGTGTGTCAATGGGTTTGTATTTTTAGAACAGTCTCTTTAAGCCCTTGACTTTTGGCTCCATCGGTTTTATAAGGATTTATATTTTCCTTCATAAAAAACTTGACAAAAATGGACTAAATTTTTAAACTATAAAAATAAGGAGGTGTAAAGATGGCGGAGAAGGTCATAGGCATTGACTTGGGAACTACTAACTCGGTTGTGGCTGTTATGATAGGCGATGAGCCGGTGGTCATACAAAATCAGGAGGGTTCAAGGCTTACCCCCTCCGTAGTATCTTGGACAAAGGAAAAGGAAATATTGGTGGGTGAGCCTGCCAAAAGGCGTGCCATTTTGGACCCCGAGAATACGGTTTATGAATCAAAGAGGTTCATAGGAAGAAAGTTTGAAGAGGTAAAAGACGAGGCAAAGAGGGTCTCTTACAGGGTTGTCCCAGACGAAAAGGGAGACGCAAGCTTTGAGATCCCCAACCTTGGAAGAAAGGTCCGCCCGGAGGAGGTGGGTGCCCAGGTTCTCAAAAAGCTAAAGGAAGCTGCAGAAGCCTACTTAGGAGAGAAGATCACCAAGGCGGTTATAACGGTGCCCGCCTACTTTAACGAAAGACAAAGACAGGCTACCAAGGATGCAGGTAAGATCGCAGGGCTTGAGGTGCTCAGAATACTCAACGAACCCACCGCCGCAGCCCTTGCCTACGGGCTTGACAAGAAGAGCGATGTAAGAATACTGGTCTATGACTTTGGTGGTGGCACCTTTGATGTGTCTATCCTTGAGGGTGGAGAGGGTGTTATAGAGGTAAAGGCAACCGCGGGAGATACCCATTTGGGCGGTGCCAACATAGACGAAAGGATAATGGAATGGCTTATAGAGGAGTTTAAGAAAGAAACCGGCATAGACCTAAGAAAGGATAAAACAGCCCTGCAAAGGCTAAAAGACGCCTCCGAGCAAGCCAAAAAGGAGCTCTCCTTTAAGCTTGAGACGGAGATCAACCTACCCTTTATTACAATAGACCCATCCACCAATCAACCCTTGCATCTACAAAAGAAGCTAACCCGGGCAAGGCTTGAGGAGATGATCAAGGACCTGGTGGATAGGACTATGGAGGTCGTAAAGAAGGCTTTGGAGGATGCCAAGCTCAGACCCCAGGACATAGAGGATGTGGTGCTGGTGGGCGGTTCTACTCGTATTCCCCTGGTCCAGCAAAGAATAAGAGAATTCTTTGGAAAGGAACCCCACAAGGGCGTACACCCCGATGAAGTGGTTGCGGTGGGTGCTGCCATACAGGCGGGCATACTCTCCGGTGAGGTAAAGGAAATACTCCTTGTGGATGTAACACCCCTCTCCTTGGGAGTGGAAACCTACGGTGGAGTTATGACCGTTTTGATCCCAAGAAACACACCCATCCCATACAAAAAGTGCGAGACCTTCACCACTGCTGCAGACTATCAAACAGAGGTGGAAATCCACGTCCTGCAAGGCGAAAGACCTTTGGCAAAGGACAACAAGTCTTTGGGTAAGTTCTACCTGACGGGCATACCACCCGCACCAAGGGGAGTGCCAAAGATAGAGGTATGCTTTGACATAGACGTGGATGGCATACTCCACGTAACCGCCAAAGACCTTGGAACTGGTAAAGAGCAATCTATAAGGATCCAACCCTCTTCCGGACTGACCCAAGAGGACATAGAAAAGATCGTCAAAGAAGCCCAAATGCACGAGGAGGAAGACAAGAGAAAGAAGGAACTCATTGACGTCAAGAACCAACTGGACATGCACCTTTACAACTTAGAAAAGGTCCTCAGGGAAAACAGGGACAAACTGCCCTCAGACATTATCTCAGAGGCGGAGAAAGTTATCCAAGAGGGCAAAAAGGTCTTTGCGGAGTCCCAGGACATTGATGAGGTAAGGAGAGCCACAGAGAGGGTGCTTGATACCGCTGGAAAGGTGGGTGGATACATATATCAATCTGCGGAAAAGAAGGAAGGCGGTGATGGTGGCGATGTGATAGAGGGCAAGACCATATAAAGGGGCTTATATTCATTCCTTATGCTGTATAGGGATTTAGACCAGCAAACCAAAGAGGACCTGAGAAACTACTTTGAGGAGAGAGACTATGCCATTATAGCGGTTCCCAAGGAGGAGCCCGTAAGGGTCTATGTTATAAAGGCGGACAGGGTGGTGGAAACCGCCAGAAGGGTCCATCAGTTGGACCCAAGCTCCACCCTCTTACTTGGTGAGTGGCTACTGTCCGCCTTGATCCTCTCCTCCCTCCTAAAACATGGAAGTCCTCAGAAGGTGCTTTTGAAGCTGAGCACTCCAGAATATTCCTTGGTGGCAGAGGCAGACGGTATGGGCAGGGTAAGGGGCTTTATTGGTAAAGGAGGTCAAGAAGAGGAGGAAACCATAACCGTAGTTAAAGAACTTCGCATGGGCACCCCATACACCAGCATTATCCCAGCAGTTAGCAAAAGCATCAAGGAAAACCTTCTCTATTACTTTGAACAGTCTGAGCAGATAAAAACCGCCTTAGACTTGGGAGTTGTGTTGAAAGAGGACGGAAGCGTCAAGCACGCAGGCGCCTACATGATCCAAACTATGGGTGGCACAAGCCCAAAAGTTGAAGAATTGCTTCTGAAAAGGGTCAGAGAACTGCCTCCCTATTCTCAGATCCTCTCCTTGGGGCAAAGACCGGAGGACTTTTTGGAGGAAATCATCGGAGATATGGAGCCAAGGGTCGTGGGTCTGAAGGAGATTGAGTATTATTGCCCCTGCAACGAGGAGATCGCCAAGGCAAGCCTCAGCCTTCTGGACAGGGAGGAAATAGAAGAAATACTCTCGGAGGGTCCAGCGGAGGTGGTCTGCAACTTCTGCGGAAGAGTATATCGCTTTGATAGGGAATCTCTGTTTATGTAAAGAGGGAGAACCTTACTGCATTTTTTTTGCAAACCTGAAATTTTTCTGGTATAATTAATAGTCTGACTTACTTAGGAGAGAAGCCATGATACAGAGGCAGAGTTATTGTAATGTTGCGGACAATTCGGGTGCCAAGAGGGTTCAAATAATAGGCATACCCTATGCCCCAAGGAAGTATGCGGTCCCTGGGGATGTGGTCACAGTAACCGTCAAGGGTGCAGCCCCCAACAGCCCAGCCAAGAAGGGTAATGTGTATAGGGCGGTGGTGGTCAGAACGAAGAAGGAAATCAGGAGACCGGACGATAGCTACATAAAGTTTGACGACAATGCGGTGGTCCTCCTCAACCAATACGGAGAGCCCTTGGGCACCAGAATACTGGGACCCATAGCAAGGGAAGTCAGAAACAGAGGCTTTACTAAGCTTGCATCCCTTGCACCGGAGGTGGTCTAATGGCGGTAAGGATCAAAAAGGGCGACACAGTGGTTGTAATGAGAGGAAAGGAGAAAGGGAAAACCGGTGAGGTTATAAGGGTGCTCAGGGAAAAGAACAGGGTGGTGGTCAAGGATGTTAATTTGGTTAAAAGGCATGTAAAAGAAATCCCCAATGTGAGGGAAGGTGGCATATACGAGTTTGAGGCACCCATACACATAAGCAATGTGATGCTGGTGTGTCCCAAGTGTGGAAAGCCTACAAGGGTAGGTTTTAGAGTGGTGCAAGAGGGGGATACACTGAGAAAGTACAGATTCTGTAAAAAGTGTGGCGAAAACATAGACTTAGTCCGAGAGAGGGTTAAAAGATGAGCGTGGAAACTAAATATATCCCAAGGCTTTATCAGAAGTATAGGGACGAGGTGGTTCCCAAGCTGGTGGCACGCTTTGGGTACAAAAATCCCATGGAAGTGCCCAAGTTAGTAAAGGTCGTGGTCAATATGGGTGTAGGTGAAGCGGTCAAGGACATAAAGAACTTAGAGAGGGCTATGGAAGACCTGAGGGCTATAACGGGACAACAGCCCGCAGTAAGGAGGGCTAAAAAGTCCGAGGCGGGCTTTAAGCTCAGAAAGGGTATGCCCGTAGGTTTAAAGGTTACCCTTCGCAAGGAAAGGATGTGGGACTTCTTGGATAAGCTCATATCCGTTGCCCTACCAAGGGTCAAGGACTTTAAGGGTCTTAACCCAAGGTCCTTTGACGGCAGAGGGAACTACGCCTTTGGCATCGTGGAGCAGATCGTCTTCCCAGAGATAGACTACGAAAAGGTGGACGCCATAAGGGGTATGGATATAATCATCCACACCACCGCAGAAACGGACGAGGAAGCCCTTTGGCTATTAGCCCTCTTGGGCTTACCAATAAGGAGTTTTTAGGAGGCAAAGATGGCGAGAAAGGCAAAGGTTTCAAAGGATGTTAAGCACTTTCCAAAGTATGAGGTTAGGCAAAAGAACAGGTGCCCCCTTTGTGGAAGACCGAGGGGTTTTATAAGATACTTTGGCATGTGCAGGCTCTGCTTTAGAGAGTATGCCCTGAGGGGAGAGCTCCCCGGTGTGAAAAAAGCCAGCTGGTAAGGAGGTTAAGAGATGGACCCAGTAGCGGACATGTTCTCAGCCATAAAAAACGCCATAATGAGAAGAAGGGATTATGTGGATGTTCCCTCCTCCAAGCTAAAGGAGGCGATCCTAAATGTTTTGCAAAAAGAAGGATACATTCTCAGGTGGGAACCGCTTGACTCGGAGGAGCACAGAAAGGGCACCCAATATAAGCTTAGAATTTATCTAAAATATGCGGACTCAAAAAAGACCAATAGCGTAATAAGGGAGTTGGTTAAGGTCTCCAAACCCGGCAGAAGGATCTATGTGCCAAAGCACTTGGTTCCCCATGTCCGGAAAGGTATTGGGATTGCCATACTCTCCACCGATGCGGGCGTGCTGACGGATCACGAGGCAAGAAAGCTCGGCAAAGGTGGAGAAGTAATAGCTTATGTATGGTGAGGTGAGCCATGTCAAGGATAGGTAAAAAGCCCATAGAAGTGCCAAGCAATGTAAAGGTAAATTACACCAACGGTGTTTTAAACGTGGAAGGACCAAAGGGTAAGCTCTCCTTAGCCATCCACCCGGACATAAAGCTGAGCATGGAAAACAACCTTATAAAGCTGGAAAGACCCTCCGATGCACCCTTTCACAGGGCAATTCATGGCACTATGTCCGCGCTCATAAGGAACATGATCAAGGGTGTAACGGAAGGTTATACGGTGGTTCTTGAGGTAGTGGGCTTAGGATACAGGGCGGCGGTAAAAGGGAACAACTTGGAGCTGAGCTTGGGCTACTCCCATCCGGTTGTCTATCCCATACCCAACGATGTGAAGATAGAGGTCAAGGAGAACAAGATTTATGTCAATGGTGTTGACAAGCAGAGGGTAGGACAGGTGGCGGCGGAGATAAGAGCCTTCAGGAAGCCCAACGCTTACAAGGGTAAAGGTATAAGGTATGAAGGGGAACAGCTACGACTCAAGGCGGGTAAAGCTGCAGGAAAGGGCAAAGGCGGAAAGGGTAAAAAGTAAGGAGGTAAGGGAAAATGGCAAAGCTAAGCAGACATGAAAAAAGGGAAAGAAGGCATAAGAGAATAAGAAAGAAGGTCTTTGGCACTCCAGAAAGACCTAGACTCTGCGTATATAGAAGTCTAAACGCCTTTTATGCACAAGTCATAGACGATACCACAGGAAGAACTTTGGTTTCTGCCTCTTCCATAGACCCGGACTTTGTCCAGCTTGCGGGCAAAAGGGGTGGAAAATCCATAGAGGATATGCAAAAGGTTGCAGAACTTCTGGTTAAAAAGGCTTTGGAAAAGGGTATAAAGAAGGTGGTTTTTGACAGGGGTGGATTTTTATATCACGGCAAAATTAAAGCCTTTGCGGATAAATGCAGAGAGCTTGGTTTAGAGTTCTGAAAAAAGGAGGCTAAGATGGGTGGTGTATCCATTGAAAGGTTGATTGACGAAAGAAGAAAGGAGCAGAACATTCTTGAAATCCAAGATCAACTGCAATTGGAAGAGCGTCTCATATACGCCAAGAGGACCACGAGGGTTACAAAGGGTGGAAAAAGGTTCTCCTTTAGTGCTCTGGTGATCGTAGGAGACAAAAGGGGCTTTGTGGGCTTTGGTCTTGGAAAGGCAAGAGAAGTGCCCATAGCCATAGCAAAGGCAATAGAAGATGGCAAAAAGCACATAATAAGGGTGCCCATAATAGAGGGAACTGTTCCCCACGATGTGATAGGGCATTATGGTCCCACGATGATAAAGGTCATGCCAGCCAGAAGGGGAACGGGTATAGTGGCGGGTGGTGCCGCAAAGCCCATTTTTGAACTGGCTGGATACACGGACGTGCTAACAAAGCTTATGGGTTCCACCAATCCCAACAACGTGGTAAGGGCAGTCTTTGATGCCCTCTTGAAGCTAACCTCCCTTGAGGAGGAGGCAAAGCTGAGGGGCATAAGCGAAGAGGAGTTAAGAAAGAGATACCAACTTTATGCGAGGGTTTAAAAATGGGAAAGTTAAGGGTGCGTTTGGTTAGAGGCTTGGCAGGAAAGCCAGAAAAACACATAAAGGCAGTCAAAAGCTTAGGTCTAAAAAAGGTGGGAGATGAGAGGGTGCTTGAGGACAACCCCATGGTCAAGGGCAACATAAAAAGCGCCCACTACCTTTTGGAAGTGGAGGAGGTAAAAGATGAAACTGCATGAGCTTGCACCAAACCCGGGTGCCACAAAGGAAAAGAAAAGGGTAGGCAGAGGTCCGGGCTCCGGTCTTGGGAAGACTGCGGGCAAAGGACACAAGGGACAAAAGACTAGGTCCGGAGACAGAAGGCTTCCTTCCTGGTTTGAGGGTGGTCAAACACCCCTCCACAAGAGGATTCCAAAGAGAGGCTTTAGAAATCCCAACAGGGTTGAATATTCGGTGGTGAACTTAAAGACCTTGGATAGATACTTCTCCGAAGGTGAGGAGATCACGACGGAAAAGCTCTTAGAAAAGGGGCTTGTGAAGAAGGGAATGCCCGTAAAGGTGCTGGGTGATGGAGAGCTAACCAAAAGGCTAGTGGTAAAAGCCCACGCCTTTTCTCAAAGTGCCAAGGAAAAGATTGAGAAGGCAGGCGGAACCTGCGAGGTGGTCGCTTGATAGAGTATCTAAAGCAAGTTTTTGCCATAGAGGACCTAAGAAAGAGATTTATATACACCCTTTTGATGTTTGCCATTTACCGGCTGGGTAGTCATATACCCTTGCCCGGTGTGGATGCATCCGCCTTGCAGGACTTTTTTAAGAGCTTTGAGGGAACGATCTTTTATCTGTATGACATCTTCTCAGGAGGCAACCTCTCCCGTATGACCCTCTTTGCCCTGGGTGTGATGCCCTATATCTCCGCTTCCATAATGATGCAACTTTTGACCGTGGCGGTGCCGGAGCTTCAGAGGTTGGCAAAGGAGGAGGGAGACTACGGAAGGTATAAGATAAACCAATACACCAGATATTTGACCTTGTTTGTAGCCTTTGTGCAGTCTATGGGTGTTGCCCTGTGGCTCAGGGGTCAGGTTTCCCCAAAGGGTATTCCCCTTGTGCCAGAGGGTGGTGTCTTTTTCGTAATAACCACGGTGGTTGCCCTTGTATCTTCCACCATGTTTTTAATGTGGGTAGGAGATCGGATAACCGAGAAGGGCATAGGCAACGGCATGTCCTTGCTTATCTTTGCGGGCATAGTGGCGGGCTTTCCCAACGCCATCATAAGGGTCTATGAAATGTTAAGGAACGGAGACCTTACACCCTTTGCGGTGGTGGGTGCCATCATTTTCGTCTTGTTGGTGACCTTTGGCATAGTCTTTATGCAGGAGGCAGAAAGAAGAATTCCTGTGCAACACCCAAGAAGGCAAATAGGCAGGCAGGAGGTGGTGGGCGGTTCCACTTACTTACCCATAAAGATCAACCCCGCGGGCGTTATACCCATCATCTTTGCCCAGTCTTTGCTAATCATCCCCTCCACCGTGCTTGGTTTTATCCAGCATCCCATAGCCAAAGCATTGCACGATGCCTTCAATCCAACCACATTCTTTTACAACTTTCTGTATGTTATGTTTATAGTCTTTTTCACATACTTTTATACCGCGGTTTTGATAAACCCGGCAGAGGTGGCTGAAAACCTGAGAAAGGCGGGTGCCTTTATGCCGGGGGTAAGACCGGGGCAAGACACCCAAAAGCTTTTGGAGGGGATAATAAACCGACTTGCCTTTGTGGGTGCCATCTTCCTGAGCGTAGTGGCTGTTATTCCCGTTTTTGTTAGCTTTTGGTTAAAGGTGCCCTTCTATTATGGGGGAACAACCGCCCTGATCGTGGTGGGCGTAGCCCTTGATACCATAAACAAGATAGAGGCGAGCTTGCTTCAGAGGAAATACACCCAATACAGGAGGAAGGTGAAGTGATCTTAGTCTTTTTGGGACCACCCGGTGCGGGCAAGGGCACTCAGGCTAAGCTTTTGTCCCAAAGGATGGGGTTTTTACACCTATCCACCGGAGACCTCCTGAGGGAAGCGGTAAAGAACCAAACACCCTTGGGAAAAAAGGCTAAGGAATACATGGATAGGGGCGAGTTGGTGCCCGATGAACTCATAGTCCAGCTCATAGAGGAAACCATGCCAAAAGATGGCAACGTGATCTTGGACGGATTTCCAAGAACCGTCAATCAAGCCTTAGCTTTGGAGGAGATGTTAAAAGGTAAGGGTGAAAAGATTTCAAAGGTTCTGTTTTTTGATGTTCCCGATGAGGTAATAATAGACAGGCTATCGGGCAGGAGGGTGTGTTCAAAGTGCGGTGCAGTCTATCATGTGAAATACAACCCACCCAAGGTTGAAGGGGCATGCGACCTATGCGGTGGAAGCCTTGTGCAAAGGGATGATGACAGGGAAGAGGTGGTTAAAAAACGCCTTGAGGTTTATAGGAAGCAAACCCAACCCCTTATTGAATTTTATCAGGATAGGGGTATAATATATAGATTGGATGCGGAAAAGGGTGTGGAAGAGCTCTTTGAAGAGGTTAAGGGTCTCGTAAGGGATGGCTGAAAAGACGCAGGTGGAACTCTACTCTTTAAAGGAACTGGATAAGATCAGAAGGGCTTGCGATGTGGTGGTGGAGGTTTTGGAGACGGTGGCACAGCATGTAAAGCCGGGGGTCTCTACAGCGGAGCTGGACCTCATAGCCCGGGAAGTGGTAAAAAGAAGAGGGGCAAGGGCGGCCTTTCTCAATTATAGACCTCCCTTCAGTAAGGTTTCTTACCCAGCCGCTTTATGCATTTCTGTGAATTCTGCGGTGGTACATGGTCTGCCAAAAAAGGAGCAGGTCATAAAAGAGGGAGATGTAGTTAGCTTGGATTTTGGTGCCATCCTTGATGGATATGCGGGCGATTCTGCCATCACTGTGCCCGTGGGAAAGATAGACCCCGATAAGGATAGACTGCTAAGAGCCACCAAGGAAGCCCTTGAGGAGGCGGTAAAAGCTTGCGTGCCCGGGAGCTTTCTGTCGGACATCACTAAAGCCATAAAGAGGGTTGCAGACAAGTACGGTGTTTATCCTGTAAAGAACCTGGGAGGGCACGGCATAGGAAGGAAGGTGCACGAGCCCCCCTTTGTGCCAAATAATATGGAGGATTTCAAACACGAGAGGGATATGAAACTGCGCGCAGGCATGGTGCTTGCCATAGAACCCATGCTCTCCCTTGGCACCTCCGAGATCACCCACGACGGGGACCAATGGACTGTTTTGACCGCAGACGGAAGCCCTTCCGCCCACTATGAATATGTGGTGGCAATAACTAAGGAGGGTCCCATGGTTTTAACCCAATTTACCAGGGGGTTTTTTGATGGCTAAGAAAAAAGACCAAGAGAAATACAAAGAAAAGGGAATTGTCCTTGAGGGAACAGTGGAGGAGGCATTACCCAACGCTATGTTTAGGGTAAAGTTAGACGCGGGGCACGAGGTGTTAGCCCATGTCTCTGGAAAAATGAGGGTGCACTTTATAAGGATCCTACCCGGAGACCGGGTAAAGGTGGAGCTCTCCCCTTATGACCTGACCCGAGGAAGGATCATATACAGAGAATGATGTGTTATAATACTTTTTCTTTAGGAGGTTTGTTATGAAGGTGAGACCCTCTGTAAAACCCATATGTGCCAAGTGCAGGATCATAAGAAGGAAGGGCAGGGTTATGGTTATATGCGAGAACCCAAAGCACAAACAAAGACAGGGTAGCTAAGGAGGAAGGCTATGGCAAGGATAGCGGGCGTAGACCTACCAGACCACAAAAAGTTGGAAGTGGCACTCACCTACCTTTATGGCATAGGATGGAAGAGGGCAAAGGAGATATGCCAAAAGACGGGCATACCTTGCACAAAGCGCTTGGGTGAGTTAACTCCTGATGAGCTCAACACCATAAGAAAATTCATAGAACAAAATTACAAGGTGGAAGGAGACCTAAGAAGAGATGTCCAGCTGAACATAAAAAAACTGACGGACATAGGCTGTTATAGAGGTATGAGACACGTTAGAGGTCTTCCCGTTAGGGGACAGCAAACCAAAACCAACGCAAGGACAAGGAAGGGCAAAAGAAAGACGGTGGGCGGCACTAAGAAGAAGATAGCCAAGTAAGGAGGAAAGCAATGGCAAAGAGAAGGCAAAGTAGGGCAGTAAAAAAACAGAAGAGAACCGTATCGCAGGGTATAGTTCATATTCTTAGCACCTTTAACAACACCGTAATAAACATAACGGATACGCAAGGAAATACTTTGGTTTGGGAAAGCGGTGGCACTGTGGGTTTTAAGGGCACCAGAAAGAGCACTCCCTACGCCGCACAGCTTGCAGCCCAAAAGGCGGTGAAGAGGGCTATGCAAGAGTATGGGTTGCAAGAGGCGGAAGTGTGGATCAAAGGGGCTGGCGCAGGAAGAGAATCCGCCTTGAAGGCAGTTTATGCAGCGGGACTGAAGGTCACCAAGATAAGGGATATAACCCCCGTGCCCCACAACGGATGCAGACCACCCGCAAGAAGGAGGGTATGAAGCATGGGTAGGTATTTGGGTCCTTTGGTAAGGATAGACAGAAAGCTCGGTGTGGTGGTATCGGGTAAGAAAAGCGCCCCCAAAATTTTGAGCAGGAGAAACTTTCCACCCGGACAGCATGGAAGGGTCAAAGGAAGGAAAAGGAAGCTTACCGAATACGGGCTTCGGCTTATGGAAAAGCAAAAGCTAAAGTTCCTCTACGGTGGCATAAGAGAAAAGCAATTCAAAAAATACTTTGACATGGCATCCAAGTCAAAGGGCAACACAGGGCAAGTTCTTCTCCAGCTTTTGGAGAGAAGGTTGGACAATGTGGTTTATAGGCTTGGCTTTGCGAGCACCAGAAGGCAAGCAAGGCAGTTTGTGGTGCACGGTCATATTCTAGTAAATGGCAAAAAGCTCAACGTTCCCTCTTACTTGGTCTCTGCGGGGGACATAATAGAGGTCAAACCCTCCTCTCGGGATATCCCTCAAATAAAGGAGAACTTGGAGAACATAGACCCAAGAAGTGTGCCTGTGTGGTTGCAACTTGACAAAGAGAACTTTAGAGGAAAGGTTTTAGACCTGCCCAAGGATGTTCAATTGGAGATCCCAATCAATTTGCAATACATAATAGAGTTTTACTCAAGGGTTTAAGGAGGAAAGAGTATGCTAAGGCAGTTTATCTATCCTAACAAAATATTTTGGGAAGAAGTAAGCCCCACCTATGGTAGCCTTGTGATAGAGCCCTTGGAGAGGGGCTTTGGCATAACTGTAGGAAACTCCTTAAGAAGGGTGCTTCTTTCTTCCATAGAGGGCTGTGCAATAACGGGAGTAAAGGTTTATGGTGCCTATCATGAATTCTCTTCCCTTGATGGTGTGCAGGAGGACCTCTTGGAGATCCTGGCAAACCTCAAAGAGATTAAGTTTAGAATGACGAACTCTGATGTGGAGGTGCTCTATCTTAAAAAGAAAGGAGAGGGACCCGTCTATGCTAAGGACTTTTCTTTGCCCCCAAGCGTGGAGTTGATCACACCCGATGTTAAGGTGGCAACTATTACAGACCCAAACGTGGAGCTAAAGATGGAGGTGAGAGTTGAAAGGGGCGTAGGGTATGTGCCCACGGAGGAGATGGAGTCCTTTGGAGAGGTGGGTTGGATCATGGTGGATGGGGACTTCAATCCGGTAAGGCATGTTGCCTACAGAATAGAAAAAACCAGGGTAGAAAAGAGAAGCGATTACGACAGGCTCATAATGGAGGTCCACACAGATGGAAGCAAAAGTCCAGAGGAGGCGGTTAAGGAGGCGGTGGCAATACTGATAAAGAATTTCTCCTTACTAGAGAACATCTCTTACGAGATTCCTCGGGTGGTAGAAGAGCCCATCCCCACGGACGAGTTCATAGAGAAGCTCGCCCTACCTATTGAGGAGCTTGACGTTTCCCAGAGGGCTCTTAACTCCATAAAGAGGATGGGCATAACCACCATAGGGGACCTGGTAAAGCTAACAGAGGAAGAGCTAAAGAGCACTAAAAACATAGGAAGAAAGGCTATAAACGAGCTAAAGGAAGCCCTAAGGCAGATTGGTCTGCACTTAGGCATGGATTTAACTGGCAGGAGGTAAAAGATGAGGCATAGGGTTAAAAAGAAACACTTTGACAGGACAAAAGAGCAGAGGCTTGCCCTTTACAGGTCCCTAGCCAGAGCCCTTATTTTGGAAGAGCGAATAGAAACATCCCTGCAGAGGGCAAAGGCGGTTCGTCCCTTCGTAGAAAGGCTCATCACCCTTGCCAAAAAAGGAGACCTCTCATCCAGAAGGAGAGCCCTTCAGCTACTGCCAGACAAAAGGGCGATAAAAAAACTCTTTGAGGAGGTCGGTCCCCGCTTTGAAGGAAGGAACGGTGGATACACACGCATTCTCAAACTTCCCTTTAGAAGGGTAGGAGATGCCTGCGAGCTTGCCATCTTAGAGCTGGTTGAATGATAAAGGGACTGCTCTCCCTTGTTATAAACCTTTTGATCCTTTTGGTTTTTGTGCATGCCATAGGCTCCTGGCTCCCTCCCGTTAGGGAGAGTGGTTTTTACAGGAAATTGGATGCGTTGATTGAGCCCCTTTTGAGACCCATAAGAAATGTTCTTCCCACCTATGGGAACATTGATTTTTCTCCCCTTGTCCTTTTGTTGACCCTTTATCTTATAAAGCATCTTTTTAGGCTTTGAGGCTTGATCAATATCTTGTGGAAAAGAGTCTGGCTCCCACTCGGGAAAAGGCACAGGCTCTGATCATGTCCGGCTTGGTCCTTGTGGATGGCAAAACCGCAGATAAGCCTGGGCAAAGGGTCAAGGAGAATGCAAAGGTAGAAATAAAGGAGCCCTTTAGGTATGTTTCAAGGGGAGGATACAAGCTTGAACATGCCCTCGAAAAGCTTGGACTTTCAGTGGAAGGTTTTACCGTTTTGGATGTGGGTGCATCTACGGGAGGCTTTACAGACTGTCTTTTACAAAGGGGTGCCAAAAGGGTCTATGCGGTAGATGTAGGAAAAGCTCAGATGGACCAAAAACTAAGGCAGGACCCAAGGGTTGTCCTCTATGAAGAGACGGACGCGAGGGAGCTCACAGAGGAGCATATCCCCGAAAAGGTAGATCTAATAACCATGGACGTATCCTTTATATCCTCCAAAAAGCTTTTGCCCGTGGTGGTAAAATTCTTAAAGGAGGAGGGTTTTTTGTTGGTTTTGGTTAAGCCTCAGTTTGAGCTTCCCCCAAAGTTTGTCAAAAAGGGCGTGGTGAAGGATGATGAGAAGAAGGCACAGGCAGTGTTGGATGTGGCAAACTTTCTAAAGGATCTTGGTTTTTCTGTGCTAAGGGTTATTAAGGCAAAGCCAAGGGGAACAAAGGGAAACGAAGAGTTCTTTTTGTTTGCAAAGAGGGGAGAAAAAGGCATAGAAAACCTTGAGGGTGAGGTTTGGAATGCTGTCAAAGAGCCTCTTTGAGGGCAAAAAGCTCTACGGAAATCTGGGCGATTATCCCTTTACCGCAGAGAGTCTGTTTAGGATCGGCTTAGCCCTCTGTACCTACTTAGCCATAAAAGGGGAAGAAAAACCTACCTTGGGGATAAATGTGCTTGATTTTGCCACCATGTCCTTAGCGGTGGGTTTTATGGCGGGTGGTGGTGATGTGGTGGTGGGAGAGGGTAATGTAAGCGTGATCCATCGGGAGGAGGAAAATGCCCTCATTTTTGAAGGCTTGGAGGAGATAGACCTAAAAAAGATAGAATCTATCCTCTTTAGTAGGTACCATATTCCAAGAAAAAGAGGAAAGGAGGTAGGCAGGCTGTGGATACAAGGGAACAAGCTTTGAAACTTAGCCAAGAGGTGGTAAAAAAGCTCTTAGAGTGTGGAACAGAACTGGATGAGTATTACAGGAAAATAAGGGAGCTCAGGCTTTTGGAAGATTCTTTAGCATTTCAGTCTGCCCTTTTGAATGCGGAGCATGGTTTTTTTATGGTGGTGCATTCCATGAACATCCTCAAAGAACAGCTTAACCTTTTAATTGTAGCATCCAAAAAAGGGGAGGTGGTGTAATGAAGTTTTTACTCTTTGACAAAGAGAAGAAGCTTTATCCTATTTTTGGTGATATTTTGGACATAACAGGGCACAAGCTTATGGTTGCATTGGACGAGAAAAAGGCTAAGGACCTATTGAAAGCGGTTTCACCAGACTTTTTAATACTCCGATGGAAGGATATAGACCTTTTTTGGGAGCTAATTAAGGAAGGCTACTTTGTTGTTCCTATATTTTTGGTGGAAGATTATCAGCAGGCGGAAGGGCTTAAAAAAGCTGGCTTTAGCAATTTCAACATACTGATCTTACCCTTCAATCCTTTGGAGTTTCTCAACAAGTCTGCCAAGCTCTATCGGACCCTTGAGGGACTTTATGACAATGTTCCATCGGATTTGGGAATGATGAACCTTTTTATAAACCTTTTGTCAAGGAATACATCCACTGGTATTTTCCTTCATGCGGAAGGTCCTGCCTGTGAAGTGTATTTAAAAGCCGGTGCGGTTAAAGGGCTTTCCTGCAATCCTGAGAATTTCAAAGAAATAATTAAATCGGATAATGTTAGTGTTAAGCTCCTTCCATACACAGAGGACGCAAAACTGATCACATACTTTAAGGACAACGCAGAATTCTTCTCCATGCTACTTGAGGAAGTTCAAGTGCAACCTCCTACCGCTTATCCAGAGGTGGTCCAAGAGACAGTCCTGCAGGAGGTTCATAAGGAGGTTCAACCGTCCGCACCCGGTATGTTATCAGTGGAAGAAGGGCTCTTTTTGATAAACTCTTTGGACCCTGAGGGTTTGCTACAGAGGAATATGTACTTGAGAATCTACGAAAAGGGTGACAGTTATGTCCCCCTACTCTTCAACGTGCTACCATACCACAGGTTTTCTACTGCAAGGGATGAGATAGAAAAGACTGTTGATAAGCTGGAAAAGTTGAGGGCTTTGGTTCTGATGGACCTACTCCCAGAGGATACCCAAAGCATTCTAAGCCTGCTTAATTCAGCTTCCAAGCTTTATGTTATCACGAGCCTTCCCATAGCACTGAGCCTGATAAGCTTGGGTGTTCCGGAAAGGCGGATAAAGCTCGTGGAAAGCTTTCCAGATGGCCTTCTTAACCTTGGGGCGGGCGATGTTCTTCGGTTTATAAAAACACCCTTTTTGCCAGAAAAGGGAAGCTTTGTGGTCTTTGAAGAAAAAACAAAAACGCTTTTCTCCTCTAAGCTCTTTAGCTCCTACTGTCTTCCAGAGGAATACTCTGTTAATAAAACCGCGGATACTGAGAGGGTCGTCCTTTATCACAGGCTTAACTTTTCTGGCATTGAAAACGCCATAAGCCTTGCTCAAATTAGGCTTCTAAATCACTCAGTAATACGTCCAGCCTTTGGAAATCCAATATTGGAGGGCGTGGATGAGGTTATTGAAAGAATTTTTAAACAAAGGAATACCTTTAACTTGGCAAACTTAGAGGATGAAACCCTTATCCTTGGTCTCTTGAGTAGCATACTCTTTGAAATGGAAAAACGAACACCCAAGGAAAAATACGAACTAATATTGGATGGACTCAGTGAATATGTGGATGTAAAGGCTGGAACCATTTCTAAGAGCTTTGTGGATATTAAAAAACTTCCAGAACTGTTTATTTACACCCTGCATTCTGCAAAGGTGCCACCAATGGTGCTTCTGCTTACATTAGAAAGGTTCTTAGAGGCGGAAATTCCTGTATTTACCATATGAGAGGTTTTCCGATCCTCTCAAACCTTGGATTTAATATTGCAAGTATTAGCTGTTTTATTCCAGTGAAAAGGCTAACATCGGTGGTTTGCAAGGGCGGAACATCCCCTGAGAAGTATATTACAAAGGCTTTTCCTACTATGTTTTCCCTTGACAAAAAGCCCCAGTATCTACTATCTTCGCTGTTGTCTCTGTTGTCTCCCATTACAAAATAGTGGTTGGGTGGAACCACAACAGGTCCAAAGTCTCTTTTTGAGAAGGGAAAATCTTCATAAAACTGAACCTTGTGCTTTATACCCTCCGGCATGACCTCTTCGTAAATAAATTTCCTTACACCGTTTTCTTCTCCCCTTCCTACTTCAGTTAAAGGCAATGGCTTTCCGTTTATAAAAACTTGATTGTTTTTTACTTCAACCTGTTCCCCTGGTAGTGCAACTATCCTTTTTATAAAGTCTATGTTTGGGTCTATTGGATACTTAAAGACCACTATGTCGCCCCTTTGGGGTTCCGAAAACCTATAAACCAGCTTATTCACCAGTATGAAATCTCCCACTAATAGTGTGGGCTTCATAGAACCCGAGGGAATGTTGTAGGCTTGGGCTACAAATACCCTAATGAGAAGAACAACCATAACTATCACAATAAGTTCGGTGATCCATCTACCCTTCTTTGCCATAGGACTTTTATCTTAACACAAGTCTTTTTCTTCTCAGCTGACCGCAAGCACCAAATACATCTACCCCCTTGCTCAGCCTTATGAAGGTAGATATACCCTCCTCCCAAAGGATTTTTTGAAATCTATAAACCCTCTCCATTGATGGTCTCTTGTAAGGCAAGGATGGGTCTGGGTTAAAGGGTATGAGGTTCACCTTGAACTTTTTCCTTTTCTTTTTGAGAAGGTTTGCAAGCTGTCTTGCATGCATTTCTTCATCATTGACCCCCTCCAAAAGCACATACTCTATCATGATCCTTCTGTCGGAGGGGTAAGGAAACTGATAGAGGGTTTCCATCAAATCCTGGAGAGTGTTTGTCTTTGAAAGGGGCATGAGCTTTTCTCTGAGTTCCTGAGTGGGTGCGTTTATGGAAACTGCCAAGTTTAACTCTCTCATTAATGGGTCCTGAGCCATGAGCCTGAGCTGATGGACGAGCCCGCTGGTGGATATACTAACCCTTCTTTTGGACAGGTCAAGCCCCCAGGGACCAACCATAATCTCCACCGCCTTCCTAACATTTTCATAGTTAGCCAAGGGCTCACCCATACCCATAAAGACTACATTTCTTATCTTTTGTGATGTATGCCTCTGCACCTGCAAAAATTGGTCTATGATCTCCTCGGTCTTTAAGTTTCTAACAAGCCCATCCTTGGTGGTGGCACAAAAGGTGCATCCCACCGCACAGCCCATTTGGGAGGATACGCACAGGGTAAGATGGTCCCGCTCGTATATTAGCACCGTCTCCAAAAGATGCCCATCAACGGTTTTAAACAAAAATTTTGTAGAATCTCCACCTTCCACCTTTTGCACCAATTCTAAGCTGTGGATAGAGTAATTATCGCTTAAAAATCTTCTTTGCTCCTTTGATAGGTTGGTCATCTCTTCAAAGTTGGTGATGAACCTTTTATAAACCCAGTTTAGAATTTGGTCTGCTCGGTAAGGCTCCCACCCGAGGCTTTTAACCAACTCTCTTAGCTGTGCCAAGTTTAAGGAAGTTATGTAAGTTGTTTTAGAAAGATCCTTCATTGGGATGTGCCTCCGGACTCTAAAGGAGCTAACCTATTCCTCACCCTACTCATTATAAAATAAAGTAATTCCTCGTTTTATTCCGGCAAGCACATTATAAAACATTCCATCCAAGTTAGCCCTAAAATTATACCTGAACTCAAACTCCTTCAAATAATACACAAAGTATTCTCTGCTTACTCTTCTTAAACTTTGCTTATATTTAAATCTCAACATCAACTTTTAACAGCTGTATCATGGAATCATTAAGTTGTATTATTTTTCCATCTAATTTTCTCTTTGAAGGTTTAATGAAATTTATGATGAAGCCTGCTGGATAAACAATGTCATTTTCTGATGGTAAACTTTTATTTAGGGCTTTAATATATTTTTGTATTTGTATCTTATGGTCTTCTTTGATATCTGTATCAGTTTTTAAGTCAATTATAATATTTACCCTTTTGCCACTTTCTAACTCAATCAAGATAATTAGGTCTGGTTTTCCCTCACCTACTACATATTTATCTTTATAATAAATTGGTAAAACTCTTTGCTCTTCGTATTTTATGCCTCTTTCTCTGAGTTCAACTTCCATAGCCTTCTGGTAGACTGCCTCATTTCAACCCTCTCCTAAATCTTGGAAAACAGCTTTAGCAGAGTCTAAAATTTCTTTAATAACTTTCCGAACGACTAATTCCTCTTGCTTTGTTAGCTTCATTACTTCCTCCAATGTATTGAGCAATTACCTAAAATAAAATATATGCTGGGTGAGAAATTTAGAAGTGCCGGAAATCTCTTAAGAAAAAAGTTTTTGCATGGGGGAAAGGGATTACCTTGCTTACCTACCTTTATGGCTACGCCATAGGCTTGTAGCTTTTTTAGGAAGTCTTAAATATGGGGTAATTTCTCGCCCCAAGTATAAAATTCTTAAATATGAGGGAGGTCGCAAGCTTTCAGGAGCCGGTAAAAAACAGGACGCTATCTCTGTGTTTGCTGGATGTAAAAGAGGTTGAAATTCCACACTTTCAGAGGGACCTCTCAGAGACTTTAAAAGAGCGTTTAAAGACCGCCATAGAAAAGTTGGGCTTTTTGGTGCCCATAATTGTGGTGCAAAGGGAGGGCAAGTTCTATGTGATAGACGGTCAGCATAGGTTTTTTGCCCTAAGGGAGCTTGGAGTGGATGAAATTTTAGCTATTGTGGTGGATGAGGAGCTTTATCACTACTTTTTGGAATTGAACACCGAAAAACCACCCAATGTAAGAGAAAAATCCAAGCAAGCCTACAGGCTCTACATGGAGCTTTTTAAAGAGAACGACAGTCAATTAGAGGAGGACCTTATAGACTACTTTGAAAAACCCGAATACATAACCCTTGGCTTTACCATAGAAGAGCTTGAGCCCAAGTTTTCCGCCAGCTTTTACGAGGGCTTTGTTTCAAAGATAGATAAGTTCCTGCGACTTCCACTCAGCTCTGCAGTGGAAGAAAGAAGGAATAGGGCTAAAGCCCTCTTTGAACTGAACAGATTGGTGAATGAGAAATACGCACAGTTTGGATGGGACAATGCCCTTTTGAAGGGAGAGATCATAAGAAAAGCAGTGCAAAAGGCTTATGGTATGCGTGTCCGAACTATCCCCGATGACTTCTACACCGCCATAGAAAAGGTGAAATCCGCTTGCGAAAGTTTGAACCCAGAGGATTTTGAGAGCGGTCTTACGCTGGAATAATTTAAAATAATTGCCTTATGGAAGAATCAAGGCTCGCAAAGCTAAACAAACTCAGGGAAAGGGGTCTGGCTTATCCATACAGATATGAGATCAGCCATAACCTTGGAGAGCTAAGAAGACAATATGAAAGAGAACCACAGGGGGAAAGGGTAAAGATAAGGGGAAAGGTCAAGAGGGTTTCCAAGCACGAAGACAGCTTTTTGATTAGGCTTGAGGATCAAAGGGGTGGGGTGGAGATGTTGGCAAGGACTGCCCAGGAGTTAAAGCAGGGGGAGGATGTAGTTCTTGAGGGAGTTCTTACAAGGTGGGAGGGCAAGCTAACCTTAGACCAAGCGGTTGTTTCGGAAGGGGATGCCTTTGATGTTTCAGAGGTAAAGGAAAAATACGATATGAACCCAGAGGATGTGGAGGTTTCTGTAGCGGGTAGGGTGATAACCCTTCGCCCTATGGGGAAAGCCCTGTTTGCCCATCTTCAGGATGCCACTGGAAAGCTTCAGATATACCTAAGGCAGGACATTATGGGGGAGGCTTCTTTTAAGGATTTTGAGGAAATTGTAGACCCGGGGGACCTACTGGGAGTTAGAGGAAGGCTCTTCAGAACCAACACGGGAGAACTTACAGTGGAGGTAAAGGAGTGGGTCCTTTTGGCAAAGAGCTTGCATCCCCTACCGGAAAAGTGGCATGGGTTGAAGGATGTGGAGGTCAGATACAGGCAAAGATACTTGGACCTGATCGCCAACGAGCACGCCAGAAAGGTCTTTTTCCTTAGGAGCAGACTTATAGGTGAGCTAAGGAGATTTTTAGACGCCAAGGGCTTTTTGGAGGTAGAAACTCCCATCCTCCAACCCATAGCGTCCGGTGCCAACGCCAAGCCCTTCATAACCTACCACAACTACCTTGAGCAAAACCTCTATCTGAGGATCGCCCCTGAGCTTTACCTAAAGAGGCTCATTGTGGGAGGCATAAACAGGGTTTATGAGCTTGGTAAGAACTTCCGCAACGAGGGTGTAGATACCACCCACAACCCGGAATTCACCATGCTTGAGTTTTACTGTGCCTACTGGGACTACAAAGACCTTATGGTCTTCACCGAGGAACTTTTCTCTTACCTCTTAAATCAGCTTGTGGGTGGGCTAAAGATAATCTACCAGGGCAAAGAGCTTGACTTTACACCGCCCTTTAAAAGATATAGCTACTTTGAACTTTTGGAGGAAAAGACCGGTAAAGACAAGGATTTCTTTTTGAGGGACATTGAAGGTCTCAGGAGGTTGGCAAAGGAGGTGGGAGTGCCCAAGGCGGAAACGCTGACTCATGCCAAGCTAATAGACAAGGTCTTTGACTTACTGGTGGAAGATGAACTTTGGGGACCTTGCTTTGTAATAGACTTTCCAAAACTGCTTTCACCCTTGGCAAAAACCCATCGAGAGGACCCAGATTTGGTGGAGAGGTTTGAGCTCTTTGTGGCGGGCAAAGAAATAGTCAACGCATACACAGAGCTAAACGACCCCGTGGAGCAGAAGGAGAGGTTCTTGGAGCAACTGAAGGAAAAGGAAATGGGAGACGAAGAAGCCATGTCTATGGATGAGGACTTTATAAGGGCTCTGGAGTATGGTATGCCACCCACCGCCGGCGAGGGTATAGGTATAGATAGACTGGTAATGCTTTTGGCAGATGTGGACTCTATAAGGGAGGTGATACTCTTTCCTGCCCTTAGGCAAAAGACATGAGAGTAGGTGTTTTGGTATCCGGAAGGGGCTCCAACCTCCAAGCCCTCATAAACGCTTACAACGAGGGAAAAATAAAGGGAGAGATAGCCTTAGTTATTTCCGACAACCCTCAAGCTTACGCCATAGAAAGGTGCAAAAGGCATGGAATTGACTATGCGGTGGTAGAGAGAAGGGAATTTAAAAGCAAGTTGGAGTTTGAAAGGAAGATGGTGGAGCTTTTGAAGGAAAAGGGCGTGGAGCTGGTAGTCCTTGCGGGCTTTATGAGGGTGCTTAGTGGAGAGTTTTTAAAGGCCTTCCCTATGAAGGTTATAAACATCCATCCTTCTCTTATTCCTGCCTTTCAGGGATTGCACGCCCAAAGGCAAGCCTTAGAATATGGGGTAAAGCTTACCGGTTGCACGGTGCATTTTGTCTCCGAGGAACTTGACAACGGACCCGTGATCGTTCAAGCGTGCGTGCCCGTGCTACCCCAAGACACTGAAGAGAGCCTATCCCAAAGAATTCTTGAGCTTGAGCATAAAATACTCCCTCAGGCGGTAAAGTGGCTCTCTGAGGGTCGCGTGGAGGTGGAAGGTAGGAAGGTTGTGGTAAAGGGTGCCACTTACGGAACCCTTCCTGTCAATCCCCAGTTGGAGGATTTTGTATAATATTTTTTGGGAGGTGAAGATATGTGGAAAAGGTTGAGAAACCCCATGTTAGTCCTTGCAATAGCCGGTTGGTTTTCCCTTTTTAACTCTGCCCCTGCGGTGGCAAGACTTGTAGGCTCCAAGCCCGCCTCTGAGGAGGTGTCAAAGATCAACAGAGAGGAGGACATAAAGACCATTCAGAGGGCTTTAGAGAGCAAAATAGTTCAAGAAAAATTAAAGGCCTATGGGCTCAGCAAAGAGGAAATAGAAAAAAAGCTCTCGGAGATGGACGACCAGCAAATACACACCTTAGCCAAGGCGTCGGAGAAGGTTCTGGCGGGTGGGGACCTTGGGTTGGTCATAGCCCTTTTGGTGATCGCCATATTGGTGGTGATCCTTCTGAAGCTCCTCAACAAGGAGATCATAATAAGGTAGTCCTAAAGGTTCCCTTTGTAAAACAGCGGGACCAGTTTTGCGGTCCCGCCTCCCTCAGCAGTGTTTTTGCCTACTATAATCTATACATAGACCAAGATGAAATAGCCAAGGAGGTTTATGTTCCCAAGCTAAAGGGTGCCCTTATCATAGACCTTGAAAACTACGCAAAAAAGAAAGGTTTCCAGACGGAGCTTTTTAGAGGGGACCTTGAAAAACTTAGACAATACATAAGCAGAGGGCTACCTGTGATAATCCTTGTAGATTTGGGCGTGCTTTTTGTTAGCGTGCCCCACTACTTGGTGATGGTGGGTTTTGACAGGGAAGGTTTTTATGCCCATACGGGCTACGAAGAGATGAAGTTTTACCCCTCCAAAGAGCTGGATAAAATTTGGGAAAGGATGGGAAGGGTGGGCTTGGTGGTTTATCCCCCTTGAATTTTTTCTAAAACTCTTTTGTAACCCTCCATTAGGTCTCCTAGGTCAAACCTAAAGCGGTCTTTGTCCAATTTTTCTTTTGTTTTTGCATCCCAGAGCCGGCAGGTATCGGGGGATATTTCATCGATAACCGCCAAACTTCCATCGGGAAGTATGCCAAACTCCAGCTTAAAATCCACCAGCAATAGCCCATGCCCTTTGAAAAACTCCCTCAGCACTTGGTTGGTTTTCAGTGTCATTTCTTTCATACTTTGAACTTGCCAATCTTCTGCCAGGTTCAAAAGCTTTATGTGTTCTGCACATATAAGTGGGTCGTGCAACTGGTCGTTTTTGTAGAAAAACTCCACCAAAGGTGGTTTAAGTTCTAATCCCTCCTCAAGCCCAAGCCTTTTGCATAGGCTTCCCGCGGTGATGTTGCGAACCACCACCTCCAAGTCAAACCTCTTTGCCCTCCAAACCAACATCTCCCGGTCGGATAGCTTTTTTATGTAGTGAGTCCTTATCCCAGATTTTTCCAAAAGCTCAAAGATAAGGCTGGAGATGGTGTTGTTTATAACGCCCTTGCCTTCTATTTCAGCCCTCTTTGTGGCATCAAAGGCGGTGGCGCTGTCTTTGAAAAAGACTATTACCTTGTCCTCTTCTTCCGTTTTGTATATGACCTTTGCCTTACCCTCGTAGAGCTTTTCCATAGAAACATTTTAACAGTATGTCCGAGCAAAGGTTCTACTATAGTAGAGACTCATTACCCTCTCAAGGTTTTTGAAGATGGAAAAGTCCTCTTCCACCCTTTGCCTTAGGTATAGGCGGGTGCTTTTGGAAACAAGGTCTGTGCCCTTTACAATAGCTTGGGCTAAGGCTTGGGGTGTTCTCTCCTTGGAAAGGAATTCTTTGAGGATCTGGGTTTCAAGCTCCAAATCAAAGGCACACATTGGAGTTCCGCTGGCTTGGGCTTCCAAAAAGGCAAAGCCAAAGGTCTCAAAGGAGGACGCACTAACAAACAGGTCCGCACTTGCGTAAAGAACGGAGAGCTCCTGTTTTTCCAAGTAGGGTATGTAGGTTAGATTGTTAAATCTTTTTGAGTACCACTTTACCAAAAAGCTAAGGGGTCCCTTGCCTACCACTACCAAGTGAAAGAGGGATGGGTCCAAGAGTTCAAAGGCTTGCAAGAGGGTTTTTATGCCCTTTTCTACGCTCAGCCTGCCCGCATAGAGGAGTAAAAACTTACTCTCTTCCATTCCCAGGAGCTTTTTTAAGTAAAAGTCCCGCTTGGAGGGATTAAAAAGCTCCGTATCCACTCCCAGTGGTGCGTAATACACATTCTCAAAGCCAAGTGCGTCAAACTCCTTTTTGTACTTCTCCGTAGGAACCAGTAGGAGGTCTGCCTTTTTTAGGCATCTTTCAAAGACATGGTTTAAAAGCACCTTTTTAAAGGGGCTTGGCATTGGCATAAGTTCTATTTCCCTCTTGGCGTCCGAGTGATAAAAGACAGATAGAAGGTAGTTTTTTCTTTTTAGAAAAGGTGCCAAAAGATAAGTTCCACCCAGCTCTACCACATCCGGTTTTTCCTCCTCGATAATTCTGTTTATTTCCTTCACGGAAGAAAAGAACCTGTATCCACCGATGAGCCCGAGGGAGGATAGCTCGTAAAAACGAGTCCTTCCCACCGTGTAGGTTTTGGGCTTTTTACCGGGAACAACCACTACATGCTCCACATCCTGGTTTTTCACAAACTCCACCTTGTAGTTTATGTAGGTTTTTATGCCACCGCTGGTGGAATGATAGTATGGGGTTATGTCCATAAGCTTCATACCTTCACTCCTGTGCGTCCCAGAAGTTTGTTGATATAGTCTAAGTAAGTCTCCGTCAGGTCCATAGACTGGGCATACCTCAAGGCTTCTGCGGACATGAATTCCCTCAGGCGTGGAGATTCCAGCAGTCTTCCCAGCTTTTCCGCAAAATCTTCATAAGAGTGCGCTATAAATCCATTTAATCCCTCCTCCACATGTTCGTGGGATGCACCTTTGCCACTTACCACTACAGGAAGCCTGCTTACCATAGCCTCCAAGATCACCTGTCCGTAGGTTTCCGTCTCGGAAGGGAACAAAAACACATCCGCACTGGCGTATGCCTTTGCCAGGTCTTCCCCGGTCAGATATCCCAGAAGATAAACATTCCTTGGCTTTTTCTTTTCCACTTCTTCCCTGTAAGGTCCATCCCCCACTATAATAAAGGTATCCTCCGGAAAGCTCTTGGCACAGTATAAGAAACCATCCAAGTTCTTTTCCTTTGAGACCCTACCCACATAGAGGACCACATTTCCCCTAACCTGCACTCCAAACCTCCTTTGGAAAAAGCCCCCTACCTTTTTGGAAGGGTTGAACAGGTTTGTATCCACACCCCTCTTGAAGACCCTGATCTTTTCCTCCTTTACACCCTTTTCCTTTAAGAGCTTTTTGTAGGCTTCAGAAGGTGTAAAGACCCTTTCACAGGCGTTGCAAAGAAAGGCAATGAGCTTGTAAGATATGTCCATAAGTTCTGGGTTTCCTGTGTAGGTGTATGCATAGGCGGGCACATCCGTGTGGAAGGTAAAAGTGGTGGGAAGTCCCAAAGCCTTGGCAACGCCAAAAGCCATAATGCCCAAAGGTCCCGGCGTGGCTATGTGTACCCTTGAATAGTTCCTCAAAAGGTCCAAGAGAGTTATGAGAGTTGGCACCCGAAGTTTAAACTCCTCATAGAAGGGGGTAGAAAACTCAAAGGTGGGCTTCAAAAGGACAAGGTACTTCTCTTTAACATCTCCATTCCAGACCGTTATTACATCTAAGGGCAGGTCATACCTCTGTGCCAGTTCCCTAATGATCCTTGAGCTTCTTGCCACACCGTTTATTTCAAAGTGTGTGTCTGTTATGTATGCAAGCCTTTCTTTTCTCTTTGGTGTGATGCCAAAGCTTTTGGCAACCTCTTCTGCCTTTTTCTCTTCAACTTTTTGCCCGTGGGCTAAAAAGGCGGGTAAAGAGTGAAGGGCAAGGGCAAGGATGGTCTCGCCGAGGGTAGAGGTGGAGGGTTCTTTTAGGAGCCTCTCTAAGGCAAGCTTTGGGACTTTGTCTAAAGCTTCCTTCAGGAGCAAATGCCTTTCTGCGTTGGTGCCCAAGAAGGTCCTCAAAAAGAGTTCCGTCATTGGGTTGTTGGAGTGCATAAAGATAAAGTCCGTAAAGGGCTTTAGGGCGGAGGGAATTTTCCCCTTGTTTAGGAGAAAGTCATAACCCACCCGAGAGACCATGTTCAAAAGTCTTTCATAGCCCAGCTTTTCCGTATTTACCGAAGTCCTTCCCTCCCCTAGGGCTTGCAAAAACTCTTCCTTTGAAAGGACTTGGGCTTCTGTCCAAGTTTTTCCCACATCCATACCGCCGTGGTCGTCAGAGCCCGCGGTAAAGGATATATATGGTCTTGTCCTGAGGGACTTTATCTTATACTTTTCTTCAAGCTGATAAACCTTGTCCCAACCCTCATAGAGCCTTGCCAGTTTTTCCTCCAATTCCCTTAGGTTCTCTCCACGGGTGCCGTTTATAACCTCCCAGTTGTCAAACAAAAGAACAAACTTCTCCACCAGGGACTTGGTGATCTTTGTATCCTGCACCGAATACAGGGGGTGTGCCAAGGAGTGGGCTATGTCTTTGGCCTTTAGGTAGGCGACAAATTCATGGACATTTCCCCTTAACTTTTTAAGGTCTTCGTGGATCCTTTCATCTATGCCGTAGGCTAAAACATGCACCTTTGCCTTTTCCTCAGGGAACTCCACTGTGTATTCACAGCTTATGAAGACCTCTGGTAGGTGGGCGATCTCCAAAACGCCATCTATGGTGTTGTGGTCTGTGATGGTTATGTAGGTCATGCCCCTTTCCTTTAGCCTTTTGTATATTTCCATGGGCTCTGTGAAGCTCTCGGGGCATCCGATCAGCTTGCTGAACCAACCACCCGGCAGGTTAGATGCCTTGGAGTGAAGGTGCAGGTCTGCTTTTGCTAAAGAGTTCCTCATAGCTAATCACCTCCCTTTCTTTTTTTACTTCCCTTAGAATGGACCTCCAGAGGACTAACTTTCTTCTGTCCCTGAAATCCCTTGTATGTAAAGAGAGCCTCAAAACCTTTGCCCTTTTATGCAGCTTTAGAAGGGTGGGCACCGCCATCAGACTAAGAAAGGAAAGCAGTGGTCTGTTGCTGAAGGTAACGGAGGGAGAGGGTATCTTTTCGTCGCTCTGCATGTCCTTTATGAGATCCCTATAACCTACAGCCCTAAAGCCAAAGGCAGAGAGCACATCCTCCATCCATGGGTTTGAAAGCCACGCAGGGGGCACAAAGAACTTTGCAGTAAGGGACAGTGCTTCGAAGATGTTTAAGGCTTTTTCTATCTTTTGGTAAGTTTCTTCAATGCCCCCCTCCCCAAACTCCCCTTCCCCATAGGTGTAAAGGATATCAGAGAGCTTTACTTTAGCCTTATGGCTGTATCCGTGCAAAACGATCTCTTGCTCCAGTGCTTTTAAAAAAACCACAAAATCCTTATGTTTATAAAGGGGATATTCCTCCATGTAGTTTGGGATGACCAAAAGGGAGAACTTCTCTATTCTTAGCTTTTGCAGAAACTCCACCGCCTGATAAACTTCCTGTTTGTAAAAAGGCGACACATCGTGAATTTCTACTATGGCATACATCCTACGGAATATGCTAAGGCTTTAGTGTTAAGAAATCATTAATTTTTGACAAAAAAGTTTAACAATTTCTTAACAAAGAGGTATGCCATAAGGTGAAATATCATTAAAAAAAAGGAAAAAAGAAAAAAAAGAGGAGGAGGCAGGAGCCTCCCCAGGACCCTTTATAGATAGACTTCCCTGCCGTCGTTCCTTTGAACTTGAATTACGGAAGGTCTTGGGACAAGTACACCATCGTTAAGGTAGGGCCATTTGGTATTGGTACCGTCTTCCCCCGGGTGCTGCATGGTGCAGAAGAAGGTTTTGTAGTCTTCGGAGAACTCAGGACCGCATATTTCACAACTGGGCACTCCAGAGAGGAACATCTTTAACTCTTTAGTGTATACGTTCAGGGTATATACACCATCGTTCTTTCCAAGCCTGTTGGTGCTCGGGTTTCCATCCGTCGCTATCCATACATTTCCGAGCTTGTCAAAGGCAAAGTTGTCGGGTGCAGAAATGGCGGGTGTGGTTTGATTGGCAGGCTGTCCGTAGATGTATAGCTTTCTGTTTTCTTCGGTTGCCCTTGGGTCTCCGCAGAGCATAGCCATTACCCAGGTGAACCTGGTGGAAGCAGGGTCGTTATTTTGTTCCTTGATCTCTATTATGTGTCCCATGTGATTGAGTTGTCTTGGGTTTGCTCTGTCTGTGCCGGGCTGTCCGTTCGCCCCCCTCCTTTCGTTGTAGGTGAGGGCAACAAAGATACTCTTGGTTATTGGGTTCCATTCAAAATCTTCGGGTCTGTCCATCTTGGTGGCACCAAGCAGGTCTGCCGCCCTTCTGGTGTTTATGAAGCACAGCACTGGGTCGCTTTGGAAGGGCTCGGGAAGGTTGGGATTGGGAGTTATCCTGTTTCCATCCACCGTGGCTATTGGGATCCACTCGCCGGTGAGGTCATCGTTGAACTTAGCCACATAGAGCGTCCCCTCATCCAAAAGCCCAAAGTTTGCGGTTCTGTTGAGAGGGTCGTATTTGCCCTTTGTGACGAACTTATAGATATACTCAAACCTCTCGTCGTCGCCCATATAGACCACCACCCTTCCGTCGTTGGCTACCACCGTAGTTGCTGCTTCGTGTTTGAACCTTCCGAGGGCTGTCCTTTTGACGGGTGGTCTTGTGGGATCGTATGGGTCAATTTCCACCACCCACCCAAACCTAAAGGCTTCGTTGGGTTCTCTGTTTATATTAAACCTGTCGTTATATATGTTAAACCCATATAGTCTAGCACGCGAACTGGGCACACCATATCTTTGGTGGATACCTCTTACCAGGTCATCGCTTATGGAACTGAGATCTCCCCCAAAGTAGCTGTGGAAGTTTTCCTCGCAGGTTAGCACCGTTCCCCAGGGGGTTTTACCCGCAGCGCAGTTGTTTAGGGTTCCATAAACCAACAGTCCGTTCGGGTCGTAGGAGGTTTTCATTAGCCTGTGTCCCTTGGCTGGTCCAGAGATAAGGCACACGCTATCGCCTGTGATCCTTCTGTTGAAGGGTAAGCCCTTCACATACTCCCAAGGGTTGTCGGATTTTTTCCTTATCTCCACTACCGACACGCCATGAGCTTGGAGCATTAGGTCCGTTTGCTCTTTTGTGGGGTTCGGGTTTTTTACATCAAAGCCCTTAAACATGAGCTCTGGGTTTGTGTATTCGTGATTTACCACCAACAGAGCACTATTGGAGGTTAGCTTAAAAAAGCCCACAAAGTCTGCGTTGTAGCCAAAGCACCTTTTCTGCCTTTCCACGTCCTCTTGGGTTGGTCCTTCGTATACCCTGTTCCAGTTGAGGGGCTCTCCGTTGTCCAAGGGGTCTCCCCACTTGATAAGCACGCTTACTCTATAACCTTCCGGCACAACAACTCTGTCTTCGTTGTTGGGATAGATGGTTTTGTAGGAGAGGGATTTTGTGGGTTTATTTTTGGCTTTTGCATAAGCAAGGGGTGAGGAAAGCACTACCGCAGAGGCACCCGTCAGCTTCAAAAAGTCCCTTCTGTCAAGGGCTCTCTTTAGGATGTCCCCAAAGTACTCGCCCATAATCTATTCCTCCTGCGTGTTTTAAGTATAGAAGCCTTCTGTTAAGATTTGGTTAAGGATTTGTTAAGAGTTCGTTAAAGCTTAAAATATAAGGAAATGGCTAAAATATTGCTGGGTGTTTGTTCTTCTGCTGCCATCCACAAAGCCTGTGAGCTGGTCAGAGAGCTAAAGCACAAAAACCATCAGGTAAAGGTGGTCCTCACACCTACCGCGGAGAGGTTCATAAGCAAGCTTACCTTTTCGTCCTTGAGTGGCAACAAAGCCTACTCCGATTGGGAGGAAGAGGACCCTTTTTTACACATAACACTACCCCGCTGGTGTGACCTTTTTTTGATAGCCCCGTGCAGTATAAACACCCTCTCTAAGATCGCCAACGGCATAGCGGACAACCTTCTAACCAACTGTGCGTTAGCTCACAAGGGTCTGCTGATGCTGGCACCCGCCTGCAATGTGGAGATGTGGCAAAATCCTGCAGTGCAGGAGAACATAGAAAGGTTAAAGAAAAGGGGGATAGTGATAATAGAACCGGAGGAGGGAAGGCTCGCCTGCGAGGAGGAGGGAAAGGGTAGGCTCGCAAGCCTTGAGAGGATCCTTGATTGGGTGGAGTGGGGCATACGCCCAAAGCCATTGCAGGGCAAGAGGGTCCTGCTCACAGTGGGGGCAACAAGGGAGTTTATAGACAATGTGCGGTTTATATCCAACCTTTCCACCGGAAGGACGGGCTTTGCCATCGCAAGGGTTCTAAGGTGGTATGGTGCGGATGTTCAGATCATTGCGGGATACACGGAGGAAAAACCACCACCAGAGATACCACTCATAAGGGTCTCCTCTGCGGAGGAGATGCTAAGGGCTGTCCTTGAGAATGTGAAGTTTGCAGACCTGTTGGTGATGAACTCGGCGGTGGCTGACTACAGACCCTCTGAAAGGGTGGAGGGCAAGCTCAAAAAGAAACAAGAGGTTCTTGACATTAGGCTGGTGAAAAATCCAGATATCTTAGAGGAGGTTGACAAGCTTGGGCTTGAGAATTTAAAGGTTGTTGGCTTTGCCCTTGAGGAGGAGCAGTTCCTCTTGGAGAAGGGCTTAGAAAAGCTAAGAAGAAAGAAATTGGACCTGCTGGTGGCAAACCCGGTAGGCACTATGGGAAAGGAAGAACACAAAGGCTACCTTATCTTCAAAGATGGCAACGCAGTTCCCTTTTCCTTTCCCGATAAGCTGTCCTTTGCGGAGTTTTTGATAGCTCACATCTCTAAATTACTACCTGTTTGACCAGCAGAATCTCTGGAAGTTTTCTGATCTCCTCAAGGACTTCCTCTGGCACTGGGTCGTCCAAGTTCAGAATACCCAAAGCTATGCCACCCCTCTTTTCCCTTCCGAGCCTAAAGCCCGCAATGTTTACCTTTGCCTGCCCAAGCATGGTTCCGATCTTTCCTATAACACCCGGTACATCCTTGTTCTCAAAGAGTAGCATAATACCCTCCGGCTCCACATCCACTCTGTATTTATCAATCTGGACTATCCGAGGTAGGTTGCCCTCCAAGATTGTACCCACCACTATCCTTTCCGCACCATCGGACCTTACCACTACCTTTATGTAATGCTTGAAATCTACCGTCTCCTCAGAGGTTAGCTCCTCCACCTTTAAACCTCTATCCCTTGCCACATAGGATGCGTTTATTATGTTTATGGGAAAATCCACAACCTCCTTCAGTATTCCCATCAAAACCGCCGACGCTATTGGGTGGAAGTGCTCCGCTATGTCTCCCCTTACCTCCACATGAACTTCCCTTATGCCCTCATCTGCCCACTGCACCAAAAACTTGCCCATCCTCTCCGCCAAATCTAAGTGAGGCTTTATAAGGGTAAGCACCGAAAGGTCTGGGAAAGGTGCGTTCACCACATATTCTACCGTTTGCCCTCTCAGGGCTTTTATTACCTGCTGGGCTATTATAACCGCCACGTTTTCCTGAGATTCGTAGGTGTTTGCCCCTATGTGAGGAGAGAGGGAAACATTGGGAAACTTCTTTAGCTTTTCTATAAATTCGTAAGGGGGAGGCTCCACCGAATAAACATCAAGCCCAACTCCAGAAAGCTTGCCCGTTTCAAGAGCCCAAATGAGGTCTTCGTCCTTTACGATCCCACCCCTTGCACAGTTTATAAGCACCGCACCGTCCTTCATGAGTTCAAACTCTCTCTTTGTGATCATATGCTTGGTCTCGTGGGTGAGCGGTGCGTGTATGGTCAGAATATCCACCTGTTTTAGCATTTCCTTTAGGTTCTCAACAAGCTTGAGCCCGAGCCTGTCTGCCTTCTCCTTTGGAATGTAAGGGTCGTAGGCGAGCACCTTCATCCCAAAAGCCTTTGCCCTTATGGCAACCTGAGAGCCTATGTTTCCAAGCCCTATTATGCCCAAGGTTTTTCCGTAAAGCTCCGTGCCCATAAACTTCTTTCTGTCCCATTTACCTTCCAGCATAGAGTTGTGGGCATTGTGGAAGTTTCTTATTACGCACAGCATATGGGCTAAGGTTAGCTCTGTGGCACCTATGGTGTTGGCACCGGGCGTGTTGATTACCAAAATACCCCTACGGGATGCCTCCTCCACATCCACGTTATCCACACCCACACCAGCCCTTCCTACTACCCTCAGCCTTTCTGCCCTTTCCAGAAGCTCTGCGGTTACGGGCGTTCTACTTCTGGTTATTATGCAGTCGTAATCCTTTACCACCTCCAAGAGCTCTTCGTAGCTTATGTCTGGCTCGTTATCTACCTCAAGGTCTGGCTCCCTCTTTAAAATCTCAATGCCCTTCTCGGATATAGGGTCTGTGATGAGAACCTTAAACATCAGAGCCTCCTTAAAGGATTGGTTAAAGGTTTTATTATAACATTTATCCCTAAAAGCTCGGAGCCTTCCGTTTGCGTTTTAGAATGGTCAGCGTTAAGCATCTTGAAAGATGCACAAACACAGGCGAGCCCTTTTCATCTACCGCAAGCCACAGGTAGTAAGTCCGAAGAAGTCAGAAAGGGAAAGGCTATTGAAATAAGAGGGCTGGCAAGCTGGAAAAAGAACAAAATAAAGGAGGGCTAAAAATGGCATGGATGGACCTTAAGCACGTTCCACCGAACGAACAATGGAAACGAGGACAATAAAGAAACAACTTAGGGAAATAGAGGAAGAACTGAAAAGGGAAACCCTTAAGCTATGCGGAGAACTTGGAATTAGAAACAGAATTCTGAGGAACTTTGAACATAAGACAATAAACCTGTGCATGCTTGAAATCCGAACGGAGGGAGGGCGGGTTTATAGATACCAAAAGCTTAAGGGAGAACTGGAAAGAGGCAAAACCATAACCATAAACAACTAGAGACATGAAGAAACACCTTTTAAAACACTAAGCAGACTTATTAACCTTTACGAGGACTTCCTTTCCTTCCTCATATAATCCCTGTCACATAGTCTCATGGCTCACACCCTAAACCTCAACTTAGGATAAAAATTTTAAACTTAAGTGTTCAACAGGTATGAAGTTTAAAATTAGGTTACATATACGATTTTTAAATTATGGAACTTCTTTAACCTTAACACCAGTAGGTAAAACATCATCTTTAGGGGAGGAAGTAGGGGGCAGGTTAAAGGATTAAGTTGATAGGGCAGTAGGGAAAAGGAGAAAATGGGAATATGATTTATATCATATTTGGGGGACTTGACAAACTCCTATAATGGTGGTATGGAATTTCCCAAGCTAAGACCCAGAAGGTTGAGGTTATCAGAAAACATAAGGAGGCTCGTCCGAGAGACCCGGCTCACCCTTGACGACCTCATATACCCCATCTTTGTCAGATACGGAGAGAACATAGTGGAAGAGGTCCCATCCATGCCCGGTGTTTATCGCTACAGCTTGGACCGGGTGGTGGATGCGGTAAAGGAGGTCAGAGACCTGGGCATACCCGCCATCATACTCTTTGGAGTGCCAGAGCACAAGGACGAAGTGGGTTCCGACACTTGGAGCGAGCATGGTATAATCCAGAGTGCTCTCAGAAAGATCAAAAAAGAAGTGCCCGAGATGTATGTAATAACCGACGTATGCTTCTGCGAATACACCACTCATGGACACTGCGGTGTGTTAAAAGGTAATACTGTGGATAACGACCTGACCCTTGAGAACTTGAAAAAACAGGCAGTTTCTCACGCAGAGAATGGTGCGGATATGGTAGCACCTTCGGGCATGATGGACGGTATGGTTCAAGCCATAAGGTCTGCCCTTGACTCTGCAGGTTATACTCATATCCCAATAATGGCATACTCTGCCAAGTTTGCCTCCGCCTTCTATGGTCCCTTCAGGGATGTGGCAGAATCTGCCCCCGCCTTTGGAGACAGGAGGAGCTATCAGATGGACCCCGCCAACGCAAGGGAAGCCCTAAAGGAGGTGCTTTTGGACGTTCAAGAAGGTGCGGACATAGTTATGGTAAAGCCCGCTTTGGCATACCTTGATATAATAGCCAAGGTAAAGGAAGCAACACTTTTACCAGTCTGTGCCTACAACGTTAGCGGAGAGTATGCCATGATAAAGGCTGGTGGAAAGCTCGGCTGGATAGATGAGGAAAAGGTAATGATAGAAACTTTAATATCCATAAAAAGGGCTGGGGCGGACATGATCATAACTTACTTTGCAAAGGATGTAGCAAAGCTTATAAACAAGGGTTTGATTTGAATGCTGTTTTTCTATAACCTTAGGGAGTTTTTAAAAGTATTTTTGCTCCTCAGTTTGGTTTTTAGCTTTCTTTTGAGCTTTTACTCCTTGGTGGATGTTCTGCTTTTATACAAAGTGTCTGCACCGTATATAGTCCCGAAGGCTATACTAACAACCGTATTCTTAAGCTTTTTTTACACTGCACCCATCTTAAACTGCCTTGCCCTTATGATCTATATGAGAAGGGTGTTTAAAAGGTCTTATGACAGACTTTCTTACTCCTTTGGTCTGTCGCCATTGGGATTTTTTATGCCTGTTTTAGTGGCTTCTTTTATTCTTTCCCTTCTACAGCTTGTTTTAAGCTACAACTTTTATCCAAAGGTCTTTAAAAATGTCTACGTAATTGAGAGGGAGTTCAAGAAGGGAAAGGCAAAGGAGGAGCTTGTTTTAGACAACCTATGGCTTAGCTTGGGAGAGGGAGAAAAAAAGTCTTACATAAGAATAGGCTTTGCAAACCTAATGGATGGTAAGGTTTATGATGTCTTCTCCGTATCTTTTGAGGGAAATTACATATATGGAGTGCTCTACGCCAAAGAGGGGCTGTGGAAAGACAAAAGTTTAACGCTTATTGGGGCGGAAAGGAGTTATTTTGCTGATGGATTGAAGGAAAAGAAGGATATAACCTTGGAGTTTATATCTGTGGATGATGCAAAAGCCTTTGGAGAAAAACTGAGCCACTTAAGGATGGATAAGCTGATTTCCCTTTACTCTTTGGCGGGTTTTTTGGGTATGAACAGGGATGTCTATCTGGCGGAGCTTTTGCTAAGGCTCGTTATCAGCCTATCTGTACTCGCACTTACCTTACCCTTAGCCTACCACCTTCTAAAGGAGCGTAGTTTTCTAAAGCCATCTATGTTTTTTCTTCTTTACATAGCCCTCTATATACTTAGTTTGAACCTTATAAAGATCACCGCCCAAGAGCTGGGACGCAGTCCCCTTTTGGGAGCCTTGCCCTTTTTTGTGCTTGTTTTACTCTCCTTCAGAAGCCTTTACTATCTGGGCAAAGGATTCAGGGTCTAAGCTGGCGGTTCCCACCAAAAGACCATCCACATCGGGCATGGAAAGAAAGTCTTTGGCGTTCTTTGGGCTTACACTGCCTCCATACAGAACCCTAACTTCTCCCAAAAACTCCTTTATAAACCTATGGACAAACTGGGCATCCTCCGGTGTGGCAGGCGTTCCTGTGCCTATTGCCCAAACGGGTTCGTAGGCAATGTCAATCTTGCCCGCCAAATCCTCCAAACCGGACAATCCAAGCTTTAGCTGGCTTTCCACAACCTTCAGGGTCATGCCCGCATTTCGGTCTTCTATCTTTTCTCCCACACAAAGGATGGGTCTTAGTCCCCTTTCCAAGCAGGCTATAACCTTTTTGTTTATCATCTCGTCAGTTTCTCCAAAAAGCCACCTTCTTTCTGAGTGCCCCACTATAACATAAGACACACCAAGTTCCTTGAGCATGCTAAGGGATATTTCTCCCGTAAAGGCTCCCTTTTCCTCATAGTGGCAGTTTTGGGCTCCGAGCCTTATATGGCTATCTTTTAGCATTTCTCCTGCCACGCAAAGGGAGGTAAAGGGAGGACAAAGAAGAATTTCCGTGTTTTTTATATCCCTTACAAGTTCCAAAAACTTTGTTATGTACTCCCTCGTTTGGGAGGGGGTTTTGTTCATTTTCCAGTTGCCCGCAATCAGTTTCATAGCAAAATATTCTACAATATTTGTATGGAAAGTGCTTTGGTAGGCATAATAATGGGAAGCATCTCCGACTGGGAGTATCTAAAGCCCGCCTATGAAGTTTTGAAGGGGTTTGGAGTGCCCTGCGAGGTCAAGGTAGTCTCCGCCCATCGCACACCGGAACTCATGTTTGAGTACGCCAAAACCGCAAGGGAAAGGGGCATAGAGGTGATCATCGCCGGTGCAGGAGGGTCCGCCCACCTGCCGGGTATGACCGCCTCCATGACCACCCTGCCAGTTATAGGTGTTCCCGTCCCCACAAAGTATCTGGGAGGTGTTGATTCTTTGCACTCCATAGTCCAAATGCCCGCGGGCATTCCTGTGGCTACTGTGGGTATTGGCAACGGCGCCAACGCAGGACTTTTGGCGGTCAGGATCCTTTCCATAAAGGAGCCAGAACTTGAGAAAAAATTGCAGGATTACATCAAAAAGCTGAAGGAAATAGTGGCTAAGATGAACGAAGACCTGAAAAATATGCTATAATAGATAAGATGGAGGAAGGAAATGGCACTGAGGATCAGGCTCTCTAAGTTCGGTAGAACCCACCATCCCATATACCGGATAGTGGTGATGGATAGCCACTCTCCAAGGGAAGGTAAGTATGTGGATATTTTGGGGACCTATGACCCAAAGAGAAAAGAGCTTTTGGATATCAAGCCAGAAAGGGTAAAAGAATGGCTTGAAAAGGGTGCAGAGCTTACCGACAGGGCAAAAAGCATACTCAAAAACGCAAAAATACTCTAAAAGGAGGTAGTTCCATGAGCCAACTGAGGGATGTTGTAGAGATCACCGCCAAGTCCCTTGTGGACAACCCCAATGGGGTCAATGTGGTAGAGATAGAAGGGGAAAAGACCATAGTTATTGAGCTGAGGGTGGACAAGGCGGACATAGGAAAGGTAATAGGCAAGCAGGGCAGGATCGCCCGAGCCCTCAGAACTATCCTATCCGCCATGGGTAGGAAGACCAACAAGAGGGTGGTTTTGGAAATACTAGAGTGATACATTCTTCAGATGCACTATACGACCACCCTCCACTAAGATAGCATCTACCCTGCACTCCTGTGCAGGGGCTTTTGAAACAAACTCTTCTGCACACTTGTATATACGTTGGAGTTTTTTGTAGTTGATGCGCTCTGCTGGGTTTAGCTTTGTGGTTGTTCCTTTAACCTCCACGAAAACCAAAACTTCTCCGTCTAAGGCTATAATGTCTATTTCTCCACCCCTGCAGTAAAAGTTTCTGTGAAGGATCCTATACCCAAGGCTTGTTAAATATTCGCAGGCTATATCTTCAAAGCATCTACCCTTCTTCAATTTCCTTTATAACCTCCTCCAAGGTTATAGGAGTGGTGCCCAGCTTTCCTACTACTATGCCTGCACAAAGGTTTGCAAGCTGACAGGCAATACTCCAATCTTTTGTAGCCATGTAAGCAGAGGTAAGCACAGCCACCGCGGTGTCTCCTGCACCCGAAACATCATAAACCTGCTTTGCCCTTGCGGGAAAATGAAAGTATTCCCTATCAAATAGGGACATGCCCTTTGCACCCAAGGTTATAACCAAAGTTTTCAGCCCAAGTTCCTCTTTTAGCTTCCATCCGAGCGTTTCCACCGGCTTGTCCCCATCCATCTGTTTTGCCTCCTTTTCGTTGGGGGTCATGAAGTCCGCACCAAAGTAAAGATGCTTATTAACAGGCCTTGGGTCTATGGAAATAAAAACTTTCTTTTCTTTTATTCTTTCCATCAACTGCTGGCATACAACCCCCTTGGCGTAGTCCGAGACTATAACTCCATCCACGTTCACATCAAGCCTTTCGAGGAGTTCCTTTAAAACCTTTCCCTCTATGGGTCTTTTGTCTTCCCAGTCTATACGCAAGAGCTGTTGGGACAGAGAAACCACCCTTGCCTTTTCTGTGGTTGGTCTTTGGGGATCCTCCACCGTTAGGTCCTCTATACCCGCAGACTTCATAAGTCCCCTTAGTATGTGTCGTCCGTAATCCGCTCCCACCACGCCCGCCAGGTAAGTTTTTACACCCAAGTTAGCCAAATTGTTTGCCACATTGGAAGCCCCGCCCAACCGGAATTCTTCCCTTTCCACTTCCACCACCGGAACCGGTGCCTCGGGTGAGATCCTTTCCACCCTCCCAAAGATATACCGATCAAGCATAATGTCCCCAACCACCAAGATCTTTAAGTCCTTCAGTCTCCTAAGGGTTTCAAGCATCCTGTCCTTCATCAGTTTTAGTCTATCACAACCTGAACCTGATATATCTCATAAACTTTTACCACAGACCGCAAATGGTATAAAATACTAAACCCACTATGGCTATAAAAAAGGTAGACAGGAAGGCTTTTTTGAACATAATAGAGGCTGTGCTCTTTGTGGATTTCATAAAGGGGCTTTCGGTTACCCTTAAGAACCTTCTTCGAAAGCCCATAACCACCAACTACCCTGTGGAAAAGCTCACGCCTCCAAAACGCTACAGGGGAGCCCACGGGCATTTTGTTTGGGATGGCACAGAGCCAGATTCTTTAAGGGCTATAGAGAAGTTTATGAGCTTTGAAAGGGGTAAAAGCAGATGCGTTGCCTGTTATATGTGTCAGACCGCCTGTCCTATGCCCACCCTGTTTAGGATAGAGGCAGTGCAGATGCCCGACGGAACAAAAAAGGTGGTGCGTTTTGATATGAACTTGCTAAACTGTCTCTTCTGTGGTCTGTGTGTGGATGCCTGTCCGGTGGGTTGTCTTACCATGACAGACCTTTATGAATTGGCAGGATATTCCCGTAGGTCAGCAGTCCTTAAAATGGATAAGCTGGAAGAAAACGCAAGGGATTGGAAGAAGAGAAGGGGCAACGAACCGGACAGAATTTGGATAGACGACGAACACAGAGAACGCCTTTGGGGGAAGATAGAGTGGAGTGGCTGATTTTTGGCTTTCTAAGTCTTTGGCTTTTGGTGTCTGTCTTTGGCACCCTTTTCCTGAAAAACCCGGTGCATGTGATCCTTGCCTTCTTATCGGTTATATTGGCTATAGCGGGTATCTTTTTGCACCTTGGGGCGGAGCTTTTGGCGGGTTTGCAACTCATAATATACGCGGTTGCCATAATCGTCTTTTATGTTCTGGTTATAACCACTATTCCTTGGGAAAAGGTAAAGAAATTTGAAGGCATTTACAAAAGAGAAGCCCTCATGGCGGTGCCCTTTTTGCTGATCTCCTTCCTTCCCATTGCATACATGGTGTTGAAGGGTAAGTTTGCAGTTTCCCAAAAGGTTATAACGGAGGGCAACATCCAAAGCGTGGGTAAAGCCCTATTTACCAACTACCTCTTTCCTTTTGAGGTGGCTTCTGTTATACTTTTAACCGCAATGATAGGGGCCATCCTTCTTGGGAGGAAAGAGGAGTGAAAATAGAGGTCGCTTATATTCTCATAAGCATCTTTTTATTCCTCTCTGGGCTTTTTGGTGTTATCATAAGGAAAAACCTTATAACCCTCCTGGTGAGCACGGAGCTAATGCTGAACGGTGTAAATTTAGGGCTTGTTAGCATGGATAAAATGGTGGGTGGTGTAGAGGGGCAGGTTTTTGCCCTCTTTATGCTTACCGTAGCTGCGGCGGAGGTGGCGGTAGGTTTGGGCTTGGTGGTAGCCATATTCCGCCTGAGGGGCTATGAAGGTTCCTCTGAAATAACCCAACTAAGGGACTGATATGGAAGCATTGTTAATTATCCTTTTCCCGTTTACTGCCTTTTTGTTGGTAGGACTTTTTGGCAGAAGGCTGGGAGACCTAACCTCAGCCATTATAGCAGTCTTGGGAAGTGCCCTCTCTTTTCTCTTTTCAATCCCTGCCCTCTTGAAAGCTTTGAACTCTCCTTTCTCCGTCAAACTCTACGACTTTATCAGCCTCGGCTCTTACACCCTTACCCTCGGTCTCTACTTTGACCCGCTTTCTGCCATCACCACTTCCCTCGTTTGCCTTGTATCAACCATGATCTTCATCTACTCCATAGGATACATGGAAAACCTCTTCGGACAATGGACCTACAAATTCTACGCATACCTTTCCTTCTTCCTCTTTTCCATGCTGCTTATAGTGCTATCGGATAACCTGCTTGGCATGTTCTTTGGTTGGGAAGGTGTGGGCTTGGCTTCCTATCTTTTAATCGGCTACTTCCACCAGCAAAAATACGCCACAAACTCAGCCCTTGAAGCCTTCGTTATGAACCGCATAGGAGACTGGCTATTCCTTTTTGGCATATTCTCCATCTTTTACCTCTTTGGAAACTTGAACCTTTTAGACATATTCTCCAAGGTAAAAGAAATAGACCCTAACCTGCTTGGACTGGCAGTTTTACTACTCTTTGGTGGTGCAGTAGGGAAGTCAGGGCAGGTTCCACTTCACACATGGCTACCAAACGCCATGGCAGGTCCCACGCCTGTATCAGCCCTTTTGCACTCTTCCACGATGGTAGCGGCTGGCGTGTATATGGTAGCAAGGCTGTATCCCGTGTTTGAGTCTGCACCGCAGGGTTTGAAGGTAGTAGCCCTGATTGGAGGACTAACCGCATTGTTTGCGTCGTTAGCGGCTACCTCCCACACGGACATAAAAAAGATCATAGCCTTTTCTACAATGAGTCAATTAGGTCTCATGTTTTTAGCCTTGGGCATAGGAGACAAAAATTCTGCCATGTTTCATTTAACAACCCATGCCTTTTTCAAGGCACTACTGTTTTTGTCGGCGGGTTCCATAATTCACGCCTTTCACCATCATGCCCGCGACATTTATGGGGTGGGAGGTCTCAAAAAGAACATGCCCATAACCTACGCCACCTTTTTTGTGGGAGCGTTAGCATTAGCGGGCATATTTCCCTTTGCGGGATTTTGGAGCAAGGACCTGATAATAGCCAGTAGCTATGAGGCGGATTTTGGCTTAGGAGTGTTTGTAAGCTTTGTAAGCTTTTTGACCGCTTACTACATTTTCAGGGAAGGGTTTGTGATGTTTTACGGACCAGAGAGGCACAAGGGACACTTTGAAGAGGAACCACATGAAGCACCCTCTGTTATGCTTGTGCCCATGGTGGTGTTAGCGATAGGCTCAACAGTAGTGGGCTTTTTTGAAGGTTGGTATATGACCGCATTAAAGGATCATAAAGAGATGCATTTGAACATAGCCATAAGTTCGGTGGTAATAGCCCTTTTGGGTATAGGTTTAGCGTATTTGGTGTTTGTCAAGAGAGTTTTGGACCCAGAAAAGCTATATCAGTCTTTAAAGCCCGTTCATACTACCTTCAAAGAACAGTTCTTCACGGAAAGGCTATACCACAAGGGGCTCGCAAGGGGCTATATGGACCTCTCAAGGGGTCTTTTCTTGGTGGGTGATAGGTTTTTAATAGATGGTTTCATAAACCTTCTAAACTTTCTTTACTTTAGAGTGGTTAAATTTCTGTGGATCAAGCTGGACATATACACGGTGGATCTTTTTGTTAATGGGGTTGCCAAGTTTTCCTTTAGGTTTGGTAGAAGGGCAAGCCTAATACAAACTGGGCTTCTAAACAACTATGTAGCCTTTTTGCTCTTTGGATTGGTTGTTCTGCTGGGAATAATTATTTACTTTATGGGGTGAGCCATGGAACTTGTGCCTGCGGTTTTTCCCTTCATTCCTTTAAGTATAGTCCTGCCTCTGCTGGGCATAGTGCTTATTGTTCTTCTTGAGGAAAAGTTTGCCAAGTGGATCGCCCTTGTCTTTTCGGGTGCGGTTTTTGTTATCTCTTTAGTTTCCCTCCTTTACTTTGACTTTTCTCAAGCCCAAAAGGTTCAGTTTTACCAGAGCATCACCCTAATTGAAGAACTGAGGCTGAATCTCTCCTTTGGTGCAGATGGGCTTTCCTACCTTATGTATATTCTTACCACCTTGGTTTCCTTTGTAGCTATATGCTGGTCTATAAGAGACCATCAGATAAACCACCGGCTGAAGGAGTACTACGCTTGGTTTTTGCTCTCTGAAAGTGCCCTCGTGGGTGTATTCACCAGCTGGGACATGCTCGTCTTTTACGTCTTTTATGAGCTTACCCTTGTGCCTATGTTCTTTGTTATAGGCATATGGGGCTACAAGCTAAGGCTCTACTCCGCCTACAAGTTCTTTGTTTATATCTTTGTCTCTTCTTTGTTTTTCCTTCTGGGGATAGTGAGCATTGCGGTGGAGCATTACAGACAGTTTGGTAAATTCTCCTTTTCCTACTTTGACCTCTTGCAAAACCAGTATAGCTTAGCTTTCGGGCTTTTCCTTTTCCTGCTCTTCTTTATTGCCTTTGCGGTAAAAACGCCCATAGTGCCCTTTCATACATGGCTTCCCGATGCCCACGGTGAGGCACCCACTGCGGGTTCTGTGGTGCTGGCGGCGATCCTCTTAAAGATGAGCACCTATGCCCTCCTAAGGTTTAACATTGGGCTTTTCCCGGAGGTTGCGGTCTTTTTGATGCCAGTCCTTGTGCTTTGGGGCATAGCCACCATAATCTTTGCCTCTTGGTTCACCATAAGCCAGAGCAATGTTAAGCGTTTTGTTGCATACTCTTCTGTTAGCCACATGGGCTTTGTGGTGGCGGGTATGTTTTTACTCAACAAGGAAGGTCTTAGGGCGAGCATAATGGAGATGTTTGCCCACGGACTTACCTCCGCTTCCCTGTTTATGATGGCAGGTTTTATATACAACAGATTGCACAGCTTTAACATGCAGGCACTGAGGGGTTCCATAAGGTTTATGCCAGTGTTTGCGGTTCTTACTGCCATAACGGGCTTTTCTTCTATGGGTCTTCCGGGTGGTTCTTCCTTTTGGGGTAAGTTTTTAACCATAATGGGGGCAAGGGAATACACCTTGCAGTTGGCACTCCTTGTCCTTGCTGGCGCCTTCTTCAGCGTCCTTTATGTGCTTTATCTGTTAAAAACCTTATACTTGGATGTTAAAGAAGAGGGTAGGCTTGTCCATTTTACGGATGTTAGAGGGTTTAAGTTGGTTGCCTTCCTGTTGGTGGTGGTGCCCATGCTTTTGGTGGGGCTTTTACCTTTCCTCTTCTTTGCCTTCTTTGACGCCCACATTGACCTTCTTCTTAAGATGGTATTAAAAAGCTTAGGGGGTGGCTTATGGAACTAAAGGATCTAATCCAGATTGAAATTCCAAGGCTTGCCCTCTTTGTTCCAGAGTTGGTTGTTCTGATCACGGGCTTTGTGCTCTTTAGCCTTGACCTCATATACAAAAGGCTCTCCCATAGCTTAGCGATAAGCGTTAGTGTGATAGGCTACACTCTGGCACTGCTCTATCTGGTCTTTAACTTTGACCTCAGAGGAGAGACCTTTTACGGGCTCTATGTTAGGGATTCCTTTTCCTCTTTGCTTCAGATTTTTATGATACTGCTTACCATAATACTCCTCGCCTTCACCCTTCAGTATCAGAGGTTTAAAAAGTCCCTTTATGGAGAGTTTTATTACCTTCTGTCCTTCTCCCTTTTGGGTGGTATGGTCCTTGCCAGTTCTTACAACCTGCTTCTTATATACATAGCCCTTGAGGCAGTTTCTGTGTCCTTTTATATACTCACCGCCCTGCAGAGGAGGGACTTCACTTCAAAGGAGGGGGCATTCAAATACCTAATATTGGGTGGGCTTGCCATAGCCTTGGCGTCCTATGGCGCTGTTTTCCTATACATATACGCAGGCTCCTTTGATTTAAGGCAAGTTCTCCACTTCAACGCACCGGATAAGAGCTTTCTGATTTTGGGTTTGGTCTTTTTTCTCTTTGGCTTGGCTATAAAGATAGGGGTTGTGCCCTTTCACTTTTGGCTCCCGGACGCCTATCAAGGTGCGCCCACGCCCATAACCGCCTACATGTCCAGCGTGGGCAAGGTCGCCTTCTTTGCACCGGTGCTAAGGGTAATGCCCTTGGTTCAGGAAGGCTTTCATAACACCTGGGTTTTAGTGGTTGGCACCTTGGCGGTCATTACCTTCCTTTACGGAAACTTTGTGGCACTTGTCCAAAAGGATGTGAAGCGAATGCTTGCCTACTCCTCAATAGCCCACTCGGGCTACATTTTGGTAGGGGTGTCTGTAGCCAGTGCCATAGGATTAAAGGCAGTCATTTACTTTCTTTTGGCATACTCCATAATGGGTATGCTTGGCTTTTTGGTTTTGGCAGTTTTGGAGCGTAGCGGAAATTGGGAAAACAAGTTGGAAGACTTTGACGGGCTAAAGCACTCGCAGAACTTTATGGCTTGGGTTTTTGCCATAGCCCTTTTATCCCTACTTGGTATTCCTCCCACAGTGGGCTTTTTGGCAAAGGCTCTAATTTTTATGTCTTTGGCTTATGGCAAACTGTGGTGGGTCGGTATTTTGATGATCGTTGGAGTGGGTGTATCCACAGGATATTATTTGAGGCTGGTTGTGCTCATGTTTATGAAGGAGGGAGAAAGGCGGGCGATCACCAATCCCACGGGTTTTGAAAAGGCGTCTATGGTTCTGATGGCAGTGTCTTTGTTGATCCTTGGCATACTTCCCATGCTCCTTTGGAATTACATTAGCCCTACCTCAGAGATGCTCTTTAGGAGGTAAAGGAGATGGACTACTTGGGCTTTGTGATCTTTGGCTTTGTTATGCTTGGCATTGCCCTGCTTATGGTCTTTTTAAACTACCTGCTTGGACCAAAGGCTCCATCAGCCCTAAAGGACTATCCTTACGAATGTGGTGTGCCCCTTTACGATAAATCCGCACAGGCTACCTTTCATCAGGGTTATTACCTTTTGGGGCTACTCCTCTTGCTCTTTGACATAGAGGCTGCCTTTCTATTTCCTTGGACGGTGGTCTATAGGTATTTGGGAGTTTTTGGTTTTGTGGAGATGTTTTTGTTCATATTCATACTGACCTACGGGCTACTTTACGCCTGGAGAAAGGGCGCCCTTGATTGGCAGTTTGAAGAAGAGTATATTGATTAGATATAAAAACAAATGGAAGGTGGGTTGAAAACAAACATTTCCCTTTATGACCTGGCGGATGGGTTGGTTCGTCAGACGAAGAGCCTGCTTGAGAGAGCAAGAACGGAAGAAGATTTAAGGGTCGGTTTTGAAAAACTTTTGGAGTCAATAAGGTCAGAGCTAAACCTTCAATATGTTCCCAAATATGAAAAATCAGCATACAAAGGACGCTCAGATGCGGTGCATGGACAGTTGATCATTGAGTATGAAGCACCAAGGTTCCTCTTCTCCAAAAGTAGAGTTGATCATGCATACAAACAGTTGGTGGATTATTTAAAGGCAGAAATGGAAGCGGAAAGAACCACCAAGATGGTGGGAGTGGGTTTTGATGGCGGGCAGATTTTCTTTGTTAAATATGAAGGGGAAAGTGAGTTTCCAATAGATCCATCAAAGTTTATCCTACGCGGACCTTATGAGTTTAACACAGAAAGTGCCATAACCTTTTTGATCCATTTGCGGGCTCTGTCTCGGCTACCTCTTAACGCTGAGAACTTAGCCCAGAAGTTTGGTCCTCAAAGCCATTCAGCCCAAAAAATGCTCTCCGCCCTCGTTAATGTCTTAAGGCGCTGGGGCAACCAGACACGAATACACACCTTTTTTGACGAATGGCGAAGGCTTTTCGGCATTGTTTATGGAGAGCAATTTACAGAAAGCCTCCTACAAAAAGAAGCGGTAATCCTCTCAAGGCTTTATAAGGTTGGAGGGAAACCCACCTTTCACGAGCTTTTATTCTGCGTACATACCTACTTTGCCTTTTTGATCAAGCTCATAGCTGCGGAGATTTTAACTCTAAGGGAAACATCTCTCGGTTCATCCTTTGCCTCTGAGCTTGTTCATATGAAGGATGATGAACTCAGAAGGGTGCTTGATGATATAGAAAAGGGTGGGATTTACGCCGGAAAGGGAATTTCTAACTTCTTAGAGGGAGACTTTTTCCAGTGGTATCTTGACGCCTTTGATTCGCCAGAGTTAAGGGATGCAATAAGGGAAACCGCCAGAGGACTTTCTGAGTTTGAGCCCGCAACCAGCACCATAGACCCAACATCTATTAGGGACTTGCTTAAAAAGCTATACCAGTATTTAGTCCCAAAAGGTATCCGCCATAGCCTTGGTGAGTATTACACGCCCGACTGGTTGGCAGAATTGTTGCTTGATGAGGTTGGGTATGATGGTGATTTAAGTAAAAGACTTTTGGACCCTGCCTGTGGCTCAGGGACATTCCTTGTTTTAGCTATTCAAAGGGCAAAGGAGCGAGGACAAAGGGAAAATTTGCCACCAGTTGAGATTGCAAAAAGGATCGTTGCAAACATTTGGGGCTTTGACCTAAATCCTTTAGCAGTAATCGCTGCACGCACTAACTATCTTTTTGCCTTGGGTGATCTGATAAAGGAACTTCCACGCATAGAGATTCCCATTTATTTAACTGACTCCGTTTTGACGCCTACCAGAACAAGCAGAAACCTTTTTGGTAGATTTTTGGAGGTCTTCACATCCGTTGGTAAATTCCAAATTCCAGTGGAGTGGATAAGAAATGGTGGATTTTTGTTATCTATCGCCGCACTGCTTATTGAAGAGATGGTAAAGAGTGAATACTCTGTGGATGAGGCAATAACAAGGCTAAAGAGTGAGGGACTGATCGTTTCAAACAACGAACAGGTTGTAAAAAATTTTTACACTCAGATTTTAGAGCTTGAAAAACAGGGTAAAAACGGTATATGGGTAAGGCTTTTGAAAAACACCTTTGCTCCAGTGGCGGCGGGGGAGTTCGATTTCGTGGTAGGCAATCCACCGTGGGTAATATGGGAAATAATTTCCGAGGATTATAGAGAGGCAACATTAAAGCTGTGGAAGGACTATAAGCTATTTCCTGTAAAAAAGACATATGGCTTTAGTAAGCCAGATCTCTCCATGCTGTTTGTTTATGCTTCTGCAGATTACTATCTTAAAGATGGTGGAAAGTTGGGCTTCCTTATAACACAAGAGGTTTTTAAATCAAAGGGTGCTGGTGAAGGATTTAGAAGGTTTCAAATTGGAGACCGTGAATACCTTAAAGTGCTAAAAGCCCATGACCTTGCAACTATTCAACCCTTTGAGGGTGCAACCAACAAAACTGCATTAATAGTGCTTAAAAAGGGAGAAAAAACAAAATATCCAGTGCCATATATCCTCTGGACTAAAAAGAAAGGTGTTGGAAAAATCCCTACTAATATACCATTAAAGGATGCTATGGTATTTTTACAAAAGAAAAAGCTTGTTGCCAAGCCAATTGATTCATCGGTCGGACCTTGGCACACCATATCACTAAAAGAAAAAGAATTGCTGAAAATAAAGGGTCAAAACTATTACAAAGCACAGTACGGGGTTGAAACCAAACCCTATGGAGTTTTTTGGGTGAAAATTCTTCATGTTTTGTCTGACGGAACTGTGATAGTATCTAACTTACCAGAGAAGGGGAAGCTGGAAATTTGGAAAACGGAGGAGAAGATTGAAGGTGAATTAGTTTATCCTGCGTTAAGGGGTGCAGACATACAAAGGTGGGGGATGAAAAACGAGATTTTTATACTTCTAACTCACAAAAGAGATGGCAAACCTATTGAGCAAACAGAGATGAAAATTAAATTACCCAGGACATACAATTACTTAGTGAAGTTTAGAGAAAAATTGCTAAGCATAAGGGCGAAATCTACTAAGAGAAAAAGAGAAGAAAAGATATTTTATGCTATGTTTGGTGTAAATAAAGTAACCTTTTCCAACTTTAAAGTCGTATGGAAAAGAATGACAAACGATTTGGTTGCGTCTGTGGTTTCACAAATAAAAACTCCTATTGGGTGGAAAGCTGTTATCCCGCTTGAAACAACAGCTTTTATTCCCACTGACAACGAGTTAGAAGCCCACTATCTTTGTGCCATTATCAATTCAAAACCTGTTAGGGATTTTGTTAAATCTTTTTCCTCCGCCGGAAGGGGCTTTGGCACACCGTCGGTGATGGAGCATATTGGCATTCCTAAATTTGACCCTAAGAACGAACTCCACCTGAAACTTGCCGAAATTTCCAAAAGGTGCCACCAGCTGAAGGCAGAAGGTAAAGAGGAGGAAATCAAGGAGTTGGAGAATGAAAACGATGAACTGGTAAAGGAGCTTTTTGGTATTACTTTTATAGGAGATGGAGATGATTTGGAATAAGGAAGGTTCTCAGGCTCTAAACAAAAAGCTTTTTGAAGAGGAAAAGCCCAAGGATTTGGTCATAAAGGACAGCGAGGAAGTGCTTTTTTACAGCGTAGAAGACATAAAAAACAAAGTGATCCAAGGAGACGCCTTTAAGGTGCTTAAAAAAATCCCACAAGAGACCTTTGACATGGTTTTTATAGACCCTCCCTACTTTTTACAGCTAAGCAAAAAGGAGTTAAAACGCTGGAATGTAAAGACAACCGTTAATGGTGTTTTGGACGAGTGGGATAAGTTCTCTTCCTTTGAGGATTATGATCGTTTCATTGAAAACTTACTCCTTGAAGTCAAAAGGGTAATGAAACCTAATGCTACCCTATGGGTCATAGGAACTTACCATAACATCTTCAGAGTAGGCAAAATCATGCAGGATTTGGGCTTTTGGATTTTGAACGATGTTATCTGGGTAAAGACAAACCCTATGCCTAACTGGTTGGGGGTGAGATTTACCAATGCTACCGAGACCCTTATCTGGGCAGTCAAGGACAAAAGTGTCAAAAAATACATCTTTAATAGAGAATACGCCAAAAGCTTTGGCATAGGAAAAGTTGGTGCCAACGTTTGGGTTTTGCCTATATGTGGCAGAAGTGAAAGATTGCTTGACGAGAAGGGGCAAAAGCTTCACTCCACCCAAAAGCCTATAGAACTTCTAAAGAGGGTTATTTTGACTTCCACAAAGGAAGGAGACTTAATTTTAGACCCTATGGCGGGCACAGGAACCACGGGATATGTTGCAAAGGCACTGGGGAGAGATTTCGTAATGATAGAAGTCAATCCAAAATATGTGAAAGGGATAGAAGAAAGGTTTAAGAAGTCCTTAAAGATAACGGACAAGAATGTTATAAACAAGGGTGTTATACAGAACTATATCAGGACAGGTGATACCTTAAAACTTATTCAGGAGGAATTTAGCAAGATGGAAGGCAAAGTATATAAACAGCTGGCGGATGATCTAAGGAAAAAGCTTGTAAAATATTACGGAGGTTAAACAATGCCCTGGGCTAAGGAAGAAGATTTTTTGGAGCTGAAGAAAAGGTTTAAGGACCTGCAGATTGAGGTAAAGCCCACCATTACAAACCTTCATATCCCAAAGCACGAGCTCATTGAACTTCTCAAGGAACTAAAACAAATGGGCTACAAGCTCTTTATAGACCACTCGGTGGTGGATTTTCCCGAAAGGTCTCCGAGGTTCCAAGCCTTTTACATACTCTACAATGTGGATGAGCGAAAGAGGGTTGTGGTAAAAACTTGGACGGATGGAACACTTCCCAGCATTGAAAAGCTCTGGTTTGCGGGCAAGTGGGCGGAGAGGGAATGCTACGATATGTTCGGCATTCAGTATGAGGGGCACGAAAACTTGGTGCGTGCCTTTATGTGGGAAACTTATCAGTATCACCCACTCAGAAAGGACTTTCCCTTGGAGGGTTATGCCAACGAATACCTTCCATCCCTCAATGAAGTCTTGTGGGGTGAGAACTTGCAGGGGCTCATGAACTACGATCGCATGCATACTCCTGTACCCACCTTGGAGGATTTGGAAATTACCGAAAAGAGAAGGTTAAAGAAAAAAGCACAGCTGGTTTTGAACTGGGGACCCTTGCATCCGGGAACCCACGGCACCATGTGGTTTTTGTTTGACTTGGAGGGGGAAAGGGTTGTCCAGTGCGATGTGATCTTGGGACAGCTTCACCGGGGTGTGGAAAAGCTGGCGGAGAACGAGATGTATAACCAGTTCTTAGTCTACACGGACCGGATGGATTATGTCTCTGCCCTATGCTCCAACCAGGCTTGGGTGGTGGCGATGGAAAGACTTTTGGGTATAGAGGACTTGGTGCCCGAGAAGGCAAAATATATACGCGCCATGATGTCCGAACTGCAGAGGATCAACTCCCACCTTCTTTGGCTTGGGACCTATGCCTTGGATATTGGAGCCCTAACCATATTCTTGTATGCCTTCAAGGAAAGGGAAAAGCTCATGGACATCATAGAGGGCATAACCGGTGCAAGGCTTACCATAAGTTACCCAAGGGTAGGGGGTGTTAGGATGGACCTGCCGGAGGGTGCCCTTGAGGTTATAAAAGCCTTTGTGAAGAGATTTCCTAAAGAATTGAAAGACTGGGAAACCATACTGAGCAGGAACAGGGTGTGGCTAAGAAGAAATGTGGGCGTGGGAATAATAGAGAAGGAGGATGTGTATTATTATGGGCTGACTGGGGCGGTGGCAAGGGGTTCTGGTGTGCCCTACGACATAAGGAAGTTTGAACCCTACGATGCTTACCCATGGGTGGAGTTTGATGTGCCAGTGGGAGAAAATGGCGATGTATATGACCGTTATCTGGTGCGGTTGGAGGAGATGCGTCAGAGCCTTCGGATCGTAGAGCAGTGCGTAAGCAAGTTGGAAAAGATGCCAAAATCTGCTCCCTTCTTTGCGGAATCTCCAGACCCAAAAAAGTTAAAGTTGCCTTTGGATGGGATAGGTCTAAAGGTGCCACAGGGTGAAATATACTCTTCTGGCGAAAACCCACGGGGAGAGCTGGGCTTTTACATATACTCCACCGGTGGCGTGAAGCCTTACCGGGTAAAGATCAGACCGGGCTCTATGTATAACCTGTGCGTCTATCCTAAGCTTATGAAGGATAGGGTCATTGCGGATGCGGTTGCTGTATTAGCTAGCCTTGACCCGGTGGTGGGTGAAATAGACCGCTGATGTGATAAACTATTAAGCCCTTTTGGAGGAGCTTATGGAGAGCCTTTTTGTCCAGCTATTGGTGATAGGGATAAAAATACTGGTTATATTGGGGGTTGTCCTTGGAGTTGGTGCTTACCTTACTTTGGTAGAAAGAAAGGTAGCAGCGCACATTCAAAGAAGACCTGGACCTATGGTGGTGGGATGGCACGGGCTCTTGCAACCCTTGGCGGACGGATTAAAGCTAATTACCAAGGAGGATATATTCCCACGCGCTGGCAACAGGTTTTTATACAACTTAGCCTTGGTGCTTGCCCTTGTGCCTGCGGTCCTCGTCTTTGCGGTGGTTCCCTTTGGTCCGGAGTTTGAGGTTTTTGGTGTAAAGGTAAAGCCCATCCTGACGGATGTGAACGTGGGGCTACTTCTGGTCTTTGCCCTCGGTTCCATGGCGGTTTATGCCATAGCCTTGGCGGGTTGGGCATCCAACTCCAAATACGCACTTATTGGCAGTATGAGAAAGGCGGGCATAATAGTTTCTTATGAGGTGGTAATCACCTTTGCGGTTATGGGTCCCATCATCCTTGCGGGCACCCTCTCCACCTACGAGGTCGTCCAACAACAGATTAACCAAAAGCTCTGGTATATATGGCTTCAGCCCATAGCCTTTGTGATATACATGTTTGCCATGCTGGCGGAGACGGGAAGGGTTCCCTTTGATATTCAGGAGGCGGAGGCGGAGTTGGTGACGGGCTTTACCGTGGAGTACGGGGGCATAAAGTTTGGTCTCTTTCCCTTGGTGGAGTGGTATGTGGAGGTGCTCTCTCTATCTGCCATAGGTGTGGTTCTCTTTTTGGGCGGATGGTCTCCCATAAACATTCCCTTCTTGGGCTTTATAGACCCGCTGTTTTTCTTGGGACCGCTGTCTCCCTTTGTTTGGTTTGTTTTAAAGGTGGCACTGCTCTTTCTTTTTGTTCTTTGGCTCCATTGGACCCTGCCAAGGTATAGGATAGACCAGATCACAGAGACCGCCTGGAAGGTAATGCTCCCGCTTACTTTTGTAAATTTGGTGCTTACTGCAGTTCTTGCACCCATTGTGTGGAGGTGAGCCATGATTAAAAAGGTCTTTGAAAAACCCCTCTCTTGGCTTGAGAGGATCCTTTTTATAGACTTTATAAAGGGACTTTCCGTTACCATAAGACACGCCTTCAGCAAAACTATAACCACCCACTATCCTTACGAGAAGCTCACTCCGCCCAAAAGGTTCAGGGGTTTTTTTGGTCATAAGGTGGTGGATGGCAGGGAGCCACAGCCTGCCTTTGAGGAGTGGGTGGAGAGGTTTAAGATTGAAGTAGAACCGGGCAAAAGCAGGTGCGTGGTATGTTTGCTATGTAAAAGGGCTTGCCCTGTGCCCCAGCTCTTTGAGATAGAGGGAGAAAAACTGCCCAACGGCAGAAGAAGGGTAAGCGTCTTTAACATGAACATGCTTCTTTGCACCTTTTGTGGTTTTTGCGTGGATGCTTGCCCGGTGGATTGTCTCTTTCAGAGCGACATTCACGAAACCGCCAGCTACAGCAGGAAGGATTCGGTTTTGACCTTGGAGGTGTTGGAGCGTGTGGGTAGGGATTGGCAGAGGAGAAGGGAAAAGGAACCAGACAGAATTTGGATAGACGATGCCCAAAGGATGCGCCTTTGGTACGAAAACGACCTAAAGTTGCCAGAGGTGAAAAAGCAATGATGCAGTGGATCGCCTTCCTGTTTTTTGCCTCTATGACCCTTCTGTCAGCCCTTGGGGTAGTTTTGCTTCCAAATATAATCTATGTGATCCTTTCCTTGCTCTCTACCTTGGTTATGGTGGCGGGTATATTTTTTGTGGCGGGGGCGGAGTTGGTGGGGGCTTTGCAACTTCTCATTTATGCGGTTGCCATAGCAGTCTTTTACATACTGGTGCTAACTGCAGTGCCCTGGGAGAAAGCCCTTAAAAAGGACAGTCATTACCGCGTTGAGGGAGTTTTGACCTTTCCCATCCTCTTGGCTTTTTACTTGGAGATCATATTGGTTTTTCTCTTGGGTATTAGTGTATCTCCCAAGGGTCAGATAAGGGAGTTCATCCAAAGCCTTGGCAACACACAGGTGGTAGGCTCCATTCTCTTTAGCAAATACTTCTTTGCCTTTGAACTGGTGTCCCTGGTGCTTTTGGTGGGTATGATCGGGGCGGTGATCATAGGAAGGAAGGAGGATAAAACCTATGAAGATAGTTCCCCTTGAGGCATACCTGATCCTGTCCTTGCTTTTGTTTGGACTTGGTGTTTTTGGAATGATCGTCAGGAGGAACTTGGTAGCCGTACTCATGAGCACGGAGCTTGCCCTGAACGCAGTTAATGTTGCCTTCGTTGGTGCGGATAGCCACTTGGGATTGGTGGACGGTCAGATTTTTGCCCTCTTTATCATAGCCCTTGCGGCAGTGGAGGCGGCGGTGGGTCTTGGTATAATAGTAGCCATATTTAGGCTAAGAAAGGTAGAATCCAGCGACGAGCTAACAGACATGGGAGGATGATATGGAGGTTCTTATAATTCTTTTTCCTTTTATAGCCTTTTTGCTGATAGGGCTTTTTGGCAGAAGGCTGGGAGACCTACCCTCAGCCATTATAGCAGTCTTGGGAAGTGCCCTCTCTTTTCTCTTTTCAATCCCTGCCCTCTTGAAAGCTTTGAACTCTCCTTTCTCCGTCAAACTCTACGACTTTATCAGCCTCGGCTCTTACACCCTTACCCTCGGTCTCTACTTTGACCCGCTTTCTGCCATCACCACTTCCCTCGTTTGCCTTGTATCAACCATGATCTTCATCTACTCCATAGGATACATGGAAAACCTCTTCGGACAATGGACCTACAAATTCTACGCATACCTTTCCTTCTTCCTCTTTTCCATGCTGCTTATAGTGCTATCGGATAACCTGCTTGGCATGTTCTTTGGTTGGGAAGGTGTGGGCTTGGCTTCCTATCTTTTAATCGGCTACTTCCACCAGCAAAAATACGCCACAAACTCAGCCCTTGAAGCCTTCGTTATGAACCGCATAGGAGACTGGCTATTCCTTTTTGGCATATTCTCCATCTTTTACCTCTTTGGAAACTTGAACCTTTTAGACATATTCTCCAAGGTAAAAGAAATAGACCCTAACCTGCTTGGACTGGCAGTTTTACTACTCTTTGGTGGTGCAGTAGGGAAGTCAGGGCAGGTTCCACTTCACACATGGCTACCAAACGCCATGGCAGGTCCCACGCCTGTATCAGCCCTTTTGCACTCTTCCACGATGGTAGCGGCTGGCGTGTATATGGTAGCAAGGCTGTATCCCGTGTTTGAGTCTGCACCGCAGGGTTTGAAGGTAGTAGCCCTGATTGGAGGACTAACCGCATTGTTTGCGTCGTTAGCGGCTACCTCCCACACGGACATAAAAAAGATCATAGCCTTTTCTACAATGAGTCAATTAGGTCTCATGTTTTTAGCCTTGGGCATAGGAGACAAAAATTCTGCCATGTTTCATTTAACAACCCATGCCTTTTTCAAGGCACTACTGTTTTTGTCGGCAGGTTCCATAATACACGCCTTTCACCATCATGCCCGCGATATTTATGAGGTGGGAGGGCTAAGAAAGTACATGCCCATAACCTATGCCACCTTTTTTGTGGGAGCTTTAGCTCTAGCGGGCATATTTCCCTTTGCAGGATTTTGGAGCAAGGACTTGATAATAGCCAGTAGCTATGAAGCGTCCTTTAGCTTAGGAGTATTTGTAAGCTTTGTAAGCTTTTTGACAGCCTACTACATTTTCAGGGAAGGTTTTGTAATGTTTTATGGACCTGAGAGGCACAAAGGACACTTTGAAGAGGAACCTCACGAAGCGCCCTCTGTTATGCTTGTGCCCATGGTGGTGTTAGCCATAGGTTCAGCGGTAGTAGGCTTTTTTGAAGGTTGGTATATGGACGCATTAAAGGAACATAAAGAGATGCATTTGAACATAGCCATAAGTTCAGTGGCGATAGCCCTTTTGGGTATAGGTTTAGCGTATTTGGTGTTTGTCAAGAGGTTCTTAGACCCTGAAAAGCTATATCAATCTCTAAAGCCAGTTCATACCACCTTCAGAGAACAGTTCTTCACGGAAAGGTTGTACCATAAAATACTGGCGGGAGGGTATATGCTATACTCTAAGGTGCTTTATGCTACCTTTGAAAGGCAGTTTATAGATGGGGTTGTTAATAGCTCTTATGCTGTGTCCTCTGCCCTTGGTAGTCTTTTTAAGGGACTTCAGCAAGGAAGGGTGAATTTATACATTCTCTTTCTTTTGGTGGGCTTTAGCCTTCTCGTTTTGATAACTTTTTTGGGAGGTAGATGATGGGTGTGCTTTTGACGGTGGCAATCTTTCTGCCTTTGGTTTCTGCCCTTTTGGTGGCAATTGTCCGAAATAGCACCTTTTCAAGGATCATCTCCATAGCCACCTCTGTGGTTGTGTTTTTGATCGCTGTATATCTTGGGCTTAACTTTGACTGGAACAATTCCTCCTTCCAGCATACCATCAAACTGCCCTGGATACAACCCCTTGGCATATCCTTCAGTCTGGGGCTTGATGGTATGGGTATGGCACTATTCTTGCTTACCGCCCTTATGTTCGTGGTTGCCTTTGTGTGGTCTGTGAAGATTGAGGACAAGCCCAATTTATACCATGCCCTATTTTTGCTGTTGGAGACCGCCTGTCTTGGTGTTTTCTCTGCCCTGGACTTTTTCCTCTTTTACCTCTTTTGGGAATTTATGCTGATCCCCATGTATTTCATCATAGGTCTTTGGGGACACGAAAGAAAGGTTTATGCAGCGAACAAGTTCTTTGTTTATACCTTCTTTGGTAGCATATTCTTGCTTTTGGGTATAGCGTCGGTGGTAATTTATGGCTACATAATCTCGGGCAGTGTTAGCTTTGATTATTTCTTCCTGAAGAACATTCAGTATCCGCTATGGATACAGCTTGTGGCTTTTCTACTCTTTGGGCTTGGTTTTGCGGTAAAGGTGCCCATGTGGCCCTTCCACACGTGGCTTCCCGACGCCCACGTGGAAGCGCCTACCGCAGGGTCTGTGATCTTGGCAGCGGTGCTTTTAAAGATGGGAACTTACGGCTTTGTTAGGTATTCCCTTCCCATGTTCCCAGAGGCAAGCAAATACTATGTGCCCTTGATATTCTTCCTTAGTGTGGTTGCCGTAATATACGCCGCAATGATGGCGATAGCCCAGACCCACATAAAGAGGCTTATTGCGTATTCTTCCATAAGCCACATGGGTCTGGTTACCTTAGCCACTTTTGCGTCCGATGGGAATGCCCTAAATGGCGCTATATACATGATGGTAGCCCACGGGCTTTCTTCTGCTGCCCTGTTTATGTCTGCGGGTTTTATTTACGACCGCATTCACTCCTACCATATGGATGACCTGGGAGGACTTGCCAGATACATTCCCAACTTGGCTATCGTGTTTATGCTGAGCGGTCTTGTGGGTATAGGATTTCCGGGTCTTGCGGGCTTTGTGGCGGAGTTTCTCATCCTTCTTGGTACCTATAAAAACTACCCTGTTTGGGCTTTTGTAGCGGGTGTGGGAATAGTCCTCAGTGCCGCATACTTCCTTTACATGTATAAGAGAGTTATGTTGGAGGAGGAAACCATATCCGATTACAGGAGGGAGAAGTGGAGCCATCTTAAGGACCTGGAGCTTCATCACTGGATCGCCTTCGTGCTGATTCTTGCGTCCTCTGTGTTGCTTGGAGTTTATCCCTTGCCCTTTGTTAAGTTGATGGAGCATACCACAAGGATGGTCTTTGGAGGTTGATATGAACTGGAATGCCCTTCTGCCGGAGCTCGTTCTTTCCATTGGCATTCTCCTGCTATTTTTCTTAGACCTGCTTTTGGATAAAAGACACTTTAGACTTCTCCATGTCTTGGGTGGCTTTGTGCCCATCTTTGCTTTTATCTCACTCTTTTTTGTAGAGGTGCCCGCAAAGACCTTTTTTGATACCTTCTCCGTTGGTTCCTTTGAGCTCTTTGGAAAGGGGCTTTTGTATATTCTCAGCTCACTGTCTTTGTTTGCACTTTATGACTACTTTTTGAAGAAGAACTCTCCCTACGGAGAGATTCCCTATCTGGTGCTCCTCTCTACCCTTGGGCTTTCTTTCTTTATGTCATCGGACAACCTTCTTACCCTCTTTGTTTCTGTGGAACTCTCCTCCATTAGCATATACATACTAACTGCCCTCTTGAGGGGAGATTACAACTCAAAGGAATCTGCCTTCAAATACCTTCTGATGGGTTCTGTAGGAACTGCCCTCTTTGGAATGGGCTCGGTCTTTTACTACGGTGCGGTGGGTAGCTTCTTTTTGGCACCCTACGCAGACAAAAACACTCTGTTCTCTCTGTTTATTCTCTTCTTTTTGTCCGCCTTAGCCCTTAAGGTCTCCGCAGTTCCCTTTCACTTTTGGACGCCCGACGCCTACGATGGTGCACCCACTCCTTTGGTGGGATACATTGCCACCGCGCCCAAGCTTGCCCTCTATATGCTCTTGGTCAAGCTCGCCCTTCTATTCTCCCAATTTAAACTCTGGCTTGTTTTGGTGGCGGTACTTTCTTTGCTGTCTATGTTCTATGCCAACTTTACCGCCTACGCCCAAAGGTCCGTCAAAAGGCTACTCGCTTATTCTTCTATTGCCCATGCGGGATACTTCCTTTTGGGTGTGAGCCTTTCAGACCAAGTTTTACAAAAGGCTCTGCTCTTTTACCTTGGTGTGTATATTTTTGCAGTGCTTGGCTCCTTTGTAGTGCTATCTGTCTTTGAAAAGCAGGAAGGCTTTAGCCACCATCTTTTAGAATACAGGGGCTTGGGCAGAGAAAACCCTGTTCTTGGCGTAGCGCTATCCATCTTTTTGCTCGCCTTCATTGGCATCCCACCTATGGCTCTGTTTGTGGGAAAGCTGGGCATGTTTATGGGGCTTGTAAAAGCTGGGCTTGGGCTTTTAGCCTTTGCCTTTGTGGTGGCAAGCATAATCTCCGCCGGGTATTACCTAAAGCTCATAAGCGTTATGTTCTTGGAGGAGGGAGAGGTAAGGTTCAGAGGTGATTTCCTTTCTGCGGGCGAGTCCTTTACCCTGCTTGTTTGTCTGATCTTTATCTTTTTACTTGGGCTTTTCCCTCAACTGCTTTATACTTACATAAAGCTCTAAATGTGGGTTTTAGGACAGCACGACGAACCTTACAGGAAGGCAAGAAACTCTATCCTAAACTTAATAGGCAATACACCATTGGTTAGGCTCAAAAACATCATTCCCAAGGAGATCTCTCCCAAGGTAGAAATCTATGCTAAGCTGGAGGGCTTTAACCCGGGGGGCTCTGTAAAGGATAGACCTGCCCTCTCTATGTTCTTGGACGCCATGGATAGGGGGCTCATAAAGGAAGGTAAGGTGGTCATAGACGCCACTTCAGGGAATACGGGCATAGCCTTGGCTATGGTGGGGACAGCCTTGGGAGTACCCGTTGAGTTGGCAATGCCAGCCAATGTTAGTGAAGAAAGAAAGAAGATCATAAAGGCATACGGTGCCAAGGTCTATCTGACGGACCCTTTGGAGGGAACGGATGGTGCCATACTGTTTGTTAGGGACCTGGTGGAAAGGGAACCCGAGAAGTATGTGTATTTAGACCAATACAACAATCCCGCCAACTGGAGGGCGCACTTTTATTCTACGGGCATAGAGCTCTGGCATCAAACCAACGGTCGGATCACCCACTTGGTAGCTGGCATAGGCACCGGTGGAACCATAATGGGCACCGGAAGGAGGCTAAAGGTCTTCAACCCAAATATTCAGGTGGTGGGGGTCCAACCTGCCTATCCCTTTCATGGCATAGAGGGGCTAAAGCACATAGAGAGTTCCATAAAGCCCGGCATCTTTGACGAGAGCTTTTTGGACAGGACCATCTTTGTGGAGACAGAGCCCGCCTACGAGATGACCAGAAGGTTGGCTATGCAGGAAGCCCTCTTTGTGGGGCAATCTTGCGGTGCCGCTCTGGTGGCAGCGTTGGAGCTTGCTAAAGAGTTGGAGGAGGGTGTCATTGTGGTGGTCTTTCCCGATGGGGGTAGCAAGTATCTGAGCACTGCGCCCTTTAATAATCTTTAGGGAGGTGTGTCATGAGGCTGACGGTAGTAGGGGCAGGGTATGTGGGGCTTACCACCGCAGTATGCTTTGCCCACCTTGGCAATGAGGTTATGGTGGTGGAAAAACTGCCAGAAAAGGTTCAGGCTTTGAAAGAGGGAAAGGTGCCCTTTTATGAACCGGGCTTGGAGGAAATGCTGAAGGAAAACCTAAGCTTGGGAAGGCTCTCCTTTACCACAGACCTAAAGGAAGGTCTTGGCTTTTCGGATGTGATCTTCATATGCGTGGGCACTCCTCAAAAGCCCGATGGCTCTGCAGACCTTTCTCAGGTGGAGGAGGTGGCAAGGGAAACCGCCAGGCTTATGGAAGGCTACAAGCTTTTGGTGGAAAAATCTACCGTTCCCGTCAATACCCATAAGCTCATAAAAAGGACCGTGGAGCGGTATTTGAAAAGGAGGGGAAAGATTTTAGAGTTTGATGTGGCATCAAACCCAGAGTTTTTGAGGGAGGGCAGTGCAGTGAGGGACTTTTTGGAACCCGACAGAATAGTAATAGGCGTGGAAAGTGAGAGGGCACGCCAGATAATGGAGGCACTTTACAAAGACTTTAAATGCCCTATTATCTTTACAGACCCTGCTACTTCCGAGCTTATAAAACATGCATCCAACTCCTTCTTGGCAATGAAGATCTCCTACATAAACATGGTGGCAGACCTGTGCGAGAAGGTTGGGGCGGATGTTAGGCTCGTGGCGGAAGGAATGGGGTATGACAAGAGGATCGGCAGGGAGTTCCTCAGGGCAGGCATAGGCTGGGGCGGTAGTTGTTTTCCAAAGGACATAAAGGCTTTTATAAAGATGGCTAAAGATCATGGCGTGGATTTTTCCCTCTTGGAGGAGGTAGATAAGATCAACCAGAGGAGGGCTGTCCAGTTTGTGGAAAAGGTCAAATCTGTGCTTTGGAGCTTGAAAGATAAAACCCTAGCAGTTTGGGGACTATCCTTTAAGCCAAACACTGACGATATAAGGGAGGCTCCCTCCCTAAGACTGGTGTCCATGCTTTTGAAGGAAGGTGCCCGTCTGAAGCTCTACGACCCGAAGGCTATGGAGAACTTTAAAAAACTGTATCCTCCCGGCAAAGACTTAGACTATGCACCAAATATGTACTCTGCGGTGAAAGGTGCTAGCGTACTGCTGATCTTTACCGAATGGGAGGATTTTCAAAGGACAAACCTGAGCAAAGTAAAGGAGCTTATGGAACTTCCCATAATAATAGACGGCAGGAACATATACGACCCTGACGTGGTTAGAGGGCTTGGGTTTGAGTACTACGGAGTGGGAGTGCCCTAAAGGACCTCTAACTTCGCCCGCAGGGCGCCCGCGGACTTTATAGCCTGAAGTATGGATATGATCTCCCTTGGGGTGGCACCCAGCTTGTTTAAACTTTCCACCAATTGGGATACGGTGGCACCTCTAAGCTCAATAAGGCGCCTTTCCTTTTCCTCTACTTTTACCTCTGTCCTTGGCACCACCGCAGTCTGCCCGGGTGAAAGGGGTGGAGGTTGAGAAACTTGAGGAGTCTCCTTTATAGTAACCGTCAACGTGCCCACTGCTACAGAGACAGGGTTTATAACCACATCTCCACCGAGCAGGACGGTCCCTGTCCTTCCGTCTATGACTACCTTGGCAACGGAGGGTACATCCACCTCTATGTCCTCCACACGGGCTAAGAAATCCACGAGGCTCATACCCTGCGGAACCTTGAGCTTTATGGTGGAGCTATCCAAAGCCTGTGCCACATTCTGCCCAAACTCGGTGTTTATTCTATCTTGGATGAGCTTTGCCAAGGAAAAGCTGGGATTATCTAAGTAAAGGAATAGCTCCTCCCTCTGTGGATACTCGGGTAAGGATCTTTCCACTATTGCGCCGTTGGGAATTCTGCCCACTGTGGGTGTGTTCTGAATTTGTCTGGCTCCCTGACCTCTCGCCTCGTATCCGCCCACGATTACCTGCCCTTGGGCTAAGGCGTAGACCTCTCCGTCTGCCCCTCTGAGGGGTGTTAGTAAGAGGGTGCCACCCTCCAAACTCTTGGCGTCTCCTATGGACGCAACCTCCACATCTATGCCCATGCCCGGCTTTGCGTAAGGGGGTAGCTTGGCGGTTACCATCGCCGCCGCCACATTCTTTACAGTGATCCTGCGTGGATCCACCACAATGCCCATGAGGTTGAGCATGTTTGCTATGCTTCTTACGGTGAAAAGTGTAGCCTTGCCATCCCCAGTGCCTTTCAGACCTACCACCAAACCATAACCCACCAGGTAGTTGCTCCTATGCCCCTCTATAACCGCTATGTCCCTGACCTTTGTGCCGTAGGCAAGGCTAAAGAGCAGGACTAAAAGGGCAAGACCTTTGCCAATATGCGAGCCAACCATCCGGGGCTACCTCCGTCTGCCAAAAATCCTCTGCCGTCTATGTAAACCTCCAAATTGGCGATCTTGTCGCTAGTTATGGTGTTTGATGAGTCTATGTCCTGTGGTCTGACTATACCCCTGAGCAGAACCTCCCTCTGGGCATTGTTCATGTAAAAGGCTTTCTTTGCCTCTATGAGCATGGTGCCATTTGGATATACCTTTACCACCCTACCCGCTAACTTGGTGGTAAGAAGTCCCGTCTGCTGAACCTTGCCAGTGCCACTGGTTCCAAACTGACCAGATCCCTGGGCGGACAGCCTATCCAAGGTGCCCGCGCTTATACCAAAGAGGGAAGCTACCGATTCTTTAAAGCTGGCGGACCTACCAGTCTGGCTTGCCACGCTCTCCACTGCGTTTATGCTCTCAATCACCTGCACATAGATTATGTCTCCTACCTTGCTTGCCTTTAGATCCGAGTAGAGGTCGTTAAAACCTTCCTTTGGCATCAAACTGCCCTTTCCTGCGTATTCAACCCTTTGCTCCTGGGCAGGATAGGGATTTTTCTTTTCATACTCCTCTAAAGTGGAGGGCTTTGGGGCGCATGAAAAAACAAAAGCCAAAATCAAAAACACACCAGCAAACCTCATTCCTTTTCCCACCTCTCCTTTATTACACACTCCACCTCCACGGGCACCTTTTTTAATATAATCCCGCCAGCCCTTTTCATAGCCCTTTCCAAAAGCTCCGCGGTCCTTTCTCCTTCTTCCGTGGGACATTCCACCACCACCTCATCATGCACCAAGTTTATCACATGGGCTCGGATGTTTTCCCTTCTAACTTCTGCGTCAAAGATCAGCACGGAAAGTTTTAAGAGGTCCGCGCCAGTTCCCTGTATGGGATAATTGACCGCGTCTGGGAAAGTGTGGGCGGTGTATCTCCTGCCAAGCAAGGTATGACCCTCCGACTTACCCTTTTCCCTTAATTCTTTCTTCACTCTGTCGTGCCAATCCTTAAAGCCTCTGAAGTGTTCAAAAAATCTGGTTCTTATTTTTTCCGCTTCCTCGGGGGAAAGGTGTATGCCGTAAGAAGAGTAAGCGTATTCTGCCAAACCCTTTGCGGATATACCGTATATGAGCCCAAAATTCACCGCCTTTGCCAACTGCCTCTCTTCCTTTGTAATTTCTTCCTCCTTCTTCCCCAAGAGCACGCTGGCGGTGTATTTGTGCATATCCCTCCCCTCCTTAAATACCCTTATCATGCTCTCATCGCTTACATACTCTGCGGCGATCCTCAGTTCTATTTGAGAAAAGTCCGCTATCACAAAGACCTTTCCCTCCTCCGCCTTAAAAATTCTTCTTAGAACCCTTGGAATGTTCTGCACATTTGGGCTCATGGAGGACATCCGCCCGGTTATTGCACCTATCTGCTTGAACTCTGGATATACCCTTTTCCCCCTCAAACCGCCCTTAATCTCCTCAAGCTTGTCTAAGTTCTTCTTTATTTCTCTTATTTTCAAAAGCTCCCTTACCACCGGGTTTTCTATGTGCTCCGCCAAGTATTTATCATCGGTAGATATATTTCCCTTTTCTGTTCTTGGAAGGTTTAACCCAAACCTCTTAACCAAAAGCTCTCCCAACTGTTTTGGAGACATGGGGTCCGTCCTGTATTTGACAAAAAAGTCCATAACCCTTTTTTGAAGCTCCCTTGAGAGCTCCTTTACGAGCCTTTCCAGTTCCTCCACATCCACCGGGAGTCCGTTTCTTTCAAGCTTTGCCACCTCCTGAACAAAAGCCATTTCCACTATGGCAATGGGATTTTTGAGCCCAAAGACCTTTGCGGTCCTGGTTTTAAGAAGGTTCTCCTCCACCACTGGTGCAAGACTGTTTAACCTCTCAAGGAGCAGTGGAAAGAGCCTTCTGACCACTTCCACATCCAGGGCGGCGTATTCTAACTGTTCCTTTGAGAGCCTTGAGGAGCCCCAGTTGGAAAGCTGAAGGCTCTTATCTAAGACCTCTCCCAAATACTGCATGGCTAACTTCTGGAGGGAGTGCCTGTCGGAGTCTCCCAACAATTGACTGGCGATCATGGTGTCAAAGACTGCGTAGGGCTCTATTCCATAGCCAAGCAGATATTTCAGGTCAAACTTCAGATTATGCCCCACGACCCCCTTCTGAGAGAGCAAACCCTTTAAAAAACTAACACCTATATCACCAAGCTCGTAAAGGTCCAAAAGGAGTATGTCCTCCTCGGTTCCCAACTGGACGAGCCTTATGGTGCTGTCTCCCACCGTTTCCGTATCAATATACAAAAAGGGTATATCCTTAAAGCTCCCATGCCACTTGGCGAGGGATTTTGGAGATGTGATGTATTCAAAGCTCACCTTCATAGCTCTTTACTGGACTTAGCTTTTCTATCTCCATCTGCATGGCAGTCTCGTCGCAAGAGGGAAATTTAACACAGTTTATGCATTCACCCCAGACCTTGTGGGGCAGGCTCTCCTTGCTTACCGTGTAAAAGCCAAGCTTTTCAAAGAAGTCCAACGCATAGGTTAGCACAAAAACCCGTTTAACGCCAAGCTCCTTGGCTTCTTTCAGGCACGCCTGCACCAAAGCGGTGCCTATTCCCCTGCCCTTCATGGACTCCAAAACTGCCAAGCTTTTAATCTCCGCCAAATCCTCCCACACCACATGCAAGGCAGAACATCCCACGATTTGCCCCTCCTCTTCATAAACCCAAAAATCTCTGATGTTTTCATATATGGAGTTTAAGCTTCTTGGAAGCAAAAGCCCCTCCTTGGCGTAGGAGTTTATGAGGGAGTATATTCCCACTGCATCCTTTAGCTTTGCCTTTCTTAAGCCCATAATTTAATTCTATACCTTGTGGGAAGTTTGTGTGAGGCTGTTCTAAAAATACAAACCCATTGACACACAAGAATTTTAAGACTAAAATCTAAGCTTGATGTTTATTAGCCTACAGTTTAAGCTTGAACTGAAAAGGGAAGACAAAGAAAAACTCATAAAGCTTATGCGTAAGCAATCTTCCGCCATTCGTGTAGCATACAATATGCTAAAAGAGTTGGAAAAAGAGAAAACAAAAAACCCTCACACCCAAATATACCAAAAACTAAGACAGCTATTTCCTGAATTACCAACAAGCTACATCAAGTCAGCCATATACAAAGCTAAGCAATATCCCACCGATAAACCAGTAGTGTTTGGAGGCAAAAGACTTTTTGAAAAGCTTTGCAAAAACCACCTTTCAGGGAAAGCAAGGGAAGGACTTAAAAAGCAATGGAAAGAATTAAGACAAGGAACACTTATAAGCATCGGGTCAAAGGCAGACAAAGGAAACAGATTAACAAGATTTGAAAACATAAACGGACAGCTACACCTTAGAAT
>Ga0308405_1000011_pt1 | contig 174366 bp, 162 predicted proteins | sample HotsprSampleMS13_FD_203473 | JGI IMG/M metagenome (GOLD analysis project Ga0308405, IMG submission 203473) | Hot spring phototrophic mat microbial communities from Mushroom Spring, Yellowstone National Park, Wyoming, United States - 20060912_MS13 ...
GATATAATTATGGAATTATTATTAGCCAAAAAGCGGATTTAGAATTAGTTAGTGATAAAATTATTAAAATACCATTAAAATTTTGGTTAGCAATATAATAACCATGCTTTACGAAACTTTTAATTCAATAAAAGAGTCATTTGGACAAGATTATTTTACTTCAAGAGTAAGTGAAGACATAATTCAAAATCTCAATCCTAAATTTGAGTTACGCGATTATCAAAAAGAAGCATTGGGAAGATTTGATTTTTATTTTAATGGTTATCAAAGAAGACAATGGCCTACTCATTTGCTTTTTTGGATGGCAACAGGATCTGGTAAAACTTTAATAATGGCAGCTAACATTTTACAACTTTATAAACTTGGCTACAGAAATTTTATATTTTTTGTAAATAGCGTCAATATAATTGAAAAAACAAGGGATAATTTTTTAAATCCTTTATCTGAGAAATATCTTTTTGCTCAAAAAATTAAATTTGGTGATAAAGAAGTTTTTATAAAAGAAGTTCAAAATTTTGAAGGGGTTAATCCGGAAAACATAAATATTATTTTTACAACAATCCAAGGTTTGCATACAAGATTAAATACTCCTAAGGAAAACTCTTTAACTGAAGAAGATTTTGAAGGAAAGGATATAGTTCTTATTTCTGATGAAGCGCATCATTTACAAACAATTACAAAACAAAATAAGACAGAAATTGAGTTAGAGCGAAGTTGGGAATATACAGTCATTAATAAAATTTTTAAAAAGAATCCTAAAAATATTTTATTAGAGTTCACAGCAACCATTGATTTAAGTAATGAAAACATAAGAAAAAAATATGAAGACAAAATAATTTTTAAGTATGATTTAAAACAATTTCGTTTAGATAAGTATTCAAAAGAAATTGAAGTTTTACAAGCGGATTTAGAACCGATAGACAGAGCGCTACAGTCAGTGATTTTGAGCCAGTATCGGAGAAAAGTCGCTGAAAAATATAAACTCCACTTGAAACCGGTTATTCTCTTTAAGTCAAAAAGTATCAAAGAATCAAAAGAAAATTATGAAAATTTTTTGAAAAAAATTAAAAGTTTAACTTCTAAAGATATAGAAGAAATAGAAAAAAGGTCTAAAGGGACAGATTTAGAAAAAGCTTTTAACTATTTCAAAAATGCAAATATAACTTTTGACAATCTTATAAAAGAACTACAAGAAGATTTTTCAGAAGAAAAAGTTATGCTTTTAGACTCAGAGAATATTGATGAAGAAAAACAGTTAAAACTTAATTCTTTGGAAAGTAAAAACAATGAGATAAGGGCTATTTTTGCTGTAAACATGCTTAACGAAGGGTGGGATGTTCTTAATCTTTTTGATATTGTTCGACTCTACGATACAAGGGATGGGAAATGGGTTCGTGGGAAGTATAAACCTGGTAACACTACAATTGGTGAAGCACAACTTATTGGTAGAGGAGCAAGATACTGGCCTTTTCAGTTAAATCCAACTAATGATATGTATAAAAGAAAGTTTGATGATAATATTGAACACGAGTTAAGAATTATAGAAACATTACATTATCATAGCGCACATAACCCAAGATATATTGAAGAGATTAAAAGTACTCTTACAGAAATGGGACTTCTACCTGAGAAATATGTTCAGAGAGAACTATTTATAAAAGAATCTTTTAAGAAAACTGATTTTTGGAAAGAAGGGGTTGTTTTTTTAAATGAACGTGTTTTAAATACGAGAGAAGATATATTTGGTCTACAAGATGCAAAAATCAGGACCAATTATCAATATGAATTAAAGACGGGTGAATTAAAAGAAGAAATTATTTTAAGCGAAAGTGAAATATCTAAGGCACATACAGTTATAAAATCTAAAATAAAAGTTAGACTTTCAGAATTTAATGAAAATATAATTCGCGCTGCGTTGGATAAATTTGAATTTTATAAATTTGATAATCTTAAAAAATATTTCCCTCATCTGAAATCTATTCGTGAGTTTATTTTTTCTGACAAATATTTAGGCAATGTTGAAGTAGAAATCACAGGTGTGAAAGAAAAATTAGATAGATTGTCTCAAGATGAAAAGTTAGAGATTACTTTATCAGTAGTTAAAGAAATAGCAGAACAAGCAAAAACAAATACCTCAGAATATATAGGTTCAACATCATTTAAATATAAATTACTTAGAGAAATTTTTAAAGATAAGATTTTAAAAATAGATAGTGATGATGAACGCGCTAAAGGGATGGAGAAGATTGATTTATCTCAAAAAGATTGGTATGCACAAAATAATCTTTATGGTACAAGTGAAGAACAAGAATTTATAAGTTTTATTGATGGTTTTATTAATAAACTAAAACAGGAATACTCAGATATTGCATTACTTCGTAATGAAAAATTTTTCCAACTTTTTGATTTTGATGAAGGTAGGCCCTTTGAGCCAGATTTTATAATGCTCCTAAAGAAAAAGAATAAAGTTATAAGTATTTATCAGATTTATATTGAAGCAAAAGGCGAACAGTTTAAAGATAGCAAAGGAAGGTTCGAAAATTCTAAAGAAGGATGGAAACAAAAATTTTTGCTTGAATTAGAAAATAAGGCTAAAATAGGTTTAAAGTTTGAAAATATTAATTTTAAACTTATAGGGTTGCCTTTTTATAACAAAGCGTTAGAAAAAGAATTTGAAAAAGCATTAAATGAAAAATTATTATAGTTTAAATAAACAAAATTAACATTAGAAATTTTAATAATTTGTGATAATGATTGTCCTTCAACAAAACAAACATGAAAACCCCAAGCAACTACCAAACATAGTCATTTACAAAACAAATAATGGTCCTGAGTTAGAAGTAAAGTTTGAGAAAGAAAAATTGTGACTTACACTAAATCAAATTGCTTTACTGTTTGGTGTTCAAAAATCAGTGATATCAAGCATATCAAAACATATTAAAAATATATTTAAGTTCGGAGAACTTAGCCCAGTTCCAACTGTTTCTAAAATGTGGACAGTTTAAAAATAATTACCTTATAGATTCCAAATTTTTCCTTACATATTGACAAATTTAGATTTATTTATTATAAAAAGTTAACAAAACTGTTTAACTTTTGTTTTTGTAAAATGAAATTTAGAAGATGTAAGAAAAGTGTGATTTTTGTCACATCCTATTGACATTTGTAATTTATTAATGTAATAATAAGATAGAGAATTAAAAATTCTTTCTATATGGATAACAGACCTATATTGTAGTTTTCCATATTGTAACTCATCTGTATCCATATAGAGTATTCACAAAAATATAGTGTCTTTAAATATCAAAAAATTTTTTGAGGAGGGTTCTTCTTTATGAAAAATAAATTATGTAAAAGTAATTTGCTAATCTCTATTTTAGCATCATTATTTCTTTTAAATAGTTATCTTTATTCTGTTGGTTCAATTTCAGGAACGATTTCTTATAGTGGTGAACAAACTGGTTTAGTTTTTATAGCTTTATGGACAACACAAGATATTTTTAATACCAGTCCTTCAACTTATACTTTTCTTACTTCAACAGGTTCTTATACATGGTCTGATATTGAAGATGGGACATACTATGCTGCTGCAGTTATATCTACACAAGGAAACATACAGAAATATGACCCATGGGGTGTTTATGGCTCAACATCAAATCTTCTTCCAATAAACATTTCAGGGAACAATGTATCTGGGGTTGATATAACACTTGTTGACGGTACTGATGAATATCCGAACCCGTTTTGGAGACCTGAAGAACCTTCTCTAAAAATTTCTGGTCAAATTATATATAATGGTTCAACTTCAACCGGTACATATTATGTTTGGATTTCTACTGAACAAGTTTTTGGTGATCCAGCGTATAACACAAATGGTGAATTAACATTTGTTGTTTTATCTGATGCTGGAAGTTATACAATTGAAAACTTGATACCGAACCTTTCTTATTATGTAATGGCAGCAAGAGATGTTAACCCACCATATTTTGGCCAACCTAATGTTTATCCGTTTACTGCAGACCCAACAGGAGTGTATCGAAACAATCCAATATATTTAACTTCAGATGTTTCTAATGTTGATATAGAAATTATGGACCCGCCACCTTCAGGAACAATCTCCGGACAAATTAGTTATAGGGGGCAAATTAATAAAAATTTGTTAATTGTTCTATTTGACGAACCAAGAATTGGAAACCCTGTATCTTTTATGATCTACCCAGCCCCAAATAATTATCCACTTAATTATAGTTTAACAGGATTACAAATTGGTGTGACTTATTATCTTGTTGCAACAATGTTTTCAGGCACTTTTGATACAATAAGAATCTCAGAAGACGATCCTTGGTATGTCTATGGTAATACACAAACTTTAGAATTAGTAGGGATACCTGTTGTTTCAACACAACCTGTGATAATTAATTTTGAATTAATAGAAGGAAACAATCTATTCGCTACTAAACCGTTTGAAGCAAGTGCTCGTTCACATCATTCAGTACAAATATGGAGCGAAGGTGTAGAAAAACATTTTTATAATGTATCAATCACTCTTGATGACCGCGAGGCTTCTGCTATCTCAGTACAAATTAAAGGGCCTGGTCTTGCTGATGGGAACACTTTTGTAAACATTTCTTCACAAACATCTGGTAGTGGAGTTTATTGGTCAACATATACCTACTGGGTTAATACAGCACCAACACCACCGTTGTATTACTATATAAAAGTATCCACAGGCAGTGAACCTTCGCAACAATTTATACTTATTGCTACGATGACTGCTTTCTTAGATGTAGTATCAAATCCTTCTCCGGGACCTTATACAAATTTAACTTCGCAATTAACACAATTTTCTTGGACTGCACCACAAGGTGTTAATAGTTACTACATATCTTTAATTGATAGAGGGACAGATTATTCCTCTGCAAATCGAATATGGGAGAATAACTCAACATCAAATATAGTACGTTACGACGGTCCTCCACTACAAGATGGGCATTATTACGAATATTCAATTTCTGCTTTTGATACAAATGGTAACTCTTCTTACAGGTCCTTTCGGTTTTCATACAACGCTCCGGCTGATAAATTGCTTGTAACTGCTCCTGGTGAGATAAAAAATCCTTTAAGTGGGAATGGGAAAACAGGTTCGCCACAAACACAGTTTGTTAGTTCAACTTTCACAGTAACGGTCTACGCAGTAAACAAAATCTGGGCTGTTGATAGCAGTTTTAATTCTGATATTACACTTAAAGTAATCGATCATCAAAATTGGCAAGTGGTTTCTTCATATTCTAAACAAGCAACAAACGGTGTTGCAGTATTTAATATTTCTATAAGCAGTCCTGGAATATTTGATCTTCAACCAATGTCTGACTTTATTGTTCAAACATATGGAACTTATAACTTGACCGTATTAAAAGCAGGATATATCTCTGGTAAAGTGACAAAAACAAATACTAACATTCCTCTTAAAGGAACAATAATTGAAGTATTAAAAAATAGTCGTGTAGAATATACAACTATATGTGATGACAATGGCGAGTATTTAATACAAGTTGCTACTGGTTCATACACTATCCGTGCATCATCTTCAGGATATGTCAGAGCTACAACAACAGTTGAAGTTTTACAAGATTCAACATCTGTTGTAAACATTACTCTTGAGCCAGCGATAGGGTATGTGAATGGATATGTTAGAGCAAGCGTTGATTCATCTCCGCTTGCAGGAGCAAAAATAGAGGTTTTGAAAGATTCTGTCATTCATTTTGTTACAACTTGTAATACAGAAGGATATTTTTCAATAGAGCTTCCTATTTACAACTATGAAAGTTTGATTGACTATTACAATATAAAAGTTTCAACTACAGGATATGAGATAAAAACAATCAATATTGAGGTACAACATAATTCAACAACTACTGTCAACTTTTATTTACACGATATTTCTTCGCCTACTGTAAAAATAACATTTCCAGAAAATGGTTCAACTGTGTCATCTTTAACAAATATTTCTGGAACTGTTACTGATATTGGTATAGGACTTCCAAATGATGCTGTTAAGTTATACATCAAACGCTTAGCTGATAACTATTATTGGAACGGAAGTAGTTGGACTGAAACAGTTGTATACTTTCCTGCAAATTTGCAACAACAAAACTGGTCTTATACAAGTTTGATTCTTAATAATTATCTTACTGACGGGTCTTCTTACTACATCAGTGTAAAAGCTTCTGATAAAGAAAACAATATTTCTTCTGATTCCATAATAATATATTATTCTGTCCAACAAGTTGTTAATTATTATATTAAAGGTTATGTTAAAGATGAGTCGGGTAATCCATTAAGTGGTGTAACTGTGAATTTATCAGGTAAAATTTCAAAATCTACTACAACAGCAGATGATGGTTCTTATGGATTTTATGAACTTACTTCAGGAAGTTATACAGTTACACCAATAAAAGATGGTTGGCGTTTTGACCCTGTTTCAAGAACTACAGAAACTCTTTCCGCAAATATTACAAATTGGGATTTTGTCGGCACACAAATTGTACAGGAAACAAAATTTTCCATTAGCGGGTATATAAAAGATACTTCTGGTAATGGTATAAGTGGAGTATCAGTGAGTTTATCTGGGACGATATCAAAATCAATAATTACTCCAACTTCTGGATATTACGAATTTTCTGATTTACCTACTGGAAGTTATACTGTGACAGCAACAAAGTTAGGTTGGGAATTTGACCCTGTTTCAAGAACTACTGAGACACTTTCTAGTAATATTACCAATTGGGATTTTATTGGAAAACCAAAGAAGTTTAATATTACTGGAAGAGTAGCCATAAAAAAAGAAACTGACAAAGGTATACCTTTAGTCGTTATCCAAGTTTTTGATGAAGGAAATAATAGAATTGCTTCGTTTACTACTGACGATTCTGGCCGGTATGAATTTAAAGATCTTGATGGTGATAAAAGTTATACCATCATACCTAAGAAAGAAAACTGGGATTTTGAACCTTCAAGTTATACTGTTTATCTTGTAACTAATACAATTATAAACTTTGATGGTATCTATCAGTTAGCGAACATTACACCTACAAAAATTGATTTACCACTCGGTGAAAACAATCAGATAGTTACTGTAAATATGTCAAAACCTGGCGAAGTAAAAATAATAGTTGGAGCAGAACGTTCTTATAAACCTAAAGAACAACGTGGTACTGTAAATCCAGACAAAGGTGAAATTGTAGGTATAGTATTTAATCCTAATAAAAAACCGGATGAATACATAGGACAAAAATTTACAATAAAAATATTCACACTTACAGGAGAACTTATAGAGGAGTTTACTAAAACACCACAAACTGCAGATGATACCTGGATGAAATGGGTACCAAAAGATATAGCATCAGGAATATACATAGTTTATGTTGAAGGGCCTGGTGTAAAAGTTCATAAGAAAATAGCGATTGTGAGATGAAAGAGAGCACAAGAATATAAGTGCACAAGAGCGTAAGTGAGAGAAACAAAATGCTTTTTCAACTTATTTTTGTATTATATGTTTTATATTCTTTCACAACTTATGCTCTATAAAACTTGTGCTCTTTCATAACTTGTGCTCTAATTTTTCAAACAGGAGGTTAAAATTTTATGTTTAACAAAAAATTTTTTATTTTACTTTTTTACTTTCTTACTTTTTTATTTTCTTATTCTTTATATGCGAAAGTAGGTTCAACAGGATGGATAATATTTCGTAAAGCACAATCACCAAAGCCAAAACCTGTCACTTCAGTTGCTGCAATAAGAGGAGACCTTTCAGGTGTGCTTTATAACCCGTCAGTGTTAGCAACAATTGAACAAAGAGAAATTTTCACGATTGCAGAAGTTGGTCTTACAGAAGATAAAATTGCTGCTGTTATTTATGGTCAACCATTAGGTAAAATCCAAGCGTTATCTGTTGGTATATTAACATACAATGCAGGGAAAATGTCATTATACTGGATTGAAGATGGGCAAGAAAAAGAACGCGAGGTTAATGCACAAAATGATTTTCTTGGTATTATTTCTTATGGTAGAAAAATTACAGATAAACTTCATATTGGTGCTACAACAAAATTTGCTACATCTAACATTGCTGAAACATCTTCTGCAATGGCGTATGCTATAGATCTAGGTTTGTCATATTATTTAACTAACAACTTAGTAGTTTCAGCAGCAGGACAAAACCTTGGGTTTTCAACAAAGTTTTTAGATAAAGATGAAAAATTGCCTGCGTCAATATGGACTGCAGTTGGTTATTCAGGTGTGATATCATCACTTGGCCAAAATTTTTATTATGTTGTAGGAGCAGATATACCATATATTATAGATGAACAACGTATTGCACCATCAATAGGTGTAGAAGTTGGCAGATTACCAATTAGTATTTTCTTTGGCTACAGAATAAATGTAGAAGAAGGAGTATTTAATATTGGACTATTGTTTATTCATGAAAAGTTTGATATAAGTTATTCTTATATTCCTGCCACATATCTTTCACAGGTACATCGTCTGTCATTAGGATTTAGATTTTGACCATGTTAGATTAATACTTACAATTCATCCCAAAAAGTCTGCGAACTTGATTGTGTTTATTCTTTGTATGATTTAGATGTTTCATTAGCCTCACAACTTATCACAAATGGTAACGGAAGAAAATAACGCACACTTCTGCTGGCGGAGACACTGGCTTATTTTTCAATTTGTTACAAACAACAGCGGAAGAAAATAGAACATTTTTTCTATCGCTGATAAATTGTGAAGTAAATATTTTTTTGGTTCACAACTTGACTGTCAACAAGAAAATTTTGTATAATAATTATCGTTTTTCAGATGAGTTTATCATAATCCCCGAGTTGTCGGAAGAGGTGATTATTGGTGCGAAGACACTTCAAGCGTGGCGACTGAAACTTGATTTTGAAAATGATGAAGTAATTATTGGCCCTGAAGTAACTAAACTGAGATTATTATGAATAAAAAGGGATTGGTTATGATGTGAAATATTGAAAAATTGTCATTGAAAGAAGTTTTGGTAGCCGCAGTAGCAGGCATTTGAATTCAGCCTGAATAAAAAGATGTGAGAACTTTGAAACTTATATTTGGAAGAAATATCGAATTTATAGAATCATAAATTTGTAAAACCATAAGAACAAAATAAGGACAAAGGGGAGATTATATCGCCGGTAGAAAATGTAAAAATAACTCCGCTTGGGCGCATTTTCCCTACAATTTTTGAGTTTTTAAACACTCGCCGAAAATCTTTAAAACTCCAACTTATCATCGGGAAAATAATAATTTGCAAATATGTATATGAGTTGATGAGTTATAGAATTAATGGGGTTAATTAGTTCATTCTGCAAATTGGTGACTACTGAAAAACCCACTTTTTTTGTCATTGCAATCCCGCAATTTTAAGAAAGCAGATACAATTTACTTCTTTTTTATATCAGCACAAGGTGCTGAAACTACTACACAAAATTCGATGTAGTCACAGCGTCTCACACTGCTTATCCTAAACATCTTTTGTAGTTTCAGCGTCTTACGCTGACTATCTTTGTTATTTTTTTTGTCATTGCGAGGATTGTCCCGCCAAAAGCGGGAACATCTTCGTAGTATGAATACTTTTTTCAGCATTCTCCAAATTGCAGGATTAGTTCATAGTTGATAGTTAAAAACCCAATAAACTCTTTAACTCAATAACTTACTATATGTAGGGCAATGCTTTAGCATTGCAAAAAAATTATTTACCCAAACCTGACATTACGATACCAATCCACTATGGCGACATCTTCGGTAGCAAACAAAACGCCCAAAATTTTGAAAAAGTTGTAAATCCACAAACAAAGGTTGTAATTTTGTGATAATTTTTATAAATTATTAATAATATGAGGTTGAAATTAACATTTTATTCTGAGTTGAATTCCAAAATACCGATTAACTATAATCATTTTTTAACATCAGCAGTCTATAATTATCTTGCCAAGGCAGATAAAAAATATTCTTTAAAACTTCATAATTTAAATTCTTATAAATTTTTTACATTCAGTTGGTTACATATAGAAAATAAAAAGATTGAGAATGACTTTATAAAAATTTTATCTGACAAAATTTTGTGGTATGTCTCTTCGCCATCAAAAGAGTTTATAAACACTTTTGCTAACGGGTTGATGAAAACTGGCTACTTACAAGTTGGAAAAACTATTTTTGAACTACAACAAATAGAAGTTTTACCAGAGGTTGAGATAAAATCGGAAATGAAATTTATTTGTTTGTCACCTATAGTTGTGACAACAAAAAAATACTACAATGGAAAACTTGAGAAGTATTATTACAAACCGGAAGATGATCAAAAAGAAATTGTTGAAAAAATAAAAAACAATTTAGTAAAGAAGTATAAAAGTTTTTATAACTCAGATATTGATGATGACATTGATATCACCTTTGACAAAAATTATTTACCAAAATCAAAAGTTTTAGTACATTATATAAAAGGAAATTTAGACATAAAAATTCCTTCAATAATGTGTCCATTTGTAGTTAAAGGTAACAAAGAACTTATTAAATTTGGTTATGAATGTGGCTTTGGCGAACTAAACTCAGCCGGATTTGGTATGGTAAGAAGTGCATAGAGAATTAAAAAAAGAAATAAGGAGTTTAAAATGTTGCAAGCAATAAAAGAATTAGGAGAACAAAAATTAAGGAGAGAAGGAAGAAGGATATCTGAGATTCTATCGATTATTGTTGAAGACTCAAATATTGATGGAAGATATCCAAAAGTTTTAGTGGCAGTGTTTAAAAAAGAAGAGGAGAAGATTATATACCATTATACACGCGTAGAAGATAATAGTAAAGGAAAAATTAATAAATATTTATTTTGCTGTGGAGCACCACGAGGACCGGATTATTCACCGACAGCAAAAATTACTGAACTTGAAAAAACATTTAAAAACAAAATTGAAAGTTGGTTTAAAGAATATAGAGGTTCTGATGAGTTAATAAAAGGGCTTAAATCTGCTATTGAAACATTGAGTGAAAAAATTTTAAAAGATTTGTCTGATAAGTTTAATAATATTAAACCCTCATTAAAAAGAAATCAAGGTTGTTTATTTACTTTGGCAATAGAAGAAAATGGAGAAATAAAATATCTTGGAGATTATCAAATCTTTAAAGATTTGTTAATTAATTCTGTAAAAGAAGATCTTCGGCAAATTATGCAAAAAAGACATATCTGTTCTGTCTGTGGTGAAGTAAAAGATGAAGTATATGGTAATGCTATACCTTTTGCTTTTTATACCATTTATACCATAGACAAGCCAGGTTATATTGCAGGTGGATTTTATAAAGAAAATGCTTGGAAAAATGCTCCTGTTTGTTTTGAATGCACATTGAAAATTAAAGAAGGTAAAAAATTTTTAGATGAAAAACTTAAATCAAAAATGGGAGGTCAACAGTATTATTTAATACCAAAGTTTATTTTAGGTGTTAAGGGGATTGAGGAAATAGTAGATACTTTTTTTAATTGTTTTGAACATAGAGATGATTTATTGAGCCAAAGAACTTTAAAACGCATTAGTGAGGATGAAAAAGAAATACTTGAAGAATTAGGTAAGTTAAAGGATATATTGACTTATAATTTTCTATTTTTTAAAGCAAATAAAAAAGAGTTTAAAATAAATCTCCTTGTGGAAGATATTCTTCCCTCTCGAATAAGCGCAATCTTCGAAGTAAAGAAAAGAGCAGAAGACAAAGAAATTTTCAAAAATGTTAAAGTAAAAAACAAATATGATAATATAGAGTTTCGATTTGATATACTTAAACAATTTATTCCTTCTCAAAAAACATTTTTTGAAATCATAGATAAAACTTTTCGTGGAGTTACTATTGACAAAAATTTGCTTTTTTCATTATTTTTAAATAGAATTCGTCAAAGTTTTATTAGTGAAGCATATTTAAAACCTTTAGTTCTACAAGCATTTGTATCTTTTTTATTTTTCAAAGAATTAGGGATGTTAACAAAAAATGAAGATTTCAAAAATGGAGGTGAAATTATGAGTGAGTTAAAAGAAATGGCTGAAGGATTCTTTAAAGATTTTTCAGATACCTTTTATACACCCGCTCATAAAGCTGTTTTTCTTTTAGGGGCCCTAGCACAAAAACTTTTGAACATTCAGTATAATGAAAGAGGTTCAACGCCATTTAGAAAAAATCTAAAAGGGCTAAAAATGAAGGAAGAAGATTTTAAAACTCTTTTAGCAAAAATCCAGAATAAGCTTGAAGAATATAAGAAGAACTATTATCGTTCCTTAGAAACATTGATTTCAGAGTATTTTATAGAAGCTGGCAGAAATTGGAATTTTAGCACTGATGAACTCAATTTTTATTTTGTTCTTGGTATGAATTTAGAGGATTTTATGGATAAAATTTTAAATTTAACAAAAGAGGAGGTTCAGAAATGAAAGAGATAATTAAAAATAGGTCAGAAATACTCTTTATTTATGATGTTACCGATGCTAATCCGAATGGTGATGCAGACGAAAACATACCTCGGATTGATGAAGAAACAAGATACAATATTGTAACTGATGTTAGATTGAAAAGAACTATTCGGGATTATCTTCATGATTTTAAGGGGCCAGAAATAGAAATATTTGTTAGAGAAGAAAGAGATAACGAAGGAAAATTAAAGACAAAGGAAGATATATACGAAACATACGGTTCTCCCGATGAGGTGATTAAAAGGTGTATAGATATCAGACTTTTTGGAGGAACTTTTGCTCTGAAGAAAAAAGACAGAAAAAAGGAAAAATCCGAGGGAACTGAAGGAGAAAAAGAAACTGAAGGAGCATTCGCTTTGACAGGGCCTGTCCAGTTTAAATTTGGAAAATCTCTTCATCGAGTTGGAGAACCTACTTTTGTAAAAGGTACTACTGTGATGCCTTCTAAAGAAAAGAAGGAAGCCGGAACATTCTGGGAAGCATATATTCTACCTTACTCGCTAATTGCTTTTTATGGAATTATTAACGAAAATGCTGCAAAATATACCGGATTAAGTGAAGAAGATGTAGAACTTCTGTTAGATGGAATTTGGAATGGTACAAAGAATCTAATTACAAGATCTAAAGTTGGCCAGATACCTCGTTTGCTACTTCAGGTGATATATAAAGAAAAAAATTATCATATAGGGGAACTTGACCACAGAATAAAACTTATAAAAAATAATCCAAATCAAAGAGATGAGGAAATAAGAAGAATTGAAGAAGTAAAATTGGATGTAACTGAACTTGCTGATGTACTTGAGAAGAACAAGGATAAGATTGAAAAAATCCGTTATAAAAAGGATAAATATCTTGAAATAATAAAAAACGGAAAAACAATAGAAATTAATGAAATTGTTGACGGAATAAAATTTGAAGAGATAAACTTCTAACAATATATGACAAAAAAATTTATAATATTTGATATATGGGGTGATTACGGACACTTTAAAAAATATTATACTACTTCTTCACCGCTTACTTTTTCAATCCCTCCTCGGACTGTAATTATTGGATTAATTAGTGCAATTATCGGATTAGAGAAAAACCGATATCTCTCTTTGATGACAAAGGATAAGGCAGATGTAGCTATTCGCATTATTAACCCCATCAAGAAAGTTAGAATTTCTCAGAATTTGATAAATACTAAAGATTGGTTTTGGACTCCTGTAAAAAAAGGAGCACACGAACCAAGAACACAGGTTCGTTTTGAATATCTTAAAGAACCAAAATTTAGAATTTATTTTACCCATTCGGATGGCGAAATTTATAATTCATTAAAAGAAAACCTAAAAAATCATAAATCAGTTTATACACCTTGCCTTGGATTAAGCGAACTTATTGCAGATTTTGAATTTGTTGATGAAGTTTCAGTAGTTAGAAAGTTTAATAATGAAGATTTCATTGATATATGTTCTGTAATTCCTCTTGATACAATAAGGGAAATAGATTTACTTGTACCAAATAGAAAATATTTCAAAGAACGAATCCCGGTAGAAATGCGTCCGGGCAGAATAGTAACAGAATATAGAGAAGTAATTTACGAAATTAGTGGTAATGCCATTAGAGCCAAGGTAGAAAATACTTTAATTTTGAGTAATAACTATGCCATCGTTATATTATAAGGAAGTTTGGTCACATCCTAATAAACCTTTAAGAGAACATTTAGAAAAAGTAGCAGAAATAATAAAATGTTCAATAGAAGAATTGCCACTGAACTTACCCGTGAAAAAAAAGAATCTTTCAGAGATTCTCTATTACTTAGGTCTTTATCATGATATTGGTAAAGCAACCTCCTTTTTTCAAGAATATTTAAGACAAGAAAATGAAGACAAAAAAGCTCGTCTTAAAAATGACCCTAAAACTAAGCATAGTCTTCTTTCTGCTGTTGCTACTTATTTTGCCATTGAAGAATATTTAAAAGAAATCAATTTTAATAATGATTTTTCCTCTTTTCTTCCTGTTGCAGGATTTATTGCGGTTAGAAGACATCACACAGATTTACAATCTATAAGTGAAGATATAAAGATTGATGAAAGCGAAATTATTAAAGAACAAATAAATAATCTCTATACTGATTATCTTTCGTTCTTGCCTAAATGGGAAGAAGTATTTAAAAAACTAAAATCATTACCTAGTAGTTGGCCATTAAGAAAATTATCTTGGAATCAATGGATTAAAGAAGATAAAGGAGTTTTACCATACCTTATTCAACATTTATTTTATTCATTTCTTCTTGATGCTGATAAACACGAAGCAACAGTAGGGACTAAATTAGAAAGGAAAGTTCTACTACCAAATATGGTTGAATTGTATCGTGAAGAAAAGAGATTAAATACTCCAGAATCAAAAATAAACAAGTTGAGAAACGAAATTTATCAAAAGGTCCTTAATCAAATTAAAATTCTTGACCTTGAAAAAGAGCATATCATGTCTTTATCTGCTCCAACGGGTTCCGGTAAAACATTAACATCTTTTGCTTTTGCTCTAAATTTAAGAGAAAGGATTGAAAAAGAAAAAGGATATTGTCCAAGGATTATTTATTGCTTGCCTTATCTTAGTATTATTGATCAGAACGCTAAAGTAATTGAAGAAGTTTTTAAAGTCGCAATAGGTAAAGAGCCTACTTCTGATTACTTTTTAATCCATCATCATTTGTCCGATTATACATATAAAGAAGAGAACACAGAATATGAACCAGATGAAAGTGAAATTCTTATAGAAGGATGGGATTCAGAAGTTATTATTACTACTTTTGTCCAACTATTTCATACTTTATTTACAAATAAAAATAAAGCAATTAGGAAATTTCATAAAATTGTGGGAGGTATTGTAATTTTAGATGAAATCCAATCATTTCCTCATACCTATTGGTTATTGTTTAAAGAAACTGCAGAAACTCTTGCTAAACATTTTAATGTCTATTTTATTCTTTCTACTGCTACACAACCTGCAATTTTTGAACATTCAAAAGAACTTGTTACAGAAAAAGAAAAATATTTTACTTTTTTAAAACGTACACAAGTGTTAGTGAAAACTTCTTCACCAATGACGATAAATGAACTGAAGGAATATATAATAAAATCTCTTATCTCAAAACCACAAAGTACTCTTGTTGTTTTAAACACAATTAACTCAGCTGAAGAGGTTTTTAAAGGAATAAAAGACACCTTGAAAGGCTCAAGATTTGAAGTTTATTATCTTTCTTCACATATAGTACCTATTGAACGTCTAAGACGAATAGAAGCGATTAAAAATTCTACTAATAAAAAAGTTGTAATTTCAACCCAATTAGTAGAAGCAGGGGTTGACATTGATTTAGAAAGGGTGATTAGAGATATCGGACCTTTTGATAGTATTAACCAAGTTGCAGGTAGAGTAAATAGGAATTTTAAGAATGAAAATAAAATAGCAGATGTAGAAATAATAAAACTTAAAGATGAAAGAGAAAGATTTTTCAGTTCTTATATTTATGACCCTGTTTTAATCGGTGCTGCAGAAAGAATATTTCAACGTTTTACACAAATTTCTGAAGATAAGTTCCTAAATTTTAGTGAAAAATATTATAAAGAAGTGAAAAGTGTGATTTCAGATGATGAGTCAAATAAATATCTCGACGGAATAAAAAAACTCAATTATGAATATATTGGCAATTTCAAACTGATAGACGAAATTGATAAAATTGATATTTTTATAGAGTTAAATGATGAAGCAACAGAAGTTTGGAAACAATATGAAGAATTGATAAAAATTAGAGATGCGAAAGAAAGAAAACTTTCGTTTTTAAAAATAAGAAAAAAATTTTTTTCTTACGTGATTTCTATATTGTTTAAAAAAGCATATAAAAATTTACCACCAGAAAAAGAGGGAATACGATTTGTGTCTAAAATTCAACTTAAAGATTATTACGATTATGATACAGGTTTTAAAATTTCGCCGGACCCCTTAATATGGTAAATAAAATTTACTTATCAGGAACCCTAATTTGGTATTATTATATTTGTCAACGGGAGGTGTGGTTAATGTCAAGGCAACTTATACCTTGGCAGGAAAATTCGTTTATTGAAATTGGAAGGATTATTTCTGAAGAATCATACAGCAGGGAAAGAAAGGAAGTTAGAGTTGAGAATATTGTGATAGATCTGTTAAAAACAGACGATGGAGAGATAGTGATTGGTGAAGTTAAGAAAAGTTCAAGATTTTTAAAAAGCGCGCAGATGCAACTTGCTTATTATATTTTAAGGTTAAAACATTTAGGTGTAAATGCAACGGGCCAACTTCTTTTTCCTAAAGAAAAGAAAAAGATTGTTGTTAATCTCACAGAAGATATTGAGAATGAATTAAATGAGATAGAGAAACAAATAACTAAAATTGTTTATAGTGAGTTACCACCACCAGTTCAAAAGACAAAATTCTGTTCAAAATGTGGATATCAAGAATTTTGTTGGGCATAGGATGAAACGAACAATTTATATATTTTCAAATGGAGAAATAAAAAGAAAAGACAACACTTTGTTCTTTGAAACTGAAGAAGGTAAAAAATATATTCCTGTAGAAAACATACAAGAAATTTTTATTTTTGGTGAAGTGTCATTAAACAAATCGTTATTAGAGTTTCTTACTGAGACAGAGATCGTTATGCATTTTTATAACTATTATGGTTACTATGTTGGTTCATACTATCCAAGGGAACATCTTAATTCTGGCTATATGATATTAAAACAAGCAGAGTTTTATTTAGATAATAATAAAAGAATAAGTTTAGCAAAAAAGTTTACTTTCGGAGCAATAGAAAACATTAAAAAAGTTTTGAATTATTATTTATTAAGAGGAAAACCTTTAAAAGAATATATAGACAAAATTGAAGAATTTTCAAAAGAATTATCTAATTGTAATGATATAAACCAACTTATGGCAATTGAAGGAAATATTAGAGAAGAGTATTATAAAACTTTTGATTACATTCTTGACAACAAACATTTTGTATTTGAATCAAGGACAAGACAACCACCTAAGAATAGATTAAATGCACTAATAAGTTTTGGTAATTCATTACTTTATAATGTTTGTTTAAGTGAGATTTATCATACACATCTTGATCCGAGAATTGGGTTTTTGCATTCTACAAATATGAGAAGATTTACATTAAATCTTGATATTGCAGAGATTTTTAAACCGATAATAGTTGATAGAACAATATTTACTCTTATAAATAAAAATATGATTGATAAAGAACACTTTGAACAAAAACTTGATGGGATAGTTTTAAATGATAAAGGAAGAAAAATATTTGTTGAAGAATTTGATGAACATCTTCGGACAACAATACAGCATAAGAAACTTCAAAGAAGTGTTTCTTATAAACAACTTATTAGATTAGAATTATATAAAATACAAAAACATCTAATTGGTGAGGAAGAGTATACACCTTTCATCTCAAGTTGGTAACAAAATTGATGAAATCATTGTAGCGGTCGGATTTATCCGACTTTTTGTTTAAGTTTATTATGAAGATAATCCTTGTTTACGACATAAACGAAAAGAGAGTTTCAAAAATACTAAAAATTTGTCGTAAATATTTATACTGGGTTCAAAATTCTGTTTTTGAAGGCGAGATTACAGAAGCAAAATTTGAAAAATTGAAAACAGAAATAAAAAAATGTATGAATCCCAAAGAAGATTCTGTAATAATTTATACATTTAACTTTGATTGGTATACAAAAAGAGAAATATTAGGTAAAGAAAAAGGAAAAGAAGAAATAATACTGTAATTTTCGTCTATGTAAGATAGTGCAATTTTAAAGGAAGATAGACGAAAATCAAATTTTGTTTATGAATTTAATGAGATTTATAAAAATACAATTAAGACAATGTCTAATTTTTGAAATTTTTTATAAATCAAGTTTTAAATTTTTTCGTCAAAGAAATTGGGTTTTGATTGAACCAGTGTGGAATTGAAACCGAACTGTAGGAATCGGATTTTACCACCACCTGACTTAGTTTTGATTGAACCAGTGTGGAATTGAAACATGCTCTTAAAACATCAAACCTTATTGGCCTTATAGTTTTGATTGAACCAGTGTGGAATTGAAACCACAAAAAAGTGTTGAAACATATGCTAAGAGATTTTGTTTTGATTGAACCAGTGTGGAATTGAAACGAAAACTATATATGGGGTAAAATAGTGGTATGGTTGTTTTGATTGAACCAGTGTGGAATTGAAACTCCGGAGCACTTAATATAAGTTATGAAAAAATGTTAAGTTTTGATTGAACCAGTGTGGAATTGAAACAGTTGTTTATTATAAAGTTTTTGCCAGATAATATTTTGTTTTGATTGAACCAGTGTGGAATTGAAACATATATTCAAAAGTAATTTGTCTTGGTCTTGAAAGCAGTTTTGATTGAACCAGTGTGGAATTGAAACATTTTTTTGTTTTAACACCGATAGAATTCAACATACGTTTTGATTGAACCAGTGTGGAATTGAAACTGTTTTGAAGCATTCACCTTCATTTGCATGTTTTTCAAGTTTTGATTGAACCAGTGTGGAATTGAAACAGTTTTTTCTAAGTTTTTCTAAGTTTTTTTAAGAAGTTTTGATTGAACCAGTGTGGAATTGAAACAAGGAGGTAATAGAAATATATGTCCCAAGATAAAAGTTTTGATTGAACCAGTGTGGAATTGAAACTTCTGCCATGTGTTAACTCTTTGCCTTTCAACTCATCAGTTTTGATTGAACCAGTGTGGAATTGAAACTCATAACCTATATATACTTCACCTTCTCGCTTCCCTTCGTTTTGATTGAACCAGTGTGGAATTGAAACTGATGAACTATACCAGAAAAAACTTTATTATCTTGCGGTTTTGATTGAACCAGTGTGGAATTGAAACGGTTCTGCTTGGAACATGATATATCCAATCATAGTTGTTTTGATTGAACCAGTGTGGAATTGAAACAAAAAACATATGGTAATAAAGACACTTAACGAAAAGTTTTGATTGAACCAGTGTGGAATTGAAACTACTTGGTGTAGAATTTTGTACTGCGAGACATAATGGTTTTGATTGAACCAGTGTGGAATTGAAACTATGATTTTGCCAATAATTACATGAGTTTCAGAGCCAGTTTTGATTGAACCAGTGTGGAATTGAAACTCTAATGCTAAAATAACATCGTCTAAATCCTTATAGTTTTGATTGAACCAGTGTGGAATTGAAACTTTTCATATATCCACTTTGCAACTCTACAGCATTTGTTTTGATTGAACCAGTGTGGAATTGAAACTAATACTTTCTTCTTGAAAATAAAACTAAATTACCAGTTTTGATTGAACCAGTGTGGAATTGAAACATTGTTGTTGCAGTATTTTACGAATGGGATGTTTTTGGTTTTGATTGAACCAGTGTGGAATTGAAACTTTCAGCAACAATTTTTCTTCTCATATTAAAAAGCGTTTTGATTGAACCAGTGTGGAATTGAAACCCAATTTTCTCAAGTATTTCTTCTTTCCATACTTTACGTTTTGATTGAACCAGTGTGGAATTGAAACTCAGATTTATCGAAGGCGTTTGGTATAGCAAACATAGCGTTTTGATTGAACCAGTGTGGAATTGAAACAATATCAGGTTCATATGTATTTATCAATTCAAAAATTTGTTTTGATTGAACCAGTGTGGAATTGAAACTTTTACCTCCTTTTAAAATTATACCCATAAACAACAAGTTTTGATTGAACCAGTGTGGAATTGAAACGAGAAATAAAATATGGTGAAGATTGGAACAATGGTAGTTTTGATTGAACCAGTGTGGAATTGAAACACTCTTGATTTGTTAATTTCGTCTGATAAACCAATTCTGTTTTGATTGAACCAGTGTGGAATTGAAACACTTTTGATGGAAAAATAATTGTAGGTAATAAATCGTTTTGATTGAACCAGTGTGGAATTGAAACTCTTTTGCTAACCATCTGTAAAATGTATCCCTTGCTAGTTTTGATTGAACCAGTGTGGAATTGAAACTAAGTATTGCGGTAAAAGAAATTAAACCTGTGATAAGTTTTGATTGAACCAGTGTGGAATTGAAACTAGAAGAATTTGCTTCTTATTTGTGTTGGCATTGTAGTTTTGATTGAACCAGTGTGGAATTGAAACTAACCAGGATGTAGAGAAAATAATTGATAAGTATTATCGTTTTGATTGAACCAGTGTGGAATTGAAACAAACTCTAAATGTGTAATCATTGATAACAAGAGTATGTTTTGATTGAACCAGTGTGGAATTGAAACAACTTCCAAACTGCCTGTCCAACTTCTAATTTTCTCAGTGTTTTGATTGAACCAGTGTGGAATTGGGGCACAATTAGCTCGTTGTTATTATCTTAAATCTCTTCTTATAGATTTAAATTTTTCCTCACCTATTGACAACTCTAGGTTTATTAAGTATAAAAAGTTAACAAAATTGTTTAACTTTTGTTTTTGTCAAACGAAATTTAGAAAATGTAAGAAAAGTGTGATTTTTGTCACATCCTATTGACATTTATGATTTTATTAAAGTAATAATAAAGTGAAGAAATTTGCTATAACGTTCTGTTAGGCGATGTATTTAAGGAATGGTATCTACAATCCAAATCCTTTTGCCTTTTTTGCCATTGTTGCTTTAATCAACTTTACCAAATCATCAGGTAAATCTAAATCCTCAAGTTTTTCCAATTGCCAATTTTTCTCTTCTTCAAAGGATTTTCTCGCTAATTTTAATGCCTTTTGTGCATACATTGCAGCTCCCATACAATGATCGGACATATGTGCAGTTGTTACGCCGTGTCCAACTGCACGTGTTATTGCACGAGCAACTGCATCGTCTATTGTTCTAGCAAAAGAATGAACTTTTCTTGATGCTTTAATTGCAACGCCAGTTGAACATTTTCCTTCTATCCAACCTCTAGCGACATTTATTGCGTTTATTATAGGTTCTTCTAATTCTTTGTTATAATAAGGTAGAACTCTCTCAAAGCATGATATTGCCCACTTCATCAATTTTCTATGGTTTTCTAAAGATAATTCACCACAACGGTGAATAGCCACAAATTTTTTATCTCTCATCTACCTACCTCTGACAAAGATAATCCTAATTTAATCAGGATAGAATTAAGTTTGGTCAAAAAGAAGAGGTTGAAGGTTGAAGATAAAGATTTTGATAAAAAATAGAAAAAAACTAATGCCGAAGGAGGGAGTCGAACCCTCACGGCCGTTTAATAGACCACTGGTTTTTGAGACCAGCGTGTCTGCCAATTCCACCACTTCGGCATTTTATAAAAATATAATACAAAATTTATTTTTTGTTGTCAACATAATTTGTTGAATTTAGTTTTTAAAATTTATATCATTATAATCCTATGAATTTTGATATTTCTAAAATACGAAAAAATTTTGAGAAACTTAAACAAAAAGTTGATACTTTTTCAAAAAATGTTAAAATTGTAGTTGTAACAAAATATATAGATAATGTTGAAATAATACAAAAACTTGCTGAGATAAATGTTACAGACATTGGTGAGAGTTATGTCCAAAATTTAGTTTATAAATATGATTCTTTGCAACAAAATGGTTATAATAAAAATTTTGTTTGGCATTTTATAGGCCATTTACAAAAAAATAAAGTTAAAAAAGTTGTACCTATATGTGATTTAATACAATCTTTAGATTCTGTAGAACTTGCACAAAAAATTGATTCAGAAGCAAAAAAAATAAATAAAGTACAAAAGTGTCTTATAGAACTCAAGGTTTCTGAAGAAGAGACAAAGTTTGGTGTTGCAACAGATAAAATATACGAGTTTGTAGACAAAATACTGAGTATAAATCTACAGAATATAAAATTAGTTGGTTTAATGACAATGGCACCTTATTTTGAAGAACCACAAAAAACCAGACCTTATTTTAAACAAACATACGAAATTTTTTCTGTTCTAAAAAACAAAATTAACGGGTTTGAGATTTTATCAATGGGTATGAGTAATGATTATAAAATAGCGTTAGAAGAAGGGTCAAATATGGTAAGGATTGGTAGTTTGTTGTTTACAGATAACTAAACAACGGGGTAAAAAAAGTTTTATGAAAAAAATAAAAGTAGGTGTTATAGGATGTGGTAACATGGGTAAAGTAATAATTGATAGTTTAGTTGATATTATAGGACATAAAAATGTATTTTGTTGTGATATCGACTCACAAAAAGTGCAAGAAATAAAACAAAAGTATAAAATAAATTCATTGCTATCAAATAAAGAATTAGCAAAAGTTGTAGATATAATAATTTTAGCAGTGAAACCACAACAAATAAAAGATGTGTTAGAAGAAATAAAAGATTTTGTTGATAGTAAAAAAGTTGTTGTATCTATAGCAGCTGGAATAAAAATAAAATTTTTAGAAAGTGTTTTAGGGGAAAAACAAATAATACGTGTAATGCCGAACTTGCCAATGAAAATAGGTATGGGTGTGGCTTCTATTTGTAAAAACAAATTTTGTCACAAAGATAATTTTATATTTGTAAAAAAAATTTTTTCTAAAAAAAGTGTAGTTATAAAACTTGATGAAAAATTTTTTGATTTAATCACAGCAGTTTCTGGTTCAGGACCTGCATATATTTTTTATATTTCTGAAATAATGCAAGAAGTTGCAACAAAATTAGGTTTACCTAAAGAAATTGTTTCTAATGTTGTAAATTATACAATACTTGGTGCTGCAAAAATGTTAACTGAAGAAAAAATGTCAGCTAAAGAGTTAAGAGAAGCTGTTACATCTAAAAAAGGTACAACTGAACAAGCAATTAAAACGTTTGAGATATATAATACTAAAAAATTGTTTTATGATGCAATAAAAAGTGCGTTTCGTCGTGCTAAAGAAATTTCAAAAGAAGTTAGTAAAATTTAAAGGAGGGTAAAGTTTAATATGATAAAAGCAATAATTTTTGATTTAGATAACACACTTATGGATTTTATGAAAATGAAACGTGCTGCAGTAGATGCAGCAGTTGATGCTATGATAGACGCTGGTCTTAATATACCAAAAGAAACAATGATAGAAAAAATTTATAGTATTTATTGGAAAGAAGGTATTGAAGACCAACAAATTTTTGATAAAGTATTATTACAAGAGTTTGGATATATAGATTATCGCATTCTTGCTGCTGGTATAATTGGATATCGTAGAGCAAAAGAAGCAAATTTGTGTACTTATCCTCATGTACATATTACATTAACTGAACTTTTGAAACGTGGGATAAAAATGTGTATTGTTTCTGACGCGCCAAAACTTCCTGTATGGATGAGAATTGTTTCTTTAAACTTACAACATTATTTTGAGTTTGTACTCACTTTTGATGATACAGGTGAACGAAAACCATCACCAAAACCGTTTATAATGGCACTTGAACGGCTAAGTTCACAACCTAATGAAACACTTATGATTGGTGATTGGGTTGAACGTGATATTGTAGGAGCGAAACAACTTGGTATTTGGACAGTTTTTGCACGTTATGGCGATGAGTTTAATACACAAAATTCTGGTGCTGATTTTGAGATAACAGATATTATCCAACTATTAGATGTAATAGAGAAAATAAAAGAAAAAGACCAGTTGCTATTATTTGAACAAAAATAAAAAAAATGAAATTATATGGTATATTGATAGAATTGAAAATGACAAAATTGTAGTTGTGTCCTTAGTTAACAAAAAAGGTAGTATGTATTTACCAAAAAATCTGTTTGATTTCAAAATTTATGAAGGATTGTAGATAATATAGATAATAATAGAAATTAATCCCGATGAGAAAAAAACACAAGTTTTAAAATTAAAGATAAAAAACTTACAAGAAAAACTTTTAAAAAGAAAAATAAGATAATAAGATGTCACATATTATAAAATTTTTTTCTTTTATATTTCTTTTTCTTTCATTTTTGTTTTCATCTTTATTAAAAATATATTTCATTAATGTAGAAGAGGCTGACACTTCTTTTGTAATAACGCCAAATAATTACACAATGTTAATTGATGGAGGTGACTTTGACGAATTTCATGATTATGGAAAGATGTATATTCTTTTATTAAAAAACAATTAAAAATAGATAAAATAAATGTTGTTTTAATATCTCATCCACATAGAGACCATATTGGTGGGTCGAGATATGTTTTAACTAATATAAAAGTAGAAAAATTTTATGATCTCGGTTTTTCCGTATCCATCATCTATATATTTTAACCTTCTTGAACTTGTGAATAAAAAAAGATAAAGTATTATTTAGCACGAGGAGTGTCAGATATTAAGCTTGACCTGTAGTTAGAAATAAAAATTCTTTATCCACTAAAAAATTTTGATTTTGATACACCTAATGACAATTCTGTTGTTATAAGAATAAAATATAAAAAAATATCTGTTTTGTTCACAGGAGATATAGAAGCAAATGCTTAAAAATAATTATTAAAAAATATAAAAACAGACAATAAGAAATAAGTTCAAATATACTTAAAGTGCCACACCACGGGCCCAACACTTCTTCTACATACGAGTTTTTACAACTTGTAAGTCCTGAAATAGCAATAATATCTTGTGGGAGAAACAACAGGTTTGTCCACCCTCATTACAGAATATTGAAGCGATATGAAGATTATGGTGTGAAAATTTTTAGGACAGATATAGAAGGTACAATAGTTGTTACTGACGGTAAAGATTACAAAATTGATAAGTTTGGATATAGTAATTAAAAAATTTGATAAGGAGGGTAGTTGTATGGATGGACTTACAATGATTAAAACACGAAGGAGTATAAGAAGATATATAAAAAAGCAAATACCAGATGATGTTATTACAGAAATAATTGATTGTGGTAGGTTAGCACCATCAGCAAATAATAAACAACCATGGTTGTTTGTTGTTATAAAAAATGATGAATTAAAAAAACAAATCGCTGAAATTACAGATTATGGTAAATTTGTAAAAGAATCAGATTGTTGTATTGCAGTGTTTTGTGAGGATACAAAGTATTATCTTGAAGACGGTTCCGCTGCAACAGAAAATATTTTGCTTGCAGCATGGTATTATGGTATAGGTAGTTGTTGGATTGCTGGAGATAAAAAATTTTATGCTGATAAAATTAGAGATATTTTAGGAGTTGAGAAAAAGTATAAATTAGTGAGTTTAATTTCTTTAGGTTATCCTGATGAAACAGAACTTAAAGATGTACAAAAAGTTAAAAAGAAAGGTTTAAAAGAAGTTATGGTTGTGAAAGGATAAGGATATGAAAGATAATATAAAATTTGAATATTCAGCAGGTGGTGTTGTTGTTAATGATAACAAAGAAGTTTTGTTGATCAAAACAAAGAATTTGAAAAACGAAACTGTAATAACTTTTCCAAAAGGACATATAGAAAAAAATGAAACTTCACAAGAAGCTGCAGTTCGTGAAGTTAAAGAAGAAACTGGTGTTGAAGCTTCTATAATTAAAAAGATCAAAGATGTTGAGTATTGGTTTATACATCAAGGACAAAAAATACATAAAAAAGTTACTTGGTATTTAATGAAACCTGTTAGAGTTAATAAAACAGAAAATCTTGAAGTTGAAGAAGTTTTTTGGTATTATATAGAAAAAGTAGAAGATATTCTTTCATACAAATCAGATAAAGAATTAATTGTCGAAGTAAAAAAATTAATTTAAAAGGTTAAAAAAAATTATGCAGAAACAAGAAAAACAAAAATATACTTTTGAACAGGCAATACAACGGCTTGATGAAATAGTTAATAAACTTGAAATAGGTAATGTTCCACTTGAAGAAACTATAATTTTATTCCAGGAAGGTATGGAATTGATAAATTTTTGTAATCAGAAGCTGGAAGAAGTAAAACATAAAGTAGAAGTTGTTATAAAAAACAAAAACGGATTTACTTTACAACCTTTTGATGTAAAGACTGAAAATAAAAACCAACAGGAAGAGGAAGAAACTGAAGTGTTTAATGAAGACGAAGAAAAAAATGAAGAATTATTCTAATTTTCTTGAGAAAGATGTAATATGGTTTTCAGATAAGTTTAAAACTTTGGTAGGTAAATACCTACACAATTTACAACAGAAATATAAAAAAATTGTTTTTTATTCTTTATTCCCAGGTGGGAAACGGATACGTCCATTATTAATGTTTGCTTGTGGTAAAATGTTAGGAGTTAAAAAAAACTCGCTTTTTTATCCAGCATCTGCAGTAGAACTTGTCCACAACTATTCTCTTATTCATGATGACTTACCATGTATGGACAATGCTGAATATCGTAGGAATAAATTAACTGTACACAAAAAGTTTGGTGAAGCGAATGCTGTACTTGTAGGTGACGCATTGTTAACCTTAGCGTTTGAAGTGTTATCAGATTGGAAAGAACAACCTGCGATAAAAGTCAAAGTGATAAATTTAATATCTAAAATTAGCGGGTTTAACGGCTTAGTTAAAGGACAACTTATGGATATGGAAAGTTGCAGTTTACGAAAATATACTAAAAATTCTAAAAGGTTTTTAGAACAACTTGTAACGAATAAAACTTCTAAATTGATACAGATATGTTTTGTTATCCCAGCGATTGTTGGTAGATTAGATAAAAATAAAACAAAACTTTTGTCAAAAATAGGGTTGAACTTTGGCCTATTGTTCCAAATTACTGATGATATAATTGATTATTGTTCAGGTGAAGATAAACAAAATCTTACATATCCAAAATTATATGATGTTGAAAGTTTGAAAAAAATTGTTTACAAACTTAAAACAGAGACCATTGAGTTGTTAGATAAAAATTTTGTTTCTCAATCGTTGTATTTAAAATTTTTGTTAGAAAAAATTGTTAATAGGACACAATAAAATATGAACATTATTAACAAAATAAATTCACTACAAGATTTAAGAAAACTTAGTTCAGAAGAACTACAACAGTTAGCACAAGAGATAAGAAGTTTTATAATTGAAACTGTTTCAAAAACAGGTGGGCATTTCGCTCCGAGTTTGGGTACAGTAGAACTTACTATTGCACTACATTATGTGTTTAACACTCCTGAAGACAAAATTGTTTGGGATGTTGGTCATCAAACTTATGCACATAAAATTCTAACTGGAAGAAAAAATCTTTTTCATACACTAAGACAATATGGTGGGATAAGCGGTTTCCCACGAAGGGAAGAATCTGAATACGATGTGTTTAATGTAGGACATGCGTCTACTGCAGTATCTGCAGCTTTAGGTATAGCAGCTGCTCGCGAGTTAAATAATGAAGATTATAAAGTTATAGCGGTAATAGGTGATGGTTCTTTAAGCGGTGGGCTTACCTATGAAGGACTTAACCATGCGGGACATCTTGGGTATGATTTTATTGTTGTATTAAATGATAATGCAATGTTTATATCAAAAAGTGTTGGTGCTATTGCAAAAATGTTAGTAAAAATTTTAACTTTAGGATTGGTTAAAAAAATTGAACAAAGAATTGATAAGTTTTTACGAAGGTTAAAATATATAGGAAGTCTATTACTTCGTGTTGCAAAAAGGTTTAAACTTTTACTTTTCCCTGGTATGTTGTTTGAAGAAATGGGATTTGCATATATAGGTCCTATAGATGGACACGATATGAAATCTTTATGTGAAGTGTTTAAAAGTGTGAAACATTTTAAAGGACCAATTGTGGTGCATGTTTTAACAAAAAAAGGGAAGGGATACAAACCTGCTGAAGAAAAACCAGAAAAGTTTCATGGTGTACCAAAGTTTGATGTTTTGACTGGAGAAATAGAGAAAAAAAATGAGAGGTTAACATTTACTGAAGTGTTTAGTAAAACAATTACTGCTTTAGCAGAAAAAGATGAACGTATTGTCGGTATAACTGCAGCAATGACTGATGGTTGTGGTCTTGAAGAGTTTGCTAAAAAATTTCCTAAAAGGTTTTTTGATGTAGGTATAGCAGAAGGACATGCTGTAACATTTGCTGCTGGGTTAGCAACACAGAATTATGTTCCTATATGTGCTATATATTCAACTTTTTTACAACGTGCGTTTGATCAAATGATCCACGATGTAGCTTTACAAAACTTGCATGTTGTTTTTGTTTTAGACCGTGCAGGTATCGTAGGAGAAGATGGACCTACTCATCATGGAAGTTTTGATTTGTCATATCTAAGATTAATACCTAATATGACAATAATGGTGCCAAAAGATGGTACTGAACTTAAAAATATGTTGTATACAGCGATATATCATATCTCAGGACCTGTTGTTATAAGATACCCTAAAGATTTTGTTTTTGAAAAAGATATAGAAATCAATGAGTTTAAAAAGATAGAAATATCAAAGGCGCAAGTAATACATGAAGAAAAAGAAAGTAAAATATACTTTCTTGTAGTCGGACCTAAAATTTATATTCTTGAAGAGATACTTAAAGAAACAGATTATAAATTTTCTATTATCAACTTGAGATTTTTAAAACCTATAGATGAAGAAATGTTGAAAAAAATTTGTCATTCTGATAATATAATAGTTACAGTAGAAGAAAACACAATTATTGGCGGATTGTTTTCTGCAATAAGTGAATATATAGTTAAGAATCAATCTTCTGTTAAAGTTTATTCTTTTGCACTGCCAGATAAGTTTATTACTTTTGGGAAAAAAGAAGTTTTAGAAGAACAAATTGGTTTATCAAAAAAAAGTTTTTTAGATTTTATAAAAAATGTTTTGGAAGAAAAATAAATCTATATATTTATCTCGCTTTTTAGAGAATGCTGAAAAAAAACCCGCTAATAGTGGAATAGCTGCAGAGCATCAAGCTCTGCTTTGTTCTATCCTGATAAATGAGGACATTGAAAATTGAAAAAAACAATTTTTGTTGTCATTGCGAGGAACGCAATTTGCGGGACTCCTCGTCCCTCCAAAAGCGGGAACATTTTAGCATAATTAAATACTTTTCAGCGGTCTCCATTTTACGGGATTTATACATTCATCCTCAAATATAAGGAGGGTTAATAAAAATATGAAATTTTTAATGTTAGGCAGATATTCGTATTACGCTATAAAAAATATATCAAAAGAACGGACAAAAAAGTTGTAGAGTTAATAAAAAAATCTGGTTGGGAAATCGATTGTATGTATGTTTTGGTAAGCGAATATGATTTAGCTTTTCTTTTAGAAATACCATCTGTAGAAGATTTTATAAAACTTTCAGTAGAACTTGTTAAATTGACTGGTATATCATTTACATCATTTCCTGCAATTGAAGTTGAAAAATTTGACAAACTTGTTGGATAAAAAGTAAATGTAAAAATTAATTAAATTAAAATTTTTCGTCATAATGGAGGGTATAAAAATATGGTACATCTATTAGATTGGTTTTCAAAAAAGAAAAAAAATGATGTTTTAGAAAAAAGTTTGTCACATTTAAAAAAAAAGTTGTAGAAACTGTTGAAGCGTTATATGAAGCAGTAAAAAATGTAGATGATCATGCAAAAATGAAACAAATGTTACACATAGTAGCACAAAAAGAACATGAAGCTGATATTATTCGTAGAGAGTTAACTATAGATATAATAAAAGGATATATGATTTTTGTTGGATACGAAGATATGATAAAATTTGTGTACGAAGCTGATACTATAGCTGACTGGGCTAATACATCAGATAGATACCTTGCTTTGTTTGAAGGTGAACTAACAGGAGAAGTTAAAACAAGATTGTTACAACTTACTGAACTGTCATATAAAGCTACCAAAAAATTGTACGAAGTTGTAGAAAGTTTAACAAAAAAATCAAAAGAAGAAGTTTTCAGTGGTTGTTCTGAAATAGAAACTTTAGAAGAAGTTGCTGATGATGAAAAACGAGAATTGTTACGTGTAATTTTTAAGTCAAATTATTCTGCTGCACAATTAATAATACTGCGAGATCTTGTTGAATCTGTTGAAGATATATGTGATTGTTGTGAGATAGTTTCTGACCAAATCAAAATGTTATTAACAGAAATGGACTAATTCTTTTATTTATTATGAAAAAAGATAAAGATACAACTATTGTAGAAATTACATCTAAAATTAATACAAATACTTCTTTTTTGCTAGATGAAATTCATTCTTTAGGATTTAATAAAATAAAAAGTATAGAAATAAAAAAAATCTATTCTTTAACAGGTAGTATAAATAAAAATAAAATTTTATTTATATCAAAATTTTTACTTACAGATCCTGTATCAGAAACTTTTAAAATTTTAACTAAAAATAATATAAAAAATTTACCTGGTGTTGCTTTAGTAAACATATGGTACAAACCACAAGTTTTAGATGTTGAGTCAATATATATTGTGAAAGGTATAAAATATCTTGGGTTTAAAGAAGAACTTGAAGTACATTCTGGGAAACAAATTGTTTTTAGTCCAAAAGTTGATAAAAAAACTGTAAGCTTTATAATTGAAAAAATTTTTATGAATCCGTTAATTCAATACTATGAAATTATATAATGTTATCAAAATTTTAGATGCAGACGATAATCGTTTAATGAAGATAAGTAAAGAAGGACTACTTTCTCTTTCTTTAGAAGAAATGTGTGTAATAAAAAAATATTTTTCTTCTAAAAAAAGAGAACCTACAGATTGCGAACTTGAAACTATTGCTCAAACATGGTCTGAACATTGTAAACATAAAACATTGACTGCTGGAGTTATACTTAAAATTAAAAAAAATGGGAAAGTTGTTAAAATTAAAAAATATAATAATGTATTAAAAAATACAATTTTTGATTCTACAAAAAAAATTAATCATACTGATTGTATATCCGTTTTTGAAGACAATGCTGGTATCATTAAATTTGATAATAATTACGCAGTAGCGTTTAAGGTTGAAACACATAACCATCCTTCAGCGTTAGAACCGTATGGTGGTGCAGCAACTGGTATTGGTGGTGTTATACGAGATATTATAGGTTGTGGACTTTCAGCAAAACCTGTTGCTAATACTGATATATTTTGTTTTGGTAATCTTGATTATGATAAAGAATTACCGCAAGGAGTTTTTCATCCAAAAAGAATTTTTAAAGGTGTAGTTTCAGGTGTACGAGATTATGGTAACCGTATGGGGATACCAACGATAAACGGTGCGATTGTGTTTGATGACGGGTTTGTTTTTAATCCATTAGTATATTGTGGTTGTGTTGGTATAATACCGATTAAAAAAATTCATAAAAAAGTTTTACCTGGTCAGGTAATAATTCTTGTTGGTGGGAAAACAGGCCGTGATGGTATTCACGGAGCAACTTTTTCATCTGATGCGTTACATAATAAATTACCAACATCAGTTGTCCAAATAGGTGATCCTGTCACAGAAAAAATGATGTTAGATGTTATCTTGAAAGCAAGAGATTTAGATTTGTTTACTGCAATAACAGATTGTGGTGCTGGAGGGTTATCATCTGCTTGTGGTGAACTTACAAAAGTATGTGGATGTAGAATTTATCTTGAAAAAGTGCCTTTGAAATACAAAGGATTACTGCCTTGGGAAATATGGCTTTCTGAATCACAAGAAAGGATGGTACTTATAACAGATAAAGATAAAGCAGAGAAATTTTTAGACCTATGTCAAAAAGAAGATGTTGAAGCAACAATTATTGGAGAAGTAACTGATACAAAAAGGTTAGAAGTGTTTTATAACGGTCAAAAAGTCTGTGATTTAGATATGGAATTTTTGCATAATGGTTTGCCAAAAAGGAAATTTAATTTAAATTATGAAATAAAGAATATAAAACGGCCAAAAAATATAAAGATAAACCAGCCGTTAGAAGAAATTTTCTATAAAGTCATATCTCATCCAAATGTTGCGTCAAAAGAGTGGGTGATAAGACAATACGACCATGAAGTTCAAGGGAACACAATAGTAAAACCGCTCTGTGGGGAACAACAACTAAATTTTTATTCACCACAAGATGCTGCCGTAGTTTATCCTTTTAATATTAAAGATTTACAAAATACTAAAAAAGCGTTTGCTATAAGTTGTGGGATAAAACCTTCTTTAAGTAAAATAAGTATAGAAAGAATGACTGAGTATGTAATTGATGAAGCAATAAGAAACTTAATCTGTGTAGGAGCAAAATTAAACAAAATATTTTTGTTAGACAATTTTTGTTGGGGTGAACTTAACAAAAAAAATTTAGCTGAACTTTTTATAACCTGTGAAGTAGCGAAAAATGTTGCATATAAGTTTGCTACACCATTTATTTCTGGTAAAGATAGTTTAAACAATTATTATTTACTTGGTAAAAAAAAGGTTTCAATACCATCAACATTGCTTATTTCAGGATTAGGAATTATAGAAGATATAACCCATATTAAAACTTCATATTTTAAATCTACAGAAAGTTATATATTTCTTATAGGTAAATTTAAACCATCGTTAGGCGGTAGTGTGTTTAGTGAATGTTTTAAAAAAGTTTATTCTTATCCTGCCTTAGATATAAATACAGCAAAAAAAGTTTATAGTTTTATTAATGAACATAACGATTATTTCTTAACATTACATGATGTTTCTGACGGCGGTGTGATTACTTCTGTTGTTGAAAGTTGTTTTGCTAATAATTTTGGTGCTGTGTTGGATTTAAATTTGAGGAACATAACAGAATTTTTGTTTTCTGAACCTACTTCGTGTATAATTGCAGAAGTTAAAAAAGAAAATTTTGATAAAATAAAATCTTTGATGCAAAAGAAAAATATTCCATATATTTGTTTAGGTAAAACAAATCAAGAACCTTATGTTATAGTAAGAAACAATGATAAAGAAGTGTTAAAAATTTCTGTTGAACAAGCATATAAACTTTGGTCAACTAAAATAAATTTATGAAACCGAAAGCTATAGTAATACGTGTAGGTGGGACAAATTGTGATTTAGAAACAGTCAATGCATTAAATTTAGTTGGATTTGATACTGATTTAGTACATATTAATGAACTTATAAGAAACGAAAAAAAACTAACTGATTATAACTTACTTGTTATCCCAGGCGGTTTTTCTTTTGGCGATTATATTTCAGCAGGAAAAATTTTTGCTATTGAGTTGTATTATAGACTTCGTGCACAAATTGAAGAGTTTATAAATAACAAAAATAATTATATCATAGGAATTTGTAACGGATTTCAAGTGTTAGTGAAACTTGGTCTCTTACCATATCCTAATTTTTCACAAAAAGCAACTTTAACTTATAACGATTCTGGTAAATTTGAATGTAGATGGGTTTATTTAAAAGTAAATAAAAAAAATCCGTCTCCACTAAGAAAACTTCCAGAATTTATACAATTACCAGTAGCACATGCTGAAGGAAAATTTTTTGCTGAGAAAGATGTTGTTGAAGATTTAAAAAATAATGACCAAATTTTGTTTCAATACTGTGATAAATCTGGTGATACAACAGTGAGTTACCCATTAAACCCTAACGGGTCTGTTTTAAACATTGCTGGTATAACAGACAAAACTGGCCATATAATAGGACTTATGCCGCATCCGGAACGGTACATCATAGATTTACAACATCCTCTAAGTTATATAAAAAATATTTTGCCATACGGTAAGTTGTTTTTTGAATTGATAAAATCATCCATTGGATAAATAAAATCGTTGAGTTTAAAAACTTGATAGCTGAAGTCCCCGCACAAAGTCTTGTTATCGGCGGGACAACTTGCGGAATTGTAGACACAGCCTCTGAATGTGCTTTTAGTTTTTAGTTATTATGTTCTTATGTCCTTGTGTTCTTGTGTTCTTATGCTCTTATGTTCTATTTTTTGAAGATAGGATGTAGGAGGGACTTTCTTGTCCCGACAAATAAAAAATACTTTTGTAGGGGTGGGTTTTTTTTCAACCACTAATTAATAAAAAAATAAAATTAATGTAGGAGGGACTTTCCAGTCCCGACTTACACAAAAATTTATTATGAATAATAACAAAAAATTAAGAATTCCTGAAAAAGGACACAAAAATTTAAGAAAAGGTAGATTTTCTTACCCTGGGAATTATTATTTTGTTACAACTATTGTACATGGAAAAGAAAAAATTTTTCAAAAAGAAGAATGTGCTAGCATTGTAATTGACGCAATAAGATGGATGGAAAAAGAAGGACGTGTTGAAAATATAGTTGCAATTGTAATGCCAGAACATTTACATTGGGTGTTTGTTTTAAAGAAAGGAACACTTGATAGTATAATGAAAACTTTAAAAGGATTTACTGCAAGAAAAATAAATCAAATACTTGGTAGAAATGGTAAACTTTGGCAAGAACAGTATTATGAACATTTGATAAGAAAAAATGAAAATTTATTAGAAATTGCAAAATATTGTTTAAACAATTCTGTAAGAAGAGGGATTGTTGAAGAGTTTCACAATTATCCGTATTGGATATGTAAATACGATGTGTAATAGTGTTCGAGGTTAGAAAACCTCTCCTACAGTATTGTTGAAAAAAACTTGATGAGAGAAAGATGAATAAAAAATAATACATTTGTAGAAGTGTTTTTTTTCAACCTTTGACCAATAAAAATAAAATCAGTGTAAGAGGGACTTTCCAGTCCCGATGAATTTCGCATTCTGCGAGGTCGAGGTTGGAAAACCTCTCCTACAATATAGTTGAAAAAACTTGATGAGAGAAAGAATTGACAAAGTTTTAGTTGAGAAAGGACTTGTTGAGTCAAGAGCTAAAGCTCAAAAAATTATATCAGAGTTTGGTGTAAAAGTTAATAGTCAAATAATAAAAGAACCATCAGAAATGGTAAATAAAGATAGTATCATAGAACTTATCCAAACTTATGAATATGTAAGTGCTGGTGGATACAAACTTGAAGGATTATTAAAATCAGGAATAATTGATGTAAAAGATAAAATCTGTTTTGATATTGGCTCATCAACTGGTGGTTTTGTAGATTGTCTTTTAAAATTTGGTGCAAAAAAAGTTTATTGTTGTGATGTAGGTAAAGGACTTTTACATCCAAAACTTCGTTCTGATGGAAGAATAGTTTTGTTTGAAGGAGTAAATTTTAGATATTTTGTTGAGTTAGGATGCAAAGAAAAAATAAAAGATAAAATAGATATCTTTACAATAGATGTTTCATTTATATCATTGACAAAAATTTTGCCTGTAGTAAAAAAAATTGCTGAGTATCCACACAATGTTGTAGCACTTGTTAAACCACAGTTTGAGTGTGAACCAAAATATGTTAAAAAAGGTATTGTAAAAGAAGAAAAATATAGATTACAAGCAGTAGAAAAAATTGTTTCTTTTGCAGAAAGTTTAGGATATAAAAAAATTACAGTTGAAGAATCAAAAGTAAAAGGCAAAGAAGGAAATATTGAATATTTTGTTGTGTTCTCTTTTTCATCAAATAATCAAATGTAGGGCAAACCCCTTAGTGGCTGTGTCGTAATATCAATTTTGGTAGCCGTCCCGCAAATTGAAAATTGCTGAAAAAGTATTTAATGCTGCTAAGATGTTCCCGCTTTGGCGGGACGAGGAGCGTAAGCGACGAAGCGATCTCGTAGTAAAAATAGATTGCCATCCCGCAAATTGCGGGATGGCCACGCTCCCCCGCTTTTGGGTCGGGGTCGCTCGCAATGACAAAAAAAGTGGGTTTTTCAGTGTTCTCCAAATGCGGGACGCAAAATGCCGAAGATAAACGCAACCACGCAAGTTGCGGGGTTGCGGCTACCAGCAAAAAAGAGAGGTTGCGACACAGCTACTTTATGTTTGTTTAATAACATGCAAAACTTATACAGAAAAATTTTGTTCACAACTACAAAATATGTTTTTTTAAGAAACTTTTTTATGTGCATTACTGGAGTTCTTGTTATTCTTATCGTTCGTCTTCTTGGCCCTTCTGAATATGGTAAATACTCATTAGTATGGCAACTTATCAGTACAATAGGTCCTATAGTTTCTTTAGGTTGGCAGGCAACTTTAGCAAAGTTTGTCCCTGAAAAAACTGATGAAGAAAAAAAATCTTTATTCACACAAAGTTTTCTAAGTGTTTTAGTAGCATCTATTATATTTTTTATAATTGGATTTTTTATAATACAACTTTTTCCAAAAATTGTTCCTTTAGAAATTAAAGATTTAAAATTTGTTTTTCTGATATTTATAACTTTAGTAGCATTTTTTAATGTTTTTGAAGGTTTTTATCGAGGGTTAGGAAAGTTTAACGAATGGACTGTTATAGATGGCATTCGTTCTAACCTGTCTTATGTTTTAGCAATAATTTTTTTTATTTTAGGTTTTAGATTTTACAAAATAATAATATTTAGTAGTTTTTTCTTTGCTTTATTTTTTGCGATTTTAGTTATTTTTTGGTTAAAAAATTATTTTGACTTTAATTTTGAAAGTTTTTCAATAGAAAAAGAAATTATAAAATTTGCTTTTGTAATGTTTGTTGGGCAGATAAGTTATCTTTTTATTTCAAGTATAGATTTGGTCTTACTTCGTGCTATGTTGAAAGACCCAACACAAGTTGGGATATACAATGCTGGAATAAGAATACCAAAAATGATTGAGACAATGTTTATAGGTATCTTACCAACACCTTTTCTTTATTACTTCACTTCTCAAGAAACTAAAGAACTAAAAGAAAAAATTTTAGAGTTTGGTAGCAGATTCCTTGCTGTAATTTTTGGTTTTGTTTCAGTGGTCTTATTTTCTTTTTCAAAAGAAATAATTTTAATACTTTTTGGACAAAAATATGCTGAAAGTATCCCTGTTCTTCAGATATTTTCGTTTTCTTTGTTTATTTCTGCGTTTCTTGTGTTGTTTTTTACATATTTTTATTCAATTAACAAACCACAAATTTTACTTTTATTCAACATTTTTGTTATTATATTGATGACATTAATTAATATTGTATTAATTCCAAAACTTAAGTATCAAGCACCTGCTGTCAGTTATATTTTTTCTTTTTTAGTATATACATTTATAGTTTTGTTGATAGTGAAAAATTTTAAGTTTTTAGTAAATTTTGTAAAATTAATAATTATTGTTCTTGTAGTAGTTTTAATAGGAGAGAATATTTTGCTTTACTTTATACCTATTTTTTATATTATTTTAATTTTTTTATTCAAAGTTATTAAATTTTCTGACATTCAAAAATTTATTAAAATACTAAAAAATGAAATACCATCGTGAAAACTATGATATAGACAAGATTTGTCCTTTGTGGGTTGATTGCCAAGTAGTGCAATTAATAAAACCGGGTTCAAAAATTTTAGAAATTGGCTGTGCAACTGGTTATATTGGAAAATTTCTGGAAGAAACTGTAAAATGTTGAAAAGATACAAAGAGGTAGCAGAACTATATGAAAAAATTTATATTATTTATATTTTTTATTGTTAAAAAAATTAAAAAACTAGTGGCTGGAAAAAAACTTGGAAGACGATTTCCTTGGATTTTAAAACTTTTCAACTTATTATATACACTCATTAATAAACAAAGAAAAAGTGGAGTAGTCTTAACAAATGTTCTGGACTTTAAGATGTTTGTAGACATATCTACACCAGCAGCAAGACCTTACATAACAGATGGTGCAATTGAAAATTTTGAAACAGAAATATTCAAAAAAGAAATTAAAGAAGGTATGGTAGTTATAGATATTGGTGCGAACTGGGGATATTATACTTTATTAGCATCATCACTTGTTAAAGAAAATGGAAAGGTTTTTGCTTTTGAACCTGAGCCACACAATTATGAAATACTTGTTCAAAATATAAAAATAAACAAATGCAGTAATGTTGTTCTATTTAAAAAGGCATGTTCTAATAAATCTGGATATGCAAAATTATTTATTTCCTCTGAAATGGCTTCACATAGTTTATATTATGCTGAGAGTCAAAAAAATTATATTGAAGTTGAATTGGTAACTTTAGATGAAATTTTTAAAGGAAGAGAAGAAACTATAGATTTAATAAAGATGGATGTTGAAGGTGGAGAAATGGCGATTTTAGAAGGAATGAGAACTATCTTTTCTAAAAATAATAGAATAAAAATTTTTACTGAATTTTTTCCAGAAAGGATTAGGGCTTCTGGTTATATGCCAGAAGATTTTCTTAACACACTTATAAAATACGGATATAAGATTTTCTATATAGATGAAAACAAAGACAAATTGGTTCCAGTAGGAATCATTGAATGTATGCAATTATGTGAAAGTCAAAATGGGATAAATTTATTTTGTGTTAAGGACTATTTTTATGATTGACCTATCTATTATTATAGTAAATTACAATTCATCTGATTTACTTGAACAATGTTTGGATTCAATCTACAAACACACAAAAGATATAGAATTTGAAGTTTTTGTTGTTGACAATGCTTCAACTGATAATAGTGTTGAAATGGTTAGGACGGAATTTCCTGCTGTAAAATTGATTATAAGTAAAAAAAATTTATATCTCACTGGTGGACGAAATTTAGCCTTAAAAAAAGCCCAAGGGAAATATGTTCATAATATCGCTCCTGATATACTCTACATAAATAATGCTCCTAAAAAAATAATAGAGTTTATGGAAAAACATCCAGAGGTAGGTGTTTTGGGCCCACAAGTATTAAATTCTGATGGTTCTATTCAAGAAAGTGGTGCGAAATTTATGAATATTTTAGACGGTTTATGGAACTTTCTTATGCTAGATGGAGTTTTTGGGTTAAACAATCCTATCAGAAAAAGGTGGCATTACTACCCTTGGGATAGAAATACTTTAAAAGAAGTGGATGTTGTAACGGGTTGTTGTTTGATGTTCCGGAGAGAATTGCTCGAAAAAATAGGTTATTGGGACGAAAATCTGCTTATCTACGCGGAAGAAGATGATTGGTGTAAAAGAGTAAAAAGTTTAGGTTACAAGGTGGTTTATTATCCCGAAGCAAAAGTAATACATCACCATGCTAAAGGTGGAACACAGGCACTTGGCAGAAATATTTCTGAGAAGATATATTTTAATGACCTACTTTATTATTACAAAAAATATTACGGATCTTTTATATATATAATTTTTAGAATGATACTTTCTATAACCTTACCGTTGTTATTCTTTTTTCGGAGAATAAAAAGTTGGCTATTTAGATAAAAAATTTTTGCCCATTAGAAAGAAACCTGTTGTTATAAAGGAATTCTCTGTACTAGATAAAATTCACTATATTTCATAAGCACAGATCTTTCATTACTGGCAAGTTGCAATGGATAAACATGGTAAAGAAAAAAAAAGAAAGGATATTTTTCAACTCAATGCTTTATTATTATAAAAAACATTTTGGTATATTCCATTATTTAATTTTATGGCTAATTTTAAATTTTTATACAAAGCCAATACTTAAAATTGTAAGAACTATTAAATCTATCTTATGAAAATTGATTTTAATGCAATTCGTGTTAGCAACAAAGCAGGTTCTGGGTTTGATACTTTTATTATAAATTTTGTTAACGAATTTGCACGATATGTGTATTCAAATAAGTTAAACATTGATTTTGATGTATATACCTTATATCCTCAACATTTTCCTGAAGTAAAGAAAGAAAATATAAAACAAGTAAAAATTCCTTTTATAAGACAAAAGTCAAACACTTATACAACCAACTCAACTACAACTTATAAAACACATCCACACATCCACTCATCTATCCCGCAAATTGCGGGATCCACACATCCACTCGTTCACCTCCTCGCTGACTATTTCCGTATGTTTTGGACACAGTTTATTTTTCCTTTTTATGCTAAAAAATATGATTTGATTGTTAATTTAACACAATTTGAAGCAAGTGTTTTTAATTTGGAAAAACAAGTAGTTGTTGTTCACGATTTAATTCCATACATATTTAAAGATCAGAAACATAAACATAAATTTTTTGTTTACAAAATATTGCCATATATCTTAAGAAAAGTAAAAAATATTTGTGCTGTTTCTGTTAATACTAAATCAGACTTGGTAAAAATATTAGGTGTAAAAGAAAATAAAATAGTAGTTATTTATGAATCTGTTGATAAAAACATTGAAATTTATAGTAAACAAAATTTTGAACTTGAGAAAAATTTGTTATTAAGTGGAATAAATATTGGAAGATATATATTATTTGTTGGGAGTTGTGATAAAAGAAAAAATTTAGAAAATGTAATTAAAGCTTTTGATATTGTATGTAAAAGAGAAAAGAATTTGTATTTAGTGGTTGTGGGGTTTCTGAACGAAAATAACAAAAGATATTATAAAAAAATTATAAAAAATTTTAATAAAATAAAAATTTTAGGCCATATTAGTATAAAAGAATTAGTTATTTTATATAAAAATGCTGAACTGTTTTTGTTCCCAACTTTATACGAAGGTTTTGGTTTACCACCGCTTGAAGCGATGGCTTGTGGTTGTCCTGTAGTTGTTTCAGATAAAGGTTCTTTGCCAGAAGTATGTGGTGATGCAGCAGTTTATGTTAACCCGTATGATCCTCAAAGCATTGCTGAAGGGATACTTAAAGTTTTAACTGGTGAAAATCTAAGGCAGAATTTAATCCAAAAAGGGTACCAACAAGTTAAAAAATTTTCATGGGAACAAACTGTTAAGAAATTTCTAGAAGTGTTGAATTGTAAGTAAGATTATTGTATTTTATTCAAACAGTTCAAAATCAGTTTAAAATATTGAGGATTAAGTTTATGCCACAAACTTTAGAAGAAAGAGTTTCATATTTAGAATGCAAAGTTGAAGGTGTAGAAGAGGCTGTTAGAAAAATTAGTGCTGACATTTTAATGCTTTCCGAACGGATAGACCATCTTGAAGTTACAATTGATAACAGGTTAAATGCTTTAGAAGAAAGGATTGATAAAAGGTTTGAAGCAGTTGATAGACGTTTTGAATCAATAGATAAACGTTTTGAATCAATAGATAAGCAATTTGAATCAATAGATAAGCAATTTGAATCAATAGATAAGCGTTTTGAATTAATAGATAAGCGTTTTTGAATCTATAGACAGACGATTTGAATCAATAGACAAACGTTTTGAATCTATTGATAAAAAATTTAATTGGTTAATAGGGATTGTTTTTTCTTCTTGGGTAACTTTATTTGTTGCTATTTTGTTGAAGAGGTAAAATAAAATTTATACTATGGTAAAAAGGAGGACTGAATTTTATGTCTAAAGAAGAAAAATTAAAAGCGTTAAATCTTGCAATATCACAAATTGAGAAAGAATTTGGTAAAGAAGCAATTGTGAAATTAGGTGAGAAAAAAACGCTCACTGTAGAAGTTATCCCTACAGGAATTTTAACTTTAGATTTAGCATTAGGTGTTGGTGGTGTTCCCAGAGGTAGAGTTATAGAAATTTTTGGTCCTGAAGCGTCAGGGAAGACAACCTTAGCGTTAACAATTGCAGCTGAAGCACAAAAACAGGGTGGTGTCGCAGCAATGGTTGACGCAGAACATGCGTTTGATCCAAAGTTTGCAAAAATTCTCGGAGTTGATGTTGAGAATATGTATGTTTCACAACCTGATTATGGTGAACAAGCATTAGAAATTGCAGAAACACTTGTCCGTAGTGGTGCAGTAGATGTTGTTATAATAGATTCTGTTGCAGCATTGGTACCAAAAGCTGAGATTGAAGGTGAAATGGGGGAAGCACAGATTGGTCTTCAAGCACGACTTATGTCACAAGCGTTAAGAAAACTTACTGCTGCTGTTAATAAATCTAAATCCATAATTATTTTTATTAACCAGATAAGACATAAAATTGGTGTTATGTACGGCTCACCTGAGACAACTACTGGTGGGTTAGCGTTAAAATTTTATGCTTCGTTACGACTTGAAGTAAGGAAATCAGATACTATAAAATCTGGTGATGAAACTTTAGGTTCCTGGGTCAAAGTAAAAGTTGCAAAAAACAAAGTTGCACCACCGTTTAAAGAAGCAACATACGAGTTCTATTTTGAAAAAGGGATTGACAGGATTGGTTCTGTTTTAGATGCAGCAGTTGATGAAGGAATAATTGAAAAAGCTGGTTCTTGGTATACATATAGAAACGAAAAATTAGGTCAAGGAAGAGAACAAGTTAAGAATTTCTTAGTTTCAAACTCACAAGTTGTTCAAGAGATAGAAACAACTATAAGGAAAAAATATTTTGAACAAAGTTCACAAGAAGAAAAACAAACAAAGAAATAATTTTTATCTTATCGTTTTTTAATAAATAAACACAAAGTTTCTTGTCTTTTTTATTACATTGGATTTTTTTATTTTTATTAAAAATGAGAAAAATAAAATTAGTTCATTCTTGATTTTTTCCACAGGTTTACTTAATAAAATCTAAAAGTATGAAACTATTATTTATTTCGCATACTTTTCCTTATCCCTTAAACGAAGGGATAAAAGTTCCTGAATATAATATTATAAAAGAATTTTCAAAGTTTTATGAAGTACATCTTTTAAGTTTTGTCTTACCTCAAGAAAAAAAGTATATAGAAGAAATAAAAAAGTTTTGTGTCAAAGTTGATACTATAGAGTTTATCCCATCAAAAAGTTTTGTTAAAAGGGTCCTTAATACATTTTTTTCTAAATCACCATATAATGTAAAACAATTTTTTTCTATTGAAATGAAGAACAAAATTTTAGAACTTGTTAATCAACAAAATTTTGATATTTTATTTTTTGATTTTTTTACAACTGCAATATATGGTAGTTTTGTTAAACTTCCAATACCAAAGTTGTTTCATTATCACGATGCAGTAAGTATGTATTTTTATAGAAATTCTTTGGTTAATACAAATTTTTTTGAACAATTTTATTGGTATAGACAATATAAAAAAATTTTAAATTTTGAAAAAAAATTACCAGTTTGGTTTGACAAAATAACTGTTGTAGCAAAAAAAGATAAAGATTGGCTTGTTGAAAATTTAAATATTGAACCAAAAAATATTGAAGTTATACCAAACGGTGTAGACATTGAATATTTTAAATTTTACTCTGAAGAGTTAAGAATAAAAAACAAAGAAAAACTTGGGATTAAATCACCATCAATAATTTTTAGAGGAATAATGAATTTTCAACCAAATGTAGACGCATGTGTTTGGTTTTTAGAAAATATTTTCCCGATACTCAAAAATAAAATTAAAAACATAAAGTTTTATATTGTTGGTCCTAATCCAACAAAAAAGATTTTAAAGTATAAAAGTGATGATGTAATAATTACAGGTTATGTTGAAGATTTAAAAGAATTTATGTCTGCTTGTGATATCAATATATGTCCTATGATTTCAGGCTCTGGGATTAAAAACAAAATTTTAGAATCATTGGCGGTTGGTACACCAACAATAGCAACATCTATTGCAACAGAAGGTGTCCCCGAACTTAAAGATGGAGAAAATGTTTTAATTGCAGACACACCTGAAGAGTTTGTAGAAAAAATAGAGTTGTTATTAACAAATAAAGAATTATACAAAAAAATTGCGAACAATGGAAGAAAACTTATTGAAGAAAATTATACTTGGGGAAAACAAGCAAAAAAGTTTTTAGATATTTTTGAAGAGTTAAAAGAAAACTATAAAACAAAAAAAATTTCTATCATTGTTCCTGCCTATAACGAAGAAAAAACGATTGGTAATGTGTTGAATACATTAAACACAACAGATTTTGGTTTAGAAAAAGAAATAATAGTTGTAGATGATGGTTCAACAGATAATACATTGTTTGTTGTAGAGAAATATAAAAATAATAACTTAAAAATTGTTTCTCATAAAAAAAACCAAGGTAAAGGTGCTGCGATAAAAACTGGTATACAAACTTCAACTGGTGATATAATAGCAATCCAAGATGCTGATTTGGAATACAATCCACAGGAGTTAAAAACACTTATTCAACCTATACTTGATAAAAAAACTTTAGTAGTCTATGGTTCACGGTTTTTGAAAGAAAATCCATGTATTTACAAAAGTTATTATTTAGGTAATATATTAATAAGTTCTTTAATCTCGTTTTTGTTCAAACAAAAAGTTACAGATTCTTACACTTGTTATAAAGTATTTCATAAAACAGTTTTTAAAGATATAGATATAAAAAGTAAGCGTTTTGAGTTTGAAGCAGAGATCACTTGTAAACTTTTGAAAAACAAATATAAAATTTTAGAACTGCCAATTTCTTATAATCCGCGTTCAATACAACAAGGTAAAAAAATTAAGTTTAAAGATGCAATAATTGGAGTTTTAACAATTTTAAAAATTAGGTTTTTTTAATTAACTATGTGTGGAATAGTTGGAATCTATAACTTTGGTAATAAAAAAAAAGTTAGTAAAGATATACTTAAAAAGATGTGTGACGTTATTGTTCATCGTGGGCCTGATGAAGAAGGATGTTATATTAGTTCAGAGTTCGGAGTTCAGGGTTCAGAGTTTGGCAATATCGGGTTAGGTATAAGAAGGTTATCTATTATTGATTTACAAACAGGTAGTCAACCTATACATAATGAAGATAGTACATTATGGATTGTTTGTAATGGCGAGATTTATAATTTTTTAGAACTAAAAGAATATTTGGTTAAAAAAGGACATAGGTTTTATACAAAAAGTGATGTTGAGATAATAATTCATTTGTATGAAAATTTTGGTATTAATTGTCTTCAATATCTTCGTGGAATGTTTGCGTTTGCTTTATGGGATGAGAAAAAACAAAGGTTGTTTTTAGCAAGAGATAGGGTTGGTAAAAAACCGTTATATTACACTATACATAACGGAAGTTTAGTTTTTGCTTCAGAGATAAAATCTATACTACAATATCTTGGGACCACACCTGAAATAAATTTTGAAGCAATTGATTATTATTTAACTTATCAGTATATCCCACAACCAATAACTATATTTAAAAATATATTTAAACTACCTCCTGCGTCATATATGGTATGTGATAAAAATGGAAATATAAAAATAGAGAAATACTGGGAGTTAGATTTTAGAAAAAAACAGAAAATAACATTTGACGAAGCAAAACAACGGATTAAAGAAATTTTATCTGAAGCAACAAAGTTGCGTCTTATAAGTGATGTTCCATTAGGTGCATTTTTGTCAGGAGGGCATGATTCAAGTATTGTTGTAGGACTTATGGCTTTAAATTCTAAAGAAAAAGTAAAAACATTTTCTGTAGGATTTAAAGAACAAGATTTTTCAGAATTAAAATACGCAAAAATTGTTGCAAAACTTTTTAATACTGACCATACTGAGATTATAGTTGAACCCAAAATGGTTGAGATTTTACCAAAACTTGTATGGTACTATGACCAACCTTTTGCTGATACATCTATTGTACCATCGTATTATGTATCAAATGTTACAAGAAAATATGTAAAAGTTGCACTAAATGGTGATGGTGGTGATGAAAATTTCTGTGGATATTTAAGATATCCAGCAATAAAACTTTCTTCATTGTTCCCATTTGAGATTTTAGGTAGTAAATTTTATACTGAACTTGGCAAACTTATACCTTTAATTGAAACAACTTCTGCAAAAAATAAATTGAGATATTTTAGACGATTTTTTACTGCTTTAGGCAACCCAACTCCTGTAAGACAGGTTCTTTGGCATTGTTTTTTTACAAACGAGTTAAAAAATTTTATATACTCTGATTTTATGAAATCAATTGTTAAACAAAATGTTTATGACTATTTGGTAAACACTTATTATTCAGCGAAAGCATACGATATAATTGACAAAATTTCATATACAGACATAAATACATATCTTCCAGAGGATTTGCTTGTTAAAATGGACATAGCATCAATGGCAAACTCGCTTGAGGCACGGTCTCCATTTTTAGACCATAAACTTTTAGAATTTACTTCCTCTATACCATCATCGTGGAAATTAGGATACGGGTTCAAGACAAAGTATATTTTAAAAGAAACATTTAAAGATTTTTTACCAAAAGAGATAATAAAAAGACATAAACAAGGATTCGGTTTACCAATTGGAAAATGGTTAAAATACAGAATTAAAGATTTTGTTAAAGAAATACTTTATTCTGAAAAATTTATTTCTCGCAATTTGTTTACTCATAAAAATATAAAAATTTTGCTTGAGAAACATTTTTCAGGTGAAGAAGACCATGGGTACAGAATTTTCGCTCTTATAATTTTAGAACTATGGTTTAGAATTTTTGTTGATAAAGAAAAATTTTGAGAAAAGTAGTAGATTTACTATATTTTTTTTCAGAATGTATTTTAAATTTTAGTTAAAATAAAAGTGTTTTTTTTTGATATGATATATAAGTTTTTTAAGTAGTATATAGAAAATTTATGATAAATATTTTTTAAAAAGGAGGTTTGTATTTATATAAATTATGGGAGTTGTATAAAGATACAGAAACAATTTTTTCCCCATAATTATATGATACAAGTATATAATATGAAAAAAAAATTACTTATATTAACTGCAAGTTATGGTACAGGACATGTTACCGCTGCAAAATCTATCAACGAGGCTATTAATAAAAATTTTTCTGAATATGAGACAAAAATTGTAGATTTTTTACAATTTAAACAAGAACAAACCAAACTTACTTTTTTTCAAAAATTATATAATTTTTCTATGGAAAAACCTATCTTGTTTGATATTTTCTTTTTTATGACTAGTAATAGATTATGCGTGTTTCTTTTAAAATTAATGATTCTAAGTTCTTCATATAAAAAATTTAAAAATTTATTTAATGAATACCAACCCGATCTTATTATTTCTACACATCCATACTGGAACTTTATAGTTGAAAAATATAAAAAACAAGTTCAAAAAAATATACCATATTTGTGTGTTATCACAGATTCTTATATGGTACACCAAGCATGGGTTGATAAATCTGTAGATTATTATCTTGTTATAGATGAAGATACAAAACATTTGTTAATAAACAAAGGTATAAAAAGTATTTATGTAACTGGTTTTCCTGTAAACAGCAAATTGTTTGAAAAGGTAGATAAAGAAAAAATTTTAGCAGAACTTGGATTAGACCCTTATAAACTTACAATTTTAATTGTAGTAGGACTTGGTGCTGTTAATAGATTTGTAGAAATAATAGAATTTCTAAAAAATAAAACTCAAAATTTTCAAATGATCATAGTTGCTGGGAAGTATCAGAATATATATGATATGTTTAACAAAATGAATTTCGTTCCTAAAACAAAACTTATCGGTTGGACAGATAGGATGTTTGATTTTATTCGTATAAGTGATTTGGTGATAAGTAAAGGTGGTGGTGCTATTGTTTCAGAATCTTTGTCTGGTAAAACACCAGTGTTTGTCCCAGTATTTGTCCCAGGACAAGAACGTGGTAATGTTTATATCTTAAAAAAATATGGTATAGGTTTTCATGAAAATGATATTAATAAAATTTATAATTTGTTAGAAAAAATCATTAATGGAGATATAAATCTTAACGAGTATAAAGATAAGATCGAAAAATGGGTAAAATATGACCCTGCATACAAAATTGCAAGTTTAACAAACAAAATTTTGTTAAATAAAATATAATGATATAAAATAAAAATGTATAAGTTTAAGAATGAAAATAAAAGATTTTGTTAAAAAGTTTATAATTTCAAAAATTGTATTTTTAGTATTACGTTATATTATTACTGCTTTTAACACTTTAATAGGATGTTTTGTTTTAAGTATATTAATTGATAAAATTTTTCCGTTACCTATATTCGTATTTCATGTTTATTGGTTTTTTATAGTATTTGTGTTAATCATATTTTTTATAAATTTAATCTATAGAATAGTGTCATTGTTTTTACAACCACATTTTGTTTTACAAGAAGAACTTTTAAAATATAATTATTTATCTCACAAAGATGATTTTGTAAATGCATATTTGTTAGAACAATCGTTAGAATATTCTAACCGGGTAAATTTTTCGTTAGAGTTAGCAACAAAATTTATTGAAGATGTAAAGAAAGAATTAATAAAAGTAGATTTTAGAAAAATTGTTGGTAATGATAGAATAACAAAAGTATTACCATTAAACTTTGTTTTGTTATTTATTATATATATTTTATACTTTGCTTCACCAGGTTTAATTAGACCGAGTATACATAAAATACTATTTACTCGCAGACCAGAAATTTTAGGGTTATATATTTCGCCAGGGAATGCTAAAGTCCAATATAAAACTTCTTGTGAAATAAAAGTTTCAGTAGAAAAAGAATATGATATGTATACGCCATTATTGTTTATTAAAACTAAAGATAACAAAAAATTTTTAAAATTTAGTTTTGATAAAATTGAACAAATCAATAGAAGAAAAGTATATAAATATAAAATAGATTCTGTAGAAGAAGAAATTTTTTATAAAATAAAATTCAGAGGTGTTTTTTCAAAAGTTTATGTAATACAACCAATTGTTTCACCTGAAATAATTGATTTTAATATAGATGTTACACCGCCAGAATATACTGGTATAAAATCTTTTAATATAAAAAGTTTTGTGGAAACAAAGTTTTTACAAGGAAGTAATATAAAATTTATATGTGAAACTAATAAAGATATTTCTCAAGTTTTTATGAATATAAATAATAACAAAATAAAACTTTTTGTTAATGAAAAAGATAAGAAAAAGTTTTATGGAAGTTTTGTTGCAGATAATACTACTGATTTATGGTTCGAACTTTATGATGAAGAAGGTTTACATAATTATGATAATTTTAAATACAAAATAAATGTTGTAGAAGATAAACCGCCTGAAATAGAAATTATCTCACCACAGAATGATATTGTAGTAATGTTAAATTCTATAGTACCAATAGTTTATTCTGTAAAAGATGATATTTCTGTTGACAAAGTAGAACTTGTTTATAAAATACAAAATAAAACAGGTCTTTATACTATAAAAGTAAAAAAGTATATTGATAAAACTTTAGAAAGTATTGATGATTTTATGTTCGATTTATCTAAAATAAAACTTAACTATGGTGATGTTATAGTGTATCATCTTGTTGTATATGATAACGATGTATTACATGGATATAAATCTGATATAACAGATGAATATAAAATTGAAATTTTTAGTTATGAACAACAACATCAAAGTATACAAAAAGAAATACAACAGTTTATTGATAAAACATCTATTGTTTTAGAAAAAGAAATAGAATTGTATGACAATCTTTCAAAACTTACAACACAACAAATTGATGAAATAAATGATCTTGTTAAAAAAAATAGGCAAATAAGTAAAGAATTTGAAAATTTAAATTCGATGTTGAATTCATTGTTAGACAAAATGTCAACCGATCCTTATACTTCTGTTGATACATATACAGAATTTAAAAGTTTAAATTCAGATTTAAATAACATTATGAACAATGTTAATCCAGAATTTTTAAATAATTTGCAAAAACAAAATCTTGCTTCTGCTTCAAAATTACAACAACAAATAATTGATTTTCTTGAACGAGCAACTATGTTGTCAGAAGAAATTATGAAAAAACAAAATATGGAAAATATAGTTTCTTCTATCAATGACGCGTCGTCAGATTCAAAACAATTGTTAGATACATTAAAAGGATTGTCAAATAAGTTGTCTAAAGAAGATATGACAAAACTTGAAAATTTGCTTAACGAAATTGCAGATAAACTTAAAAAAATTTCTGAACTATTAAATAATATGCCACAAAAATTACCTCAAGAATTTGTTAATAGTAGAGAAATAAAAAATTTAGATTTTATCTCGCCAATGCAATCAATTCAAAATATATTAAATGCAATATCTAAAGGAGATATTGATACAGCATTAGAACTTGCACAACAGTTGTTAAACCAACTTAGTTCTTTAACAAAAAATATATCAGAAACAAGTTCAGAATTGTTGAATTTAAGCAACTCTTTTTTAAAAGAACAAATTGATAAATTAGCAAACAAACTTGATAATCTGATAAATAAACAGGAAGAAATTTATCAAGATACAAAAAAAATTGATGATTATAGAATACAGCAAGTTTTTTCTTACCAAGAAAAAATGATGGAGTATATAAAAGAAAAAATAAAAGATGTTTTACAACAAATTAATAATTTACTTTCTTATCAGTCATTGAAATTTATAACAAATTATTATTTGTTCTACAACAATAGTTTATTAACAAGTGGGAAATTAAATGCTATTTTGTCTGAAATTGAAATGAAACAATTAGTACATACATCTATGTTGATAAAAGAATCTGTTAGTTTTTGGCAACAAAACTCTAGTATAATAGAGAAACAACAAAATGTTGACCAAGAAATTTCTAAATTAACAAAACAAATTGAATTAGCATTAATAGAATTAGATAAACTTATAAATAAAGAACCTTCAATTGAATATCCAAAAAATATAATTGATAAAAATACAAATTTGTATAATAAACAAAACATGCTTGCTGACGAAACAGAAAATTTTATTAAAGATCTAAAACAATTAGGTAGAAAAAGTTTTATTATTAACTCTGAGGATGTAACACTTGCAATACAAGCACAAAATGAAATGGTTAGTTCTGCAGGTTCGTTGAATAATAAAAAATTTCCTGATGCTGTTCAATACCAAAACCAAACATTAAACTATTTGTTGTCGCTTAAGAATAATCTTTCATCAAAACAAGAATTAATACAACAAGTTATGCAAAAAACTGGCCAATCAATGGGTAGTACATTGCAGTTTAAGAATACATCTGGTGGAAAAACCGGTGTTTTAACAGGACGTGTGTTGCTACCTTCTGTAAAAGATTATGTTCCTCCAAAAGAATTAAGAGAAGATATAATAAAATCGTTAAGTGAAAAATATCCTGAAGAACTACAAAAATTTGTTGAAGATTATTATAAAATGTTATTAAAATGAAAAAAATTATTGTTTATATATCAATTTTTATATCATTTTTATTAGCAAAAGATGAAGATTTGTTAAAAGTTTTAGAATATGGAGATGTTTATCATGCAGAACAAATAATTGGTGGTATTAAAGATGAAAGTATAAAGAATTTTTATACAGGGATTTATTATATGTATATAGGCGATTATAAATCTGCTGAAGAATATATATTAAAAGTTTCTTCTGATATCAAAATTTCTGACCAAGAAAAGTTTTTTATGTATTATATTCCATATTTATCAAAAACTTTTTCTTCAGGGTATAAATCATATGAAAGTGAACATTTTGTAGTTTACCTTAAAGATAGAGATGTAATTTTAACAGAACTTATATTAAAAATTCTTGAACAAATATATAAGTTTTATGGTCAACGATTTGGGTATTACCCAGAAAAAAAAGTTAGAGTAGAAGTTTATGATACAAAAAAAGAGTTTAGTATTGCTTCAACTTTAGGAGAAGATATAGTGGAAAAAACTGGTGTTGTTGGTATATGCAAGTTTAATAGAGTTATGATTTTATCACCTGAATGTTTAGCATTTGGATACAGATGGTGTGATACTTTGGCACATGAATATACACACTTTATTTTAAACAGAATAACAGAGTTTAAATATCCGTTATATTTGCATGAAGGAACTGCAAGATATTTTGATACTCTTTACAGGTCTACAGAATCTTTATGTTTTGTTGTAGGTAGTTTAAATCTTTTGTTAGATGCTAAGAAAAAAAATGAGTTGATACCGTTTGAACAAATGCAAGGTTCTCTAGTATATTTAGATTCAAAACAGAAAGTAGAACTTGCATTTACTGAACTTTCAACTTTTATTGAGTATTTAATTAATACATTTGGTGGTGATAAGTTTATAGAATTTGTTAAAAAATATAAAAATTATGATAAAGAAGAAAAGTTGTATAAAGAAATTTTTGGAGTTGAGTTTAGAGATATCATATCTAAATGGTATGAAAGTATTGATAAAAAAGAAGAATTTGTTAAAAAATATCCAGGTGCAATGTCTGATTTTATGATCACTTTTTCTGAAGATGAGAAAAGTTTAGTTGGGTTAGATGTGTGGCAGTATATAGAATTAGGAGATAAATTTTTTTCAAACAAAAATTATAATGTAGCACTTTATCAATATAAAAAGGCTCAAAAACAACAAACTTATAATCCAGTTGTTATGACACGGATAGCAAAATGTTATATTTTACAAAACAAATATGATGATGCAGAAAAAGTTTTACAGGAATGTATTTTTGTTAATCCAAATTATGTAACTGCATACGAACTTTTAGTAAAACTGTATTATGAAAAAGGTGAATATGAAAAAGCAATGAAGTATTATGAAGATGTATTACAAATAAACCCGTTTAATTGGGAAATACATAAAATTGTAGCAGAAATGTTGGCAGATTTAGGGAAAACCAAAGATGCTATAAAAAAATATGAAATAGTCTTGTTGTTGAACCCTTCAGATGTTGAAACTAAAATTAAATATAATAGTATTAAAAAGTATTTAGAATATAAAAAATAATTTTGTAAACATTTAATAAATTTAACTTAAAAATTAAACAATGGATAAGAGTGTTTATTTAAAACTAAGAGAAAAAAGCTTTAATAAAGCAATAGAGGTTAAAGATATAGATTTTTCAGATGAACTTAATGAGGAAATTATTGCTGAAATATGGTATAGACAAGAGTTTGATAGGCGAAATTTACAAACATTAGATTATAAAAAAATTGTTATATTATCTCCTGGTGAAAAAACATCTATTTCTGTTGTAGATTTTGTAAATGCAAGGGTTAATATCAATGGTGTTGTGTATACTGGTGATGTAGAAATACATAAAAACAGATCTGATTGGTTTAAACATAAACATTTTTTACAAAAAGGATACGAAAATGTTGTTTTACATGTATTTTATAATTATGATACAAAAAAAGAAATTAAGTGTAATAACAAAATTTTTGAAGTTTGTCTAAAGGATAGGATAAATTTAGAATCTATATATTTAAATAATGAAAGGATCTTATCTGAAAAATTTTTTGTTAAACCAAAATGTGGCGAAATTGTTCAACCAAAAGATTATACGTTTTTTGAAGAATTGTTGTTCACTGCTGCAGAAGTAAGGTTATGTCTTAAATCTGAACAGTTTAACCGATGGTTTATAACAAAAAATGTTGAAGAACAAATTTTGTATGAAAAAATTTGTGAAGCTTATGGATATCTTAATAACAGAGATAATTTTTTAACTTTATCGCGATTCGTACCGATTAAAAAATTGAGGGAAATAGTTTGTAATTATCCTAAAAATTTAAAAGAAGAAATAATAGAAAGTGTATATTTTGGTATAAGTGGATTTTTAGATAATAGTGAACACATCCATCGTTCAGAAGACAATTATCCTACAAAACTTTATAAATTATGGAAACAATTAGAATGTAAGTTTACTAAGAAACTTAATAAACAACAATGGCGATTTTATAAAACAAGACCTATAAATTTTCCATACAGAAGAATCGCTGCATTAAGTAAAACTATATCAAATTTTATTGAATTTAGAATAACAACAATTTTGAACAATTTTCTTCTTAACTTTGACGAAAATAGTGTGATAGAACATCTGAAAAACATTTTTTACCAACCAGCATCAGGATTTTTTGCTAATATGTGTAGTTTTACAAGTAAACCATTACAAAAAGGATATCCGTTATTTGGTGAAGAAAAAGTTGCTACAATTATTATAAATGTTGTGTTACCATATTGGATTTATTATTCAAGAAAACAAAATAATTCAGAATTATATAAAAAAGTCCTATCTGTATATGATAGATTAAAACTTAAAGAAAAAAATAGTTTAGTAGACCAATTTGTTAAAAAAATTATACCTTACCCTCAACACGAGAAGTATTTCTTGTCATATCCAAAGTTTACACAAGGATTGATACAAATTTATAAGGATTTTTGTCAACCTGTAAGACATAAATGTAACAATTGTTATTTTGTAAGATTTTTTTCTAACCCGAACTTGTATAAAAAAGAAAATTATGATGTGATAGAATTATGACAAAGATAAAAGATAATAAAAAATTAGTAAATAAAGTTTTAATAAAATTACAAAAAATTAGTTGGATAAAGCCATATATTAACAAAATTACTAATGTATTAATATCTAACAACTACAATTTTTATTTTGTTGGAGGAACAATAAGGGATATTTTAATCTCAATTTTTAACAACAATACTTTTTTTGATAGTCAAGATGTTGATTTAGTTGTTGAAACAAATGATTATCATAAGATAGTGACAGTTATACAAAATATTTTTTCTACAAATGAAAGAATACAGATAAAAACTTATCCACAATTTCTTACTTTTTCGTTGGTAATACCTTCAAAGGACCAAATTAAAAGAATAGATTTTTCTATACCAAGAAAAGAAGAGTATCCAGAACCAGCTGTATTACCAAAAGTTTCTATAGGTACAATTTTTGATGATGTTTATCGTAGAGATTTTGCTATAAATGCTATATGTTTACGATATGATAATTATAATAAATCATATAATTTTTATGATCCATTTAACGGAATACAAGATATTATTGATAAAAAAATAAGAGTTTTACATAATAAAAGTTTTTTTGATGATCCAACAAGAATTATACGCGGGATAAGGTTTGCTGCATCACTTAAGTTTAAATTTGATCCTATTACTGAAGATTTTATTAATAAAGCAATAAAAGATGATGTAATATCCTTACTTTCTCTATCCAGGATTAATACAGAATTTATATGTATCTTAAAAAAGGGGAAAAACTTATATTTGGTAAGTAAGTATTTTAAAAAATATCATATTGAAAAGTATTATAACCATGTAAAGAATTTATTTAGTAAATTTATAATTAATGCTAAGAAAATTGAATTAAAAAAAATTAAAAATACTACTATGAAGTTTTACATACGCTTGTTTTATTTGTTAGAAAAAACTGCAGGTAAAGTTGAACTATTAGAATTTAACAAAATACAATTGTTTAAAGAGTATTTAACAAAATTAAACATACCTAAAAAAGATAGGCAACCTATTTATAACGCTGTTAGAATATATGCTTTAGGAGATAATAAAAACTTACCTGAATGGCTAAAAATTTATTCAGATATTTATAAAAGAAGTATAAAACCTTTACCGATTAAAGCATCAAAACTTATAAGTTTAGGATTACCAAAAGAAAAAATAAATTCTATATTTGATTATATTATAAAGCAAAAAATTAAAAAACTAACATTAAACAAAATTAAAAGCATTGCTTTAAAATTTAAAAATAATTAAAGTATAACTTTAGATTTTTTTAAAAAAATTTTTATAATTTTACTGCAATACAGAAGTTATAAATGAAATTTTATAAATAAAATTTTGCTTATTTAGTTTTTTAGAAAGTGTACTTTTCAATTCAATTTTAACTCCCATAATATTACTTAATAATTTTTTTACTTCACTTGATTTTTTAATTCATATCTATATTTTAAATGTGTTTTCATTAAAGAGGGGGGATAACTTTGTAAATTTTTGGTAAATTTAATTAAAAGTGTTTTTCGTCGTAAAAATAACATATTTTTATAATTGTAAAGAAAAATTAAAAATTTTGTTGACAAATTTCAATTTTATTATTATATTAATAATTGGAAAAGGGGTAACGATAAGTTTTTAAGGAGTCCATATTTTATATTAAAATATTGTAACATGAATAAATTTTTTTTACCCAAAAAAAATAAACTTTACAAAAATTTTACATTACTAATAATTGTTTTCGTTATCTATATCTTAAATACGTATCTATTTTCCGAAACATATAAAAAAACAAACTTTTTTATATGTAAACAAGATGTAAATATTAAAGAAATCCCCCCAATTTTGTTCATTAACTTTCCAAATCCTTTCTCATCAGAGACATATATTTATATAAAGTTGCCCCAAAAAAATAGTTGTTCAGTAAAAATATATGATTTGTTTGGTAATCTTATAAAGAAGTTTGTTTTAGAAGATAACCAAGAATATGTGATTGTGTGGAATGGTTCAGATGAAAAAAATAGCAAAGTAGCATCCGGTGGGTATATTTGTGTATTAGATTATTTAAATACACGAATAACAAGGAAAATAGGATATATAAAATGAAAAAATTTGCTGTAAGTAATAAAACTTTCGGTAAAATATGGAGATTAATACAGATAAGTATTGTTTTATTACTTGCAGAAACAGATGTCTTCTCTGCTTATACAGGTGGACAACCAGCTGAGTTTTTACAATTTGGCGCATCTGCACGTGCAATGGCTACAAAAGCATTCTTTTCTGTTTCAGATGATGCAACTGCTGTATATTATAACCCAGCAGGATTAGTACAATGTGAATATAAAGAAATAACTGCATTACATACAGAACTTTTCCCAAATACTCAAACAATATACGACTATTTAGGTTTTGTTTATCCAACAATAAAATATGGAGTGTTTTCATTAGCGATAAACCAGTTATTATCCACAGGATTTGAAAAAATTGAAGTAGAATATGATCCTTTGTCTTCAGACATAATAAGGATAGAAAACAAAGATACTTTTGATGATAGACAAATTGCAATGTTGTTCGGTTATGGTAAAGAAGTTTTTGAACATATAAATATAGGTATTGGATTAAAAACAATTTATAGAAAATTAGATGTTTATTCTGATACAATGATGGGATTAGATGTCTCATGTTTAGTTACTGGTATAAACACACATTTCCCATTACTTAACCTTGCAGTAGGAGTAAAAAATCTTATTTCTACTGCTGTTGGTTCTGAGGACAAACTACCTATAATTTTCAAACTTGGTGCTTCACATAAATTTTTTAAACTTATTACTGGAACAATTAAAAAAGAAGGTGAAACAGAACAAGAAAAGTATTATTATCGTCTTGTTGTTGGTTTAGATATAGAAAAAAATATCAATTCTGAAATTAAATGGATGTTAGGAACAGAATACTGGCTTATGGACTTTTTAGCATTAAGATTAGGATTTGAAGGTTTAAGTTATTTAAAAGAAACAACAGCAGGGTTAGGATTCAGGTATCAACAATACTCAATTGATTATTCATTTGCATACCACGACCTCGGGTTCTCACACAGAATATCAGCTGATGTTAAATGGGGGAAATCAGTTAAATTTGATAAAGACGAATTTGTTAAAAAACTTATTAACGAAGCTATTGCAAGATATACTGCAGGACAATTCTTGGAAGCAGCAAAAGTCCTTCAATCAGCATACCAGCTTGATCCAAACAGAAAAGATATAAAAAAGATGTTAGAAAATTTACTATTAGTTACAGCATATATAACTTCAGCAACTGATGAGACAAAAGAAGAACATCAGGGAATAAGAAAAGCAGTATCAGCTCTTATGGAAAACGATTTAACCACAGCTGTTAATTCTTTAAGATATGCATATTATAAAAATCCAGCAAATAAACCGTTATTACAACTTTTGAACCGTTTAGAACAAATGGCTTCAATGCCACTTACAGAACCATATAAAGAAGAATTTGCTGGTTGGACAATTATTGATAAAAAAATATACGAGGCAAGAGAAGATGTCTTAAACGGCAGATATGCTGATGCAATAAGAAAATGTCAAGAGATTTTAAATCTTGAACCAAAAAATATCACAGCGCTTGAAATTATGGGTTCAGCATTCTTTATGATGAACGAAATAGATAAAGCTAAAAATATATGGAAAAAGGTCTTAGAACTAGACCCAACAAATCGTGTTGTTCAACAATTTTTACAAGAATTAGAATAAAAATGGAGGGGTAGGAATTATGAATATTATATTGAAAAATTTTGATAAATTTCATATAAAAATAATAATGAGAAAATATATCTTTTTTATTATTTTGATATTCCTATTATGTTATAACACTTTTTCCCAAACTTCTGCTTCTAAGTCACCTACAGAACCGCAAGTTTCTCCAACAACACTTTTAGAATACGAAACAAAACTTGAACAACAACGAAGTGAGTATATACAAAAAAATATCCTTGACAAAATTTTTGGTCCTAACAAGTCAACTGTTATTGTAGATATTACTTTAGGTTTTAGAACAACAACTACAAGACAACAAGCTTCTGAGAAAAAGTTAGATGCAAAACGTAAACTTGGCGAAGTTGATTATTTAATGCCTGGGATACCAAAGCCTGGGTCTATTGCAGAATCTGCAGTACCTACTGAAGCAAAAGGTGAAGCGTCAGATACTGAGGTTGTGGGTGTAAAAACAGAAATTGTTGTAGAAAGACAAAATGTTACTGTTATATACGATGAAAAAATTAAAGATGATAAAGTAGAACTTGCAAGGGAATCTATTGCTTCAGCAATGGGGATAAGACGTCCTCAAGATATAGTGTTTAAAAAAGCTAAGTTTACTACTGATGTATGGTCAAGATTTTTTGAAAGTTTGATTCTTCCAAAGTATTTTATTCCTTTAATAATTACATTGTTATTACTTATGTTTTTATTTGGACCTGTTGCTGACTTTTTAAGAAATTATATACGTATGTTAAGAGAACGTGCTCCAACTGAAATATCTATTGATTCAAAACTTGCTCGTGAAGGTGGTGAAGGCAGCCCTGAAGAATTGGCTGGTAGTGGTGTAGGTGGTGGCGGCGGAGGTGTTGGCATAGGTAGTGGTCTTACTGAAGCTGAACTTAAAGAGAAAGAAAAAGAACTTGAAGAAGGTAAGCATATACCATTTAGTTATGTAAATGATGATAATATAAAACGTCTTATATATCTTATTGCTAAAGAAAAACCTGAAGATATCGCTATTGTTTTAAGTTATCTAAAACCAGAATATGTGAAACAAATTATTGAAAGTTTTAAACCACATTTGCAAGCAGAAGTTGCAGTCGCGCTAGCACAAGCAAGAGAAATACCTCAAGAAGATATAATTAGGATGGATAATTATGTTAGGGAACGTATTGATTTCCTCGTCGGAGGCATACATCATCTTATTGAACTTTTACAAAAAGTTGATAAAACTACACGAGATAATATACTTGAATATTTAAAAAATGAGAAACCTGATATATATCAAAAAGTAAGACCACAGATATTTTTGTTTGAAGATTTAATTGATATACCTGATATTACTTTGCAAACAATTATTCGTGAACTTAAACCTGAAGATATTGCTCGAGCATTGAGAAATGCTCCTCAACCTTTAATTGATAAATTTTTTAAGAATATGTCAGAAGGTGCACAAGCATTGGTAAAAGAAGAGATGGATTATGGCAGACCTATGACTAAAGAACAAATTGAAGAAGAACAAAATAAAATTATTGAACTTATTAAAAAAATGGAACAAGAAGGGAAAATTTATCTGAAAGAAAAAGAGAAAACATTTTTAATTGATGCTTCTGAAGTGGTGACAGCAAAGACAAGAAAAATTGAAGAATCGCCTGGATATGAATACTATACTGCTGGTGTTGATTTTTATCAACAAGGAGATTATGAAAATTCAATAAGTTATTTACAATATGCTACAGAACTTGACCCACAACTTTATGAAGCATATCAATATCTCGGTAATATATATTATGAAACAGGGAACTATCAACAAGCACTTGAGTATTATAAAAAAGTAGTAGAACTTAACCCACAAGATAAAGAGTTTGCAAATTGGATTAAAGAGTTTGAAAAATCAGTTTCTATTCCTACTTAAAAATCATTTGATAACGGAGGTGTTATTTAGATGAATATTTTTGACAAAATTAAAAATATTTTACAATTAAAAAATGATATTAATGATGTTCAAAAAAAGGAAGAAAAAAGGATAATATTTAACGAAGTTGACAAAAATAATTTAGTCGAAGGAAATGGTTCTATTAAAACTTTTGTTGAAGAAAAAGAAGATCCAATGTTAGCTAAAGAAAATTTACTTGCTCAAGTTAGATATCTTGAACAAAGAATTCAGCAGGAACGCGAAGAAATGTTTAATAAATTAAAATTATATGAAGATGATAAAGTTTCGTTAGAAATGAAACTAAGTTCTCTTGAACATAAAATAAACTCTAATAGAGCAAATTATACTAAAGAACTTGATAATATAAAAGCACAAGTTACAAATGAGTTACAAAAACTATCTGAAACCTATAACGAAGAAATATCCTTATGGCAAAAAAAACTTGATGAAAAACATTCTGAAATTGAACAATTAAGGAATAAAATTGTTTTTGAAGAAGCTCAACATAAAATGTTAGCAGAACAAAAACAGCAAGAATATAAACAAGAAATACAAGTAATGCAAAATAAAATTGATACTCTAAGTAAACAATTTGAAGAAGAAAAAAATAGTTTTAATAAACGTATATCTGAGAAGGAAGAAGAAATTGTTAAATTAAAATCTTTATTACAACTTAAAGAACAACAGTTAAAACTTGAAGAAGAAAAATTTCTCTTATCTGCAAAAGATATTAATGAAAAACGTGTTCAACAAATTACAGAAATGCAACAAAAGTTTAACCAAAAAATTGAACATTATAAAAATCTTTATAAGGCAAAAGAAGAGGAATTTTTGACAGTAAAATATATTTTAGAACAAAAGTATTCTGAGTGGGAACAACAACAACAAGAAATTGTGCAAAATTTGTTAAAAACAAAACAAAATTATGAAGAAAAAATTAAACAATTACAAGATAATATATCAATATCTCAGCAAGAGTTTGAGAAAACATTACAACAAAAAGATGAAGAAATTAAACAACTTAAGATAGAACTGATGTTAAAAGAAACACAATATAATGCTCTTATTGAACAAAAGAAAAAAACTTTACTTGAAGAAGAACAAAAAATAAGACAACAACTTGCTGAATTTGAACAAAAATTTGTTAGAGAATATGAAAATTATAACAAATTGATACAAGATAAAGAAGAACAAATTTCTCAAATGGCTATATTATATCAGAAACGTATAATGGATCTGAAGAACGAATGGGAACAAAAAATTAAGAAACTTAAAGATGAAAAATCTGTTTTAGAACAACAAATATCTCAACTTGTTTCTCAATTAGAAAATATAAAACTTGATATATCAAAAGTTATAGAAGAAAAAAATAATGAAATCACAAAATTACGTCAACAACAAAAAACACAATTTGAACAATTTGTTGAACAAACAGATTTGCTTGTTGAACAAGCAAAAGTAGAAAAACAAAAGATTGAAGAAGAATATAAGATAAAAAGAGAAGAATTTCAAAAACAAAGAAATAAATATGAAGAATTGTTAAAAAGTAAAGAAAATGAACTTGAAAAACTAAAATCAGAATATGAAAATGAAATTAGTAGACAAGAAGAAAAATATAAGTATTTACAACAACAAGTTATTGAAGAAAATAAACCTTGGTATGAGAAAATAGAGTTCTTGAAAAAAGATATTAAAATTAAACAAGATGAATTAAAAAGTGTTATTGAACAAAAAGATGCTGAGATACAAAAAATTGTAAAAGAATATGAAGATAAAAAAGAAAAAATACAGAAAAAGTTTGAGAAAAGAAGAAGTGATATAGAATTAGAAAAAGAGAAGTATTTACAAAAAATAAAAGAAGTTGAACTTACAATAAAACAAACAAAACAAAATTATGAAACACAAATTGAAGAATTAGATACAAAGATAAATATGATTAAAGTTGAAATTAAAAATTTAGATATAAATTTTGAGAAAAAGAAAAACGAACTTGTTGAACAAAATAAAAAATTTATTAACCAAATAGAAATAGAAATTCAAAATTTACAAAACAAGTTAGATAATTTAACTAAAGAAAAACAAAATGTTGTTAATGAAAAAGAAAGTATATTAACTTCATGGAATAATAAAATTTTGGAACTTCAAAAACAAAAAGAGAAAGAAATTGAAGAACTTAACTTACAATGGGAAAAACAACAAAAGATTTTATCTGAGAAAATTCAAGAATATGAAAATTTGTTGAGCGACAATGTACAGAAATATAAAACATTGATAGAAAATAAAGAGGTTGAATTAAGTAAACTTGAGAAAGAACTTGAAGAACAAAGAAATATTTTACAACAAAGAATACAAGAACTAAAAGATGAACAAAATAATGCTATCCAGCCATTAGTAGAAAAAAAGAATACATTATTGTCTGATATTGAAAATATATCTAAAGAATATCAACAAAAAATTAATTTATGCGAATCAGAAATAGAAAAATTGAAATTAAATTATGAAACTGAAAAACAAAATTATGAATTACAACTTAAAGAAAAGCAAGAAAAAATTAATGAGTTAAAATTAAAAATAATAGATTTGGTTAAAGAAAAACAACAACAAATAGAACTGTTAAAAAAAGATTATGAACAAAAGATACTTGAACTAGATATAAAACGAAACAAAGTTGTTGACGAATATAATATAAAATTTGAAAAACTTGAACAAGAAAAGATAAATCTACAAAACGAATTTGAGAAAGAAAAACAATACTTGCAAAATGAAATACTTAGTTTGTCTGAACAATTGATAAATTTAAAAAATACAATTCCAAAAATAAAAGAAGAAAAAGAAAATCAAAGACAGTTGTTAGCAAAACAACTCACAGAATTAAAATTAGAATATGAGATTAAATTTAACAATTTGCAGAAAATGATAGAAACTTATCAAAATCGTTTAAACAAACGTATACAAAAATATAGCGAAGAAATTGAAATCTTAAAGAAAGAATACGAATCAAAAATACAAGAAAAACAAAAAGAGTTGGATAATTTAATAATAGAACTTAAAGAAAGAGAAAAAAGGTTGATTGAAGAAATACAATTAATGACTGATAAAAATCTAAAAGAAATAGAGTTTTTACAACAACAACATAATAAACTTGTTGAACAAATAAGTTCTTTGGAAAAAGAAATTAATGAAACTTCTGAAAAATTAGATTCAGAAATTGTTAGATTAAAAACTGATATTTTGTCCAAAAAAGAAGCATTTGAACAAGAATGGGATATAAGACAGCAAGAATTTGAAGATTTAAAATCATCGTTAAAACTTGAGATAGAAACATTAAAATCTAAATATAAATCTGAAGAAGATAATTACAAACTTAAACTTGCAGAAAAAACACAAATGTTAATAAATATAAAACAAGAATATGATAATAAATATACTCAACTTGTTGTTGAATACAACAATAAAAAGAAAGAGTTTGATACAAAAATAAATATGTTAAATGCAAAAATTGCAAACTTAGATAGTGAATTAAGGCAAAAACAGGAAAAGTTTACAAAAATTAAAAAATCTAAAGAAGAAGAAATAAAAAATCTGAAAACAGAACTTGAAAATTGGGAATTAAATGCTAAGCTTGAACAAGAAAAAAGAGAACAGTTAATTTCTGCTGAAGAACAAAAATATAGAAATGAAATTGAATTAATAAAACAACAAATTGAAGTTGAACGAAAAAATTATATAGACAAACTTAACCAGATTGTTATTCAACAACAGCAGATTGTCCAAGAATGTGAAACTAAAGAAAAAGTGTTGAAACAAGAACTTGCAAGTTTAGAAAATGATTATCAAATAAAAATGTCTAATTTAGTTGCAGAAATAGATTCTTTACAAAAACAAATAAAAATTTTAGAAGATGAGAATGAAGATATGTTGAAACGTTTACAAAAAGAAATCGATGATATAAAGACAAAAATTGCATTAAAACAAATTGAAATAAAATCTATAAAAGAAAAACTTGAATTTGAATTAAAAAAGATTGCTTTTCAATATCAACAACAAAAAGATAAACTTGTTGCTGATTTCAACAGAGAAACAGAACAACTTGTAGAAAAAATAAAATCTAAAGAATCAGAGTTAAATACTTTACAATTAAGATACAATATAAGACAACAAAGTATAGAGGATGAAAAAAAACATAGAGAAGAAATTATAAAAAATGAATTATCTCAAATTTATGTAGAACTTCAAAGTTTAAAAAATACTTATGTTAATAAACAGAAAAACTATCAACAAAAAATATCTGATTATGAAGAGAAGTTAAATCAGTTAAAAAAAGAATTAGAAGATTTAGTTTCTTCACATGAAAAAGAAAAACAAAATATGATTAAACAAAAACAGCAAGAAAAAGAAGAATCAGAAAAAGTTATACAAACACTCAAACAAAAGCTTAATGAATATAAAATTCTTATTAATGAGTTGTTAACAAAAATTGATTCAAAAATTAAGTTTGAACAAGAATTCTTATTATTAAAAGATGTAGAGTTAAGAAGAGAGAAACGCATAACATCAACTATTGCAGAAAAAATTTCTTCTTTAAAAGAAAGTATTGATATTGAAGAAAAAAATTATCCATTTTTAGATAAAAACTTGTTAGAACAAGCAGTTAATTTGTTTAAAAATAAACAATACAATCTTGCATTACAATATTTTATAAAATTATTGTCTGCAGATGAAAACAATGAATTGATAAACCAATATATTGCATTATGTTATTATTATATTGGTGATTACCAAAAAGCAGAAAAGTTCGCATTAAAAGTTTTAGAAATTAATCCAAAAAATGATAAAATAAAATCTTGGCTTAAAGAAATTAAAAAATAATTAAGGAGGATTAAATTTATGGCAGAAGAAAAAAATATACCAAAAATTCCAAAACCACCATTACCACAAAATAAACCTACTTCAAATATTCCTCCTAAACCACCTTCTGGCAGTATAAGACCAAATGTTCCATTGAAACCACAGCCATATGTTGAAAAACCTGTTTCTGGAGGGAATATACCAGGTACAGTGTTCTCACAACCTGCAGTCCAACCTCCACAGTTTTCTTCTTCGATTGAACAACGTTTATGGGAAGCAGAACAAGCAAAACGACAAATGGAACAACAACTTGTAGAACTTCAGCGAATGTTGTTAGAAGAACGAGAAAAACTTATGATGCAAACAATAAAAACAAAAGAAGAAGAAACATTAGCAACTAAAGTGGAAGAAAGTATACGTGATATACAAGAAAGATTAAGGAAAGAAAAAAGAGAGCAAGAATTGTTAGAAGAAAAAGAGAAATTGTTGAAACAAATTAAAGAGTTAGAAGAACGTCTTGCTAAAGAACGTGAAACATGGGTTGAAACACTTAAAACACAACTTTCTCAACGTGATGTCCAAGAACAACAAATCGAACAACAGTATTTGTCTAAAATACACGATTTGGAAACACGATGGCAAGAAGAAAAATATAAGTTTCAGACAATGTTGAAGAAGAAAGAAGACGAAGTTGCTCGTATTAAAAATGAATATAAAGTTTTAGAAGATAAACTTAAAGCAGATCTTGAAAAACAAATATCAGAATATAAATTTCAATATAAAACTTTTGAGAATGAAATAAAACATTTGAAAGAAATAATTGAACAAAAAGATAAAGAGATTTTGTCTGTTAAAACACAACTTTCAACTGTTGAATCAGAAGCTGCTATTTCAAAAGAACGCCTAGAGTTTGAAATAAAGAAACGTGATGAACAAATTTCTAAACTACAAAATTTTGTTGAAAATTTAAGAACAGACCTCCGTGTTATAAAAGAAACAAAAGAACAACGTGAAAAAGAATTTTTTATGTTAAAAGCACAAGTTGGTATTCTTCAAGCAAGACATAAAATTGAACTTGAGAAATTAACTCAACAAAAACTTCAGGATATAAAGTTATTACAACAACAAGTTGAAAATTTACAAAAGTTGTTATCTGAGAAATCAGATCTTGTTTCAACACTTTCAACAGAAGTGGATAAACTTAAGTCAAAAATAGAACAAAAAGATGCTATCATTTTGCAGAAAGAACAAGAAGTTAAAGATATTGAAGACAAAAATAAAATGTTGTTACAAAAAATTGAACAGTATGAAGATATTGTTAAAAATTTACAAGAAAAAAATAATGTTTTATCTTCAGAAATAGAAAAAGTTAGAAAAGTAAAAGATGAAGAAATTGAGAACTTAAAGAAAGAAATTGAAAAATATGTTAACGAATTTACACAAATAAAAAATGAGTATGAAAGATATAAACAAAATTTTGACGAAGAAGTAAACAAAACTGTTTCATTAAAACTTGTTCAGTATGAACAATATATATCTCAATTAGAAACAACTAACAAACATTTATTTAAAGAAGTGCAAGAGAAAGAAAAAATTATAAATGATCATTTAGTAGAATATCATAAAGTTAAACAACAATATGAAGAGTTAGTGAATAAGTATCAAAATGAAGTTAACCAGATTGAAGATGTTAAAAAAGGTTATGAACAGACAATAAAAGATTTGCAACAAAAACTTGATGAATTAAGTAACCAACAAAAATGTTTAACTGAGAACAATAATAATCTTTTATTACAAATTGAAACATTATCTAAAGAAAAAGAAGATATGTTGAACCAGGCTTCTTACTTAACTCAACAGAAAGAACAATATGAACTTTTAATAGTTGAATACAATAGTTTGAAAGAAAAATATCAAAAAGTTTCTTCAGAACTTGAGAATACAAAAACAATGTTAGATGAAATTCAACAAAAACTTAATGAAACTTTCTCCACAGCTGAAGAATATAAGAAACAAATACAACTTAAAGAAAAACATGTTGATGAACTAACTACTACTGTGAAACAAAAAGAACAAATTGCAGCAGAACTTTTAACAAAATATAATGCAGTTGAGACAGAAAATTCTTCACTTAAGACTAAACTACAACAGATAGAAAATGAACTAAATAGTTTAAAAGAATCTATTACTAAACGAAATGAAGAACATGAGAAAGAAAAAGCATTGTTGAACAAAAAAATTGATGAACTTACACTACAAAATAATTCACAAAAAGAAATTATTGTAAAACTAAATTCTCAAAATGATCAGTTAAAACAAATTTTTGAAGCAGAAAAAGACAAAATTGTTCAACGATATAATGAAAAACTTAACGAGATTGTTAAACAACATGAAGAAACAATAGCTAAAATTGATTCTGTATGGAAAAATGTTTATGCAAAAGTTTTAAACGATTATTGTGAGATGGAGAAAAAACTTAATTTTAAAGATGAAGAAATATCTAAACTTAAAACACGTATTGAAACTTTAGAACTTGCAAACAAAATTAAAAATAACAGTAATTTAGCTGATAAAGCTAAGATAAAAGAAGAAAAAGTTGATGTTATTGAAATGAAAGAAGAGAAACAACAAATTAAAAACCAAAAAAATATTTTTGTTAAAATTTGGTCATGGTTAAATAAACCTGTATTGAAAATTTAATAAACTTTATACTAACATATTGATTTTATACTTCAACTATTGTAAATTTATGCTTACCTTTAACTGAAAGTTTTCTATATTATGATTGTTTCTTACATTATTTTCATTTTAATAAGTTTGTTTATTAATATAAACAATTGTTTTTGTATAGATAATATGACCTCATTAAATTTATTTTTTAATTCAAATGATAAAAAATATGTGTTAGATAATGGTTTAACAGTTATTTTAAAAAAAAGTTCTATCTTACCTATTATTTCAGCACAATTATGGGTTAAAGCAGGTTCTTTATATGAAACAGAACAAATAAATGGTATATCACATTTTCTTGAACATTTAGTTTTTAAAGGAACAGAAAAGTATTCTCTTGACAAAATTAGTAAAATAATAGAATCTTATGGTGGTGTTATTAATGCAGGTACTTCTAAGGAATATACTGTATATTATATTGATATTCCCAAGGAAGGAACTGAATATATGTTAGATGTTTTATCACAACTTGTTTTTAAAGCAACTTTTCCTGAAGATGAACTTGAGAAAGAACGTTTTGTTGTGATAGAAGAAATAAAACGATATGATGATGATCCAGGAAATGTTCTTTATGAAAATTTTAATGAGAAATTGTTTACTTCTACACCATATAAATGGCGTGTGATTGGTAAAGAAGAAAACATAAGGTCTTTTTCACGACAAGATATTATCAGTTATTATAAAACTTTATATCATCCTAAAAATATGGTGTTAAGTATCTGTGGCGATTTTGATGATAGCATTTATGATTTAGTAAAAAAGTATTTTGATGTGAAAATATCTACTGAATACATTTCTAAAAATGTTTTATTAGATGAACAACCTAAGAATAACATTTTTGAAGTTAAAAAACACAAAGTTCAATATACATATTTTATATCAGGTTTTCTTGGACCTAGAATTGAAGATAAACATCAATATACAGGCGATGTTTTATCTATTATTTTAGGTGAAGGTATTTCTTCAAGATTGTACAAAATTTTAAGAGAAGAGAAGAAATTAGTATATGAAATAGGTAGTGGATTTTATACACAAGTAGGTCCTTCAATTTTTTATATATCAGGTATTTGTGAAAGAAAAAATCTTGAAAAAGTAATAGAAGAAATAAACAGGATTTTAACCGATTTAATGACAAAAGGTTCTACTGATAAAGAACTTGAGAAAGCAAAACAAATTGTTCTTACACGATGGTATTTCAATAATGAAACAGTACATTCAAAATCTGCAACAGCAGCATGGTGGTTTTTATTTAAATCTTTAGAAGAATTAAATTTTTATATTGACAACATAAATAAAGTTAAAAAAGAAGATATTAAAGAATTTTTATCTGTTTATGGACAAAAACTTGTAACTTTTGCTTTAGAACCTGAATAACTTATTTATTTGGATGAACAAAAAATTTGTTTTTATAATTTGTTTAGTTATGAATACAATAGTTTTTTCTGATGTTAAAAAAGAAATTTTGTCTAATGGGATAGCTTTTATACATAATTATAATTCAAACCAACCTATTGTTTCTGTTGCTATTTTTTTGAAAATGGGCGAAATTTATGAACCTAAAAAGTTTGAAGGAATATCTGACCTTTTACAAAATGTAATAATTAAAGGAACAAAGAATCGTTCTGCAGAACAAATCGCTGAAGAAGTTGAATCTTTAGGTGGGACAATTTCTGCGGGTTCTTCTGAGGATTATTCTACTTTATCAATTGCAGTTGGTAGTAAACATTTTGAGAAGGCAGTAGAAATTTTATATGATGTTTTTAAAAATCCAATTTTTCCAGAAAACGAAATTGAAAAAGAAAAAATGAATCTTATTGCTGGTATTATATCGAGAAAAGATAGGATCTTTGATGTAGCAATTGATGAATTACTTTATAACCTTTATAGCAAAAACCATCCTTATGGTAGAAAACCAATTGATTCTATTAAAACAATAAAAAGTTTTAAACAAAAAGATTTGTTTACTTGGTGGTCAAAATTTTATGGTGTTGATAAAAATAAAAAAAATATAATCATAGTAGTTAGTGGTGATATAGATTACATTATTGCTAAAGAAATAATACTAAAGTATTTCTCTGACATTATAGAGATTAATCTTCCTGAGATTGTGTTTACTGATAATGTTAAAACAAAAGATAAATATGTAAAAAAGAAAGTTTATTTTAAACAAGGATATTTAATGTATGGATTTATTTCGCCGAAGTTAAGTAAAGATACTTTGTTAGATTATTTATCATTGAAACTTATTAATTCATATTTAGGTGGTGGTATGAGTGGGAAACTGTTTGAGTATTTAAGAGAACAACATTCTTTATGTTATGAAACAAATAGTTTTTATCCAACGAGGTTATTAGATTCACATTTTGTTATATATTTAGGTTTGGACTATGAAAGAATAGATATTGCAAAAAAAGAAATTGAAAAAATTATAAACCAGGTTATAAATGGAGAACTTATAACTGAAGATGATTTAAAAGTAGTTAAAAGGAAGATAAAAGGTAGGTATTTACTTGACCACCAAACAAACTCACAACAGGCATGGTATTTAGGTTTTTGGGAGATAAATGGTATGGGTTGTGACTATGATTTGCAATACATAAAAGATCTTGAAAATGTGTCTATATCAGATTTACGAAATGTTGCTAAAAAAATTTTTACTTCTCAAAAGACAATAATAGAATTAGTACCAAAGAAAAAATGATAATTTTTATTTTTTTATTAATTTCATCTGTTCTCTTTTCACAGGATTATGGCGATATATACATAGATACTTCGTTAGGAGATGCTTCATATCTTAATCCTATTCTTGCAAGCGATTCAGCTTCAGGTAGTATAAATTCTTTAGTATACAATGGGTTAGTAAAATATGATAAAAATTTAGTATTAGTTGGTGATTTAGCAGAAAGATGGGAAATAAAAAATAATGGTAAAGAAATAATTTTTTATTTAAGAAAAAATGTCTATTGGCATGATGGAGTAAAGTTTACTTCAAAAGATGTTAAATTTACTTATGAAAAACTTGTAGACCCTAATGTTAGAACACCGTATTCATCAGATTTTGAACTTATAGAAAAATGTGAGATTATAGATGATTATACAATAAAATTTGTTTATAAAGAACCATTTGTCCCAGCTTTAGAATCTTGGGGTATGGGTATTATCCCAGAACATGTTTTTAATACCAATAAGTATGATTTTAATACACATCCAGCAAATCGTTCTCCTATAGGGACAGGACCGTATAAGTTTTTGAAATGGGTAACTGATGAAAAGATAGAACTTGTTGCAAACGAAAATTATTTTGAAGGAAGACCTTATATCCAAAAATATATTTTTAGAATAATACCAGATCAAAGTGTTCAGTTTTTAGAGTTGTTAAACGAAAGTATAGATTCAATGAATCTTACTTCAGAACAGTATTATGCATATTCTGAATTTTTTAAAAATTACAACAAATTTAGTTACCCATCGTTTTCATACACATATTTAGGTTTTAATTTAACCAATCCTTTATTTAAAGATAAAAGGATAAGACAAGCTATTGCTTATGCTATAGATAAACAAGAAATTATCAATGGTGTGTTGTTAGGCAAAGGACAACCAGCTACGGGTCCTTTCCCAATACAATCTTGGGCGTATAATTCTGATGTAAAAGATTATGAATATTATTTAAGTAAAGCAAGAAAATTGTTAGAAGAATGTGGTTGGTATTATAACAATGAGAAAAAAGTTTTGCAAAAAGAAGTTATTATAAATGGGAAAAAACAAATAGTAGAGTTTAGTTTCACTTTAATAACAAATCAAGGTAATAAAGCAAGACAATTAATTGCAGAAATTGTCCAACAACAACTTAAAAAACTTGGGATCAAAGTTGATATTTTGGTTTTAGAATGGTCAATTTTTATAAATAACTATATTACACAAAGAAATTTTGATGCTGTAATTTTAGGATGGTCATTATCTCGTGATCCTGACCAATACTCAATTTGGCATTCTTCACAAAAGAAACCCGGGCAGTACAATTTTGTATCTTATGAAAATCCATTAATAGACAGATTGTTAGAACAAGGAAGAAAAGAATTTGATTTTGAGAAACGTAAAAAAATTTATCAACAAATACATAAAATTATTCATGACGATGTACCATATATATTTTTGTACTATCCAGAATCAATGCCTGTAGTACATAAAAGAATAAAAAATGTAGAACTTACAAAAGCAGGTATAGGTTGGAATTTTATTAAATGGTATGTTCCAAAAGAACAACAAAAGTATTTTATAAAAATGTAGGTTTTTATACAATGTGATTTATGCCACATTGCATTGACAAACAATAAAATAAGAAAGAAAATAATTTTATAAAGTTCTGATAACTAAAAAATAATGTTTTTTCGTGATACAAATCATATTTATAAGTATTAGGAATTAGAAAGTAAGAAGGTGATAGGAATTTGCAGGGCACAGCTTTAGCCGTGCAAATTTGTAGCAGTCCTGATTTATCGTGATAAATCACACTGCTTCAATCCCACATTTTGTGTGATAAACTGAGCAAGTTCGGCTATTATATTATTTATGTTAATTAGTGTAGTTGCCTACTGCGATTTACTATATTCCATGTTAATTCGCGTAATCTGTGATTTTGTAATTGTGTCATCCGCGGTTAATAAATCACACCCTACAATTTAACATAAAGTTATTAATTTTATATATTCCAAAACAAGAACAAAAGTAAAAATATATTGTTAGTAGAAAATAAAAAAATAAATCCTACCTACTATTTGGCAAGTAACTATAACTTTATTTGAAGGAACTAAAGATGAAAAAGTTATGACATATTCTGGTGTTTTAGGTGATACTGGAGATAGACAAACAGTTGCTGTAATAGACATACCGCCAGCAGGGACAAAAAGTTCTGTGATTGCAACAAATTTAAACAGTTCATATAACGCTTTTTTAACACCAGTGTTGTCAAAAGAATATCTTAATACAGCTTCTTTATCTGCAAAAAACAAAGATCAAGATAAAACTTAGTGTATACAAAATTTTCTAATCATTTCGATCCTCTATTTTCCTACTCAGTTGAAAAATATACTTGAAATTTTGTATTATAATTAAAATTTACACATAAATTTTTTTAAAAAATTATTATGAAAAATGTTTTTCCAAAAGATTTTATTTTTGGAGTTGCATCATCAGCACATCAAATAGAAGGTTCTCCTTTATCAGATAATGCTGGGAAATCAATATGGTATACTTTTTGTCATACACCAGGAAATATAAATGATAATTCTACAATAGATATTGCATGTGACCATTATAATAGATGGAAGGAAGATATAAAACTATTAAAATATCTTGGTGTTTCAGCATACAGATTTTCAATTTCATGGCCAAGAGTGTTACCGAACGGATATGGTAGAGTTAACATAAAAGGTCTTGATTTTTATAACAGAATAATTGACGAATTATTAAAAAACGAAATTTTGCCTGTTGTTACTATACATCATTGGGAATTACCTGTTAATTTACAATACTATGGCGGTTGGTTAAACAACAAGATAGTTGATTGGTTTACAGAATACTCATATGTTTTGTTTAAAACCTATGCTGACAAAGTTAAGTTCTGGATAACATTAAATGAACCAATTGTTACAGTTTCTTTAGGATATTTATTTGGTATATATCCACCTACAATGAGAGATACACATTTTGCGTTCAAAACTGCATACAATTTAGCACTTGCTCATGGGAAGACAGTGAAGTTGTTTAAAGAAATGAATATAAAGAATGCTAAAATAGGAATAGCATTAAATTGTATGCCGATACATCCGTTAACAAAAAATAAACTTGATATTGAAGCAGCAAAAAAATTACATTCTTTCCAAAACGAATTGTTTTTAGACATAATATTTTTTGGTAATTATCCACAGATACTTGTTGATTTGTTTAAAGAAAATATCGTACCTATTTCTTATGAAGACAAAAAAATTATCACATCATCTATTGATTTTGTTGGATTAAACTATTATACTCGGTTTGTAGTTAAATATACAGATAAAAATGTTTTTTTAAATTGTGAATATGTAAAAGATAAAAATAAAAAATATACGACTATGGGTTGGGAAGTTTATCCTAAAGGGTTGTATGAACTAATATCTTGGATAAACAAAAAATATCAACCTAAAATGATCATTATTACAGAAAATGGTGCTTCATTTAATGACAAAGTTAACAAAACTGATAATAAAATTTATGATTATGACCGTATTGAATTTTTAAAAGAACATATTAAATACTTGTATCAAGCATTAAAAAAGTATAATAATATCAAAGGATATTTTGTATGGTCATTTTTGGATAATTTTGAGTGGACAGAAGGGTATAGAAAACGTTTTGGGTTAATTTATGTTGATTATAAAACACAAAAACGTATTATTAAAGAAAGTGGTTTTTGGTACAAAAATTTTTTAAATAAAAAAACAGTTTAATAATCTCACCATTTAAAATCTAATCGTTATAGTATACTTAATTATTGAAAAAAAACTTCATAAATTATATTTTATAACCAAAATAAAACTTAGATGAACAAATGAGAGAAAGTTTAATTACACAGAATAAAAAAGTCTATCATAATTTTGAAATTATAGAGACATATGAAGCTGGTATTGTATTAAAAGGTTCAGAAGTAAAATCTATCCGTGAAGGTAAAATTGATATAAAAGATGCATATTGTTTAGTTAAAAGAAACGAATTGTGGTTAATAAACGCGAAAATTGCACCTTATGAAAAATCTACACATGTTAAACTACCAATTGATCGTGAACGAAAACTGCTTTTACATAAAAACGAAATAACTCGTATTATAGGAAAAATATCACAACGAGGATTTGTTCTTAAACCAACAAAAGTATATTTCAACAAACGTGGGTTTGTTAAAATAGAGATTGCTTTGTGTAAATATAAAAAACTTTATGATAGAAGAGAAGAAATAAGACAGCGTGAACTAAATAGAGAACTACAACGTGTTAAAAAAGGAGTGTATAGTGGGTAGTATATAAGTGAAAAAAGTAGTAAGAGAGTATAAGAGACAAGTTTGCAAGAAAAATAGTGAGTAGGTAAAATGAAGGTAACAGGTAGTGGTAGTCCCTTATTAAGTCATTGCGAGCGATACCGAAGCAATCTCGTTGTTAACAGATTGTCACGCCTAACAGGCTCGCAATGACGAATGGATGGAGATTGCTATCCCGCCAATGGTGGGACAGATTGCGGGACAATCCTTGCAATGACGAAAAAAAGAACAAAGATAGTCAGCGTAAGACGCTGCGACTACATCGCATTTCATGTTGTAGTTTCAACACCTTGTGCTGGTATAAAAAAGAAGTAAATTGTATCTGCTTTCTTAAATTTGTGGGATCGCAATGACAAAAAAAGTGGGTTTTCAGTACTCTCCAAACTATGGGACGATAATGTAATCTTGTTTATAGATTGTCTCGTTTTGATGGGTTTGCAATGACAACTTTGTTGGCATGGTATCCGCAGGTTTCATTCTGCGTAATATAATTATAAATTGTAGCCGCAAGCTTTAGCTTGCGTAAAAATTAATAGATTGAAGTTTTGATTTTGTCCTCTTTTAAAGTGGAAAAGTAGAAAAATTAGAAACTATTATAATTTTTGTGACTCTGTGTTTTTCTCTGTGAGATTCGTGATTAATTTTTTTAATTTAATTCTTAGTTATTCTTTATAACCCACGGTTAATTTATTATGTTTAATTCGTAGTTAATTTTTTCCGTGTAATCTGTGGTTTTTATTTTATTATAGAACTCTATGTAATCCGTGGTTTCCGGAGGTAAACTTTTATGGAATTTAGAAAAGATTCTATAATAGAAGTGTTTAAAAAATACGAAGCTATACTTGAAGGACATTTTTTACTTTCTTCAGGATTACATAGTGATAAATATATCCAATGTGCTTTAGTTCTTCAGTATCCACAATTAGCAGAAAAAATTGCTATGTTAATTTATGAAGAATTAAGAAATAATCCTTCGTTATTATGGCAGGAAATAAATGTTGTGGTATCACCAGCATTAGGGGGCGTGGTGATAGGACAAGAAGTAGCACGTGTTATTTCTACATTTAGTAAGAAACAAGTCCGTGCTATATTTACAGAACGTGATGATGAAGGCAAGATGGTACTACGTCGTGGATTCCAACTAAGTCAGCAAGATAAATGTTTAGTTGTTGAAGATGTTGTCACAACTGGTAAATCAACAAAAGAAGTTATTGATGTAATAAAATCGTATAATTCAGAAGTTGTTGCTGTAAGTAGTATATTCAATCGTGGTATGATAGAAGACAACTATTTTGCTATACCATATTTTTATGTCTCAAAGTTGGTTATCAATACATATTCTAAAGAAGAATGTCCGTTGTGTAAACAAAATATACCTTTAGTAAAACCTGGCAGCAGAAAAATAAAGTGATTATATCTATTAACTATGAACTATTGACTATTATGAACTACAAATATGTTTCTAACGAAGTACTTAATTATCTTAACAAAATGGTTTTTGAATTAAAAAATGCATCTGTTGAAGGGAACTATCCTGGTAAACACAGAAGTTTGTTAATAGGTAAATCATTAGACTTTGTCCAACATAGAGAATATACTCAAGGTGATGATATAAAACTTATAGATTGGAAAGTATATGCAAGGAAAGAAAAGTTTTTTGTTAAACAGTATCAACAAGAAACAAATCTTGTAGTATATATGTTCTTAGATTGTTCAACTTCAATGTGGTATCCAAAAAATGGGATTACCAAATATGAATATGGAAGTTTTTTAGTTTCTTACTTAAGTTATATTTTACTTCATCAAGGTGATACTGTTAACATAATAAAGTTTGACAGTGTTATTAGAGAAAGTTTAGAATCTGTCTATCGACGAGATTTTTATTATAAAATTTTAGAATTTTTAGAAAATGAAATTGTTGGGTCTCAATCAGATTATAATTGTTTGTTTAATTTTATATATAAATATATAAAAAAGAAAACTTTAGTAATAGTTGTTACGGATTTGGTTTCATACGAGTATTTAAAAATTATAAATTTGTTAAAACAAACATCAGTGTACGGAATAAATTTGGTGATACTTCATATTGTTGATGAGTCAGAGATGAATCTAAATTTTAGTTATGATAAATATATTTTTGAAGATATTGAAGATAAATCTGTATCTGTTCCAACTGATGTTCAAGAAATAAAAGATGTTTATCAAAAAGAGTTTGAAAAACTTATAAGTTTTTATAAACAAAGTTTTAATACAAATGGTATTAACTATTATTTAATTAACACTAAATTACCAATAGTACAAAATCTTGAGATAATTTTGGAACAAAAGTGATTTATTTTTATAACAAATTTTGGCTTTTATTTTTACCTTTAAGTGTTTTACCGCTTGTTTTACATTTGTTATTTGTTAAAAAATCTAAAAAAGTAGAGTTTACTTATCTGTTTCTTGTACAAAAAATTGTTAATCAGTACTTACCTAAAAAACGTATTGTTGATATTATAGTAGTTTTGTTACGATGTTTAATAGTTTTTTTTATAATTATATTTCTTAGCTATCCAGTTATGTACACATCTCATAAAAAAAATATTATTAACCTTTTTATTTTAATAGACAATTCTTTTTCAATGCAACAAAAAATGTTTAATTATACAAAATTTGATTTGTGTAAAGAGTATGTGATAAAACTTTTAACTCAGTTAGATAATGTTAATAATTTACGGATAAAAGTATTTTTGTTTAATGAAAATGTTGAAGTTTTGAATCAACAATTTACTAGTATTAACAAAAATTTGTTTGAACGAATATCACAACTTAAACCTTCTTTTAGAAACACGAATTTGTCTACAGCAATAGATTATGTATTAACAGAGTTTGTAGAAAAACAAAATGATAAAAGCAGTTTATATAAAATTTTAGTTTTCACAGATTTAGCAGAACATGTTGTCCAAAACAATACTTTGGTTACAAGTCATACAATAACAAGTTTTAATAATGTAGACATATCTTTTTTGTATCCAAAAATAGAACAAAACAATTTTTATTTTAATAATGTAAGCTTATCACAAGAAAACGATTTTGTTGAAATAAAATATGTTTTAGAATCCTCTCCTGCTGAAAAAAAAGAACTTGTTTCAGAACTTATGTTTTCAGGACAACCAACAGGTGTTAAAAAAGTTTATACTTTTGACCAGACAACAAAGTTTAAGTTTGTTGTAAATGAAGATAATAAAGACCTGTACGGCTATCTTATGGTGAACACAAGTGATGGTTTGTCTTCAGACAATAAGTTTTATTTTACTTACAAAAAAGGTATACAAAAAAATAAAGTTTTGTGTATAATAAACGAACCTTCGTATTTAAAAGGATTTAATAGCAAAAAATTTTATTTTAAAAACTTGTCTTTTCATGGAACAAATTTTGAAATAATACCTTATGAACAAGAAAAAATGTTAGAAATAAATAATTATAATAATTATAATGTTTATATTGCTGTGGGTTTACCTAATTTAGATTTGTTAAACAATGTTGCTCAAGATAAAACAATTATAATTTTTCCAGCAGAAACTTCAGATATTGACAATTATTCTTTGGTTTTAGACGGGGTAGAATTCATAGAATTAAAAGAAGATGAAAACAAGTTTTTATTAGGTGAAGATGAAGATTTTAATAGGTTTATAGAAAGATTTGAATATAAAAATATAATTGTAAAAAAACGGTTTTTAATTACAATAACGGATAAGAATAAATGGAATGTTTTGTTATACTATTCAGATGGCACACCTGCAGTTGTAAACAAAAACAATACTTATTTATTTAGTTTTTCACCAGATAAAAATTGGTCTAATTTTGTATACAAACCAATTTTTGTAGGTTTGTTAAAATATATTATTAACAAAATTCAAAAGACAGAACCTAAACTTAAAGAATTTTATTATGTAGGAGAACAAATTGAATTACAAAATAAAGGTCAAGTAAAACATGTTGAAGTAACTGATAGATTTAGTCCTGAAGAAGAATATAAATTTTTAAATGGTAACAAGATAATGTTTTTAGTCCCAGGTATATATGAAATGGGAAATGAAAATGGTAAAGAAATAATAGCAGTTAATACTAACCAAGATGAAAGTAAAACTGCTATTGCTAACAAAAATAGTATAAAGAAAACACTTGTTTGGCTAAAAAGCAGTAATATAGAATTTTTTGATATTAAAGATTTAAAAACAAAACAAGTTGTTCAATGGATTTTAGGTAAAGATATATCATCAGAAATTTTGTATGTTATTGCTTTAATGTTAATTTTAGAAACTATTTTGTCACGATTAGGGAAAAAACTGTTATAATAAGATATAATTTTTAAATTTTACCTTAATTATATTAAGTGTTTATGAAACAAAAAATTAAATTTTTAAAGATGAAATATACATATTTCTTGATTTTTCTAATCTGTCTTAAATTACAAGTTTTAGCTACAGATAAATTTGTTTTTGCTCAGATAAAATATCCAGGCAATTGGGAGCCATACCCACAAGTGTATTTAGATGTGCTTGATATTTTAACATTGACTACAAGTGTGAATGTAGAAAAAGAAAGGAAAGTTATAGATATCACATCAGATAATTTGAAACAAGAACTAGCAAAAACACCGTTTGTCATCATTTTAGGTGATAAAGAAGTTAAAATACCTACAAAGAGCATAAAGATTTTAAGAGATTATGTATTAAATGGAGGAACAATTTTTATAGATGACACTTCTGAACTTTATTACAGCAGTTTTGATACTTCAATAAGAATTATTATAAAAACAATGTTCCCAGAATATAAACTTAAAAAAACAACAATTGACCATGTTTTAATGAAATCGTTTTATTTAATACGTAATGTTACAGGTCGTGTAGTGTTAGTGCCGTATTTGGAATACATAGAATATGAGAATAGACCTGCTATAATTTATTCAAGAAACAATATAGTTGCATGTTGGACAAGGGATAGGTTTGGGAAATATATATACAATTGTGTCCCAGGAGGTGAACAACAAAGGTTTAATTCACAAAAGTTGTTTCTTAACATAATAATGTATTCATTGTGTGGGACATATAAAATGGATAAAGTTCATCAACCTTTTATAGAACAAAAATTAAGGTATAAAAAATGATATTGTTAAAATTTTCTGTTTTCACAATTTTTATTACAATAGTATTGATTGTTTTGTTATTGTTAGTTTTTATAAAAGTTAAAAAAATTGTTGTAAAGTTAACAAGGTTGATATTGTTTTTGATTTTAATTTTGTTGGTATTTAATACAAAATATAGATTGGTAAAAAAATTAAATAAAATTAATGTATGTTTCCTTGTTGACAATTCTTATAGTATGAAATTTAATAATAGATTGACAAAAATTAACGAGTTTTTACAAAAAAATAGTTATAAACTATCACAAAGATATAATTTTAAATTTTATACATTTAATACTGATTTATATGAAACAAAATTGTCGTCTGTAGAATATACAACTTCAGGGACAAGGATAAACTATGTTGTTGACAAACTTATATCTAACCTCAAAGAACCATACTATGTATTCTTATTTTCTGATGGAATAAATAATACAGAAGAACTACCTGTTATAAAAAAAGAAAATGTTGTTTTAATACCAGTAACTTTCAATGAACAAAATTTTTGTGATGTTTCTATCTATAATGTTAGGTTTAGTAAAATAGGATTCAAAGATGTTGAACATAAAATTAAGTTAGAATTGTTTTCATATGGGTATAATGATAATTATTGCAAAGTAAAACTTTATAATATCTCAACAAACGAAGTTTTAGATATAACTGATGTTATGTTAAAAAATGGTATTACAGAAGTTACACTTAAGTTTGTCCCAAAATTTGTAGGTAAGTTTAAGTTAAAGATTGAGGTTAGTAAAATGTCAAACGAAATTTCTTATGAGAACAATAATTATATATTTGATTTAGAAATTAAAAAGAATAAAATAAGAGTTTTATATATATGTGGACAACCATCACCTGAGTATTTTCATTTACGGAATTTGTTAAAAAACGATCCATCAGTAGATTTAGTATCTTTTGTAATTTTACGTAATCCAGAAGATATTGCTATAGTCCCAGATGAAGATTCAGCTCTTATTCCTTTCCCAACATATGATATTTTTGTGAAAGAGTTGTTTAATTATGATTTATTTATATTTGAAAATTTTACATATACAAGGTTTGGAATACCTATACAATACTTAGAAAACCTTAAAAAATTTGTTTTATCAGGTGGCGGGTTTATAATGATTGGTGGTGAAAATTCGTTTTTTTTAGGTGGGTACAAATATACTCCTATAGAAGATATACTTCCTGTTGTTTTATCAGAAAAAGAAGAGTGGATATATGAAGAATATAGTCCAGAAGTTGTTGATTATAATAACTTGTTAGTAAAAATTCTTGATGATAAAAAAGAAAACGAACTTATGTGGCAGTTTATACCTATGTTAGGTAATTATCAGAAAGTAGGTGGTGTTAAAGACGATGCTGTGGTTGTTTTTAAATATAAAGGATTACCAATAATGTGTTATACAGAAAAAAGTAAAGGACGAGTGTTTGTGTCTATGACAAACACAACTTGGCGATGGACTCTCGGTAATATTTTGTCAGAAAAATATGATTATAAAGAACTTTATACTAAATTTTGGAAAAATATAATTTATTTTATTTCAGGAGCAGAAGAATTAAAAAATATATATATTATAGCAGATGATAATTATAATGTTGGACAACAAGTTGACTTACAAATTATAACTAATTTAAATGAAGAAGTAAAACCTGAACTTGTTATTCAATATCCAAATAAAACGAAGAAAGTGTTAGATGTTAGAAAAATAACAGAAGGGAAATTTTTGTCAAATTTTGTTGCTAATGTTGGAGGAAAATATAAAATTTCTGCTATTGCTAAACTTGGGAAAAAAGTTTATACAGATGATAAAGAGATTTATGTTGGTGAAACTGCTGCAAAAGAGATTGCTTTGTTGAAAACAGACATAGATTATATTAAAAAACTTTCTGAAATTTATAATACTAAACTGATACATTTAGAAAAATTGAATTTAGATGATACTATTAACGAGTATAAATCACGGATTGTTTCTCAAGAAATGGAGTCAGTGTTTGAAATTTATAGATTGCCATATTTAAGTGTTATTTTTATAATTTTATTTCTTTTAGAAATTTTTATTGTTAGATATAAACTATGACGAAGTTAAAAAATCTATTAATTTTTTTCTATATAACAGCTGTTTTTTTAATTTTGTTATATTGTACCTCACCATCAGTAAACAGCGGAGATAGCGGAGAATTTATCACTACAGCTATAACACTTGGAATTGCACATAGTCCTGGATATCCTCTATATTCGTTATTAGGCAAGTTTTTTTCTGTTTTATTACCTTTTGGAAATTTTGCGTACAAAATCAACATTTTTAATGTGTTTTTAACTATAGTTTTGTGTATTTTTATAGTAATATGGAGTATAAAAAATTATAAGGATTACATAAAAGTTTGGTGTAGTATTTTAACAATCTCATCTTTAATTTTTTCAGAATCGTTTTTTAGAAATACTGTACAAACAGAAGTTTTTGTGTTAAATTCATTATCAGCAGTTGGTATATTGTTTCTGTTATACGAAAGTTTAGAATATAAAAAAACGAATATTTTGTTTTTAACAAGTTTTATTTTTGGATTATCTACAGGGAATCATCATACAATAGTTTTCTTATTTCCTGCTTTTGTGTATTCGTTTTTCAGAAACAAAGTTAGTTTCAGAAATATAGTATTACTTTTATTATTCTTTATTTTAGGGTTCAGTATTTATTTTATGTTACCATTACGAGCACAAAAACAACCTTATTTTAACTGGGGTAATCCTATAAATCTTCATAATTTATATAGAGTAATAACAAGAAAAGATTATGGTACTTTCCAACTTACAACAGAAAAACCGTTAGAACATAACATAAAAAATTTTTTGTTACAATTAAAACGATTTATTGTTCACACAGTTAATGATTTATCAATAATTGTGTTCTTTTTAGGTGTTATTACTTTTTACATAATTTATAAACATAACAAAAAAGTTTTTTTGGTTTTATTTTTCTCATATTTGTTTTCTGGTATAGGATTTTTTGTATTATCAAATTTGCCTTTTAGTACTCTTTACGATGGTATTTTAGAACGATTTTATATACTTCCAAATACTATTTTTATTGTCGCAATTATTATTTCGCTGAAATATATTAATAAGTATTCATCACTTATTTTGGTTTTACTTGTTTTTTCTGTTGTTATAAATATATACAGAAATTTTGAAAGATGTAATTATAGAAACTATTATTTAAATTATGATTATGGTACAAACATTATACGAACTTTGTTAAAAAACAGTATTCTTTTTATGGATGGTGGAGATGATACTTTTTATACTTTAGGATATCTTCAAGCAGTAGAAAAAAAACGTATTGATGTTGAACTACATGATCGTGGTGGATTAGTATTTAAAAATATATATGGAGATGACTTTAGAATGTTAACAAAACAAGAAAAAGAACAAAGACGTGTTTTTGTTGAAAAAAAATATGTTTTAACAAAACCAGTTTTTTATTCTACTTTTAATAAAAGTATTTTACCTAACTATAATTTGTTATACACAGGTGCAATATATGTTGTTGATACACCTTTAGTTCCACAATGGTATAAAAATAAAGATTTGTTTAAAGAAGTATATTCGTTCAGAAGTGTATACCAAAAATACTTTGATTATAGAAGTAATGCTTTAGTTCCAGTTTATTATTTTATGGAAGCTACTAATGAAACTGATAATTATAAAAAATTTTTGTTATTAAAATATATTTATTACTTTTGGCAAGAAGTTGATTGGTTGATTAACAATATAAAGTTTGAACTTCATAATTTAGGATATCAAATGTTTAATGAAAAAAAATATGAGTTTTGTAAAGACATATACGATTTTTTATTAGAAATTGATAAAACAGATATAAACGCGTTGTTAAATTTAGGCGTGTGTTATGAAAAACTTAACAATTTTGATTTAGCAGAAAGTTGTTATAACAAAGTTTTAGAATTAGATAAAAACAATCTTAATGCATATTATAATTTAGGTGTTTTATACTGGGGTAGGGATAATTGGGATAAAGTTATATATTATTTTAATCGTGTTTTAGAATTACAACCGAATAATCAAGTAGTAAAAAATTATATTTATCGTGCTATGATGGAAAAAAATAAATCAAAATGAAAATTTTTTTAGTAATAATAACTTTGTTATCACTAATATACATATGTCCTCCTACGGTTACAATAGGTGATGTTGCAGAACTTAGCGGTTCAGCTTGTAGTTTAGGTATCGCACATTCGCCTGGTTATCCTTTGTTTTGTAATATCTATAAAGTATTTAGTTTTTTGATACCATTTGGAGATTGTGGATATAAGACAGCAATAAGTTCTGCTGTTTTATTTATTTTAACAGCTGTTATATGTTATTTTTTGATAAAAAATTTTACTAATTTTGATATACCAGCAATTTTTTGTTTTACATATTTTGTTTCTCAAGAGGTTCTTATAAGACAGAGTGTTGTAGGGGAAGTTTTTGCATTACATAATTTTATGTTTGTAATAATTTTATTTTTTATGTTCTATGACAGAATTTCGTTTAAAAAGAAGATTTATATTATTGCATTATTAACTGGATTATCATTTGGGAATCAACATATAATAATTTTTGTTTTACCATCAATTTTATTATGGTTTGTTTACAACATTTATTTAGAACAACAAAAAGTTAAAATTGAAGATATGTTATTTTTAATTTTATTTTTTATTATTGGGTTTTCGATATATATGTATGTCCCGATACGTTCTTTAAAACAGCCATTTTATGATTGGGAAGATCCAGAAACTTTAGACAGATTTATATATCTTTTTACTCGTGGTAGATACGGAACTTTAAGTTTAGCACAAGGTGGAAAGTTAGTTGTAAGTATTGAAAATTTATATACAGGTTTAAAATTGTTTGTGCATATAATAGGGATAAGGAATTTAGTTTTGTTTTTATTATCTTTAGTTATTTTATTTCTAAATTTAAAAAAATACTTTGAGAATAAAAAAATACTAAGTTTTTTAATTGTTACATTCACAACTATGTTTTTCTCAGGACCTGTAATAATTATGTTGTCTGGTTTAAAATCAATCTCTACTTCTAATATATATTTACTTGAACGATTAATAACAACTTCAAATGTAAGTTTAGTACTATTTGTTACAACATCTTTGTTAGTTTACGAAAAATTGAAGATTATAATGATATTTTTGATCATAACAAATGTTGGTTATTACTACAATTCTATTATTGTAAACAGTTTAAGAAACAACTTTTTTTTGTATGATTATACTTATAGTATTTTTCATAACATACCATACAATAGTATTTTGTTTTCAGACCGTGCTGATGAAAGTGAATTTTCTATTGCTTATTATCAAAGATTAAAAAATTTTCGTAAAGATATAAACTTTATAGATTGTAACGCTTCTGTTACACGAAGTATATATGGAGAAAACTATTATAAAATTTGGGGTGAACCACGGCTTAAAATAAGGTCTGAAATAGAACAACAAGTTGTTAGTAATTCAAATAAAAATATATTCTATAATACAGTTTTACCACAACAAACTGATGTTAAAAAATTTAAGTTTGGATTACTTCATAGCACAAGTTTAATAACAACAATAATACCACCAGATTTGTTTTTTATACGTAGTATTCCTGATAAAAAATCTCCAAGAGAGTTTGGTTTATATTTAACACATCTTAATTTGTTGGCTGATTATTATATGAATCTTGTAGAAAAAGATATCCGTTTTTTAGATTTTGCAAAAAAGTTTTATACAGAGATGTTCTTATTAACTTCTGATGTGAGATATTTAAGTTCTATAGCATACTATTATTTTACAAAAGGTATGTTTGATTTAGCAAAAGAAGTTTATCAAAATATTTTGAATTATCCTATAGAAAAAAGGTTATATGTGGAAACTTTAGTTAATTTAGGTGTGGTTTATGAAAGATTAAACGATTTTCAACATGCTGAAGAATGTTTTTATAAAGCAATAAATTTTGACCAAAATTTTGCTCAAGCGTATTACAATCTTGGGAGTTTGTATGTTAGAATTAACAAAAAACAATATGCTATAAAAATGTTTGAACAATATCTGAAACTAAACCCTTCTGATAAGAAAATAAAAGAATATATTGAGGTTTATAAGAAAGAGTGAATAAGGACTCAGAGTTATTAGTAAGATTTGTAGCAGTGGCATTTATGCGATGAATACTAATAGATTGTTAATCCCGCAAATTGTAGGATAGTTGATAATGTACAATAAATACTGCAATAAAATAAATTTATGAATATGTATATTATTTTATACTTTAACATCTTTGCAGTTTATCTGTATACACTTTTTCCAACAATAGCAGCATATCGTGATTCAGGAGAGATGAGTTCTGTTGCATATTTGTTAGGTATAGCGCATCCACCTGGATATCCTTTGTATGTTATTACAACACATTTGTTTACTAAAATAATACCTTTTGGAAATTTTGCTTACCGAGTAAACATTTTTTCTGCATTGGTCTCAGCTTTAAGTTCTGTATTGTTGTTTTATTTATACAACTTTTTTGTTGAAAAAATTTATGGTAAAAAAAGTTTTGTAATACTAACAATCGGATATTTGATAAGTCTAGTTTTTTCTTTCAGTTATTTACAATGGTATCTTTCTATTGTTTCAGAAATGTATACTTTTAACATTTTGTTTTCAATGTTATTATTAATACTTTGTATTAAATACTTTTTTTCATCATCAGTAAAGACAATATATATTTTATTTTTTATCTTTGGGTTAGGACTTACAAACAGAATTGATCTAGTTTTATTTATACCAATTTTAATTTTTGTTTTTTTATATTATATTAAGCAAAAAAATAAGTTCAAGAATATCTTAATTCTTGCACTTTTGTTTGTTTTAGGCATAAGTTGTTATATTTATATGCCACTAAGATCAATTAAAAATCCATTGATTGATTGGAACAATCCTGAAACATTGTCTCGTCTTTTTTCTTCATTGTTAAGGAAAACACATGGTTCTACTTTAGACCTAATCTCTGCTGGATATCAAGTTGGAGAAAATTTTTTTGATGGTATTAAGTTTTATTTTCAACATTTAATGAACAACTTGTCAATTTTAGGTCTTGCTATTATATTGTTTGGTATTTATAAAAGTTTTAAATTAAACAAAATTTTTAGTTTTTCGTTATTGTTCAGTTGGATACTAAGTTGTGTTTATTTTGTTTACAAAGCAAATATGCCGCCTAATCCACATTCGTTTGCTATTCTTGAAGCACATTTTTTACTACCAAATGTTGTAATATATATATGGTTAGTTTTAGGAATTATTGAATTAATAAAAGAACACAAAAATTTACAATATATAATTCTGATGTTTATGATTATTTTGGTTGTTTATAATTTTTTAACAAATTTCAAAAAACTTAACAAAAGAACAAATTTTTTTGCTTATGATTATACTACAAATGTTTTAAGAACAATACCTGATAACAGTATTGTAGTAGTTAAAGAAGATGTACAAGTATTCTCTTTATGGTACAGAAAATTTGTTGATAAAATTCGTCCTAAAGTGTATATTATAGCAGCAGGATTGTCAAGTTCTGATTGGTATAAACAGATGTGTCATAACTATTATGTTCATAACAATATGCCTGAGGTTTATATATCTTATGTTCAGGACACACAAACTTTAAAAGAGTTTGTTGATAGAAACAGTTTATTAGGATATAATATATTTTTTACACCTGATGTTGAAATACCAAAATTACAGAATGTAAATTTCACAAGTTATGGTTTGTTATCAAATGTTAATACTTCTGAAAAAGTTGATGATACAACTTATCTTTTTAATGATATTTATATTTACAGAGGTAAATATGTATACGATTTATCAATAGAATTTTTTTCATCTGATATAGTTGAAGATTATAGTAAAGTATTTAGGTTGGCAGGGTTTGAACTAATGAAACAAAAAAGTTTTGTTTCTGTACCTGAAAATTTATATAAGACAGCAATTTATATGAATCCAACTTTACCTTTTAACTATTTTGAATTAGGATATCTTTATTTTACAAATAACAATTTTGAAAATGCATATTTGTATTATAAAACAGGATGTAAAAAATTTGAAGAGTATTTAAAACTTGCAAAACAATACAAAGCTGCATATGATATAGTTGAAGATATAAAAAATCAAACTGCGAACTGTTATCTACATTTAGGTGTAGTATGTGAAAAGCTTAATAAAATTGAACAATCTATTGAGAGTTATAATAAAGCGTTAGATTATAATCCATATTTATCTGAAGCATATTATAATCTCGGTGTTGTTTATTGGCATCTTAAAAATTGGCAAAAAGTAGTCCATTATTTTAAAGAAACATTGAAATTAAACCCAAATCATAAGGAAGCAAAGTTTTATCTTGAAAAAATTATGTCTCAATGAAAACAAAATATATTGTTTTCCTAAGTTTATTATCAATAATTTTTTATGTAAAATGTAATGATGTGATAAGACATATCGCTCATGTATATGATGAACCATTGCATCTTATGCAAGGATATACATATTTAAAAACAGGTTCAATGCAAGTTGTATCTCCATTTGATCAGCCAATGTTAGCTAAAATAATACCATCAATACCACTTTTGTTTTTGAAACCACAATTGTTAGTGTTCACTACACATGATTTTTATTATAATAAACAAAGATATCCTTTTGCAAACCTTATGTTTTATTATAACAACCACGATGCTGAAAAAGTATTAAGCATAGGAAGAAAGACGAATATTATTGTATCTATAGTTTTTTTATGGATATTATTTTATATTACAAAAAAACTTTTGGTGAACAAAACGCAGTTTTTGTGTCTTTATTATACATATTTAATACAACTATTACAGCACATTCTTGTCTTGTAACACAGGATCTTCTATGTTATATATTCTATTTTTTAGGTATCTATTCATTTTATCAATTTTTGCAATATAAAAATATAAAATTAAATTTTGTTTGTGGCTTGATGACAGGATTGTTGATGGTGTCAAAATATACTGTAGTAGTTTTGTTATTCACATATTTTTGTATTTTGTTATATTTTTTATATTTACGAAAAATAAGTATTAAAAATTTTATACAATTTTTTATTGTACAAATTTTTTGTATTTTGATAATAGGACTGATTGTTTATAATAAAAATACTATGTTGTTATTTAATGGATTATACAAAGTTGTTAAAAATTTGCAACAAGGTAGGTCTACATTTTTCTTTGGTAAGTATTCTACCACAGGGTTTAGATTGTATTTTATTACTTTATTGTTTTTAAAAACAGAGATACCTTTGTTAATAATTTTTATTGTTTCTTTTACAAAATTTTTTATAAGAATTTTTAAAAAAGAATCTTCAAAATTAGATTTAGTTTTTATATCAGCAGTAATAATTTTTATAATAATAGCATCTTTTTCTAAAACACAAATCGGACACAGACATATTCTGCCAATATATCCAATACTAATTTTTTATACTTCAACATTAGCAACAGATAAAAAATTTTCTTTAGCTTATTATATTTTAGTTCTATTATGTATTTTATCTTCAATAAAAACCCATCCGTATTATTTATCTTATTTTAACGAGTTTATCGGAGGGAATAAAAATGGATGGAAGTATTTCACAGATTCTAATATAGACTGGGGCCAAGGATTAAAACAACTTTCTTTATGGATTAAACAAAATAAAGATGTTGATGATAGCGGTATTTATTTATCTTATTTTGGTGTTGCAGATCCACATTATTACAAAATTAAATATAGATCTGTTGGAATTATATCAAACCTTACTGAAGAACAACGTGCTGGAGATAATATAATAAAAATAATCCTAAAAAAATTGTTGTTGCAATATCTGTAACAAATTTACAATCAACTTATTACAAAGACAAAACTGTATTTAATTTTTTAAAAGAAATTGAACCTGTATATAGAGCTGCAGATTCTATTTTTGTATATGATATAACAGAGAATAGAAAAGTGTTACAAAAATTTGTAGATTTGTTAAAAACCTTAGGATATAACGAAGATGTGGAGTACATAAACAGAATGTTTTTAACAGATAAGAAATAATAAGTTAATAATAATTAATTTATATTTAGTTTAAATCTCAAACTTTTAAAAACAGGTTGTGTTAACTTTAACTAAAAGAGATGTTTTTTTGATAAACAAATTATATTTATAAAACAATGTAGTAGTTTTATTTTGACGGAAGTTATACTACTTAAGTTATGTATAAATCTTTTTTTGTAGCAGTCGCATTTATCACTGCCACAACGGGGTTTATGCGATAAATACTAAAAGATTGCTTCGTCGTCCCGCAAGTTGCGGGACTCCTCGTCCCGCCAAAGAGGGAACATTTTAGCAGTATTAAATACTTTTTCAGTGGCCTCCTATGGGCGGGACTGCTGGTGGGGGAGAAACCTTGTATATTTACTTACAAGAGAAATAGGTTTATAAAACAAAGGAGATAGAAGAAGGTGTCATTATTGATTTTGACAAATCTGGGTAAGTGATTGGTATAGAAATTATTGGAGCAACAGAACGATACAATTTAGAAGATATTTTCAACATTACTACAAAAAATTTGATATTAGAAAAAATTTAAATAAATTTTCTGTTTCTTAAGGTTTAAATATAGAACTTTTCTAATAATCTATTTTTAAAAATTTTTAACCAACTCTTGACAAAAATTTTTTAGTTTTATAAAAATATACTAAGTTGATAGATTTTATAGTGTTTTAAAGAAAAATATGAAAATTATAAAAATTGGAGCAAGACCATCAAAGTTATCTTTGAAACAAGTTGAAGAAGTTATAGAGAAACTAAGAAGTTTAACAAAAGTTAGTTATACTTTTGAAATTAAGACTTATAAGACAACTGGTGATATAGATAAAGAAACTTCTATCTCAGAGATTGAAGGAAGCGATTTTTTTACTGACACAATAGAAAAAGCACTTTTAAATAATGAGATAGATGTAGCAGTACACAGTGCTAAAGATTTACCTGATGTTATACCAAAAGGTTTAAAAATTGTTGCAATAACAAAATCTTTAAATCCATTTGATGCTTTAGTTGTAAGAGAAGAACTTAAAAAATTTGGTAGTTTAGATAAATTACCAAAAGGTGCTAAAGTAGGTGCTTCAAGTATAAGAAGAAAAGAAGCATTAAGGAAATATAGAGATGATTTAATAATTAAAGACATAAGAGGTAACATTGATGAAAGATTAGAAAAATTAGACAAAGGTGAGTATGATGCTATAATAGTTGCAGCTTGTGCTTTGATAAGATTGAGATTAGAAAACAGGATTTCTCAAATTATACCTTTTGATATTGTTCAACCGCATCCATTACAAGGTTGTTTAGCAATTGAAACAAGAGAAGATGATTATGAAATTGAACAAATTTTTTCTAAATTGAATTCTATATAGTTCTCAGAAAAAAGTATGAAAACAATAAATATTAAGCCACTGAGTTCACTGAAAACACTGAAAAATATATATTGAATCATAAATACGCACGAATGGACACAAATGAAAAATATGAGTATAGAGTATATAGTATTAAGTAGAAAAGTAGTAAGAAACAAAAATTTTGATTTTTTCTTACTTCTGTATTCTGTCTACTTTCTACTCTTTACTTTTTGCGAGATTGGTTGGCTAATTTCAGTGTATCCAGTGATTTCAGTGGCAAATAACTATTCTAAATAAGGGGAAAAAGTAAGATGAAGAAAAAAGTAAAAAGAAAAATAATAAAAATAGATGAAGATTTGTGTAACGGTTGTGGCTTATGTATACCGTCATGTCCTGAGATGGCGTTACAAATAGTTGATACCCCAAAAGGCCCTAAAGCAAGATTGGTTAAAGAACTTTATTGTGATGGTTTAGGAGCATGTTTGGGTAATTGTCCAACAGGTGCTTTGACTATAGAAGAAAGAGAAGCAGAACCTTACGATGATGAAGCAACAATTGAAAGAATAAAAAAAGTTGCACCTGATATGCTTGAAAAACATATACAGCATATGAAAGAACATCAAGAACAACATTTAGAACATAGCCATTCTGAACATCAGATGAATTTTATGTCTGGTTGTCCTGGTTCAAGAATTGTCTCTTGGGGAGAATCTAAAAATGAGCAAAAAGAAGAAGTTGAAAAAGAAAGTGTCCCAAATATTAAATCTGAATTGCGTCAATGGCCAATACAACTTATGCTTGTTAATCCACAAGCACCATATTTTTCCCGCCCTGGCGGGACCGATTTATTAATTGCAGCGGATTGTGTTCCATTTGCTTTGGCAAATTTTCATAGTGAGTTTTTAAAAGGAAAATCTTTGATAATAGGATGTCCTAAATTAGACGATGCTGAATTTTATAAAGAAAAACTTACTGAACTTTTTAAGAACTCAAAAATAAAAAGTGTTACTGTTGTCAACATGGAGGTACCTTGTTGTTTTGGGTTGCAACATATTGTTAAAGAAGCTATAAAAAATAGTAAGAAAAAAATACCTTATTGTGAAGTTGTGGTGTCTATAAAAGGAGAAATTTTAGAAAAATAATAATAAGCCACTGAATTCACTGAGGGCACTAAATTAAATAAGTGAATAAGTTCATAGTTAATTTTTCAATGTTTTCAGTGGCAAAACATTGGATTATAAAAACTAAATTTTGGAGGGATATAAACACATGAAAGAAAAATTTAATATTATATTTTTTAGTGGTACATTAGATAAAGCTTTAGCAATGCTTTTTTTAGCAACAACAGCTGCTTCTATGAACATGGAGGTAAATGTGTTTTTCACATTTTGGGGCCTAAGTTTTGTAAGAAAAAAGAAAAGTTTTAAAAACAAAAATTTTTTACAAAAAATTTTTTCACTTTTACTACCTTCAAACAAAGAAAAACTTCCTTTGACGATGTTTCAGATGTTGGGTATAGGACCTAAAGCTATGAAATTTCTAATGAAACAAACAAAGACACCATCTGTTTCTGAACTTTTTGAGTTAGCAAAATCTTTAGGAGTAAATTTTTATGCATGTTCTACAACTTGTTCTTTTATGGGTATAAAAAAAGAAGACCTCATAGATGAAGTTAAAGATATTGTTGGTGCTGCATATTTCTTGCAACAAGCAAAAGATTCTAAAATAACTTTATTTATATAAATTATACCATGAGTTGGGATTGTAGACATCAACAATATAAAAACAATATAGTATTTTGTTTGTTGTTAAATAAAGAATGCAAAGTTTTGCAAAAATGGTTGTTTTTTAAGTAAAAAGGTAAAAATTTTAACAAAAGAAGAAGATTTAGTAAATGACAAAAAATCCCAAAATCTTCGGGTGGAAAGGAGGTGAGTTTTTAACTACCCGTCGGGATTTGTTATTTAAAATGACTAAAGATAAAGTAGGTGTTATAAAAAATGAAAGTTAACATTTTGATTATAATAACATTCTCCTTATTAATTTCAAGTTGTGCTATTAAAATGAGACCTGTGTTTTTACCATCTACGCCACAAAGTGTGATTGATAAAAATGATTTATTTTATCTTGGGATTACAAATTCTGAAGGAACTTTGTTGTACGATGTATCATACCAGAAGAAACTTAGTTCATTTAATTCACATTTTGGTATTTCTGCATATTTTGCTAATTCTGAAGAAAGTAGTAGCAAAGCTGTAAGTGGTGGTGTTTTTGGATTTAATAAGTTTTGGTTAAAGTTGCCTAACAAAAAATATCCTTTTGCAAACTTTTATGTTGGACTTCAACCTTCTTTTGTTCAATATGAAGAAAAAGATACTATGCAGGAGGATAATTATTATCCAATAGCATTAGATTTTGGTTTTTGTCCTGGGATATATAGAGAAAATTACAGCATATCTCTTATACTCAGAGGAGGCGGTGGCTTTGTTATTCCACAAGGGGGATGGTTCCACTCAGGTGGAGGATTACAAGCGAATGTTTTTATAACAGATAATATCTCTTTAGGTGGAAATTTAGAATTTGTAATTGGTGCAGGTGGGAAAGGAGATGCTTCTTTGATAGCAGTAGCTCCTTTCTTAAAATTAAATCTTATTGCCAAATTAAAATAAGAGGGGGGTTGTATATGAAAGAAAAAATAAAAGAAGTGATAGAAAAAATTAGGCCTTATTTACAAGCAGATGGTGGAGATATAGAACTTGTAGATGTAGACGAAAAAACAGGTATTGTAAAAGTAAGGTTATTAGGGGTATGTGGTGGTTGCCCGATGAGTATGATGACATTAAAAGCAGGTGTTGAGCAAAGAATCAAAAAAGAAATACCCGAAGTTAAAGAAGTGGTAGCAGTATGAGAGGTTGTAGGTTATGGGTGATTGGTGTATTAAATTGCGGATTGTGAGGTGCAAATTACGGTTTTTAAAACATTTAACACTGAACACTGAACATTTATGGGAGGTATAACTATGGAAAATTTAGAGAATAAAACTGCAGAAGAAGTTATAAAATGGGGATTAGAAAAATTTAAAGACAGAATTGCTTTAGCGTCAAGTTTTGGTGCTGAAGATGTAGTTTTGATTGATATGCTTGTGAAAATTAGTCAACAGTCAAAAGTCCATACTCCACTGATATTTACACTTGACACAGGACGGCTTCCTCAAGAAACTTACGATGTTATGGATAGGATAAAAGAAAAATATAATATTGAGATAAAAGTTTTTTTTCCAGATGCTAAAGCAGTTGAAGAGATGGTAGAGAAGTATGGATTTAATTTGTTTTATAAAAGTATAGAACTTAGACAACTCTGTTGTAAAATAAGAAAAGTTGAGCCGTTAAACAGAGCGTTTAAAGAACTAAACTTAGATGCATGGATTTGTGGTTTAAGAAGAGAACAGTCTGTTACCCGTGTTGAAATTAAAAAAGTTGAGTATGAAGAAAGAGTAATAAATGGTGAAAAGAAAACAATTGTAAAACTTAACCCTTTAGCAGATTGGACTGAACAACAGGTCTGGCAGTATATAAAACAAAACAATGTTCCGTATAACACTTTGCATGATAAAGGATATCCGTCAATAGGATGTGCTCCGTGTACAAGAGCAGTAAGAAAGATAGAAGATATCCGTGCAGGGAGATGGTGGTGGGAAGATCCAGATAAAAAAGAATGTGGTCTACATAAAAGATAGAAAGGAGGCCTAAATTTATGAAAATATATTTAAACTATTATCAATAATTTGTATAACAACTTTTGCTGTAAAATCTTTTGCTGATTTCAGATACTATGCGTGGACATATCAATTTATAACTATGCTACCTGGTGAGACAGAGTTGGAATTTTACACTAATTTATCTCAGTCAGATTTGTCAAAACCTGACACTGCGAAATGGAAAAGACAACTTGAGATAGAGACAGGTCTTACGAAACGTTGGGATTTTTCTATTTATTTTGTAGAAAGTTATAAAGCTACTGATGGTAAGACAAAATTTGACGAAGTTAAGTTAAGAACAAGGTATAAACTTCTTGAGAAAGGAAAATTTTTTGTTGATCCATTGTTGTATGTTGAATATAAAATTCAAACAGATAGGAGTTATCCTGATAAATGGGAGACAAAACTAATTCTTGCAAAAGATATTGGAAGATTAAATGTTGCCGTAAACATTATCCCAGAAGAGTATTATAAATCAGGTACTAAAGAAAAAGATTGGAAAGTAAAATATGCTTGTGGTATAAGTTATAGTGTATTTAATAACGACTTGTTTAGGGTTGGGATAGAATCTAAAGGTGACTTAAAAGATGATAAACATGCATTTGGTCCGACTATTTCTTTAAAAGGCAAAAAGATATGGTCAGCAATAGGAACTTTGTTTAAGTTGAACAATAAAACAGATGATTTACAGATGCAGATGATATTAGGTATATTGTTGTAAGTTAATAGATAAAAATAAATTGCCCATCGCCATACTCCCTGCATTAGAAAAAGATAACTATACTGAGTTTGTAGAGAACATAAGAGATTATGTTGAACTGTTGGAACAACATATAGATAAATAAGATAATATTCTTTATATGATGGCTGATATGCATATACAAGAGAGGGAGCAAAAAAAATTAGTTGAAGAGTTTTAACGTTTTGAAAAAGAAGAAATTGGAGAAGGGAAGCACGAAGAATTTCATAATTTGGTCCATAAATTGGAAAAGAAATATTTAGAATTACGGAGGGAAGGACATGATAAATCCGCATGGTGGTAGGTTAATAAACAGATTTATAGATAATGAAGAAGAGAAAAAATATATTCTTGAAAAACAGAAGTTTTTCCCAAAAATTATATTAAACGAATATCAACTTTCTGACTTAGAGATGATTGCAGAAGGTGCGTTTTCTCCACTTGAAGGTTTTATGAACAGCAAGGATTACAATAGCGTTTTAGAAAATATGAGATTAAGTAATAGTATAGTTTGGAGTATGCCAATAACTCTTGATATAAAAAAAGAAGATAATATAAAAGAGGGAGATGAAGTTGGGTTATATGATTCTGAGAACAATTTCTTAGGTATTATAGAAATAGAAGAAAAATATGAGTATGATAAAAGAAAAGAAGTTATGTCAGTTTATAAAACAGATGATGAAAAACATCCTGCTGTTTCAAAAGTTTTTTCTCAAGGAGAGTTTTATATTGCAGGGAAGATCAAATTGGTGTCTTTACCAAAACATAAAGATTTTTTAGAATATAGGTTATCACCGAAACAAACAAGAGAAATTTTTGAAAAAAAAGGATGGACAAAAATTGTTGCATTCCAAACAAGAAATCCTATACATAGAGCACATGAATATATATTAAAATGTGCATTAGAGATAGTTGATGGTTTATTTTTACATCCTATTGTAGGTAAAACAAAACAAGATGATATTCCAGCTGAAGTAAGAATGAAATGTTATGAAGTGTTAATAGAGAAGTATTTCCCAAAAGATAGAGTTGTTTTATCTGTAAATCCTGCTTATATGAGATATGGTGGTCCAAGAGAAGCTATACTACATGCAATAGTAAGAAAAAATTATGGTTGTACACACATTATCATAGGTAGAGACCATGCTGGTGTTGGAAATTACTATGGTCCTTATGATGCACAAAAAATTTTTACAGAATTTAAACCTGAAGAACTTGAGATAACACCTTTATTTTTTGAAAATGCGTTTTATTGTATGAAATGTGAATCAATGGCTACTGATAAAACCTGTCCTCATAATGAACAAGACAGGATTTCTTTAAGTGGAACAAAAGTTCGGCAGATGCTTGCTGAACAAAAAATTTTGCCGCCTGAGTTCACAAGGCCAGAAATTGCTGATATTCTTATAAAGTATTCTAAAACTAAATTTACGGATTATAAAATATGATAGAAAATATTTTATTTTTAGCATCAGTATTTATAGCAATTAACATGGGTGTTTCAGGATTTGCAATATCGTTTACGCCTTCCTATGGAAGTGGAATTATAAAAAGAAATAAAGCATCTTTTTTTTATACAATTTTTGTTATCTTAGGTGCATTATTAGTTGGTGGTAGAGTTGTAGAAACATTAACAACAAAATTGTCATCTTCATATTCAGCAAATTCTGGATTAATAATTATTTTGGTGTCTGGTTTTGTTATGTTTTTAGCAAATATTTTAAAAATCCCACAATCTACAAGTTTTGTAACAGTTGGAGCTTTTTCAGGCGCTGCTTATTATTACAACAAAAGTGTGAACATAGTTGTGTTATTAAAAATTTTGTTTTTTGCTATACTTTTTTGTATCCTTGCTTTTTTTATTACATATTTCATAATGAAAAAATTTTTTTATCCACCAGGACCAAACAATTTTAGGTTGTATGAAAAATCTTTTGTTCATAAAAATAAAATTAGAAGATTTATACTATATACTGATTTTTATTCATCATTTGCTGTAGGGACAAACAATGTCGCAAATGTTGTTGCACCGATTTTGTTAATGTTTAAATTTGATACAAAACTTCTTCTTTTTATAGTAGGATTATTTTTTGGGTTAGGAAGTTTATTTTTTGGTAAAAAAGTTATAAATTCTGTATCAAAAGAGATAATACCTATAGGAGAAATTTCTGCTTTTATAATTTCTTTTATAACAGCAAGTTTTGTTGTTTTAGCTTCTATTTTAGGTTTACCTACGCCATATGTTCAAATTACAACTTTTTCTGTTTTAGCAATAAGTGTAGTAAAAGATGGGTTTTTATATACATTTAAAAAATCTGTTGTGAAAAGAATATTTTATGTATGGTTCTTATGTCCATTGTTGAGTTTTATACTTTCATATTTAGCACATTATATTGTGGGGTTTTAGGTTATGGGTTATAGGTTGTGGATTGTGGGTTATGTAATTGTAGTTCGTAATTTGTGGTTCGTTGAACGATAAACATTATTGCAAATTTAACTATTGTTTCAACGTTGAACGCTGAACATTGAACAAATATGATATACTTAACAAAACAACAGTATAAAACAATTATAGAACATACAAAAAAAGAATATCCTAAAGAGTCATGTGGTATTTTGTCTGGCAAAATTATAGATGAGAAAGAATTTTTAGTTGAAGATGTTTATTTGATGCAGAATGTCTCAGAACAACCAGCAATTTGTTATTTTATGGACCCAAAAGAACAATTAAAAGTTTTAAAAGATATAAGGAATAAAAATCAACAAATGGTTGCTATATTCCATTCACATACAAATACAGAAGCATATCCGTCAAAAAGAGATGTTTCTATGGCGTATTATCAAGAAGTTGCGTATATAATTGTTTCTCTACAGAATAAAGAAAATCCGACAATACGCGCTTTTAGAATAATAGAAGAGAAAATCAGCGAAATTAAAATTAAAATAAGAAAAAATATACTTTATGTTTGTGTAGAAAATTCTTGTAGGAGCCAAATTGCAGAAGCGTTGACTAATACTTTTTATTTTAGAAAATTTTTAGCATATTCTGCAGGTTCTAAACCAAAAGGTATTGTAAACCCATTAGCTTTAGAAGTTTTAAAAGAAGTAGGTGCTGATATTACGAAACTTAAAAGCAAAGGGTTTCAAGATTTAGATAAAAATATAGAATTTGATTATGTCGTAACAATGGGTTGTGGTGATGTATGCCCTACATTTGTTCAAGGTTCAGTGTTCAATGTTCAACGGGTAGAGTGGCGGATACCCGACCCAAAAGATAAGCCAATAGAGGTTTTTAGAGAAGTGTTAAACCAAATAAAACAAAATATAGAAGAATTGACTAAAGAAGTTTAACTTATGAATATTTTATGTTTCGGGATATCTCATAAAACAGCAGATTTGTCTATAAGAGAGAGATATGCATTAACTACTTCAAAGAAAAAAGAGTTGATTTTAGAACTTATAGAATTTTCAATTGCAAAAGAAGCGGTAGTTTTATCAACTTGTAATAGAACAGAGATATATGCTATTTCATACAATGTTGAAAACTTTATAGATTTTGTTTCAAAAAAGTTAAAAATTATTGAGGAAGACATAAGATATTTTTATCTATTCAAAGATGAACAAACTATAAGACATTTATTTAGAGTATCTTGTGGACTTGAATCACAGATTTTAGGAGAAAATGAGATACTGCATCAGGTTAAAGAAGCATATTTTTTTGCAAAAGAGTGTAATGCAACTGGTTATTATTTAAATACTATTTTCCAGAAAGCAGTTCGTGTTGCAAAAAAAGTTAAAACACAAACTAATATTTCAAAAGGAAATATTTCTTTTGGTAGTATAACTTTGAGTTTAATTGAAAAGTTCTTAAATAACTTAGAGAACAAAATTGTTGCAATTATAGGAACAGGTAATGTCGCTGAACTTGTATCAAGATACTTGTTTGACAAAAAAATGGAAATTTTGTTTGTATCAAATAAACATTATGATAAAGCAGTCCAATTAGCAAAAAAATTCAACGGATATGCTATTAGATTAGAAAATAATTTAGAAAATATAATTATCAAAAGTGATGTAGTTATTACAGCAACCTCAAGTCCGCATGTAATAATAAAAAAAGATTTTTTAGAAAAACTTTTTCAAAAAAATATTATTAAAAAAGAAATTTTGTTTATTGACTTATCAGTACCAAGAAATATTGAACCTGAAGTTGATGAAATTGACAATGTTTTGTTATACGATTTGGATAAAATTAAACATATAATAGACAACAATTATAATAATAGGATTTTAGAAAAAGAAAAAGCAGAAGCAATTATAGAAATAGAAGTAGAAAATTTATATAATAAACTGAGTTCTGGACTATTGTATAAAAATTTTTCTACAAAATTATGTACATTACCCACTTAAAAAAGTAGAGATAAAATTGCTTAGATAATAAAAAATGATAGAAAAAAAGAAGTTGTAAAAGAAATCATTAAAAAACTACACCAAGGGTTGTCTTATGAAGAAGCAAAAGAAATGTTAATAAAAGAAGTCGGCTCATTAACTTCATATGAAATCGCAGAGATTGAGCAATCTTTGATACAAGAAGGAGTTACAGTAGATGAAATAAAACAATTTTGTAATGTCCATGCTTTACTTTTTAATGAAGTTTTGAAACAAAATATAGAATCTCTTTCAGAAGTACATCCTGTAAATTTGTTTAAACTTGAAAATAGAGAAATTGAAAAAATTTTAACTGAGTTAAAAAATGCTGATGATAAAGAAAAAATAAAGTCAATACTCTTAAAACTGAAAGATATTGAAAAACACTATGTTAGGAAAGAACAGTTGTTGTTTCCTTTTTTAGAAAAAGCTGGGTTTTATGGCCCGTCAAAAGTAATGTGGGGTAAACATAATGATATAAGAGAAATGTTAAAAAATGCAATATTAAAAATTGATGAATTAGAACTTGTAAAATATAAAACAGAAATTTTAAATCAATTAATTGATGAGATAGAAAGTATGATTTTTAAAGAGGAGAATATTCTATTCCCAACATCATTAGAAAAATTGTCAGTTGAAGATTGGCTTGAGATACTTAAACAAAGTAATGATGTTGGTTATTGTTTTATTGATGTACCGAAAAAAGTTGATGAAATGATTGAAGAGTTTAAAAAAAGTGTAGTTGAAACTTGTTCTTATGAGGACAGAGTAATTAAATTTCCTTCTGGTAAATTAACCTTAGATGAATTGTTGTATATATTAAACACATTACCAGTTGATATAACATTTATTAACAAAAATGATGAAGTTGTATATTTTTCAGAAGGGAAAGATAGAGTTTTTTTAAGACCAAAAGCTGTTTTGGGAAGAAATGTAAGGAATTGTCATCCACCACAAAGTGTTGATAAAGTAGAACAAATAATTAATGATTTTAAATCTGGTAAAAGAGATGTTGCAGAATTCTGGATAAATTATAAAGGAAGGTTTGTTTACATTAGATATTTTGCTGTGAGAAACGAATTTAATGAGTATTTAGGAACTTTAGAAGCTACTCAGGATATTACAAAAATTAAAACTTTAGAAGGAGAAAGAAGATTGTTAGATGAAAAAAATTGATATAAACAAAACAGTATACGAACTTACACAAGAGTATCCTGAACTTATAGATATTCTTGCAGAGATTGGATTTTTAGGCATTAAAAATCCGATAGTAAGAAATACTTTAGGGAGAATCACTACTTTGAAAGAAGGCTGTAAAAAACAAGGAAAAGATATTAAAGAAGTGATTGAAATTCTTAAAAATAAAGGATTTGAAATTATAGAAGAGGTATAAAAATATGAAAAAAAAGTTATTGTTTTTTAGTTCTAAAAAATATGAAATAGAATTTTTTAATGAATTTAATAAAAACTTTGGTTTTGATATTTCTTATTTAGATATTAGATTAGACAGTTCTACAGTTATTTTAGCAAATGGTTATGATGGAGTGTGTTGTTTTGTACATGATGGATTAAACTCTAAAGTTTTAGATAAATTAAAATCTTATAATATAAATATTGTTGTATTACGTTGCGCAGGATATAATAATGTTGATCTTAAAAGAGCTTTTGAAAATAAAATACACATACTAAGAGTACCTAATTATTCTCCACATGCAGTGGCTGAACATACTGTTGCGTTAATCTTAGCATTAAATAGAAAGCTCCATAAAGCTTACATAAGAGTCAAAGAGTTAAATTTTGATATAACAGGATTTTTAGGTTTTGATTTATATAAAAAGACAGCAGGAGTTATTGGTACAGGTAATATAGGTAAAATTGTGGCTAAAATTTTAAAATTAGGATTTGAGATGGAAGTTTTAGCATACGATCCCAAACCTGATTATAATTTTTCTAATAGTATAGGGATCAAATACACTGATTTAAATGAGATATTTGAAAAGTCAGATATAATAACATTGCATTGTCCTTTAACTAAAGATACATATCATATTTTAAATGAACAATCTTTTGAAAAAATGAAAAAAGGAGTTATGATTATAAATACAAGTAGAGGTGGATTAATTGATACAAAAAGTTTGATTAAGTATCTTAAGAATAACAAAATAGGTTATGCTGGTTTAGATGTTTATGAAGAGGAAGAAGAGTATTTTTTTAAAGATTTTTCTACAAAAGGTGTTTCTGATGATACTTTAGCAAGATTACTTACATTCCCTAATGTTTTAATAACTTCACATCAAGCATTTTTCACAAAAGAAGCATTAGAAAATATAGCACTCACTTCTTTGAATAATTTTAAAAGCTTTTTTGATGGCTTACCATTAGAAAATGAAATCTGCTATAAATGTGGCCAAGAAAGGATAAGTTGTAATAAACAAAAATTAGGTAGATGTTTTTAAATGAAAAAATATAATTTATACATAGTTGGAGCAGGGCCTGGTGAGCCAGATTTAATAACTTTAAAAGGATTTAAAATTTTAAAACAAGCAGATGTTATAATCTACGATTATCTTGTTGATAAGAGAGTATTAGAATATGCGAATAAAACCGCTGAGCTTATCTGTGCAGATGATTTATGTAAAGATAAACATTCAGATGGTTTTTCAAAAAGGCAAGAAAAAATTAACGAATTATTAGTTAAAAAGGTCAAGGAAGGTAAGAAAGTAGTAAGATTAAAAAACGGTGATCCAAGTATTTTTGGCCGGTTAAATGAAGAACTTGAGTTTTTGAATAAACATAAGGTTAATTATATTATTGTACCTGGTGTTACAGCAGCAACTGCTGCTGGTTGTTATTGTGGGATACCGCTTACTGTAAGAGGTCTGTCTTCTTCAGTTGTTATTACTACTGGTCATGAAGATAAAAACAAAAAAGATAAATTTGTAGATTGGCAAAAAATTGCACAAATAGATACTATTGTTTTATACATGGCTGTTGAAAATTTAGAAAGTATTGTAGAAAATTTAATTAAGTATGGTAAAGATAAAAATACAAAAACTGCTGTTATCTCAAATGTTAGTAAAATAAATCAAAAAATTGTTATAGGTGAACTAAAAAATATAGTTGAAAAAGTAAAAAAAGAAAATATCACAGCCCCAGCTGTAGTGATAATAGGTGATGTTGTTGAAAAAGAAAAAAAGTTTAATTGGTTTAAAAAAATAAAAAAAGTTCTTTATACAGGTATCTCAGAAGAAAGATTTTTTGAAAATACTTTATATTTTCATATTCCTATGATTGCAATTAAGCCGTTAGAAGATTATACTGAATTAGACAATTGGATAAAAAAATTATGTTTTACCAATAATTTTCAAATTAAAACTCATAACTCAAAACTCATAACTCAAAACCATTCCATTGATTGGCTTGTTTTTACGAGTAGGTTTGGAGTTTATTATTTTTTTGATAGATTGTTAAAACTTGGGTATGATTCAAGGAAACTAAATGGTATCAAAATAGCAGCAATTGGTTCTTCTACAGCAAACAAGTTAAAAGAGTATGGTATTGTTGCAGATTTAGTACCGAAAAATGAATGTTCAGATGGTTTAGTAGAAGAATTCAAAAAACTGTTCACCAAAACCCACAACTTAAAACCTACAACTCAAAACCCACAATCCAAAACCAGTATTCTTTTAATTCGTTCAGATATAGCAGATAAAAATCTTGCAAAAAGATTGACTGAGTTAGGATACAAAGTATATTCTTGTGTTGCATATAGAAATGTTATGCCAGATAATTTGCCTGATTTAGATCTGAGCTTTTTTGATGAAATTTATTTTTCAAGTCCATCAACAGTAAGAAATTTTGTAAGTCGTTATGGTAAGCCATATTGTAAGATAAGAACCATAGGAAAGGTTACAAAAAATGAAGCAAGAAAGTTCAAAATTATCTGAGTTGGCCAAAAAATTCGTTCAACGTTATTCGTTCAGTGTTCAATGTTCAAAGAATAACGAATTACGAATCACGAATAACGAAGTTAAAATATGATTGAGGAGTTAGCAAAAATTTTATGAAGTTCCCAGAATACAGATTACGAAGATTAAGAAAAAACGAAAACTTAAGGAGATTATTTTCTGAAACAAAACTATCAATTTCTGACTTTGTAATGCCATATTTTGTTATTGAAGGTAAAAATGTTAAACAAGAAATAAATTCAATACCTGGTATTTTCATTTATTCTATAGACCAACTTTTAAAAGAAGTTGAAGAAATTTATAAACTTGGTGTTTTATCAGTTTTACTTTTTGGTGTGCCAGATAGAAAAGATGAAATTGGCAGTTATGCGTATAGTAAAGATGGCATTGTTAAAAAAGCAATAAAAGCAATTAAAAAAGAAATACCAGATATAGTTGTTATAACCGATGTGTGTTTATGTAGTTATACTACACATGGACATTGTGGATTACTTTCTTTTTCAAGGAAAAAAGAAAGTAATCAAAGAAAAACCTATTATATTGACAACGATGCTACTTTAGAAGTTTTGGCAAAAATTGCTTTATCTCATGCAGAAGCAGGAGCTGATATTGTTGCACCTTCTGCAATGATGGATGGACAAGTACAAACAATAAGAAAAATTCTTGATGAAAATGGTTTTAAAGATGTAGCAATAATGTCTTATTCTGCAAAGTATGCATCAAGTTTTTATGGTCCGTTTAGAGAAGCAGCTGATTCGTCACCAAAATTTGGTGATAGAAAGAGTTATCAGATGAATTATTGTAATATTAAAGAAGCATTAAGAGAAATTGAAACAGATATAAACGAAGGGGCAGATATTGTTATGGTAAAACCTGCGCTTTCTTATTTAGATGTTATTCGTGCAATAAAAGAGAAGTTTAATGTCCCACTTGCTGCATATAATGTTAGTGGAGAGTATTCAATGGTTAAAGCAGCAGCACAAAAAAACTGGCTTGATGAAAAAAGTGTCGCTTTAGAAATCTTAACATCTATAAAAAGAGCAGGAGCAGATATAATAATAACTTACTGGGCAAAGGATGTGGCAGAATGGGTAAGATAGTCCACGGTCAACAGACGATAGTCTACAGTAAATGATCCACATCTGACAGAGTTAGGAGAAAAAATATGTTTAAATTTGAAAAATTGGAAGTATGGCGGAAAGCAGTTGAGTTAACATTTCATATTCATCAACTATCTAAAAAATTTCCTAAGGAATAATTATATATTTTGGGCAGCCAAATTAAAAGAGCTGCAGATTCTGTAGCATTGAATATAGCAGAAGGTTCTACAGGTCAAACTAATGCTGAGTTTAAACAATTTATTGGTTACGCTATTCGTCCAGCAATAGAAGTTGTAAGTTGTCTTTATATTGGTAAAAAGAGAAATATCATAACTGATAAAGATTTTCAAAAATTGTATGAAGAAATAGAATCTATTGTTAAAATTTTGCAATTTCTTAGAAAATCATTAAAATAACAATAAACTGTTGACTATGGACTATTGACTATTAACAATGAACTATAAATTATTTTCTGAAGCAAAAAAATATTTACGAGAATTTTGATTTCGATAAAATATGCTTTAGCTGACATAATAATAAACAAATAAGAACTTACTTTGGTAAATGGAGTTATAAAATGGATAAAAAGTTAGACATTATTGACTATGAGTTATTAGATAAAACTTATAAGTTGATAAAGTATTTTGATTTATTTGATTATCCTTTGAGCATAGAAAAACTTGAATCTCTAATATGCAAAGATGTAAAGAAATATATTTTACATTTAGAAGAAAAAGAATTAATAGAAACTTATGAAAATTTTTGTTATGTTAAAGGTAAAAGGTGGACAATAGAAAATATTAGAAAAGAAAAAGTATATTTTGAAAAGAATAAAAAGAAAATTTTAAATTCTGCTTTTATATTATCACATTTTCCTTTTGTAAGAGCTGTTATACTTACAGGTTCGGTAGCAAATGGTATACTAAACAAATATGACGATTTTGATTTTTTAGTTATTGTAGCAAAAAATCGTTTATGGATTTGTCGTACAATAATTACTCTTTTCCGTAGGTTTATATCATTGAATTATAGGAAAACAAATTTTAAAAATTTTTGTGTTAATTATTATTTATCAGAAGAAAATCTTGAAATTCAAGATAAAAATGAATTTATTGCATTACAAATTTTTCTTTCACAACCATTAATTAATTTGTCTTTATATAACAAGTTTATTTCTGAAAATAATTGGATTAATAACTATTATAAATTAGATAATAAAAAATTACTTTTTGAACCTAAAAAAAGGAATTTAAGCATAATCCAAGTATTTTTTGAATTTGTTATAAATATTTTTTGGAACAAAAGATTAGAAAAAAAATTGTTGAATTTACATTACAATTATTGGATAAAAAGAAACAAAATATCAAATATTGAAGAATTTAATTTTAGAGCAAGTATGAATGTTATAAAAAATGATTTTGGTTTACGGCAAAAATTTATGTTAAAAGAATTACAAAATTTTAAAGATGATAAATATAGAAATAAGTTTAGAACTAAAGTTAATTTAAATATTTCATCTGTTACTAAAAAAGATATGATATTTGACATTTTGTTAACCCATGCCTATTTTCTTTCTAAAACAAAATTTGAAAAAAAAATAATGAAACCTTATGTACCTTTAGGCCCTTTGTATGTTGCAAGTTATCTTAAAACTAAAGGGTATAAAGTTGGTTTTTATGATACAACATTTGCAAAAAACGAAGAAGATTTTTCTGTATATATTCATAAAAATAGACCAGCTATTGTGGGTATCTATGTTTTAGAAACAACAAGAAAAAATGCGTTAAAGATGATAGAAATTTGTAAATCTGCTGGTATACCTGTTATAGTTGGAGGGCCGGATCCGTCAAACGAACCACAGTTTTATATAGATAATGGAGCAGATATAGTTGTTATTGGTGAAGGTGAAATAACACTGTCAGAAGTATTAGAATTAATAAAAACAGGTGAAAAACAAATTTATGATATTGAAGGTATATATTCTGCAAAAGGTTATGTTAAGCCAAGAAAGTTTATAGAAGATATTGATAACCTACCTTTTCCTTCACGAGAACTTGTAGATTTTGAACCTTATTTTAAAATATGGAAAAAATATCATGGTATAACTTCTATGCATATTTTAGCTTCTCGTGGTTGTCCGTATAATTGTAGTTGGTGTTGTAAACCTGTGTTTAAAAATTTTTATAGACAAAGAAGAGCAGAAAATGTTGTCGAAGAAATGTTATATATTAAGAAAACATATAATCCTGACCAGTTATGGTTTGTTGACGACATATTCGGTATTAAAGAAGAATTTATTTCAGAATTTCATAAAGAAGTTTTGAAGAAAAAAGTAAAAATTCCGTTTGAATGTTTAATGCGAGTAGATTTGATAAATATTGATAAGTTGAAATTGTTAAAAGAAGCGGGTTGTTATCGTATATGGTATGGTGCAGAATCAGGTTCACAAAAGGTTTTAGATAAAATGAATAAAAAATTTATGGTTGAGCAAATAAAAAATGCTGCTATAATTACAAAATCTGTAGGTATAGAAGTTGGATTTTTTATTATGTTAGGTTATCCCGGCGAAACTATTTCAGATATTGAGTTAACTCGTAATTTGTTAAAAGAAACAAAACCTGATTATTGTGGTACTGCTATTGCATATCCGTTAAAAGGGACGAAGTTTTATGATGAAGTAAAGAATATTTTACTACCATCAGCAAAGAAATATAGATTAGAAAATAATAACAAAATAGTTTTTAAAACATTATATCCACAAATTTTTTATAATATATGTCGTAGATTGTTAAATAAACAAAGTTATATCCAAAAAAATAATAGAAGTTTTTTGGATGTTATAAAATATGGAATTTATAAAATAACTTATGAAATATTTAAATATGTCTTATCTTGATATATTAAAATATATCTGGGATTATAAAGCAGAAAAATATGATATTGAAGATAAAAAAGGGTTTATTTCTCAGTTTATTTTTAACCGTTCAATTTTTTATCTTAGAAAGTATTTTCATCCAAATTCTAAACTATTAGAATTAGGATGTGGTACAGGAACAGAAGCCATAGAACTTGCAAAATATAATAATTATAAAATATTAGCTATTGATATTTCATCTAAAATGATAGAAATTGCTAAAAATAAAGCATTGAAAGAAAATTTAAACCAAAATATTGAGTTTAAAGTATTGCCAATTGAAGAAATTAAAGTTTTAAACAATATGAAGTTTAACGGGATATATTCGTTAGGTGGTGCTCTTAATTGTGTAGAAGATATAAAAACAGTAGCTGATGTTATTTCTAAAATAATTGTTCCAAATGGATATTTTATTGCTTCATTAATAAACAAATACTGTTTATTTGAAACACTGTTTTTTATATTTAAACTTAATTTTAAAAAAGCTTTTAGGCGTTTTATATCCAATCCTGTTAAAATAAAACTTAATATAAATTTACCTAAAATTAAAGTATTCTATTATACACCTAAAAAATTTTACTCATTTTTTCAAAATAATTTTATTCTTGAAAAAATTGTTGCATTACCATTTGCTATTCCACCTCAATATCTTGAAAATGTATATTCTAAATTTAAAATAATTTTTAACAAAATTTTGAACTTAGAAGAAAAAATGTCAGAATTTTATCCTTTTAATACATTTGGCGATCATTTTATTATAATAATGAGGAGGAAAACAAATTTATGAAAATAAAATATATTGTTTTATTAAATATAATTTTTTTCTATTTTGTACCATTATGTCATTCTTTCTATAGTTATTTTTCTGAAGAAGCATTTGTTAATTTTATCTCAGCGAAAACGATTAGTGAAAATAATTTAAGATTTTATCTACGACATAGTTTTGATAAAGATAAAATTGCGTCAGCAAATTTAAGGTTCGGCTACAGATTTTTTGACAGTTTTGAAGTATACTTGTCTGGTTTATTTCATTCAAGTGAGATTCCTTCAGGTAGCCAAATTGCAAAAGTATCCGTTAAAGAATATGAAATCTTTTTTTTAAAATCTTTTTTAGAAAATTATAAAATTTTTAATTTATCATTTTTATTAGGTTTGAACCAATTCTTTTTTGAAAAAAAGTTTAACAACTTTGAAATAAGTGATAATAAAAATTATTATTTTGCACATATTATAATAACTAAGGATATCAAAAAAATTATTTTATTTAATATCTCTCCGATATGGATTTATGAGTATAAAAATATGAAAAATATATTTGGTATTGGTATATCTACAAAATTGAACTATAAAGAGAAATTAGCTTTTATTATTGAATATCCTATATTAATTGAGAATCCATATAATTGGTTACAACCATGGTCTTATGGATTACAGTTTCATTTAGGACCTCATATGGTTACATTATTTGTTAGCAATACATACGGTTTTACATACTCAAATTTACTTCAAGGGTTAGATAAAACTTTTTATGGTTTCACATTTTCTTTTTAAAAAATGAGACCTAAAACTAATAACTTAAAAAATTTAGATTACAACCTATTGTTTAACGAAGCAAAAAAACGCATACCCGGCGGTGTTAATTCACCTGTGAGAAGTTTTTATGCAGTAGGTGGCGTTCCTGTTTTTATAAAAAAAGCTAAAGGGTCAAAAATTTACGATACTTTAGGTAAAGAATATATTGATTATTGTATGTCTTGGGGAGCATTAATACTTGGGCATGCTTATAATGAAGTAGTTGATACTGTTAAAAAAGCAGTAGAAAATGGAACAAGTTATGGTGCACCAACAGAGTTAGAAATACAACTTGCAAAAGAAATTTGTGAAGCGTTCCCTTCAATAGAAATGGTCCGGTTAGTTAATTCAGGTACAGAGGCATGTATGTCTGCGATACGTCTTGTAAGAGGATATACAGGGAAAAATAAAATTATTAAATTTGATGGTTGTTATCATGGCCATGCAGATTATTTGTTAGTGAAAGCAGGTTCTGGAGCAAAGACTTTTGGGGTACAAAGTAGTTTAGGTGTACCAAAAGATTTTACTAAACATACTATAGTTGTTCCTTATAATAATATAGATACGGTTGAAAAAGTAGTTAAGAAATATCATAAAGATATTGCATGTATAATTGTTGAACCAGTTGCTGCAAATATGGGTGTAGTTTTACCGAAAGAAAATTTTTTAAAGTTTCTTCGTGAAATATGTGATTATTATAAAATAATTTTGATATTTGACGAAGTTATCACTGGTTTTCGTATTGCATATGGTGGTGCGCAGGAATTGTTTGGTATAAGAGCAGATTTGACCTGTCTTGGTAAAATACTTGGTGGTGGGTTTCCAATAGGTGCTTTTGGTGGAAAAAAAGAAATTATGGAATATCTTTCTCCTATAGGCAAGGTTTATCAAGCTGGGACTTTATCAGGAAATCCTGTTGCTGTTACTGCTGGTCTTACGACTTTAAGAATACTTAAAAGAAACAAAGAAAAAATTTATAAAAGTTTAGAAAATAAAACAAAATTTTTATGTGAGAGTATATCAGAAATTTTTAAAAAATCCAAGTTAGAAGTTAAAATCTCTCAGATTGCATCAATGTTTACTATTTTTTTTGAAACACCGAAGTATTATGCAAAATTTTTTCATGAGTTATTAAAACAAGGGGTTTATTTTCCACCGTCACAATATGAAGCATGTTTTTTGTCGTTATCACATAGTGAAGAGGATATTGCAAAAACAGTAAGAATTTTTAAAAAAATATTGTGAAACAAAATTATTATCAAAATTTAATTTTTACTAAGTAGTTTTTATTATGAAACTTTTTGGTACAGAATATTGGATATTGATTTTAGTTGGTTCAATAATCTTTACTGAGTTACTCGTATTGTATATAATACTAAAACATAGAAAAACAAAAGAAGCACAACGCAAAGAATATGAAGAATGGTTTAAAAAAATACAATCCAATCCAGTTTTATGGAAGTTATATTTAGCACATTGGTATACAAGATGGAAGACGTCTTTTGCAGTGTTAATTGATACAGGAATAGTTGCGTTTGCTACTTTAGGATTTTTAGATTTTATTTATAAATTCAAAAATAATATCCCTAATGATGTTTTTAAATTAATAATTATGATTTGTCTGGTACTTATTTGTCTTATTTTATTTGTTATATCTTTTATATTATTTGGAGGAACAATAGGTTTTAAAATTATGAATATTGTTTGTGTTTCATCAGAAACAGGTGAAGTTATTAATAGAAAATTTGTTTATCCTTATAAACAGTTATATATGAAAAATAAAATTATACCTTATTTTTTTGTTTCAAAAGAGGAAATTCAAAATAAACTTGTGAGGTAAAAAACTATGTTTAAATTGCCTCAGAAAGTTAAAGATGATATCCCAAAATATAAAGAAAATCTTGAAAAATTTTTAAAAGGTGAACTAAAAGATGCTTTTTTCCGTGGTATACGTGTCCCTTGGGGATTTTATTCTCAGCGTGGTGGTAAAGTTTTAATGTCAAGGTTAAGAATACCATCTGGTATTTTAACAGCGAAACAATTAAAAACTATTGGTGAAGCAGCAGAAAAGTTTGCTGATGGAAAACTACATATAACCACAAGACAAGATATACAAATACATAATGTACCATATGAAAATTCTATAAAGATTATAGAATACTTAAAAGATTTTGATATCTCACCTCGTGGTGGCGGTGGGAATACTGTTAGGAATATCACTGCGTGTTATCTTTCAGGAATATGTCCATATGAAAAAATTGAAGTTTATCCTATTTTATGGGGATTAACAGAGTATTTATTATCTCTTGATGAATCATATAACTTGCCAAGAAAGTTAAAAATAGCGTTTTCTGGTTGTGATAAAGATTGTGCTTTTGTAGGTGTAAACGATGTAGGATTTATACCAAAAAATACTGGTTTTAAAGTTATAGCAGGTGGTGGTATGGGTGCAAGGTCTGCTGTTGGGAAAGTTTTAGAAGAAGAAGTTTCAATAGATGATGTTGGTTATGTTGTGAAGTCAATTATGGATGTGTTTAATAAACATGGTGATAGAAAAAACAGGCACCATAACAGGTTAAGATTTTTGATTGAAGATATTGGTTGGGATAAATTTAAAGAGTTGTATAAGAATGAGTACAAGAGATTAAAAGAGGAAGAGTACATATATTTAAGATTAACAAATGGACTACCAAAATTAGAAGAACTTGAAGAAAGTAGTTTAATAGGTTGTGCTGTTGAAGAACAATATAATGAGTTTATAAAATACAATACTGCTCCACAGAAACAAAAAGGATATTATTATGCTCAAATAAGAATACCTGTTGGTGAAATTACATCTGAACAATTGATAAAATTGTCAGAGTTAGAGGATATAATCCCAAATGTTATTTTTAGAACTACACAAAGACAAAATATTGTCGTCACAAATATTCAATATAACAAGCTGTTTTATGTTTATGAAAAAATAAAAAATATATTTGATGATTTTCTATATCCTGAAACATTGATTGATATTGTATCATGTAAAGCAGCCTCAACTTGTAATTTAGGTATATGCAATGCTATTTCTATGGCAAAAGAAATTATAGATGAATTTAGGAAACTGAATTTTGAAGTGATAAAAACAAAAGGTGTAAACATTAACATAAATGGATGCCCAAACGCATGTGGCCAACATCCAATAGGTAAAATTTCGTTTAGTGGTTTAGCAAGAAAGGTTTATAATAGAACGGTTCCATTTTATAAAGTTTATTTTGGTGGCGAGGTAAATGCTGAGAATACAAAGTTAGCAGAAGAGATAGGAATTATCCCAGCAAGAAATGTACCAAAATTTTTGTTAGAGGTTGCTTCAGTTTTACAAAATTCGTCCAATATTCAGAGTTCAATCCTGCAAATTGCGGAATCGGCATTAAACAACTTGATAAAAAAATATTCTTATGTGCCACCTTATGAAGAAGATAGAAGTTTTTATATTGATTTTGGGAAAGAGGAAGAGTTTTCATTAGATGGTTTATCACAAGGTGAATGTGGAGCAGGTGTTTTAGATATGATTAATTCTGATTTAGATTCAGCAAAACAAGCATTGGTTAAAGCAAAAGAAAATAACTTTGATATTAACGAAATAAAAAATGCTATAGTTTATTCAGCAAGAGCATTTCTTGTAGTAAAAGGTGTTGACCCAAAAGATGAAATTGAATGTATAGAAGAATTTTTAGAAAAATTTATTATTAGTGGTATAGTAGACCCTAAGTTTATAAATGTGAAAGAAATTTATACAAAATTAAAATCTAACGAGATTAAAAAAGAGGATGCATACAAATATTCAGAAGAACTATATAATGAAATGAAACAACTTTATTCTTTAATGGACAGCAACTTTAATTTCCCAATAAGATTTGGTCCTACCAATATAACCCAAAACCTACAACCCACAACCTCAATCCCACAACCTACAACCCAAAACCTAACAACTATCACCTACGACTTACGCGGTACTCCATGTCCTATAAATTATGTAAAAGCAAAACTTAAGTTAGAAGAACTAAATGTTGGTGATATTCTCGAGATATATCTTGACGATGGCGAACCTATAAAAAATGTACCAAAAAGTTTACAAAACGATGGTCACGAGATTTTAGAAATAAAACAACAAGAAAATTATTTCAAGGTTTTAGTAAAGAAAAAAGTTTAATCTAAAAATTGACATTGTAATTTTATTTTTATAAAATTAAATTTAAAGTATATATAATCTATCAACAAATCAATATATGAAACTTGAAATAAAAACATTTCGTGGTGGATATAGATTTAAAAATTTTGAAGGTCAACCAGAAGATAAATTAATTGAAATTGGTATACCAGAAAAAACTATTATTCCATTAAAACAAGGTTTTAGTGCTGAAGTTCCACCTTTAGTAAAACCTGGAGATAAAGTAAAAGCAGGACAAATTATCGCAAGAGATGACAATTCTGTATCAACACCGGTACATTCTACTGTTAATGGAACAGTTGTGGAAATAAAAAAGATAAATTATTTCAAACAAGAAATAACCTGTGTTTTAATAAAATCAGACGGCACTACAGATTTTCAGCGTTTAGAAGGTTATACATTAGCAAAGAAAAAAGTTCCAGTAGAGAAATTAGAAGAATTACTTTATTTATCTGGTGTAACTTCTCTTGACCGAGGAGGTATCCCAACAAGGTTTAAAAGTTCTATAATTCAACCTCAAGAAGTAGAAAATATAATTGTACATGGTGTTGGTTCAGAACCATACAATATTTCTTTGTCAGTATTGCTTGGGGGTAAAAAAATCTTTGATTTTGTTTATGCCTTAAGAGTATTGAATGCGATAATGCCTCAAGCAAAAATTTATTTAGCACTTAATAAGCATAATAAAAAGTTAATTGAGGAGTTGTTCAAACTTACTGCAGAGTTTAACTGGATTGAAATTTGCCCATTAGAACCTAAATATCCACAAGGTTACGATGAAGTTTTAGTTACTACACTACTTGGTAAAAAATATCCATATGGTTATTCTGCAGCAAGTATTGGTGTTGTTGTTTTAAACATTCAAGCAGCCTTACATATTTATGATGCTGTTGCTGAAGGTAAACCACTAATAGAGAGGACAATAGCACTGTGTGGTCCAGGATTTAAAGAAAATATACATATAAAAGTAAGGATAGGGACTCCTTTAGAGTTTATTGTAAAAGACAGATTATTAGATGGTTCAAGATTAGTTTTAAACAGTCCCTTAACTGGTTTTGTATTAAATGATTTTTCATTACCGATTGACCGCACTTATTCTCAGATTGTTGCAATAAAAGAAAATAAAGAGCGTGAGTTTCTTTCATTTATAAGAGCTGGTGTAAAAAAAGATTCCTATACAAGGACATTTTTAAGTTCAGTTTGTACTAATATAGAAAGAAGCTGTGATACTAATATTCATGGAGAAAGAAGGCCATGTATATCTTGCAGCTTTTGCGAAGAAGTATGTCCTGTAGGTATTATTCCACACTTGTTGTATAAATATGTAGTAAACAATATTATTAGTTTACAACTTTTAAAATTTGGTATTTTCAATTGTATAGAATGTGGCTTATGTTCTTATGTCTGTCCATCTAAAATACAGCTTGTTGAGTATATTAGACAAGGGCAACAGAAACTTATTAATTCTGGATGCGATCATTCTCTATGTATAGAACCGTATTTTAATCTTAGAGGGATTGAAGAGTATAGAGGGATAAAGAAATTGTGAATTGTGAAATGCGAAATAAATTCGAAATCCGAAATCCGAAATTAAAAATTGCGAATTTAACCATTTAACCAATATGAAAGTAATTAGGAACTTTATTGATAATTTGTATAGAATATGTAATCAAAAACCATTTTTGGCAAGATTCAAACCAGTAGTTAATGCTGTTGATTCTTTCTTTTTTGGGACTGACAAAACTACAACTTCTGCACCTCATATTCTTGATAATATTGATATTAAAAGATATATGTCAGCAGTAATAATTGCATTACTTCCTGCTGCGATTGCTGCAATATATTTTTATGGTCTGAGGGTTTTATTAATTATTGCTGTTTCTTACATATTTGGTGGATTAACTGAAGTAATTTTTGCTGTCGTAAGAAAAAAAAGAAATAGAAAAAGGATTTTTTGTTACTGGACTTATATTTCCACTTATACTACCGCCTACAGTTCCTCTGTGGGTAGTAGCAGTGGGGATTGTCTTTGGTGTATTTTTTGGTAAAGAAGTTTTTGGTGGAACTGGAAGAAATATTTTCAATCCTGCATTGGTTGGAAGATTATTCATCACAGTTTGTTTCCCTGTAATAATGACTACATCTTGGCAGAAACCATTTACAGAGGGATTTGGTGGGTTTGTCCACTATACTGCAGATGCTATAACTTCTGCCACACCACTTATTATTTGGAAGACAGAAAAAGTTGTTACATCGTTTGTAGAACTTTTATTAGGTAGAACAGCAGGTAGTATAGGTGAAACATTTAGGTTAGGCATAATTCTTGGTGGTTCGTTTTTAATATTTACTAAAGTAGCAAATTATAGAATACCACTTTCTTATATTTTGTCTGTTTTTATATTTTCAACAATAGGACATATTTTATTGCCACAAAAAGTAGCACCGCCATTGTTCCAATTGTTTTCAGGTGGTCTTTTGTTTGGCGCATTTTTTATGGCAACAGATCCTGTGACAACCCCTTTTACAAAAGAAGGTAAATGGATTGCAGGAGTAGTATTAGGACTTTTGACAGTTCTTATACGAAGTTTTTCTGGTTATGTAGAAGGTGTTATGTTTAGTATTATACTGATGAATGCTTTTACACCTTTGATTGATACTATAGTATTAGATGTTAAATATAAAACACCAGTTACTAAAAGGTAGCCGCAAATGAAACAAAGAATTCTTATGATAATTTTTGTAATAGTTTTAGGGACATTATCTACAGGACTGTTAACTTCTGTAAATCAACATCTTAAACCAAAAATAGAAAAGAATAAAGAACTAAAGTTTAAGTCAGCGTTGTTAGATGTTTTTAATATAGAATATACGAAAGAAAATATTGAAGAAGTTTTTAATAGAAACATTCAGGTTTTTGAAAAAGATAATGTGAAATTTTGTAAATCATCAGATGACAAAATTGCTTTTGAATTTTTAGGTAGTGGCCTTTGGGGAAATATAACTGGAATTATAGCTTTAAAACCCGATCTTGAGACAATTTATGGAATAAAAGTTATACATCAAGAAGAAACACCAGGTCTTGGTGGCAGAATAGCAGAAAAAGAGTTTTTGAGTCAGTTTAAAGATAAAAAAATTTTGCCACAGATAGTAATTATTTCTAAAGGGAAAGCAGTAAAGGAGAACGAAGTTGATGGAATCACAGGTGCTACAATGACTTCAAAAGCTTTTGAAGATATATTGAACAAGAATATTCAGAGATATCTTGCGATTTTAAGTAGTAGTGGGCAGTGATTGTTGATTAAATTGCGAAATGCGAAATTAAAATCCGAAATCCGAAATGAAAATTGCGAATTGCAAAATAGAAAATCTGAAATTTACCAACTATGAGAAAAATAATAAATAAATTTTTTTACACAAGAGTAGGACGAATTTTAATAAATGGTTTGTGGAAGGACAACCCTATATTTTGTATGGTTTTAGGTATATGTTCTACTCTTGCTATAACAAATCGTGTTGAAAATGCAATTGCGATGGGTTGCGGAGTAACTTTTACTTTGGTAGCCACAAACATCATTATCTCTTTATTGCGGAATATTATTCCTGCTCGTGTAAGAATGATAACCTATATGATAACTATATCAACATTTGTAATTGTTGTAGATCAATTTTTGAAAGCATTCTTCCCAGTAATTTCTGAAGCTATGGGTCCTTATGTAGGATTGATAATCACAAATTGTATAGTTATGGGTAGGGCAGAAGGGTTTGCAATAAAAAATCCAGTTAAGTACTCTATTGTAGATGCTTTAGCTTGTGGTTTTGGTTATTCTTATACTTTGATTATATTGTCTGTTATAAGAGAAGTTTTAGCTTTTGGTACAATCCTTCGCTACAAAGTTGTTCCTGCAGGTTGGACGAACTGGGTGGTGATGGCAATGGCACCTGGCGCATTTTTTCTTTTATCTTTGTATTTATGGATAATGAGAACATTAGCTAAATTGGAGCCGAAATGAAAATTAGTCCTTTTACAATACTTTTAGCAGCAATTTTAACGCATAATTTTGCATTCACATACATACTTGGTATGTGTCCTTTGATAGCAATTTCATTAAATCTTAAGACAGCTTTTGGTATGGGTGTATCAGTAATTTTTGTAGTTGTTATGACAGCGATGCTTAACTGGCCTATATATTATTTAATTTTAATCCCGACACATAGTGAGATAATTGCTTATATTGTTTTCATTATTACCATTGCTGCTTCTGTACAACTTTTAGAGATGATAATAGAGAAATTCTTTCCACCTTTACAGGCAGCATTTGGTATATTTTTGCCACTGATAACAGTTAACTGTGTTGTTCTTGCAGTGTCATTATTTATCATTTTAAGAAATTACAATTTTTTACAGACAATATTTTTTGCGTTAGGCTCAAGCATTGGTTGGTCATTGGGAATAATTACTATTGCAGCAATTAGAGAGAAATTATTACTTGTTGGTGATATTCCAAAAGGACTTAAAGGTGCAGGAATAGTATTAGTTATTGCTGGAATTATTTCTTTAGGATTTATGGGTTTTGCTGGGATGTTTAAAATACAATAAAATTGCGGATTGCGAGTTGCGAATTGCGAGATGAGAACAATAAATCACGAACTACGAATAACGAATTAAAAAATGGTACCTATACTTGTAATTAATTTAATTTTAGTTGTGATTACAGTTCTGCTTGCCATTGCTGACTATTATCTTATTCCCCAAGGAGAATGCAAGATTATTATAAATAAAGAAAGGATTATACCTGTAGAAAGTGGAAGACCTTTATTGTCTTATCTTGTTGAAAACAAAATTTATATCCCATCTGCCTGTGGTGGAAAAGCCACCTGTGGACATTGCAAAGTAAAGGTCCTAAGTGGTGCAGATAAAATATTGCCAACAGAAGAAGTTTTTATTTCAGCACAAGAAAAAACTGCTGGTATCCGTCTTGCATGTCAGGTGAAAGTAAAAAATGATATTGAGATTTATCTCCCTGAACATTTACTTGAAGCAAAAGAATATGTTGGGATTGTTGAAAAAATAACCTCTGTAACTCATGATATAAAACATATTATTATTAAACTTTTAGAACCTGATACAATAAATTTTAAGCCAGGACAATATGTTCAGCTTAAAGTCCCTGGGACTGAAGAATTTCGTTCATATTCTTTGGCTTCGTCTCCGTCACAAAAAAATAAAATTGAGTTAACAATTAGATTAGTTCCTGGGGGGCTGTGTTCCACCTATGTAAACAAAGCACTTGATGTAGGTGATAAAGTTGTATTTACAGGACCATTTGGCGAATTTTATCTACAAGAAGAATCAACAAAAGATATTTTATGTATAGCAGGTGGTTGTGGTATGGCGCCAATACGGTCAATAATATTATATCTTGCAGAACAAGGTATGAAAAGAAAAGTAACATTCTTTTTCGGCGCAAGAGCAAAAAGGGACTTGTTTTTCACTGAAGAATTAAGGTACTTGGAAAAAAAATTCTCAAACTTTAAATACATCCCTGCATTATCAGAACCAAAAGCAGAAGATAAATGGGATGGCGAAGTAGGGCTCATTACACAGGTTGTAGAAAAATATATTTACCAGATAAAAAGAGATGGTTTGGAAGTATACCTGGCTGACAGATTTACTCGTGCTTTGCAGATTGAAGCATATTTATGTGGTCCTCCACCAATGATAGATGCTGCTGTAAAGGTATTAACAAAACATGGAGTATTGCAGGAGGAAATATACTATGAAAAATTCTAACATTTCTGAAATTATTGACGAAATTAAAAAATACCGGTATGTTGTCTTTATACAATTTCTGCTACCAAGTTGAGAAGTAGAATGACACATTTTGGTTTTTCAGATTCTAAAGAAGGTTTAAAATTTTATATTTCTTCTTTAAAAACAGACCCTAAGGTTAAACAAATTATTCATAATTCACAAGTTTCACTTTTAATGTATTCTGCTGGCAGTTCATTTCCTGAAGATAAAGAGATATAAGTTACCGGATATGCAAAAATATTACCACCTGCTGAACAAAAAGATGTAGTTGAGTTGTTAAAAGAACGTTCGCCAGTAGTTGCCCAACTTGAGAAATATAACAAACTTGATATGTTAGCATTTATTGAAATTTCTCCAGTTCAGATAAAATTTCGTAAAGTGAAAGATATTCTTCAAGGTATACCTCCAACAGTTATTGAATTTGAGCAAAATGAAGTAAAAGAATCTAAATGGTAAAAAATAAAAAAGAAAGTTTCTGCTTGGCTTGCTGAAACAAGATATCCTTTTTTAACAGTTACAATTTTCCCAGTTATCCTTGGGACAGTAATCGCTTATGTTAAAACAGAATTTTTTAATTTGTTCTATTTTATTTTAACACTTTTAGGTGCTGTATCTTTGCATCTCGGTACAAATATTATAAATGATTATTTTGACCACAAATCAGGTAATGATGAAGCAAACAACGAGTTTGTCCGTCCATTTTCTGGTGGTTCACGGATGATACAACTCGGGCTTTTAACACCTCTTGAAGTTCTTACTGCTGCGATAATATTTTTTGCTGTTGGTATATTTATTGGATTATATCTTACATTCAAATGTGGTTTACCTGTTTTAATTCTTGGTCTTATAGGTGTAATATCAGGATTTTTTATACAGCACCGATTTTAAACTGGGCATCTTGTGGTTTTGGAGAATTGCTTGTAGGATTAAATTTCGGTATTTTAATAACACTTGGAAGTTTTTATGTCCAAACTAAAAGTTTTTCCTTAGATGTCTTGTTAGCATCTATTCCATTAGGTATATTAGTTAGCGCAATTTTGTGGATAAACGAATTTCCAGATTACAATGCAGACAAAAAAGTAGGTAAAAAAACTTTAGTCGTAAGATTAGGCAAAAAGAAGGCATCTTATATATTAACTTTTATACTTTTACTACCATATTTGATAATTATCTTTGGGGTGATAACAGAGTATTTACCTAAAACATTTTTGTTTAGTTTTATATCTTTGCCTTTTGTAATTCAAGCAATATATTACTTAAGAAAGTTTTACAATAATCCGTTTGAGATGGCTGCTGGGAACGATTTTGTAATTTTAACTTTTAACATAGTAGCAGCAAGTGCAATTTCCGCTTATTTGTTTTTAATATTAAGAGCAATCTTTTGGCTGCCGGTGGTATTTTTAATTTTTTTATATATTTTGTGGCATAATCGGATTATAATAAGACAAAGAGAAACATTTTTAGAGCTAAAAGAATTATATGGATGATATAGAGCAGCAAGTAAGAGAAGAAATTAAAAAGTTTATAAATCTAAGATGGAAAGAAAAACTAAGATGGTTTATAAACCTAAGATGGATTGCTTGTGTAGGCGTCTTTATTGTAATTACTTGTGCGAAATATATATTAAAGATAGATTTAGTTTTGTTACCACTATATTTAGGAAATATTTTATTAATTTTTTGTAATACTTTGTTCTTTCTATATAATAAACAAATTGATAAAAGAAATGACGAACAATTTTTTAGAAAAGCGAACCGTTTTGCTAATATTCAGATTTCACTTGACTTAATTATACTTACATATTTGATTTATTTTTCTGGAGGTATTGAAAATCCGTTTATTTTCTATTTTGTATTTCATATGGTTATAGCAAGAATTCTTTTATCAAACAAAGCTGCGTATTTATATGCAACATTTTCTTGTTTACTTTTAGGAATAATTGTTATTGGTGAATACTTTGGTATTATTCCTCATTATCATCTTGTAGGATTTATACCGCAAGGACAGTGTTTATCTTTGAAATATAGCTTAGGTGTGTTTTCAGTTTTTGTTACTACTATGTATCTAACTTTTATATGACAGTGCAGATTGTGAACAGGTTAAGAAACGAAGAAAAAGGACTTGTAGTTGCCAATCTTAAATTAGCTGAGCAGGATAGATTAAAATCGCAATTATGTAATTACTGTATCTCATGATTTACAGTCATCTCTTTTTGCAATACAAAGTTGCCTTGAAGTTATCTTAGATGGTTTGACAGGAGAAATTTCTGAAAAATCAAGAGAGATGCTTGCTCGTGCTGAACAACGTAGTAGATATTTGCTACAATTTGTTAAAGACCTTTTAGACCTATCTAAGATTAGAGCGATAAAAGAAATAGAGAAAAAATCCATTTCATTATCTGAAATAATAAATAAAGTAGTTGAACAATTAAAACCAAAGGCAGAAAGAAAGCATCTTGTTTTATCAGTTGAAGATTCTGTTAGTCCTCCGATAATTTTTGCTAATGCAGATGCTATTGAACAACTACTGACTAATTTAATAGATAATGCAATTAAATATACTCCTTGGGGTGGTAAAGTTACTTTGGAGTGTGGACCATCAACCGTGGACTGTTTTTTCCAGGGTTCTGTTGTAGATACTGGTATTGGTATCCCTAAGGAAGATTTACCACATATCTTTGAAGATTTTTATAGAGCGAAAAATGCTGAACAGTTTGAAAAAGATGGTACAGGACTTGGTTTGTCTATTGTTAAACAAATTATTGAGGCACATAATGGTAAAATCTGGGTAGAAAGTCAAGTAGGTAAAGGAAGTAAGTTCATGTTTATTTTGCCAAAAGGATAGATTGTGGGTGGTAGGTTATAGGTGGTAGGTTTCGTAGTTCGTGATTAGTGGCTCGTAGTCCAAAATTGCGAAATGCGAAATTTAAACTTTGAACACTGAACATTGAACTTACAATTGCAAGATTGAAGATTTATGTATGGAGGTAAAGAATTATGAATGAACAGAAAAAAATCTTAATTATTGAAGATGGCCTTGATATAATTGAATCAATGAAAGTAGTTTTGGAATCAAAAAATTATCAAGTAATTTCTGCTAATGATGGGAAGGAAGGTTTTGAGAAAGCTAAAGCTGAAAAACCTGATTTAATTATTTTAGATGTAATGATGCGACACCAAACTGAAGGCTTTGATGTAACTCAAAACTTGCGTAGAAATGAACAGACAAAATATATTACTATATTGATGGTGACCTCTATAACACAAAAGACAGGTTTCCATTTTTCTCCAGAAACTGATGGCGAGTTTCTAGCCGTTGATGATTATGTAGAAAAACCAATTCAACCGGATGATTTACTGAGCCGCGTAGAGAAACTTTTAAAACTGCCAAAAGAAAAGATAAATATTGACGGAAGAAAAAGTATCTTATGAACCTGAAAGAAATATATCAACCAATATCAAATGAATTATCTCAAGTTGAGATAGAATTAAAGAAACAAATTAACTCAATTACTGTTCAATGTTCAATGTTTAACGTTCAACGAATTATTGGGCATTTCTTCAAATCTCCAGGCAAATATATCCGCCCTGCATTAGTTTTATTATCCGCTAAATCTGTTAACGAACCACGAACAACGAACTACGAACCACTCATAAAACTGGCTGCAGCGGTTGAACTTATTCATAATGCTTCTCTTATTCACGACGATATAATAGATAACGAATCTTTTAGAAGAGGACAACCAAGTTTGAATAAACAATTTGGTAACCAAACTGCGGTCTTGGTAGGTGATATGTTGTATACCCATGCTTTTTCTCTATTATTTGGTAAAGTTGATAATAGAATAATAAACATATTGTTACAATGTGTAGAGAAAATGACTATCGGCGAACTATATGAGTTGCAAATCGCGAATTGTGAATTGCGAGATGCGAAATTAAAATCCGAAATTCGCAATCCGAAATCAGAAATTAAAATTGCGAAATACAAATCACGAACCACGAATCACAAACCACAGGTTCCGTTCAATGATTACTTAAAGATAATAGAGAACAAAACCGCAAGTTTAATGTCAACCTGCTGTGAATGCGCTGCTATTTTAGTTTGTCCTGAAAATATAAAAACTATTTCAGCACTTAAAGAATATGGATTTAACTTTGGTATGACCTATCAACTGATAGACGATTACCTAGATAGCGATATCTCAATAGATTCTGAATTAAACCTTGTAGAAAAAGCAAAAGAGTATGCAGAATGCGCTAAAGAAAGTATTAAATTTTTACCTGATTCAGAATACAAAAAAAGTTTAGAAAATTTTGTGGATTTTATAACGAATGTTCAGAATGAAGCCTATAGTTTCAATAGTAGGTAGAACTAATAGTGGGAAAACAACTTTGATTGAGAAGTTAATCCCTGAATTAAAAAAGCGTGGTTACAAAGTTGGTGTAATAAAACATACTAAACATCAGTTTGAAATTGACCATCCTGGTAAAGATACCTGGCGGATGACAAAAGCAGGAGCAGACACAGTAGTAATTGTTTCAGATAAAAAATTAGCCATGATACGAACCACGAATTACCAAACACTAATATCCAGCTTAAATGTCCCCTGTTTTAGTTTTGACGAAATATCTGCAATAGTTGATTTTATTATAAATAAATATGGTAGCCGCAACCTTTAGGTTGCGTTATCAACGCAAGATAAATCCTGCGACTACAAACAAAATTTTATTTTTATTGTAGAAAAAATTACATAATCAAAGGAGGAAAAATAGAAATGAAAAAGTTATTTTTGTTAGGTTTGATAGCATTCTTTGGAGTAAAATATTGTTTTGGTGAAGAGCAAAAATTAGAAACAAAAAAACTGGTAAAAGTAGAAGCAGTAACTACGGCAACGCCAACATCGCAGGAAAATCAGTTTGTTATTACAGGAACTCTTATTTGTACTTCTTGTGAATTGAAAAAACAAAAAGGTGCTAAATCACAATGTAGTATTTACGGCTGTTCTTATGCAATTAAAACAAAAAATGTAAGAAATAATAGAGGACAACTTGTTAGAAAGTATTTGTGGAAAACATTTTATATACTTGAAAACGACAACAGTTCTGCATTATTACAGAAAGAATATAAAGGTAAAGATGTAATAATTGTGGGAAAAATTTATCCAGAAGAAAATGTTCTTGAGGTTGACTTTGTCGAACTTGCACCTGTGAAAAAAATATACACTTGCTCTATGTGCGGTGGTGCGTTTGACAAACCAGGTAAATGTCCAAAATGTAATATGGACTTGATTGAAAAACATTAAAACGAAGGGTGAGAAAAATTTAAAACAAAAATTTAAAGAGGAGGATTAAAATAAATGAAAAACAAAATTTTATCTGTATTTAGGACTAATTTTTGCATTATCACACAATCTTTCTGCTGAACCGGTAGAAGCAGGTTTTGGAAAAATCAAAGTTAACGGGCTTATGCAATTCTGGTATCAGAATGATAACTCTGCTACACCAAAGGATACTTATCGTTTGAGAAGAGCAGAAATAAAATTGTCAGGTGAAATAAAGCCAGAAGTATCTTGGGCAGTAATGTTTGACCCAGCACAGGTTAGAGAAGATGATGTTAGCAAAAAAGATGAAAATGTTACTTCTGTTGGCAGAAAATCAGTTTTGCAAGATTTTGTAATTACCTTAAAGCCACATAAATGTTGCTCTGTTGATTTTGGTTAGTATAAAGTTCCATTTGGTATAGAAGGGCTTGAATCTTCAGCGAAACTTGATTTTGTAGAACGTTCAGCGCTTGCTACACAGTTCAAATGGGCTGATTATAGAGACATTGGTTTTACTGTCAAAGGTGATTTTAAATTAGGTAATGTAAAAATTCAGCCAGCAGTTGGTTTGTTCAATGTTGAAGGACAAAACAAACTTGATGTAAATGAACCGATTGACTTTGTTGCCAGGTTAGTTGTAAAACCAATTGAAGTATTGCATTTAGGTTTGGCTCATTATAATGGTAAAACTGGTACTTCTGAGACGGATAATTTTCGTACTGGCGGAGAAATAAAGTTTGTTAAGGACCCTATTTCTGTTTATGGAGAATATGTTACCGGCAAAAGTGGTGGTAAAGAGAAACATACATATTATTCTACTGGATATAAGATTTCAAACTCATTTCAGCTAGTGGAAAGATATGATTGGTATGACCCTGATACTGACAAACAAGATGATGAAAAACACGAGGATACAATCGGGTTAAACTAATTTATTGAAAAGCACAATGCAAAAATACAACTGAATTATGTTTATCGTGGAGAAAAAGGGACAAAAATTGATGATGATGTCATAAGGGTTAATTTACAGATAAGTTATTAAAAAATGCGAATTGTGAAATTAAAATCCGAAATCCACACAATCTAAAAATGGGGGTGAAAAAGTTAATTTAAATGAGTCTCAAGGATAAATTTATCCGAGAGGCTTAAACAACAAAAAGGAGGAAGGGATTTACTATGCTAACAGAAACAAAAGAAGATATTCTATTAAGGATGCAAGATGACCTAAAAAAAGCATTGTCAAAACCCAAAGAAAAAAGAAAATGGGTAATGGTAATTGATTTAAGAAAATGTGTTGGTTGTCATGCTTGTACTATTGCCTGTAAAGCAGAAAATGTATTGCCACCGGGAGTTGTTTATCGTAGAGTTCTTGATATTGAATCAGGGAGATATCCCAATGTTAAAAGAGATTTTATACCTGTGCTATGTAATCATTGCGAAGATGCTCCCTGTGTTAATGCTTGCTCAGTTAAAGCAACAACCAAGAGACCGGATTGAATTGTTGATATAGATTATGATGAATGTATTGGTTGCCTTGCCTGTCTGAATGCCTGTCCATATGGTGCAAGAACTTCTGATTTGGGCCAGTTCTATACAATAAGCACACCCAAACTTGAGGATTACGAAACGAAGCCTGCATTTGAATATCAGAAAAAATGGCCAAGAAAAAAAGGTAAATCACCGATAGGAAATGCAAGAAAATGTCATTTCTGCCTTCACAGGATAGAATAGAGATTACTACCTGCGTGTGTCACCACCTGTATTGGTAAAGCAACATATTTTAGTGATAAAGAAGACCCTAAAAGTTTGGTTGCTGAGCTTCTATCCAGACCCGATATAAAAAGATTAAAAGAAAATCTAAAACTCAAACCAAGAGTTTATTACATAGGTCTTGAGGAGGTGTCATTATGAACTACATATTACTAATTCTTTTAGCATTAGGACTTGTAGTGGGAGGAAAAAGTATTTATGAGTATCTCACAATCGGAAATTCTCTTGTAAATTTTAACAGTGCAGTTCCGTGGGGACTATGGGTGAGTGTTTATATTTGGTTGATTGGAATTTCTGCTGGAACTTATTTAATTGTAATGCTGGGAAATGCCACTAATAACGAACGATTAAAAAGAATAACTGGTCTAGCGCTACTACTTTCTTTAGTTACACTCCCTGTTGGACTTTTAAGTATTCAACTTGACCTCGGACATATTGAAAGGTTCTATAAACTATTCTTGAGACCGAATCCTTCCTCGGTTATGGCATGGATGGTATTTGTCTATGGTGCATACTTTGTAATGTTGCTAATTACACTCGTATTAAACTTCTTAAGAAAAATACCTAAAGGTTTTTGTTGGATAGCGGCAATATTTGCTGCTGTGGCCATTTTTCTTGAAAGTATGCTTTTTGCTCTACCACCTGGTAAACACTAGCACTCAATTATCTTTCCACTACATTTTTTTATTATATCAATTATTTCAGGAACAGCTTTTTTAGTGTTCCTTGCTGGTGTGATTAAGAGAGACAGTGAGGCTATTAGTTCGCTTAGTAAAATTGTTTTATGGTTGCTTGTGGTGAATTTAGCTGTAGAAATTGTAGATGGTGTTTTCGGAGGCGGATTTAGTAATTTGAAAATATTGTATCTCCTGTTCGGCAACATTGTCCCAATATTATTACTGTTTAAATCGATTGGAGTACTACAAATACTTGCCGGGTTAATAGCTGGATTTGGTACGCTGGCTACAAAATATAATTCTTTAGTTTCAGCACAACTTGAACAACCTTTCAAGGGATTTGAAAAATCGTTTATTGAGCCAGAATTAGTTTTTAAATACATACCATCAGCAACCGAATGGTTGGTTGTGATATTTTTGATCAGTTTATCTATTACCATGTTTTATATTCTCTATAAAATTTTACCAGTAAAGGAGGGATAAAAACAATGGACAGAAAAACAGAAATTGAAGAAATCTGTGAAAGAATTGTTGAAGCGAAACTTACTCGTAGAGAATTTATTAAATTGTCGGCATTTCTTTAAGGTTCACTAATTTTATTAAGTGAACTTGAAAAAGCATATGCATTGGTTAACAAGGCACAGGTAGGAGAACTTACACCAATGGAACAATATGAATTATCTAAAGCAGAAAATATTTTACATACAGTATGTTTGCAGTGTAATACAGGTTGTGGTATAAAAGTAAAACTTCTTAATGGTTTAGCAGTAAAAATAGATGGTAATCCATAAAGTCCATTGACATTGACTCCTCATATTGATTATAAAACGCCACTTACAGAAACATCCAGTATAGACGGTACTCTTTGTCCAAAAGGACAAGCAGGGATTCAAACTCTTTATGACCCATATCGGATTGTGAAAGTATTGAAGAGAGCCGGTCCAAGAGGTTCTAATAAATGGAAGACAATTTCTTTTTAACAGGCAATAGAAGAGATTGTTAACGGCGGTAAACTTTTTGCGGAAATTGGAGAAGATAGATACATTGAAGGATTTAAAGATATATGGGCATTATGTGACCCTAAACTTGCTAAAGATATGGCGAAGGCAGTAAAAGAAATTCTGGATGAAAAAGATAAAGAAAAAAAAGAAAGCGCTTATTGAAGAGTTCAAAACAAAATTCAAAGATAACCTCCATACTTTAATTGATCCTGACCATCCAGATTTAGGTCCAAAAAATAACCAGTTTGTTTTTATGTGGGGCAGAATGAAAGGAGGAAGGAGCGATTTTGTCAAAAGGTTTGTCAAGGATTATTTTGGTTCAGTCAATGCTCACGGACATACAACTGTCTGCCAGGGCTCGTTATATTTTGTTGGTAAAGTTATGAGTTATCAGTGGGACTATGATGAAAAAGATGGTAAGATGAAATGGACAAAAGAAAAGAAATTTTACTGGCAGTGTGATACCGCAAATACTGAATTTATAATCTTTGTTGGTGCATCTCCATTTGAAGGAAACTACGGCCCGCCTTTAAGAATAGGTAAGATCACCGAGAATCTTGTTAACAAAAAACTTAAATTTGCAGTGATTAACCCGCGATTTTCTAAAACAGCAGCAAAGGCATGAAGATGCATACCTATACTACCTGGTTCCGAGGGTGCATTTGCTATGGGTATGATTAGGTGGATTATCGAAAATAAAAAATATGATGCAAGGTATCTAACCAATGCAAACAAGGCTGCCGCTAAAGTAGATGGCGAGCCGACATAGTGCAACGCTACTTGGCTTGTAAAAATTGAAGATGGAAAACCTGGGGCTTTTCTGCGAGGATCCGATATCGGCGTCGCTAAAGAAAAAAGAGTTTTCAAAGATAAAAAAAACAGGCGAGGAAAAACCATATGAGTTTGATGCATTTGTTTGCATGAAAGATGGCAAACCGGTAACCTTTGACCCGAATGATGAAAAAAATCCTGTAGAAGGAGATCTATTTGTGGATACCGAGATCAACGGTATCAAGGTTAAATCCACATTCTTACTTCTCGCCGAATCGGCAAAACTTTACACGATAGAAAAATATGCTGAAATTTGCGGAGTTAAGCCGGAGGATATTGTTGATCTGGCAAAAGAGTTTGTTTCGCATGGTAAGAAGGCTGCGGCAGATATTCATCGTGGTGTCTCACAACATACTAACGGGTTCTATAATGTGTTTGCATGGTTAACCCTTAATCTCTTAATTGGCAATTATGACTGGAAGGGTGGTATGGTTCAGCTTTCGACTTACGATTACATGGGCAAAAAAGAGGGTCAACCTTACGACTTAGAGAAGCTACATCCGGATAAAATGACACCATTTGGTATTGATATAATCCGACATGGAGAATGTAAAAAGTCAACTATTTTTAAAGGCTATCCGGCAAAAAGACCATGGTACCCAATAGCCACTGATGTCTATCAAGAAATCATACCATCAATAGGTGATGCCTATCATTATCCAGTGAAGATACTGATGATGTACATGGCTGCTCCAACATATTCTCTTCCAGCAGGTAATACAAATATTGATATTCTTGTTGATACAAAAAAGATACCGTTGATTATTGCCTGCGATATAACAATTGGTGTAACTTCAATGTATGCTGACTATATTTTCCCTGACCTTTCTTACCTTGAACGATGGGAATTTCACGGGTCACACCCATCAGTAACTCAAAAAGTTCAACCTATACGCCAACCAGTTGTTGCTCCTCTTGTGGATAAGGTTAAGGTGTTTGGTGAAGAAATGCCGATTTGTCTTGAATCAATACTTTTGGCAATTGCTGAAAAACTTGGCTTGAAAGGATTTGGTAAAGATGGATTTGCTTCTGGATTAGATTTCAGAAGACCGGAGGATTTTTATTTAAAAATGGTAGCTAATGTTGCCTACGGTGAAAAACCTGAAGGGAAATATGCTGTTCCGGATGCTGATCTTAAAGAAATGAAACTTTTTTATGAAACAAGAAAACATCTTCCTAAATCTATATTTGACCCTGTAAAATGGGAGAAAGCCTGTGGTAGTCAACACTGGAAAAAAGTTGTTTACGTTCTTAACCGTGGAGGAAGATTCCAGAATTATGAAGATACATATGAAGGTGAACAGGTCAAGAATAAGTATGGTAAATTGATAAATATTTATTCTGAAAAACTTGCTAAAACAAAAAATTGTATGACTGGAAAATTTTTCCCAGGTGTAGCTACCTATATCCCAATTGCTGATTGTCTTGGACGACCTATAGAGGATGAAAAAGAAGGTTATAATTTAACTCTGATTACTTATCGTGAAATAGCTCATTGTAAATCACGTACATCAACAAATTATTGGCTATTAGGACTTTTGCCAGAGAATTTCATTTTAGTAAGCAGAGAAGATGCAAAGAATCTTGGGTAAAAGATAATTCTATGGTTAAAATAACCTCTGCGTCAAATCCTGATGGAGTATTGGATTTAAGAAATGGTAGAAAAATCAATATGATTGGTAAAGTTAAAGTAACAGAAGGAATTCGTCCTGGAGTAGTGGCTTTTTCTTTAGGACATGGCAATTGGGCAACAGGGTCAAGTGATTATATTGTTGATGGGAAGTTAATAAAAGGAGATCCTCGTAGAGGAAAAGGAATTCATTGCAATCCCGTGATTAGAGTTGACCCGTATTTGAAAAACACTTGTTTAGTCGATTTAGTTGGTGGTAGTGTTAGTTTTTATGATACAAAAGTTAAACTGACGAAAATGTAAAAGGAGGAGGTGGCTTATGTTTGGATTAGGAATGCCGGAACTGATTGTAATTTTAGTAATTGCATTGCTCATATTTGGTGCTTCAAGATTGCCAGAAATTACAAGAGCGCTTGGTAGAAGTATTGGTGAGTTTAAAAAAGGGCTAAAAGAGTCAGAAGAAGAAATCAAGAAACTTAGTGAAGAAGAAAAAGAAGAAAAAAAATAATTGCGAATTGCGAAATAAAAAAATCCGAAATTCGCAATAAAAATTGTTAGTTTGACTAACTCAATATGAAATTAAAATTTGACAAGATGGAATTTGCTGGCGCCTTAGGAGATTTGGGAACTTTTGTCCCTATTTTTATCTCTCTTGTTGCTATAAATGGTATAAATCCTACCCTTACTTTAATACTAATAGTTTTGCTTTACATATTTTGTGGGTTTTATTATAACCTGCCGATAACTGTACAACCGTTGAAAGCAATAGCAGCAATTGCTATTGCAAGTGGATTCAATGCTTTTGTAATTTCAGCAGCAGGGATATTGATGGGAATTATTTTATTATTATTAGCAATAACTGGATTCATAAATTTTCTGGTTCGTATATTCAGTCGTCTTATTGTAAGAGGTATACAATTGGGAGTAGGACTGATGTTAATAAGGACTTCGTGGGCTCTTATTACTAAACCAATAGATAGTCAAACAGGGTTGCTTCCTGTAAAATTTGGTGTTTCGGTTGATTTAATAATTCTTTTTGTTAGCATAATTATTATGTTTGTCTTTCTTTGGAATAAACGTTTTCCTGCTTCAACTGGAATATTGAGTTTTGAGATAATGGTAAGTATACTCAACGGACAAGCAAATACTGCAACACTTCAATTGTTTCCAACTCAAAAGTTTAGTTTATCTATTCCTTCTTTTGACAGTTTTATCAAAGCATTTTTTTTATTAGTATTACCACAACTTCCTCTTACATTAGGTAATGCTGTTGTGGCAACAAAAGATGTTGCCAGAAAATATTTTGGTAAACAAGCAGAAAAAGTTACTGAACGGTCTTTATCTATTGGAATGGGGATAGCCAACATTTTTGCTGGATTAACTGGCGGTATGCCTGTGTGTCATGGTTCAAGCGGATTAACTGCACATTATAGTTTTGGAGCACGCAGTGGAGGTGCTTGCGTAATTATTGGTTCTCTTTATTTAGGATTAAGTCTAATATTCAGGAATGGAGTAACTGAAATTTTTAAACTAATACCTCATTCTATTATTGGTATTATGCTTTTCTATGTAGGATTTAAACATGCTTCTTTAATTAGCGATTTAAAAGATAAAAAAGAGATTTTCATAGCTTTAGGGATCGCAATAATAGCGCTTTTTACTAATAATTTAGCTATTGCTTATGGACTGGGAATAGCACTCTGGTATTCATTGCGTATTGTTTAAAAAATGCAACTCAAGAAATTACTCTAACTTTCTACCAATTTTTGTTTGGTAATTTCAGTAGCACAGCCCGAGAGTAAATTTTCAATAGTTGCCTTATCAAAAGTAAATAGTGAAATTATTTACACATTTCTTCTTTGCTAAAGTATTATCCACAACAGCCAGGTATAGAAGTTGGACAACATCCGCTATTAGATTTAGACTTGCTACCTTTAGAAAATGTAAAGAAACCACCAAAAATCTGAAATGTCTTGTTACTACCGCAAAACGGACAATTTGTTTTGAGCCCTTTCTCTTTTTCCTGAATAGTTGCCGTTATCTCAAATTTCTTTTTACAATTTTCACAAAAGTATTCATAGTTCGGCATAGTGAATCATCTCCTTTTATCCTATTAGAAATTCTTTCGGACAGATGCCTTTGCAGTCTTATTTCTAATTGAGTTTATAATTTGGCTTTTACCGCAGATACCATCTCAGAAATATCAGAATTACCCATACAGGCAATTTCATTATCTACAGTTATTACCGGTATTACCATAGGACCAAATGTCCGTAAGAGTTTAAATACCTGAGGATGGTCTTCTAGATTCTCCATATCCTGAATATAAAGAATTTCTACATCAACCCCAAGTTTTTCTATCGCATTTTTTAAGGCAGCTACTTCTTCTTTACTTTGTCCAATTGGTCCGCAACAACTTGATTTAGGCCCGCAGGGAAACTGTTGTTCCATGGTAAATATTTTTACTAATTTGCTGTTTTTGTTCATTTTTTTCCTCCTACTAAATTAAATTAAAAATATAGCCGGCGATTACAGAACCGATGAAACTCATACCTACATAAAGCCATAAAAGTTTAGGTTTAAACACTGCGGAAAGCATAATTATTGACGGTAAACTCAATCCCGGTCCGCCAAGCAGATAAGATAATGTTGCCCCAGGACCCATACCTTTTTCTATCAGCGCTAAAGCAGTTGGAACTTCAACATAAGTGCATACATAGGCAAGTACTGCTACGACTGATGCAATCAATACAGAATTAAGTGCTTTCCCTCCTACGAATTTAACAATAACGCTCGTTGGAATTAAAACTCTTATTGCACCAGCAATAATCACTGCTAAAACTAAGTAGTAATTTAATGCAAAGAATAACTGCCATGCTGTCTTCCATAATAATATAAGTTTCTGCCAAAATGTTCCCTTATAACCTTGGGGAAGAATCATACAACCTGATTGATACTTGGAATCTCCTCTCTCTACCAATTTCCATTTTCCATCTTTGGCTTGTTCAATTACTCCTATCTCATAAAGTTCTTCAATCTTTTCCTTGTGTTCTAAACCAATTTCTTCTAAAGTTAAACCCTCTGGTTTTGTAACTAATTTCATCGCTAAAGAATAGGCAAATTTTTGTAATTCAGGAGATAAATTTGGCTGGACATAAATTTTAACAAAATGTCTTATACCCTTTTTCTTTTTCTGCCAATAAGATACAATTAATCCTACGGACATAGAAATAGCAAATACAGCGATAACTCTGGCAATCGCCATTTTCTTACCTAAAAGTCCTGCAGTCATAAAGACAGTTGGTACATTTAGCATTGGTGCGGCAATAAGAAAAGCAAGAGTTGGTCCCAAAGGCACACCTGACTCAACCATACCGACTAATACCGGAACTATACCACAGGAACAAATTGGTATTACAGCGCCGGCAATTGTAGCCATTAAATTCGCGCCAAAGCCACCATAACCCATTCTATATTTTACTTTTTCCCAGGATACAAAAACTACCAACCCGGCAGCAATAAACATCCCAATAATCCAGTAAGGTAGGAGTTCTACTAAAAGTGCTGCACCTTTAATTATGATAAACCACAATACCACGGGAATATTCCAACTCACCGGTGTTTCAATATCCTTTACTCTTGCATCTAATCCCGTGATGCCTTTTTCTTGTAAAATTCCCGCTTTAAATAGTGCAGACCAGGATAAATTATGAGATGCCACATACCAGATTGCCAAAATGTAAAGTACAATTACAGCGATAAAATAGAACCATTCTTTTTTACTTAACTTTTTCATATATGTATTACCTCTTGGTAGATAATTTTTCTAAAGGTTTACTGACACATCTTTTCATACAACTGACATCTTTCCTAAAAATTTCAAGCTTTTTTAAAAAATATTCCTTGAGACATTTATGAATCATTTTTTCTAGTTCGTTTCTGGGTTTAGTTAAAGAATAAAAAACCCATAGACCTTTACGTCTGTCCTGGAAAAGTCCGACGTTTTTCACTACTGCCAAATGGCGAGATACTTTTGCCTGAGTTAATCCTAAAGATCATTATAATTGACAAACACAAAGTTCTTTCTTTGATAACAATATCATAATCCTCAAACGCGTTTCATCCGATAAAAACCCTAATAAACCTAATTCTTCTTTCATGTTATCCCTCTATAATATATTACTATAATCGTTTATATATATTATATAAAATTCTATTTATAATGTCAAGAGTAATAAAAAAAATATTGTTATTGCAAAGCTTAGATTTCACATGTAACTGCAAAACTATAATGTCACATGGAGAGAGATAAAAATAGTAGTAGTCGTAGGAGTTATTCACAGTATGTTATACCAGGTAAATAGCTTAGAGTTTTCTATAATGGACAATTTATTCAACAGTTCCCATACAGAAAAGATATTTAGCCCATGTGACATTTTGCTTTGCAGTTAAGATGACATTATGGCTTTGCAATGACAGAGTAATACAAATGCAATCTATTGAGCCATATATTGATTTTGATATTAAGATATTGTAAACCTATCCTGGTTGCCTATCCCAGCAATGAGCTTTTTAATTATTTTGATTGTGTTGAATCTATCTATATTTTCTTTTACTCTTTTTGCTAAAGGGCAGGAAATAAGAGATCAAATTACTTATAAAATTATAAAAAATCTTGTAATACCTTCAAATCTGTTAACACCTATTTCTCTTTTAAACTTTTTTCAAGATTGTTGTAAGATATTATGCAGATGTGCCCAAAATCAAGGAGTTTCTTCAAAATGTATAATGTGGGAAACACGAATATCAAGGAGGTATGTAAACCATGCAATCTAAATTAGCTTTGGTTAGTTTACTTTTGGGTATACTTTCTTTTGTTCATCTGTTAGGTATTGAAAAAGCTGTTTTAGCTATCATTATTGGCATTTGGGCATTAAAAGAAAGTATTCATACACCAAAATCTATAAAATTATCTTGGGTAGGAATTATACTTGGCTTGCTTTATCTTGTAGTTATTACGGTAATCATTATTTTTTATTTTCCAAAATTGATTTTAATAATGGAGAATTTAAAATGAATTTTAACCATAGAGAACACAGAGGTAAATCTGAGAAAGCACAGAGTTTAACAAAAAAAGTTCAAGAAATTTTCTGTATCCTTGGAGTTATTTTTCTGTGCCTTCTGTGGTTAGAAGCAGAAGAAAAAATATCGCTTGATGTGGTTATAAAAGAGGCAAAAGAAAATAATCCAGAAATAAAAATGTTACAGAATAAATATTTAGCAACAGTCCAAAAAATTACTGCAGTTAAAACTTGGGAATATCCGCAGTTAGGGGTTGAAACTAATGGTAGTGAACAGATGTATTTTATCTATCAAATGTTGCCATTTCCTGGCAAACTTTCCTTAAGAGGTAAAGTTGCAGAGAATGAGTCAAAAATAATTGAGCAGGAGTTAAATTCAAAGATAAGAGAAGTTGTTGCTATGGTAAAAAAAACTTACTGGAACTATTGGCTGATAAATAAAATTATTGAAATATATCACGAAAATATAGACCTGATGAAAAGGTTTCTTAATATTGCTAACACACAGTATGCTATTGGTAAAGTAACCCAGACAGATGTGCTTAAAGCAAACACTGAGCTTGCTTTAATGGAGAATATGTTAGTTATGTTTGAACAAGAGAAAGCATCTACTCAAGCAGAACTAAATGCGTTACTAAATCGTCCACCAGATACGCCTTTAGGTAAGCCGGAAAAACCTGAAAAGAAAGAAATAAAATACACATATGAAGAGATTGAAAACATAGCACTGAAAAACAGTCCTGAGATTAAAGCAAAAGAATACTTGTATCAAAGAAATATTTCTGCTTTGAGTTTATCTAAAAGAGAATGGTATCCTGATATAATGGCAGGATTAAAAATTGATAATATGTTAAACAGAACATTTATGGCTCAAATTTCAGTACCTTTATTTTACAAAAAACAATTTTCAATTATTGAGATGAGTAAAAAAGAAAAAGATATGTCAGAATGGGATCTTCAAGCAACAAAAATTAATACATTAAAAAAACTTAAAAATTTGTGGTCAAAATACGAATCTGTTAAAAAATCTATTCTGACTTATGAAACTATAATTCTTCCTTTAGCGAAACAAACATTAGAAATTACAGAAGCAGGTTATCGTGTTGGTAAAAATAATTTTTTAGATTTATTAGATAGTCAAAGAAAATATCTTGACTATAATATCAATTATTATAAACTCATTACAGAAAAAGAAACTATTATATCAGAGTTGGAACAATCTGTAGGTATTGATTTGAAATGATTATAATGGGTAGCCGCAGGATTTATCCTTCGTTAAAATCAAGTTGAAAAAATTGTGGGTTGGGAAATGTAAATTGTGGATTCTCTATTTAACCATTTAACTACTCATTGAACATAAAAATCTGCTTACAGAGGTAAACAGCTATGAAAAAAATAATTTTTATTCTAACATTCATATTTATTATATTAGGATGTGTTAAAAAAGAAGAATATAAAATTCGTTCTGTTAACAGTGATGAAATTGGTATTGAAGCTATCTGTCCTTTGACAAAGAATAAATTCAAGGTTGATAAAGAAACAAAAGCGATTGATTATAAAGGACAGACATATTATTTTTGTTGTCCTGGTTGTGATACTGAATTTATTAAAGAACCAGAGAAATATATTCGTTCAATGTTCAATGTTCAGCGTTCAACAAATAACGAACAACAAACCACAAACCACGAAATCCTCTACTGGACTTGTTCAATGCATCCACAGGTTCGTGCAAATAAACCAGGTAAATGTCCAATATGTGGTATGGAACTTATCCCTATTTATAAAGGTGAAGAAGATAAAATAGTTATAGACCAAAAAACATCTGAACTTCTTGGTATTAAAAGTCAAACAGTAAAAAGAATGTATCTTGTAAAAACGCTTAGAGTACCTGCAAAAGTTGCTTATGATAGCGAACTTTATTTAGCACAGCAAGAGTATTTATCAAGTTTTTATAATTTGCAAAAAATTAAAGATACTGATCAAGAACAAATAAGAAGAGTTAAAGCAACATTAGAATCTGCAAAGACAAGGTTATATTTGCTTGGTTATAATGATGAAGAAATAGAAAAACTACAGCAATTAGGAGAACCTGATAAAAATCTAATTTATCCAGGCAAAAAAGTATGGCTTCATGCAGAAATATATGAATATGATTTAGCATTAGTTAAACCAGGACAAAATGTAGTTGCTAATGTATCAGCGTATCCTTCTGAAAAATTTATAGGAGTTGTTCGTTTTATTGAACCTGTTTTAAATCCACAAACACGTTCAGCTAAAGCAAGGATAGAAGTAGAAAATAAAGAAGGTCCGACGCTAAAGCGTCGGCTACAACTTGAAATGTATGCTGATTTAGAAATAAAGATAAATTTAGGAAAACACTTAGCTATTCCAGAAACAGCGTTGATAGATACAGGGACAAGAAAAGTTGTATATCTTGATTTAGGAAATGGAAGATATAAAATTCAACAAATAAAAACAGGTTTTGAAGCAGACGGGTATTTTCAGGTATTAAGCGGGCTTAAAGAAGGTGATATGGTTGTGACAGATGGTAATTTTTTGCTTGATTCACAGTCAACATTGACTGGTGGACAATCACTTCTTTATGGAGCTGCCGAAGAAGTGAAAGATAAACCAAAACATAAACATTAAAGTAGAGGATAAATTGTAGGACATGGCTTTAGCCATGCGATAAATCACAAGAGGTTCTGGTAACTAAAATGGTACCGAAATCTTCGGATAGAAAGGAGGTGATGTTCTCGACAAATTGCGGGATAAATCCCGCTATCTGCGGGATAAATTATCCGTTGGTGTCATTAAGAATGGGTTAACAGAAACTTCAATAATATGGAGGTGTATATATGAAAAAAATATGTAAGACAAAAGTAGTGTTATCTATAATTGTTTTGAGTTTTGTAATTGCAGTAAAAAGTTTTTTGTCCTGTGATGAAAAAAGAATTTGTTGTGTCAAAGAAAACAAAAGTTGTAGATTATAATGATAAATCATACTATCTATGCTGTGGCTCTTGTGAAAAAGCAATACTTAAGAATCCAGAAAAATATATAAGTATCTGTCCAAAATGTGGTGAACAGGTTAGTCCAGAGAAACTAAAACAAAAACCTTTAAAATCCACAGAAAAAATAGGAACAAAAAAAACAGAAAGAAAAAATTATCTATACTTGTCCAATGTGCGGTGGTGAGTTTGATAAACCTGGCAAGTGTCCAAAATGTAGTATGGATTTGGTACCAAAAAATAAATAGTTAACTTTATTTCTTCTATAAAAGGTTCTGTGGTTATTGTGGTTGGAGAATTTGTTTAAAAATAATGTAGAAGGATTATAGTCCATGATAAACAAACTTATTGATTGGTGTCTTAAAAACAGATTTGTAGTTTTAGTTTTTACAGGTATAGTTATTCTATGGGGAATTTATGCAATAAACCGTGTTCCTGTTGATGCTATACCTGATATTGGTGAAAACCAGCAGATAATTTTTGTTGACTGGCCAGGTAGAGATGCACAGACAATTGAAGACCAGGTTACTTATCCACTCACTACTAAGTTATACGGTATTCCAGGTGTTAAAACAATTCGTGCATCATCAGCATTTGGTTTCTCAATGATATATGTTATATTTCATGATTGGGTTGATTTTTATTGGAGTAGAGAAAGAATTATTGAGAAATTACAACAAGCAAAAGAGTTTTTACCACAAGGTGTTGTCCCTGTACTTGGTCCTGATGCAACAGGGCTTGGGCAGGTTTTCTGGTATACGGTTGAAGGTGAAGGATATAATTTACAGGAGTTAAGGTCATTGCAAGATTGGTACATAAGATACCACTTAGGTTCAGTTGAAGGTGTTACAGAAGTTGCCTCTGTAGGTGGATTTGTTAAAGAATACCAGATAGATATTGACCCGAATAAACTTTTAATCTATGGAGTGAAATTGTCTGATGTGTTTAATGCTGTCAGAAACTCAAACATAGATGTTGGTGCAAAAGTTGTTGAAAGAGGTGGGATGGAGTTTATAATTCGTGGTGTGGGATTTATAAAAAAAATTGAAGATATAGAAAACATAGTAGTTGGCTCTTACAATGGAACGCCTGTCTTTGTAAAAAATATCGCAAAAGTTCAGGTAGGACCCGAATTTAGACGAGGTGTGTTATACAAAGCAGATAAAGAAGTTGTTGGTGGTGTTGTAATTGTTAGATACAAAGAAAATCCGCTTGAGGTTATAAAAAGGGTTAAACAGCGTATAAAAGAAATAGAACTTGGGCTGCCAAAAGGAGTAAAAATCGTTCCTTTCTATGATAGAACAGAACTTATTAAAAGAACAATAAATACTTTAAGAGATACATTGATTTTAGAGATTATTATTACAATTTTCACTGTGATCGTTTTTATAAATCATTTTAGGACAAGCTTAATTATTTCTTTCACATTGCCTTTAGCAGTACTTATTTCTTTTATTGTTATGTATTATCTTAAAGTTGACTCAAACATAATGTCGTTATCAGGTATTGCGATTGCTATTGGTACACTTGTAGATATGGGTATAATTATGTCAGAAAATTCATACCGCCATCTTGTTTTAGATGGTGGCAGGCGTCCACGTCTTGAGGTTATACTTGAAGCGTCAAAAGAAGTTGGTTCTGCGGTTATGACTGCGATTTTGACAACGGTTGTTTCTTTTATACCTGTTTTTGCATTAGAAGCACAAGAAGGAAAGTTGTTTAGGCCGCTTGCATATACAAAAACATTTGTATTACTTGCCTCTGTTTTTATTGCATTGACTCTTACACCTACTTTGTGTTTTTATCTATTGAGAGGAAAACTCGTTCCTGTTGAAGAAGCGCCTTTTAGTAAGTTTTTAGTAAGATATTACGAGAAAATCTTAAGATGGATTCTTGCACACAGAAAAGTTTTTCTTTCAATTCCGGCAGCTGTTTTAATAATTTCTCTTTTTATTGCTACAAGAATTGGTAGAGAGTTTATGCCACTGTTTGATGAAGGTTCGATACTTTTTATGCCTGTTGTATCGCCAGCTGTATCTTTAACAGAAGCACAAAGAATAATGAAAATACAAAATAAAATAATAAGTTCATTCCCAGAAGTAGATTCAGTTGTAGGTAAAATAGGCAGAGCAGAGACAGCAACAGATCCTGCACCAGTAGAAATGTTTGAAACAATAATAAATCTTAAACCCAAAAAATACTGGCGTAAAGGTATTACAAAAGAAAAACTTATACATGAGATGGATGCAGCATTAAAATTCCCTGGTGTTGCTAATATATGGACACAGCCGATTGTTAATCGTATTGATATGCTTTCAACAGGTATAAGGACGCCTGTTGGAGTAAAAATATTTGGGACAGATATAAAAAAACTTGAACAGATTGCTGAAGAAATTAAAAATATTGTGAAAAATGTCAAAGGTGTTGAGGATTTATATGCAGAGAAAATTACTGGTAAACCATATTTAGAAATAATTCCTGATAGAGAAAAAATAGCAAGATATGGGCTTACAATTAGAGATGTTCAAGATGTAATAGAGATGGCTATTGGTGGAGAAAATTTAATAACAGTTTTTGAAGGTAGAGAGAGATATCCTGTTAGAGTAAGATATTTTCGTGAACTGCGTGATAGTCCCCAGAAAATTCGTCGCTTACTTGTTCCAATATCAACAGGTTCATATATTCCTTTAGGACAAATTGCAGAAATAAAACTTGTTGAAGGTCCTGCTATGATAAATTCGGAAAATGGTATGTTACGTGCATATGTCCTAATGAATGTTCGTGGTAGAGATATGGTTGGATTTGTAGAAGAAGCATCTAAATTAGTTGCAAAGAAAATGGCAGGTAAACTACCACCAGGATATTCTATACAATGGTCAGGACAATTTGAGAACCAAGTTAGAGCAAGAAAAAGACTTTCTGTCCTTGTTCCAATAAGTTTGTTTATAAACTACATCCTAATTTTTATGAATTTCAAATCACATCGTAAAGCATTGACAATTTTTACTGCTATACCAGTGACTCTTGCTGGTGGAATTTTACTTTTGGCTATTTATGGTTACAATTTCAGTGTAGCTGTTTGGGTTGGGTTTATTGCACTTTTTGGAATAGCAGTTGACGATGGTGTCTTAATTACCACCTACCTTGATCAAGTTTTTGCTGAAAGAAAACCAAAAACGAAACAAGAAATTATAGAAGCAACAGTATACGCAGGCAAAGCAAGAATAAGACCCGCATTTATGACAACAATAACAACTATCCTTGCGTTACTTCCGATATTTCTCTTCGGCGGTACTGGTAAAGAAGTTATGCGACCAATGGCAATACCTTCATTTGGTGGCATGATAATAGAAATGATAACCTGGTTTATTGTACCAACAATATATTCTTGGTTTGAAGAAAAGAAACTTCACAAAAAAATTTGATCTCACCTATTGACATTTAAATTATTATTTTATAAAAATTACTAAATTGATAGACAAAATAGTTTTTTTGTAATGAGGTGTTTGTATGATTATATCAAAAAAGACAGATTATGCTTTAAGGGTTATTTTAGAGCTTGCAGTAAGTAAGAAAAAATTGAAAATTAAAGATATATCTAAAAAACAAAAAATTCCGTTTAAGTTTTTACAACAACTTGTTTTACAACTTCATTCCTTGGGATATATTGAGACATATCGTGGGAAAAATGGTGGTATTGTTTTAGTTAAGGAAACAAAAGATATTAACTTGAAAGATTTTATTTTATCATTTGAAGGGACATTAGCACCAATAGGTTGTGTAGAGACAAAAAGTTGTTCTGAGATACAAAGTTGTGTTTTATACCCTATATGGTTAGAAGTTGAAGATAAGATAAAATCAATGTTAGAAAAAATTACTATAAAAGATGTTGTTGACAAGTATTTAACTTCACATAGTTATTACCATATTTAGGAGTAAAACAATGAGTATCAAAGTTTTTATCAATGGTAAGCAAGAAGAGTTTGAAAAAGAGGTTACTATATCAGAACTATTAGAAATAAAAAAAATAAGAAAAGAAGTAGTGACTGTTGAATATAATGAAGAGATAATAAAAAGAGAGGACTATGATAAAATAAAATTAAAAGACAATGACAAAATTGAACTTGTGTTTTTTATGGGCGGTGGTAATGAACAACTTTGATTTAGTTGTAATTCGTTGAACATTGAATACTGAACAGGTCTTTTTGAAAAAAGTATGAAAACAATAGATATTAAGCCACTGAGTACACTGAAAAATATATATTGAATCGCGAATCCCGCAAATTGCGGTATTGTATAAAATTTTGCAAACCTAAAGGTTTGCCCTACATTGTTTTATACATTTTGTTCATTTTATATTTGTAGGGCACGGCTTTAGCCGTGCAAATACAGTTTAATTTAGTATATTCAGTGATTTCAGTGGCAAAGAACTACTGAACAAAAAGGGGAATAATATATGGAAAAAATTGATAACAAATTAAAAAAATCAGGAACAGAGATAGCAAAAAATGTTTTAGAATTATTTTTCAACACGCCTATTGTTAAACTGAACAAAGTTGTGAAACCAAACATAGCTGAAGTATATGCAAAACTTGAGATGTTTTCACCTGGTGGAAGTGTGAAAGATAGGATTGCTCTTGCTATGATTGAAGAAGCAGAGAAAGAAGGTAAGTTAAAACCAGGAGGTATAGTTGTTGAACCAACAAGTGGAAACACAGGGATAGGTATCGCGCTTGTATGTGCTGTTAAAGGATATAAATGTATTTTAACAATGCCTGAATCAATGAGTTTGGAAAGAATCTATATTTTAAAAAGTTTTGGTGCAGAGGTTGTTTTAACACCAGCAGTTGAAGGTATGCAAGGTGCTGTTAAAAAAGCAGAAGAGATTGTTAAAAAAACGAAGAACGCTATTATGTTGCAACAGTTTAAAAACAAAGCAAATCCTAAGATACATTCACAAACTACTGCAAAAGAAATTTTAAATTGTTTCAAAGACGGGTTTGACGCTTTTATAGTAGGAGTTGGTACCGGTGGGACAATTACTGGCTGTGGTGAAGTTTTTAAAAAAGAATTAAAAAATGTTTTAATAGTAGCAGTAGAACCAAAGAATTCAGCAGTTTTATCTGGTGGAACACCAGGTCCTCATAAAATACAAGGTATTGGTGCAGGATTTATACCTGATGTGCTTAATACTAAAATTATAGATAGAATTATACAAGTAGAAGACGAGGAAGCATTTGAAATGTCAAAAAGGTTAGCAAAAGAGGAAGGTATTTTTTGTGGTATATCTTCAGGAGCAGCATGTTATTCTGCATTAAAAATTGCTGAAGAGTTAGGTAAAGGCAAAAAAGTTGTAACAATTTTTCCTGATACTGGTGAAAGATATTTTAGTGTACATCATTATTTTACATTGTAGATGGAGGCTAAAATATGTATTTTGTTTTAGGATTAAAATGTAAAGAATGTGGTAGAGAATATCCAAAGAAACCAATTTATGTATGTGAGTATTGTTTTGGACCATTAGAAGTTGTGTATGATTATAAAAAGATAAAACAATCATTAACAAAAGAAAAAATAGAAGGAAGAAGAAAAACACTTTGGAGATATAAAGAACTTTTGCCAGTAGATGAAGAACCAATTTGTGGGTTAAACAGTGGTTTTACACCTTTGTATGAAGCAAAAAATTTAGCAAAAATTTTTGGTGTTAAGAAACTTTATATTAAAGATGATTCTGTTAACCATCCAACATTATCTTTCAAAGACAGAGTTGTAGCAGTAGCATTGTCAAAAGCAAAAGAGTTTGGGTTTAAAACAGTTGCTTGTGCATCAACTGGTAATTTAGCAAATGCTGTTGCAGCACATTCAAGATATAGTGGATTTGATTGTTTTGTATTTGTACCTTATAATTTAGAAAAAACAAAAATTGTTTCATCTTTAATTTATGATGTTAATGTTGTGGCAATAGAAGGAAATTATGATGATGTTAATAGATTATGTGCAGAGATTGCTTCAAAATATAATTGGGCTTTTGTAAATGTTAATTTAAGACCATATTATTCTGAAGGTTCTAAAACATATGGGTTTGAAATTATTGAACAACTTGGTTGGGAAAAACCCAAACATATAGTTGTACCAGTAGCATCAGGTTCTTTGTTAACTAAAATTTACAAAGCTTTTAAAGAATTTTATGAACTCGGGTTTATTGATGATTTAGATACAAAATTTTATATAGCACAGTCAGAAGGTTGTTCTCCGATAGTTAACGCTTTTAAAGCAAATAGTGATATAATTCGTCCCGTCAAACCTAACACAATAGCAAAGTCAATTGCTATAGGTAATCCTGCTGATGGTGTTTATGCTTTAGAAGTAGTAAAAAAGACAAATGGTTATGCTGAGGTTGCTTCAGATGAAGAGATTGTAGAAGGTATTAAACTTTTAGCGTCAACAGAGGGGATATTTACAGAAACTGCTGGTGGAACAGTTGTCGCGGTAGCAAAAAAGTTAATACAAAATGGTATAATCCCTAAAGACGAAGAAATTTTGCTTTGTATTACAGGTAACGGGTTGAAAACACAAGAAGCTGTTATTAATTCTATAAAAGAAACTATAAAAATTAAACCGAACTTAGAATCATTTGAATCAGCAATAAAAAATGTTCAATGTTGAATTTTAAACGTTCAACGTATTATTTATAATTTAACAATATAATTTTTGCTAAACATTGAACACTGAACATTGAACTTTGAACCTAAACCAACAGGAGGTTTAAATAATGAGTATTAAAGTAAGAATACCTACACCTTTACAAAGTATAACTAAAAACAAATCAGAAGTTGAAGTAGAAAAAGCACAGGATATTAAGGACTTAATTGAAAAACTTGAAGAAAAATATCCTGGTATAAAAGAAAGATTGTTAGATGAAAATGGTAATTTAAGAAGATTTATAAATTTTTTTGTAAATGAAGAAGATATAAGATTTCTTGACGGAATAAATACAGCATTGAAAGATGGTGATGAAGTATCAATTATACCAGCTATCGCAGGCGGTAGTTTGGCAAATGTTCAATGTTCAAAGTTCAATGGAAATGGTTCAATTTTCAGAAACTTAAAGTTTATAATAATGCCATAGAGTTTGTATCCGACATTTATATTTTGACAAAAAAGTTTCCCAAAGAAGAACTATGTGGAATTGTTAATCAAATAAGAAGAGCAAGTATTTCTATTTCTTTTAATATTGCTGAAGGTAGTAGTTCGTCTAAGACTGAGTTTAGACGATATCTACGAATGGCTCGTGGATCCATTTATGAATGTGTTTCATTATTAGAAATTTCTTTGAAACTAAAATATATTGCGGTGGATGAATATAAAAACTATTATCAAAAATGTGCCAGTTTATCCCAGATGATAAGTGCGTTAATAAAATCGTTGAACATTGAACACTGAACACTGAACATTGAACATTGAACACTGAACACTTTTAGGAGGTACTATGAATCTATCAGAACAACAGATTGAAAGATACAGCCGTCAAATAATTTTACCTGAAGTTGGTGGTAAAGGACAGATTAAGTTGCTAAACTCTAAAGTGTTAATAATAGGTTGTGGTGGGCTGGGTTCACCTGCAGCATATTATCTTGCTGCGGCAGGTGTAGGAACATTAGGACTTGTAGATTCTGATAAAGTTGAACTTAATAATTTACAAAGACAAATTTTGCATAATATAAAAACTGTTGGTAAACCAAAAGTAGAATCTGCTAAGGAGACACTTGAAAATTTAAATCCTGATGTTAAAATTATAACATATCACACAAGGTTGACTTCTAAAAATATTTTAGAGATTATTAAAGATTATGATGTAATAATTGATGGTTCTGATAACTTCCCAACAAGATATTTGGTAAACGATGCTTGTGTTTTATCAAATAAACCTTTGATACATGCTGGTATATTAAGATTTGATGGTCAAATAACAACAATTATTCCTTATAAAACACCATGTTATAGATGTATATTTCCTTCTCCACCACCTCCTGGTTCTGTGCCTTCATGTCAAGAAGCAGGAATACTCGGTGTTGTTGCTGGTGTGTTAGGTATTCTTCAGGCCACAGAAGCGATAAAATATATACTAAATATTGGGGAGTTGCTGACAGGTAAACTTTTAGTTTTTAATGCACTTGAGATGAGTTTTAGAAAAGTTAATGTTAGAAGAAATAAAAATTGTGAATTGTGTGGAGATAATCCAACTATTAAAGAGTTGATAGATTATGAACTATTCTGTGGGATAAGACAAAATGTTTGTGAAAGATAAGTATTAGTGTTGTTCAGGGTTCAATGTTCAGTGAATAAAATAATTTATGTAGTGGTGAGATTTATCACACAAATTTTTTAATTGGAGGTAGATAATGGCTATAAAAAAAGTTAAAAAGGTTGTAAAACTTATATTCCCAGAACATTTGATAAAGCAACCTATAACATATAAAATGGCGATTAAATATAATATCATTCCGAATATAAGAAGAGCAAAAGTTACAGAGGCAGTTGGAGAACTTGTCCTTGAGTTAACAGGTGAAGAAAAAAATTTAAATAATGCAATAAAGTATCTTAAAAAACTTGGCGTTGAAATAGAACCGATAGAAGGCGACATTTTAGATTAATGTTTTTTATAGGATATGAAAGCCACTGAATACACTGAAGGCACTGATAATTACAGAGGATATCCTGAATCTGAGCTTACTGGTAAGATAATTGAATTGGCAATAGAAGTGCATAGAACTTTAGGTACCGGGTTTTTAGAGGCGATATATGAGAATGCATTGGTTATAGAGTTAGAAAAAGTTGGCTTAAAATGCGAACAGCAAAAACAAGTTGATGTTTTTTATAAAGGAGTAAAGGTTGTAGAACATCGTCTTGATTTACTCGTAGATAGTAAAGTAATAGTAGAAGTTAAAGCAGCAAAATCATTAGAAGATATACATCGTAGTCAAATAATTTCATATTTAACAGCTACCGGGATAAGAATAGGGTTATTGTTAAATTTTGGTAAAACTAAACTTGAAATAGATCGTATTATAGTTTAATTTTTCAGTGTATTCAGTGTTTTCAGTGGCAAAGAATGTAAGCCACTGAGTTCACTGAAAAAAATCACAGAGAAATATAAGATTAACCACGGATGGACACAAATAATTGATTTATAAAGTTATTAAATTAATGAGTTAAGAGTTAATTAGTTCGAAGTTTAAAAAACTCATGAACTCAATAACTTAATAAACCCTTTAATTTTTTTATCTATGTTTATTTGTGTGTGTTTATGTTTTAATTCAGTGATTTCAGTGCTTTCAGTGGCAAAAAATTAAAAGAGTATTAGTCACTGAGGACACTGAAGTCACTGAAAAAAATCACAGAGAAATATAAGATTAATTCAGTGATATCAGTTTTTTTCAGTGGCAAAATACTAATTTAGTTTGGAGGGTATAATGAAAAACAAAATTTTTGCAAAAGTTTCAGAAAAAGATGTTACAAAAGCTATTGCAGAAAGTTTTATAAAACAGTTTTCTTTGTATGCAGAAAGTGATGTTATAATTGTTGGAGCAGGCCCTTCAGGACTTATGGCAGGAAAAGAACTTGCTTCTAAAAAACTTAAAGTTTTAATAATTGAAAGAAACAACTATCTTGGTGGAGGATTTTGGATTGGTGGGTATTTAATGAACAAAGTTACAGTAAGAGAACCTGCCCAAAAAATTTTTGATGAACTTAAAGTCCCATATGAAAAAGCTACGAAAGGTCTTTATGTAGCTGATGGTCCACATGCATGTTCAAAACTTATTGCAGCAGCGTGTGATGCAGGAGTAAAATTTGCTAACATGACAGTTTTTGATGATATAATAATAAGAGAAAAAAAAGTTGCTGGTGTGGTTGTTAATTGGACACCTGTAAATGCTTTACCAAGAGAGATTACATGTGTTGACCCTGTAGGTCTTGAAGCAAAAGTGGTAATAGATGCAACAGGTCATGATGCACAAGTTGTAAAAAAATTAGAAGAAAGAGGATTAGTAAAAACAAAAGGTTTTGGTGCTATGTGGGTGGAAGAATCTGAAGATTTAATTGTAGAATATACTTCTGAAGTTTATCCAGGATTAATAGTTTGTGGTATGGCGACATCTACAGTTTTTGGTTTGCCAAGGATGGGTCCTACATTTGGTGCAATGTTGCTTTCAGGTAAAAAAGCTGCTGAAGTTGTGCTAAAAATTTTATCTTAGTTAATGAAAAAAATTTTTTTCTATCCAAACGAAACTGCTGTTTGTGGAACAAAAATTGTCAAAATTTTAGAAAAAATTAAAAAATTTTTAAAAAAAAACGAAGTTGAAATAATAAGGAAACCTCTTATTGATAAAAAAAATTTTAAAAATTATATACAAAAATTTGTTTTAGCAAAAATTTCAAACTTGTATTCTGAAAACCAACCAGGTTTTATCTTTGAACAAGAATTAGATTTTGAAAAAAATTTTTTGTTGCATAACACAAAGAACACGCAACTTTATGATGCTTTTAAATTACAAGAAATATATAAAGAACTGATAAAATATAAACTGAAAGAATGCCATATAGTTTTTACAAATAGAATAATTGCAACATTTGATAACGAAGATAAAAGATATCACGCAAGAGTCGTACTCTTAGGATATCCTAATGTGATATCAATCCCAGGGTTGTATTACGCATTAGCTTTACCTAAACAGGAATACTTAAAAAAATTTTTAGGCCAAATTACACAAGATGATAGAAAAATTAAAGTTGGAGAAAATTTAGAAAAATTTTTGTTGAAATATATAGTACAATGTATTATGTATAGTTTTTACAATGAAATATTTTGTAGTTATAAAAATTGTTTATGTTACGATAACCATTTTTTTGACGAGGTTTTTGAACAGATTAAGAAAATTAAATTTAACAAACTGCCACTATGTAAAAAACATGAAAGGATGTTAAGCACATATGAATAAAGAAGAAAAAATAAAACCAAACAAAACAATAGATTGTATTGGCCTTTTTTGTCCAATGCCTGTGGTAAGGACAAAGATAGAACTTGAATCAATGAATCCAGGCGAAATTCTTGAAGTTATAGCAGACGACCCTGGATTTGAAAAAGATTTTCCAGCATGGTGTAACGCGTCAGGAGAAGAGTTTTTAGGTATCGTAAAAGAAGGTAGTATTATAAAAGGTTATGTAAGGAGAAAAAAATGAACTTTATAATAGAATTTTTAACTTATCTAAAACATTATATTAATGATGTTGCTATTGTATTAATTATAGGATTTTTGTTGAGTGGTATATTTTACGAGTTTATACCACAAAGTATTGTTAAGAAATATCTTGTTAAAAAAAATTTTTTTACATTGTTAAGTATAATTTTGATTGGTATGATATTGCCTATATGTTGTATAGGAAGTTTACCTATGGCAATTGGGTTTAGGCAAAAAGGTGTGAAACTTGGTAATGTTTTAGCATTTTTAGTTGCAACACCTGCTACTTCTATAACAGCTGTTCTTTTGACATTAAAATTTTTTGGTGTTTATTTTACAATATATCTTTGTGTAAGTGTATTGATTTTAGGTTTTATAATTGGTATATTAGGAAACATTTTTGATAAAAAAGAAGAAGGCTTAAATAATGCAAGCAATACAACGGGAATAGATTTTTTAACACAGTTTTTGCCTAAAAAAACATTTTTTGAAAAAGTAAAGTCGGTATTGTATTATTCGTTTGTTTATTTACCAAAAGAAATTGGTTTAGAGATTTTGATTGGTTTGCTTTTAGCAAGTTTTATAAGTAGTTTAAATATACTTAAAATTTTTGTAGAGAATTATTTAGCAGATGTATACGGATATTTATTTTCAGTAATTTTCGGTGTTTTGATTTATATATGCTCAACTGCATCTGTTCCATTGGTTTATGCATTGAATCAACAAGGGTTGTCAATAGGACCATCTTTAGTTTTGTTAATTTTGGGACCACTGACAAATTATGCAACATTACTTGTTGTAAGAAAAGAATTTGGTAATAAAGTTTTAATTTTTTATTTAACAACAATTATTATTTTTTCTGTAATAAGTGGATATGTATTAGAATTAATTTGGTAGTTTTTATAAAACAAGGTAGTCGCACCCTTTAGGGTGCGTTTATCATTGGTAATATTAACGCAGGCTGAAGCCTGCGGCGACCAATTATTTTATTTTTAATTATGAACGAAATAATAGAAAAAATAAAACAACTTAAAAAAGAAAGAAATGCTGTAATTCTTGTTCACAACTATCAACTCCCAGAAGTGCAAGATATTGCTGACTATTTAGGAGATTCATTAGATTTGTCAATTAAAGCAAAAGAAACAGATGCTGAAGTTATAGTTTTTTGTGGTGTCCATTTTATGGCTGAGACAGCTTATATTTTATCTAACAAAACAGTACTTTTGCCTGATATTACATCTGGTTGTCCTTTAGCAGATATGATTACAAAAAAAGATGTTTTAGAATTAAGAAAAAAATATCCAGGAATACCAATAGTTGGTTATATAAACACATCAGCAGAAGTGAAATCAGAGATAGATTATTGTTGTACATCAGCAAATGCTGTAGAGATTGTTTCAAAAATACCTTCAGAAAAAGTTATATTTGTCCCAGATAAATACTTAGGAAGTTTTGTGAAAAAGAAAGTTAAAGATAAAGAGATAATCTTGTGGGATGGGTATTGCCCCACACATTTAAAAATTTTAGATGAGGATATAAAGAAACTCAAAAAAAAATACCCTGATGCAAAAGTTGTTGTCCATCCAGAATGTAGTTTAGCAGTACAAGAACTTGCTGATGAAGTTTGTGGCACATCTGGTATGATAAAATATGTTAAAAACCATCCTGAGGTTAAGACATTTATAATTGGTACAGAAGTTGGTATGTGTTATAGGTTAAAAAAGTTATTCCCTGAACAAGAATTTATACCTGTCTCACAACTTGCTGTGTGTCCAAATATGAAAAAGAACACTTTAGAAAAAATTTTGTATAATTTAGAAGAATTAGAACCAAAAATTGTATTAGATAAAGAAATAGCACTAAAAGCGAAAAAATGTATAGACAATATGTTTGAGTTGATGAAGAAACCACAATGAACAAAAAAGCAGTAGCATTATTTTCAGGTGGGTTAGATTCAACCCTTGCGATAAAACTTGTGTTAGAACAAGGAGTTGAAGTTGTTGGATTACATTTTGTGACACCGTTTTGTACTTGTAACAAAAAAGGTTGTGGTTCTTCAACAATAGAAGTTGCAAAACAGCTTGGTATAAAAGTAAAAACGATAAGTTTGACTGACGAGTATTTTGAGATAGTAAAAAATCCGAAGTTTGGCTATGGTGCTAATTTAAATCCATGTATTGATTGTAGGATTTTAATTTTAAAAAAAGCAAAGGTTTTTATGGAAGAAATTGGTGCGTATTTTTTAGTTACAGGCGAGGTTTTAAACCAAAGACCAATGTCACAAAGAAGAAATACATTAAAACTTATTGAGAAAGAAGCAGGGGTTGAAGGATTGGTTCTAAGACCCTTATCTGCTAAAGTTTTAGAACCAACAATTCCTGAACTTGAAGGTGTTGTAGATAGAAACAAATTTTTAGATATTGTAGGAAGGTCAAGAAAAGTTCAGCTAAGTTTAGCAAGAGAATACAAAATAGAAGAATATGGTTGTCCTTCTGGAGGATGTTTACTTACAGACCCAATTTTTGCAAAAAAGATGAAAGATTTAATAGAACACAAACCTAATTTTACTTTAACAGATGTTAATCTTTTAAAAGTTGGCAGGCACTTTAGAATAAACAACAATGCAAAACTTGTTGTTGGAAGAAATGAAAAAGAAAACAATTTTTTACTTAATATAGCAAAGCCAACAGATCCTATATTTTTAGTTGTTAACACAAATGGTCCTGCAGGGATAGGTAAAGGCGAGTTTAGTGAAGAAGATTTATATTTATGTTCTAAGATAGTAGCAAGATATTCAGATAAAATTTCAGATAGCATAAAAATAAAAGTTTCCAAAAATGGATATAATAGGGAATATATTTGCTATGAAATAATCTCACAACAAGAATTAGAGAGGATAAGGATATAATATGAAAGTATATTTAGACAATCATTCAGGGACAAAACCAGATGAACGTGTAATTCAAGCGATGTTGCCATATTTAAATGAGTATTATGGCAACCCACAAAGTATGCATGAGTTAGGCGCACAAGCTAAACAAGCAATTGAAACAGCAAGAAAACAAGTTGCAGATTTAATAAATGCTAATGTAAATGAAATTTATTTTACATCCTGTGGTTCAGAATCAAACAATCTTGCAATAAAAGGAGTTGCTTTAGCGTATAAAGATAAGAAAAAACATATAGTTGTATCACAGATTGAACATTTCTCAGTTTTATATTCAGCAAGAAGGTTGCAACAATTAGGTTTTGAAGTTACATATATTCCTGTTGATAAACAAGGTTTTGTTTTGTTAGACGAACTTGAGAAAGCAATAAGAGATGACACTGTTTTGGTTTCAATCCAACATTCAAACTCTGAGATTGGGACTATACAAAATATAAAACAAGTTGTTGAAATATGCCACAAGAAAGGTGTTTTAGTACATACAGATGCAGTAAGCAGTTGTGGTGTTGTACCAATAGATGTTAAAGAACTTGATGTTGACTTACTTTCTTTATCAGCAAGCCAGTTTTATGGTCCTAAAGGCACTGCTGTGTTATATGTTAAAAAAGGAGTAAGAGTTATTCCATTAATAGATGGTGGAGTACAAGAACATGGTATTCGTGCTGGGACAGAAAATGTTGCAGCGATCGTAGGTATGGGTGTTGCAGCAGAGATTGTTAAAAAAGAATTAAAAGAAAATTATGAAAAAATGATAAAATTAAGAGATAAACTCATCAAAGGAATACAGGAAAAAATAAAATATGTTTACTTAAACGGTTCTATTGAAAACCGGCTACCAAATAATGTAAATTTTTCTTTTGAATTTATAGAAGGCGAAGGGTTAAGTTTATTACTTAACAGTAAAAGTATATATGTTACAAGCGGTTCTGCGTGCGCATCAAAAGCGTTAAAGATGTCGCATGTTTTAACAGCGATAGGTGTTGACCCAGCAGTTGGTCAAGGAACAATCACAATGACTCTGTCAAAATACAATACTGAAGAAGAAATTGACTATGTGTTAAAAGTTTTACCTGAGGTAGTTGAAAAACTGAGAGGGATATCACCATTGTATAGTTATTTTTTACAAACAGGGCAAAGAAAACCAGCAGGTCCTGGTACAGATTACGATGAACATCATCATGAATAAAATAATTTGGTAGCCGCACCTTTTAAGGTGCGAGATTATTTCTATGCATGCTGAAATCTGCGGCTACCATCTATCCCGCAAATTGCGGGATGAACTATTAACTAATTCGGAGGGAAACCTATGCCTTTTTATTCAGAAAAAGTAATGGAACATTTTATGAATCCAAGGAATGTTGGTGAGATAAAAGATGCTGATGGTATAGGTGAAGTTGGCAATCCTGTGTGTGGTGATATGATGACATTTTATATAAAGGTTGAAAATGATGTTATAGTAGATGTAAAATTTAAGACATTTGGTTGTGGTGCAGCAATTGCTGTTTCATCAATTGTTTCAGAGATGGCAAAAGGAAAAACAATAGAAGAAGCGTTAAAAATTACTCGTGAACAGGTAGCTGAAGAACTCGGCGGTCTTCCACCAAACAAAATGCATTGTTCAAACTTAGGTACTGACGCGCTTCATAAGGCAATACAGGATTATTTGGAGAAGAAAAAGAAGAAAGAAGATAAAAAATGAAAAAAGAAACAAAAGAGAAATGTATATGTCCATTTTGTGAAGAAGAATTAAAACTTGCTTGTTTTGAACCTATATTTTGTGAACATTGTAAGATTGTGTTAATTAAATGTCAAAACTGTGGCCAATTATTTAACGAAAAACTTGGAAAATGTCCAATTTGTGGGTTCTATGAAAAAAAGTATAAAAAGAATGAATAAAGCCACTGAATTCACTGAAAAACACTTAAAAATAGATATGAGTAGATAGTAGGAAGTAGAAAGTATGAAGGTGTTAGGTATTTGTAGGGCAAGGATTTATCCTTACTTAATTTTTGCAAACTACATTGTTTTATACATTTTGTTCATTTTATATTTGTAGGGCACGGCTTTAGCCGTGCAAATATAGTTTAATTCAGTGTATTCAGTGGCTTTAGTGGCAAAATATGAAATTATAGAAGAAAATTTTAAAGAACTAAGCTGTGGTGTAAGGAAAAACAAAAATGAAAAAAGTATATCTTGATTATGCAGCGACAACACCTGTTGATCCAAGAGTAAAAAAGTTTATACAAAAATACTTTACCAACATTTTTGGTAATACACATAGTATACATACTGCAGGACAACTTGCCTATCAAGAAGTAGAAAAATCAAGAAGTTTTATTGCAAAGATGTTAAATTGTGAACCTGAAGAAATAATTTTTACCTCAGGTGGGACAGAATCAAACAATACTGCAATAAAAGGAGTATTCTTCTCACAAAGAAAATATAATAAAAAATTACATTTTATAACTTCAACAATAGAACATCATGCTGTACTTGAACCATTAAAGTTTTTAGAAGAAAATTTCAAAGATGAAGTTGAGATAAGTTATGTCCCTGTAGAAGAAAATGGGATAATAAATGTTGATAAGTTGTTTTCGTATATCAAAGATAACACAATTTTTATAAGTATAATGCATGCAAATAACGAAATTGGTACAATTCAACCAATAGAAGAAATTGGCAAAAGATTGTATGTCCTAAATGAACAAAGAAAAAAAGAAAACAAGCCAAAAATATACTTTCACACAGATGCAGTACAAACTTTTTGTCATATTGAAGTGGATGTTAAAAAACTTAATGTTGATCTGTTATCAATAAGCGGACACAAATTTTATGCACCAAAAGGTGTTGGAGTACTTTATGTTAAAAAAGGGACAAAAATAGAACCGTTACTACACGGTGGTGGACACGAGTGTGGACTTCGTTCATCAACTGTTAATGTGACAGGTATAGTTGGACTTCACAAAGCAGCAGAGATTGCTAAAAATGAGATGGAAGAAGAAAATGAAAAAATAAAAGTTTTAAGAGATAAATTGTTAGATAGGATATTAAAAACAATTCCTGATGTTGTTGTAAATGGCGATTTAGAAAAACGATTAGTAAACAATTTAAACATAAGTGTAGCAGGTATTGAAAGCGAGTCAGTTTTGATTGCTTTGGATAGAAAAGGGATTTATATTTCCTCAGGCAGTGCGTGTTCATCTGGTAGTTTAGAACCATCACATGTGTTACTTGCTATTGGGAGAGATTCTGTTTTATCTCGTGGTTCGTTAAGGTTCACATTAGGAAGGTTCACAAAAGAAGAAGATATTGATTATGTTTTAAAAGTCCTGCCAAAAGTTATAGAAAAAATTAGAAAAATCTCGCCATTGTATAAAAAATAAAAAAATGAGTGTATATATTTATCTGCACAGGCAAAAAAGAAGTTGTAGAATATATGATGAATATCAAAAATGACTATGAGATACTGAACCTTTCTTAAGAAAAGATCTTGTTTTTTTATTACATCAACTTAGTGGTTTTTCTTACTTAGAAGAACTTTCATTGAATACAAACGGGATATAATAAGAAATTTTGTTTTTAAAGAAAAACCAAGGAAACATTGTTTCACAAATAAGAAAATTTATTTTTCTATGTGTAAAATAGTTGGATGAAAAAATAAGTTTTTTGTTGAAAAATTGTTTTTGTTGACACAAGTTTTTATAATTTTTAAAACACTTGAAAGTTTTTATAAAAATATAGTATAAGTCAACACTAGCGACTTTTTGTAATTTTATTTTTTTAACGGATTCTCATATATTTTTGTAGTTGCAGAACGTCAAGCTTTGCTTTGTTCTGTCTCGATAAATAAGGCCACTGAAAAAGTATTCAATGTCGCTAAAATGTTCCAGCTTTTGGCGGGACGAGAAATCCCGCAAATTGCGGGATTGTTCTGCTAAAAAAATGATAGTCAGCGTAAGACGCTGCAACTACAGATAGATTTTGTAGTTTCAGCACCTTGTGCTGATATAAAATCATTTTTCAGCGATCTTTTCCACAAATTGTGTGGTGGAATTTAACAATTCAGTGTCTCAGCGGTAATAAAATTTATTATAGGAGAAAAATTATATGATAAAAGTAAAACTTATAGATTTGTTATTTGATGAAGTTTCACAATCAGGGATAATTTTGCTCGGTGAAGAAAATGCACAACCAGGTACAAAAGTTAAAATAGTCCCTATCTGGATTGGTTTGTTTGAAGCACAAGCTATAATGTTTAAATTACAAAATTTGTCTTTCCCGAGACCACTTACTCATGATCTTTTAAAAAATTGTATAGAACATCTTGGTGCTAAAATTGAATATGTTGCAATTACTAAAATTGAAAATAATACTTATTACGCAGAAATACATTTGGTACATAACAACAAAAAAATTGTTGTTGACAGTAGACCATCAGATGCAGTAGCTTTAGCTATACGTACTGATGCTGATATATACATTTCTGAAGAACTAATGCTTTATGCTGGTGTTGATAAAGAAGAATTTATAAAAGAACATAAGGAAAAATTGTTATTGAAACTTTTAGAACTTGCAGAAACTGAAGAAGAAAAAAAGACAAAACATTAAGTTAGGAAAAAAATTTTTCTGGAAAGGGGTGTTCTTATGATAACATTGGATTTAATAAAAACATTATCAATGAAAAATGATAAAAAAATTGTGTTTGTAGTAATAGATGGTTTAGGTGGTGCAGTACATCCTTCTTATGGGACAACAGAACTTGAAGTTGCAAAACATCCTAATTTAGATAATTTAGCAAAAGAATCGTTATGTGGTCTTGCAATACCAGTAGATTATGGTATAACACCAGGCAGTGGTCCAGGACATCTTTCTTTGTTTGGTTATGAGCCTGTGAAATACTTAATAGGTCGTGGTATACTTGAAGTTTTAGGACTTGGCATGGAATTACAACAAAACGATTTAGCATTCCGTGGCAATTTTGCTACTATTGACAAAACTGGTGTTGTGACAGATCGTCGTGCTGGTCGTATACCTACAGAAGAAACTGTTAGATTAATAGAAAAAATACAGAAAAACATCAAAAAAATTGATGATGTTGAAGTTATCCTTAAAGCTGGGAAAGAACACAGGTTCGCTGGTATATTCAGACATAGTAAACTTGTAGAAAATGTTACTGAGAATGATCCACATAAAGAAGGGAATAAACCTCACCAGATTAATCCAACAATAAACACTGAAGAAGCTATCTTTACAGCACAAATAATAAACAAGTTTATATCACAAGTTAAAGAATTGCTTAAAGATGAACCAAAAGCAAATTATGTGTTACTTCGCGGGTTCGCAAAATATCCTCATATACCAAAAATGCAGGAAGTATATAAACTTACTCCGGTAGCTATTGCAGTATACCCAATGTATAAAGGTATAGCAAAAGTTGTTGGTATGGAAGTTATTGATGGTTGTGAAACTATTGAAGATGAAATTAAAAAGTTAGAAGAACTTTTTTCAAAACCATACGATTTTTATTATGTTCATATAAAAGATACTGACAAACTTGGAGAAGATGGTAATTTTGAAGGTAAAGTTAAAAAAATTGAAGAAATAGATAAATTGATACCACAAATTGTTAGGTTACAACCTGATGTTCTTGTTATCACGGGTGACCATTCAACACCTGCAGTTACAAAAGGTCATTCTTGGCATCCAGTACCTGTTTTGTTATGGTCAAAGACAATACCTGCTTGTATAAAAAACAATGTGCAAAAGTTTACTGAACAAGAGTTTTCCCGTGGTATGTTAGGACAGGTTTATATGACAAAGATAATTTTGTTATCAATGGCATATGCGTTAAAACTTGATAAATACGGAGCATAAGGTTTCTATGGAAGGAATTATCTTTAATTTCAGTCCTTCGTTGAAAGGTTCTTCAGCGTTTATATCAAAAAAAATATCTGAAGTTTTGTTGTCAGAAAATGTTTCTACTGAAGTTGTTAATATACACAAACTTAAAATTTTACCTTGTGGAAGTTGTAGTGAGTATTGTTATAAATATGGAAAATGTAAAATTAAGAATGACGATATGTCAAAAATTTACAAAATGTTAACAACAAAAGATTTTTTTGTTATTGTAACACCGGTATATTTCTATCATATCCCAGGATATGCAAAAATTATGATAGACCGTTGTCAACCATATTGGGTACGCAAATATATATTAAAAAATTTCATCCCTGTTCAAAAATTAGGTTCACTTGTTTGTGTTGCTGCAACAAAAGGGAAAAAATTATTTTCAGGCATAAACTTGACAACAAAGTATTTTTTTGATATTTTTAACATAAATTTTAACAAAAAGTTTAATTTGTACTTACGTAATGTTGAAACTATAAAAGATATTAACAACAATAAAACTGAACTTGACCAATATCTTTGTTCTTTGTCTATTAGTGTAAAAAAAATATGTTCTGCTAAAAGTTTAGAAAGGTAGGATTACTCGTTATGGTTAAAAAACAAACAAAAACTGTTGTTAGGAAACCAAAATATGAAATAACTATTGACCATCCAAAAAATGGCGAAGTTATAACTCATAAAGCACATTATGCTGTACGTATTGGAACACCAAACCAAGGTGTTGTAGAACTTTCAATAAACGGTTCTGAATTTTATAAATGTCGTCATTCAGTAGGATTTTGGTGGTACGACTGGCATAATATCCCTCAAGGTGAACATATATTAGTAGCAAGATTAGTTGATCCACAAAAAAATCGTACTTTGAGAAAATCAGAACCAGTAAAATGTATAGTTAAATAATAAAATTTAATGAAACTTTTAGAATGTAGGATACATTTTTTAGATGGGAAAAACATAGAATGTATATCGTTAGAACAAATGTTGAAAACTGTGTTCAAAGAAAAGAAACGTAATCGTGTACCTGTATCATTTGAACTTTCTGCAATTGATGATGATGGTGTTGTTTACAACACACGTCTAAACTTTGTTGAATTTTCTGCACAACAACGTGTAGTAAACAACAGAACACTTTCTCAGTTAACTCAACAAAAACTGTTAGGTCAAATTTTAGTTGAAGAAAAAATTATTACTGAACAACAACTTAAAGAAGCAGTTGAAATACAAACAAAGTATAAAGAAAAACTTGGTGAGATACTTGTCAAGTTTGGATATTGTACACCACAACAGATTCTTTACGCATTAGCAAAACAAATTGGTGTTAAGATAGAACCAAGTTTTTTTGAAAAAGAAAAACAAAAATAGTTTTGATAAGGGAGTGTCGGTTAATTGGCAAACCACCGGTCTCCAAAACCGGGACTGCGGGTTCAACTCCTGCCACTCCCGTTTGGTTTTGTTAGTTTAGTAATTGTATCTTGCAACTTGGAGAGCACTGAAAAACTCTCTTTTTTGTCATTGTGATCCCGCAGATTGCGGGACAGGTCCCGCATTTTTGCGGGATTGCAATCCCGCAAGTTGCGGGATTTAACAATTCAGTATTTCAGTGGTATAAAATTTTATCATAGGAGAAAAACTATGGCTGAAAGAACGATTTCTGTTTTACAATGTACTCAATGTAAAAACAAAAACTATTATTTTGCATCAAAGAAGAAAAAAGAACTTAAAATTGAACTTACCAAGTATTGTAAAAAATGTAAAAAACATACTGTACACAAGTTTGTGAAAGGATAAAAATAAGAAATTTTGATATAAAGGAGTAAAAACATATGAACCTAATACTACAACAAATGCCTGTCTTAGGTGTAACAATCATAGGAGGTATAATAGGTCTCATCTTTGTATGGTATTTCAGCAGAAAAGTGTTGTCAGCAAATCCTGGCAATGAACAAATGCAAACTATTGCATCATTGGTTCGTAAAGGTGCAATAGCGTTTCTCACACGAGAATATAAGACTATTCTTTATTTTATGATAGTAATGTTTATTGTAATCTTTTTTGGTATTGCAAAAAAGACAGCAATAGCGTTTCTTGTAGGAGCTGGTTGTTCAATGTTAGCAGGTATCATCGGTATGAATATCTCAACACTTTCTTCATCACGTACTGCTGAAAAATGTAAACTTTCTTTTAACGAAGCGTTAAGTATTGCATTCCCAGGCGGTGCTGTGATGGGTCTTTCGGTAGTAGGCTTAGGTCTATTAGGTTTAGGTATAGTATATTTAGCATTTATCTCGTATTTGGTTTCTACTGGGTCAGATTTAACAAAAGCAATCTATGAAGCTACAAGTATGATTGTAGGGTTTTCCATGGGAGCAAGTTCTATAGCATTATTTGCACGTGTTGGCGGTGGTATCTATACAAAAGCAGCAGATGTTGGTGCTGACCTTGTAGGTAAAATTGAAGAAGGTATACCAGAAGATGATCCAAGAAACCCTGCTGTTATAGCAGACAATGTTGGTGATATGGTAGGCGATTGTGCAGGTATGGGTGCTGACTTGTACGAATCCTATGTAGGAGCAATTGTTTCAGGTTTAGTTATAGCGATATTTAATCTCAATGATCCAAAATCTGCTATGTTATGCTTACTACTTTCTGTAGCCGGAATCATAGCTTCTATAATTGGGGTGTTCTTCGTTAGAACAAAATCAGAGCAGGATCCACAAGTTGTTCTTAACAAAGGGTTGATCGCTTCTGTAGTGTTTTATATTTTGTTTTCACTGATAGTAATCCTTGGTTTGTATAAAAACATTAATGCATTTTGGTCTGTTATGAGTGGATTAATAGCAGGTATGTTAGTAGGATTTGTAGCACAGTATTACACTTCAGGAAAAGCAGTAAAAAATATTGCAGAACAAGCAAAAACAGGACCTGCTACTGTCATTATTGAAGGGACAGCAACTGGTATGTTGTCAACTGTATTACCATTAGTTGCTATTGCTATTGCTTCAATTATAGCTTATAAACTTCAAGGTGTGTTTGGTATAGCATTGTCAGCAATAGGTATGCTTGCTCTTACAGGGACAACTGTCGCTATAGACGCATACGGACCTATAGCAGACAATGCTGCGGGTATATCAGAAATGGCACATATGGGCGAAGAAGTTCGTCGTAGAGCTGAACGACTTGATGCTGTGGGTAACACAACAGCTGCGGTAGGTAAAGGTTTTGCAATAGGTTCTGCTGCGCTTACTGCGTTAGCATTGTTTTCTGCATATGCAGAAACCGTAGGGTTAGGTTCAACAGGACTTAATATCTTAGATGCAAAAGTTATAGCAGGGATGTTTATCGGTTGTATAATGCCATTCTTTTTAATATCAAAAACATTACAAGCAGTAGGTCGTGCTGCATATTCTATTGTAGAAGAAGTAAGAAGACAGTTCAGAGAAATACCAGGTCTTCTTGAAGGAAAAGCATTACCTGATTCTGCAAAATGTGTGGATATAACAACACAAGCTGCACTTAAGAAAATGATACTGCCAGGTTTATCTGCAGTTATAGTTCCTTTAATAATAGGAATATTGTTAGGTAAAGAAGCGTTAGGAGGGTTCCTCGCTGGTTCTTTGGTCACAGGTGTTCCTTTAGCAATATATCTTGCAAATGCTGGTGGTGCATGGGATAATGCTAAAAAATATATTGAAGAAGGAAATCTTGGTGGGAAAGGTTCTGATGCACATAAAGCTTCTGTCGTAGGTGATACAGTAGGTGATCCATTTAAAGATACATCAGGTCCGTCATTGAACATTTTGTTAAAACTTATGTCAGTTGTCTCACTTGTATTCGGCAGTGCTTTAATATATCTACATGAACAAATTGCTAATTTGCTACCATTTTTGAGATAAAAAATATGTGTAATTGTGTTAAATAATTCCGCGGAATTGTTTTTTTTGCTGAAAAAAATTTGTATCATACAGATTTATCATACTATAGCAGGATTTAGGGTGAGAAGTAAAGTAGGTAGATAGTAGGAAGTAGGAAGGTGTTAGGTAGTTAACACATTTGCACACATTTGTAGTGGTTGGATTTATCCAACATACTAATAGATTGCCACGCCCTAACGGGTTCGCAATGACAACTTTGTTAATAGGTAGCCGTAGGATTTCCGCCAGAGGCGCCTGCCTGCCCACATAAGGTGGTCCTGCCGCGTGCAGGGACTGCCTCAGGCATGTAACCTTGCAATCAGCAGTGCCAGTTTCATCCCGCTACTAAGTTGTCATTGCGAGGAGCGTAGCGACGAAGCAATCTCGCAATCTGCGGGATTATCACTCCCGCAAGTTGCGGGATCGCAATAACGAAAAAATTGTGTTGTTCATCGGTCCCATATTGGATGGATTTTTCAGTGTTCTGTATAGTGCGGTATTGGTCTGCTGAACAAAGATAAGCAGGTCCGCAATTTGCGGGACTGCGACTACCTCGAATTTTGTGTAGTAGTTTCAGCACCTTGTGCTGATATAAAAAAGAAGTAAATTGTATCTGCTTTATTAAATTGTGGGATAGTTACAAATTTTATTTTGCTAATTCTTTTATTAATTTTTAAACATTGGAGGAGAGATTTTGAAAACATTATGAACCTTGTAATTTTTTCTGGTAATTTAGCAAAAGATGCTAAAATAGTTACAACTTCTACTGGTAAACAGTTTTGTGTAACAACTTTAGCGTTAAGAGAAGATCAACGACCTGAAGGTAAACCAGCAGTTTTTATAGATATTATAATCTGGGGAGAACGTGCAACAAAACTTGCTCAGTATCTTACAAAAGGTAAAGCAATATCTGTCACTGGAAGGTTAGAACTAATAAAAACGCAAGGGAACAACACTACATATGTAACACCACGTGTTGTAGTTGATACATTAGAATTCTTAGGTAAAAAAACAATAGAATCTGTCTCAGCAGCTGAAACAGAAACAGATAAAGAATTAGAACCTGCTGAAGAATCTTCTACAGAAGCATCTGAACCTGAAGAAGAAGTTCCTTTTTAATATGTAAAAGTGCTTTAGTTCTTATGCTCTTGTGCTCTTCTGCTCTATTTTTTCTTGAGATTGTATGTAGGACCCCGCAATATGCGGGATAGAGGGACTTTCTAGTCCCGACACTGATTTTTTTCTTTGTCATTGCGATACAGCAAGTTGCGGGACAAGTCCCGCATTTTTGCGGGAGAAACAATCTTATAATTTTTGGGATTGCCACGCCATCCTGATTAAACAGGATGGCCCGCAATGACAAGTGGTGTGGGACTATTGCCATCCTACAATTTGCGGGATTGAATACACTACTTTTTCATCAGTCTCCAATTTGCGGACTCGTTATGACAATTTATTAAGTCATTGCGAGGAGTGTAACGACGAAGCAATCTCGTCGTAAAAACAGATTGCCATCCCGCAAATTGCGGGATTGCCACGCCATAAAGGGCTCGCAATGACAAAAAAGAGGAATTTTTAGCGGTCTCCATAAAGCAGTATAATTTGCGGGATAGTTGATGATTAATTTTGTAGGACAAGGATTTCTGCCAGAGGTGCCCACCAGAGGTGGGCGGGGACTGTCTCAGGTATGTATACGATAATATATATTATCGCAGAAATTGTTATGTTAAATAAAGTTATATAATTTTAACAAGGAGGTAAAAATTTGTATGAAAAGATTAAAAACAATATCAGGTGTGCTGAGTATAGTACTGTTGATTACTTCTTGTGGTCCAAAACAACCACCATCAGTAAGAAAAGAAGTTGAGAAAGAATATGAAGATGCAACACCGTTTGTTCAGCTACCAGAAGAAGTTACTGGTGAGATAGTCACAGGTATAGGATTTTCTGAAAAAAGAGCGAATTTAGCATTAGCAAGAGAAGCAGCAATAACCTCAGCAGTAGCAGATCTTGCAAGAAAAGTTGAGACAAAAGTTGAAGCAGTATGGAAACGTACAATGGCGGACTGGTCAGAATACAAAAAAGATGGTGTTGATGAAGCAATGTCTGTTGAAGAAATGAAAAATATGACAAAAAACATTGTTGATACAGAACTACATGGACCTTGGCTTTTACAAGAAAAGATACATAAGTCAACTGGCAGATATTGGGTTCGTATACTTTTGTCAGGTTCAACAATAGAAAAATGGTTAAAACAAAGATTAAACAACGAAGCATTACTTAAAAAATACATAATTGAATCACAGATTAAAAAAGTGCAAGAAGATTTACAAAAAGATCTTGATGCTGTAAGACAAAAAGAAAAGGATGAAACTGAAAAAATTAAATCTATAATATCAAAATAAAGAGGTTAAATATGTATGAAAATAATAGTTATTGATGACGACACTGAAATTTTAGATCTTTTAAACACTTTTTTAACTTCTTTAGGGCATCAAGTAACAACTACAACAAATTCTATTGATGGACTTAAATTTATAACTACTGAAATTTTTGATTTAGTATTGTTAGATATAAAACTTCCAGAACGGGATGGTATTGAAGTCCTTAAAGAAATAAAACAAATGGATAGAAACCTTCCCGTAGTAATGATTACAGGATACAGAGAAGCAGAAAAAGTTATTGAAGCATTCCGCAATGGTGCAATGGATTGTCTATTAAAACCGTTCAATTTTGACTATATTAAAAACAATGTTCTGCCACAAGTAGTTGAACGAAAAAAATAAATTTTGGTTTAAGCCGTGGTGCTGGAATTTTGGCAGACAGGTACCGCTCAGGACGGTATGGGAAAAAAACCCGTGTGGGTTCAACTCCCACCCACGGCAGTTTCACTCCTGCAAAATGTCTCGCTTTCTGAGGGATAGTCGTTATCGTAGTTGCAGTCCCACAGTTTGCGCGACTGCATATCTTTGTTCAGCAGAACAATACCGCTAACTGTATATTTATATTTGTTGCTTATTGATAATAGATACCAACAATTAGTATGGCAAACCTTCAGGTTTGCAAAACAACAAGCAATACCGCAAATTGCGGAATTGCCCTACATATTTAATACCAGCCATCATCTATCAGTCACTAATAACCAACCATCAGTCACAAGATAATCCTGTAATATGCTGGATTCCTCAGCAATGACACATTAATAAAAAAATACTTGCAAGAATTCTCTTTTTTTTGTCATTGCGAGCATGTTAGGTTGTTGCAATCCCGCATCTGGAGGCCACTGAAAAATTCTCTTTTTTTTGTCATTGCGAGCGATCCCGCTAAAAGCGGGGGAGCGTGGCAATCTATTTCCATTCTGTCATTGCGATCCCGCAACTTGCGGGACTGCTTATCCTAAACCATGCAAAATATGGGGTAGTTTCAGCGTCTTACGCTGACTATCTTTGTTCTTTTTTTGTCATTACGATCCCGCAATTTTAAGAAAGCAGATACAATTTACTTCTTTTTTATATCAGCACAAGGTGCTGAAACTACAAAATCTATTTGTAGTTGCAGCGTCTTACGCTGACTATAATTTTTTTAGCAGGACAATCCCGCAATCTGCGGGCTCGCAATGACAAAAAAATTGGGTTTTTCAGTGGTCTCCTATAAGCGGGACTGCTGTCGGGGGGAAGTTCTATAAATTGTGAAGTAAATATTTTTTTTTGGTTCACAACTTGACTGTCAACAATAAAATTTTGTATTGTTAAATTAACAAAGTTTTTTATAATTACAAAAACCAAATGCACTTAAAAAACTTAATCACATCTTTCCCTGTAGCAAAGTATAAGTTTTATTCTAGGTAAAAACAAGCCATAAAAATCATAAAATAGTTGTCAGCACTACTCTGGTAAAAAGGATATATTTATGCCAAAAATACCATCTGGTTTAGAGATTGCACAAAGTATAAAACTAAAACCAATAGTTGAAATTGCAAAAAATGCTGGTATTTTACAAAACGAAATTGAACTATCTGGTGAACACAAAGCAAAAGTAAAACTTGAGATTTTGGAAAGGATAAAAAATAATCCTTTAGGAAAATATATTGATGTTACAGCGATAACACCAACACCGCTTGGTGAAGGAAAAACTGTTACAACTATCGGTCTTTCTTTAGGTTTAGCAAAACTTGGAAAAAAAGTTTTTACTTGTATTCGTCAACCTTCGTTAGGTCCTGTTTTTGGTATTAAAGATGGGTCAGCAGGTGGTGGATATTCACAAGTTTTGCCTATGGAAGATTTTAATTTACATTTAACTGGTGATGTACACGCTGTCTCTGTAGCACACAATTTAGCAACTGCGTTTTTACATAATGCTTTGTATAGAAGACAAATACCTATTGATCCAAAAAAAATTTTGTGGCGTTATGTTATAGATGTTTCAGAACGATTTTTAAGAAACATTGTTATAGGTTTGGGTACAGGCGATGATGGTATCCCTTTAATGAGCGGGTTTGATATTTCAGCAGTGTCAGAAGTTATGGCAATTTTAGCACTTACAACTTCGCTTAAAGATTTGCGCGAACGTTTAAGTAGAACAGTTTTAGCTTTTACATATGATAACAAACCGGTTACAGCAGAAGATGTAAAAGTAGCAGGTGCGATGGCTGTTCTTCTTAAAGATGCAATAAAACCTAACTTACTTCAGACAACTGAATACACACCTGTTTTTGTCCACGCGGGACCTTTTGCCAATATTTCACATGGAAACAACTCTATTATTGCAGACCAAATTGCTTTAAGGTTAGCAGAATATGTTGTTACAGAAAGTGGTTTTGGTGCTGATTGTGGTATGGAAAAATTTATGAATATAAAATGTCGGTATTCAGGATTGAAACCTGACTGTGTTGTAATGGTTGCAACAATAAGAGCGTTAAAGATGCATTCAGGAAAAATTAATGTTGTCCCTGGTAAACCATTGCCTGAAGAAATAACAAAAGAGAATTTGCCCCTTATAGAAGAAGGGTTGTGTAATTTAGAGAAACAAATTGAAAATGTTTTGATACATAATGTACCTGTTGTTGTTGCAATAAACAAGTTTGAAACAGACACAGATAAAGAAATAAATTTGGTCATAAACCGAGCAAAAGAGTTTGGTGCTGAAGATGCAGTTGTTTCTGAAGCGTGGGGAAAAGGTGGTGAAGGCGCAAAAGAGTTAGCTGCTGCTGTAATAAAAACTGCCAACAAACCTAATAATTTCAAATTTCTATACCCATTAGATATTCCTATAGAAGAAAAAATTCGTATTATAGCAACAAAAATTTATGGAGCAAAAGATGTTGAGTATTCACCTTTAGCTAAAGAAAAAATAAAATTGTTCACAGAACTTGGTTGGGATAAACTTCCAATATGTATGGCAAAAACACATCTGTCTTTATCACACGATCCTAACTTGAAGGGAAGACCAAAAGATTTTGTTTTACCAATAAGAGATATTCGTGTATTAGTTGGTGCAGGATTTTTGTACCCATTATGTGGCGAGATGAAAACTATGCCAGGATTACCATCGAGCCCAGCTGGAACAAAAGTTGATATTTCAGAAGATGGTAAAGTTGTTTGTTTATTTTAGTACCACCGATTACACAGAAAAAACACGGATTACACAGAGAAAAACCACAGATTACACGGAAGTACCGAGGATTACTCGGAATACGAATAAATATTTGTTCAGTGTTTAGCTAATTATCAACTCATAACTAATAACTATGAACTATCATCTATCCCGCAATTTGGAGAGCACTGAAAAACCCACTTTATTTGTCATTGCGAGGGTTGTCCCGCAAGTTGTCCCGCAATTTGCGGGATGGCAATCTATTTTTACGACGAGATTGCTTCGTCGTCCCGCAGCTTGCGGGACTCCTCGTCCCGCCAAAGCGGGAACATTTTGGCAGCATTGAATACTTTTTCAGCGGTCTCTCTTCTGCGGGACAGACGGGATGAACCATTATGAAAATAGCTATTTCAGGTAAAGGTGGTTCTGGGAAAACAGTTTTTTGTGCTTCCTTAGGAAAAATTTTAGCTGAAAATCAAACTGTATATATGATAGATGCGGATCCTGATGGTAATTTAGAAATAAGTTTAGGATTTGATGAAAAAGAACTTAAAAAATTAAAACCTATAAGTGAACTTAAAGATCTTATCAAAGAAAGAACACAACAAGATTCGTTCGGATTTTATATTCTTAATCCAGAAGTAAGTGATATACCAGAAAAATATTCTTTAAATAATTTCAGGGACAATTAAATAAAAAAACTGACAGTGGATGTTATTGTCCAGAAAATACATTTTTAAAATCTTTAATTTCTCATTTAATCTTGGACAAACAAGAAACAATAATTATTGATTTACCAGCTGTTATTGAAGTGTTAACCCGTGGTGTTGCAAAAAAATGTTGATTGTTTATATATTATAGTTGAACCTACTATAAAAAGTGTTCAAACAGAATAACATATCAAAAGTTTAGCAGAAAAACTTAAAATACTACAAATAATTTTTGTAGCAAATAAAATAATTTCATCTCAAGATATAGATTTTATTGACCAACAGTTGAAAAATAAAATTTATAAATATATAAACTACGATGCTTTGCTTGTTAAATTTGAACAAAAGAAAATATTGTTTGAACAAACAAATTTTTATCAACAGATAAAAAATGAATTTTGTAAAATTTATCCTGAAACAAAATAAAGAAATTTATGAATTGTTAAAAAGTAAAGAAAATATTGGTATTATTTTTTGTAAAAAATGTTATGAAGAATATACTTCTGTAATTTCTTACAAATGTATTGAGATAATAAAAGATATTAAAAAAAATATAAAATGCTTATCTTTAAACTTCCTCTGTAACGATTATTACAACAAAGAAAAAATCTTGTCTTTTGCAAAAGACATAGAAACAATTTGTGTAGCAAGTTGTGGTATCGGGGTACAAGTTGTTTCAGATATAATAGGAAAAGATGTTATAACTTTGACAGATTCTGTTCAACCTAAAAAATCTTTCTCAACAGAATGTATCTTACACGGGATATCTATAAATAATGACACTTTTTGTGCAGGTTGTGAAGAATGTTGGTTAAACTTGACAGGTGGAATATGCCCTATTACAGAATGTTCAAAATCATTACTTAACGGACCTTGTGGTGGTGCAAAAAATAGTAAGTGTGAGGTTGATAAAGAAAAAGATTGTGGTTGGGAGAAAATTTTTAATATTTTGAAACAAAAGGAATATCCGGTTGATAAAAAAATAAATTTAAGAAGTTTTTATACACAAAAATTTTCTTACTTAGCTACAGAGATAAAAAATAATATATACCATAGAATTGAAACTTTTTATGGTGGTATACATCCGCAAGAAAAAAAATATTTAACTGAAAATTTAAAAATTGAAAAGTTTGGTATAGAACCACAGATTGTAAAAATTTTTCTTTCCCAACACACAGGAAAATCTGCAATACCTGTTGTAAAGATTGGTGATAAAGTTTATGTTGCTAGCAAAATTGCCTCTTCAGACGGATTTATATCAGCAAATATACATTCATCAGTTTCAGGTAAAGTTTTAGATATAAAAGAGGAAATTCATCCGATAATTCAAAAATATCTTCCTGCAATAGTTATAGAAAATGATGGTGAAAACAAAATAGAACCTAAAATTTCTCCTAAACCTAACTGGCAAGAACTACAAAAAGATGAGTTATTATCTATAATTTTAGACAAAGGCATAGTTGGGTTAGGCGGTGCTGTATTTCCGGCACATGTAAAATTGAATCCGCCAAAACCTGTTGATACACTAATAATAAATGGATGTGAATGTGAACCATATATTAATGTTGATAACAGAATAATGATTGAATATACGAAAGAATTGTTTGAAGGGATTGAGATTTTAAAAAAAATCTTAGAGGTAAAAAATGTTATAATTGCAGTTGAAGATAATAAACAAAAAACCATAAATATTTTAAACCAGTTTAAAAAAAATAATATTGAAATTATGAGTTTGAAAACAAAATATCCTCAAGGTGCTGAAAAAATTTTGATAAAAAAAACCTTAGGTAGGAAAGTGCCGTATGGAGGACTGCCGTTTGATGTAGGAGTTGTTGTACAGAATGTTTCAACTGTATATGCTATATACAATGCTGTGGTTTTAGGTATACCTTTAACAGAAAGGGTTATGACTGTTTCAGGAGATGAAGAATTTGTGAAAAATTATGGTAATTTTTTAATTAAAATAGGAACTCCTTTAGAACTAATAATTAAACAATGTTTTAATGAAGACATTCAAGTTTTAAAACTTTCAGGATTTATGATGGGAGTTGAAGTTAAATCTTTTAATACATATACTGTCAAAGCTATAAATTCTATATTAGCAGTTAAGAAAAGGTTAGGATATGAGAAATTTAATAGTTGTATAAAATGTGGAAGGTGTGTAGATGTTTGTCCAATGGAACTTGAACCGTTAGAATTTGTATTTTCTTATCAAACAAATAATTTTTCAGAACTTGAAAAATTAGGTATTAAAAAATGTATTGAATGTGGTTGTTGCGAACATATTTGTTCTTCAAAAATACCTATTGTAGAAATGATTAAAAGTCTAAAACAAAGATGTTGATCCTGCAACTTGCGAGATTGATGAGTGGATGTGTAGATGTGTGAATTAAGTAAATAGGTAGCCGCAGGCTTTCCGCCAGAGGCGGACTGCCTCAGGCAGTAGCCCGCGCAAATAATAGTAGGAAAGTAGAAAGTAGTAAGGTGTTAGGTATTTGTAGGGCACGGCTTTAGCCATGCAAAATTACAAAATAAATTAACCTTGCAAGTAACGGTGTTGGGCTATATATTGTATTATTCATTTTATTGTTTATATAGGTATATTTCAAATGTTTAGTTTAAAAATAAAAAGACAAGAAGTTTTAGATTTAATAAACAAAGAAAAATTTTTTGTTTTTATTTGTGAAGGATGTAATGAAGTGAGTTTCATAAGAGATGAAATTTTAAGTTTTGTTAAAAGTTTGCCTAAAGAAAATATTTTATACTTTGAAGTTGTAGATTATCTATGTAATCCTGATTTTGTCAATTTATATCTTAAGACATTTGATAAAAAAATAAAAGTTGCTAACTCTATTTTAGTTTTTTCTTGTGGTATCGGTGTATCAACAATTGCTAAAAGTATAAATAAAAAAGTTTATACAGGTTGTGATACTTTTTATATACCAGGATATAAAGGTGTAAATGTTCCGTATAATGGAAAGTTTGATTGTGCATTATGCGGAGAATGTTATTTAAACTATACTGCTAATATCTGTCCTATAACTTCTTGTTCAAAATCATTACTTAACGGACCTTGTGGTGGTGCAAAAAATGGTAAGTGCGAGGTGGATAAAGAAAAAGATTGTGGTTGGGAAAAAATTTTTGAAAGATTGAAACAATTCGGAAAACTTGGTGAAATAAAAGAAAGAGTTTTCATTAAAAATTATGGAAAATAAAATAAAAGAAAAGGTTAAAAAAATTGTTAAATATATTTCAAAAGAGATTAAACCAAGAAGAATAATTTTGTTTGGTTCAAGAGCAAAAGAAGAAAATAGGTATTCTTCTGATATAGACCTTGCAGTAGATATTAAGAACAAAATTGATCATAGAACAAAAAGAAAAATAAAAGAAGAAATAGATAAAATTGCTGGAATTTATAGTGTTGATATTGTATATTTTTATGATATAGATGAAGATTTTAAAAATTTAATAAATTCTACAGGAATAGTAATTTATGAAAAAAGAAGAAGTTGACTTAGCGATAAGAAAATTAAAAAAAGCAGTTAATACATTAAAAGAAGGTTTAAAAAAAGCAAAAACACAACTTGAGAAAGATGGTGTAATACAAAGGTTTGAATACACTTTTGAGTTGTTTTGGAAGACATTGAAAATAATTTTGAAGTATTATGGTATAGATTGTGCCACTCCAAGAAGTTGTATAAAAGAAGGTTTTAAAACTGGACTTATAGAAAATGAAGAAAAATACTTAGATATGCTCGAAGATAGAAATTTGACTTCTCATATTTATAATGAAAAACAAGTTAAACAAATTTTTGGTAGAATCAAAAAGTATTACATAAAACTGTTTTTAAAATTTTTAGAAAATATAAAGGAACAAAACTTATGAAACTAAAAGATTTGTTTTATAAAAAATTTGTTATAACTTCAGAGATAGGACCACCAAAAGGTTGGCAAGTACAACATTTGATTGAAGAAGCAAAAAAATATCTAAAAGATAAAATTGATGCAATAAATGTTACTGACAACCAATCTTCAGTGATGCGGTTTGGTTCATTAGGTATGTGCATTTTACTTAAACAGAACGGTTTTGAACCTATATATCAATTAACTTGTAGGGATAGAAACAGGATAGCGTTACAGTCAGATATATTAACTGCAGCTGCGTTTGGTATTGAAAATCTTCTTTTGTTAACAGGAGATCATACTGTTTTAGGTGACCACAAAGATGCAAAACCTGTATTTGATTTAGATTCAGTCTCTTTAATTTATACTGTGAAAAGGTTAATGGAAGGATATGATCTTGCTGGAAATAAACTTGAAGGAGAACCACCAAGTTTTTGTATAGGTGCAGTTGTTCCACCAGAAGCAGAACCGTTAGAACTACATTTGTTTAAAATGGAGAAAAAAATTTTAGCAGGGGCAGAATTTTTTCAAACACAACTTGTTTTTAACCCTGAAAAATTTATAAAATTTATAGATATTGTAAGAAAAAATTTTGGTGAAATACCAATTCTTGCTGGTATAACAATACTTAAATCTGTTGGTATGGCGAAATATATGAATGAAAATGTTGCAGGAATAAATGTGCCAGAACATTTAATTGAAGAATTAAAAAGAGATGATAAGAAAACAAAATCAGGACAAACCGGTATTGAAATTTCTGCAAAAATTATAAAGGAGATAAAAAATTATTGTGAAGGTATTCATATTATG